>ENA-UPTA01003070-UPTA01003070.1-activated-sludge-metagenome-genome-assembly--contig:-NODE-3070-length-16708-cov-5.773074_pt1 | contig 16708 bp, 18 predicted proteins | sample MGYA00238184_ERZ773361 | MGnify/ENA primary metagenome ERZ773361 (study PRJEB29100, sample SAMN05720205) | activated sludge metagenome | isolation source: anaerobic digester from wastewater...
CTGGATGGATTTCAAAAACCGTTTCGGTATAAAGCGCATTATTGAAGTATACGGTGCGACTGAAGGGGTGGGGGCGCTCAGCAATATTAAAGGCGTACCGGGAATGATTGGACGTCTTACTGCCGCAGGTGTTCGCATGGGTGAGGTGGTGCGGTATGATAAAGATACCGGTGATTTCATACGTGATGCAAAAGGTTTTTTTGAGAAATGCAAGCCCGGGGAAACAGGAATGTTTCTTGCGGCTATTAATAATACCAATCCTTTCGCGGGATATAAAAACAATCAAAAGGCCACGGGAGATAAGATCATTAAAAATGTGTTCAAACAGGGCGATCGATATTTTATAAGCGGAGACCTGTTTCAGCTTCATAAGAATAGTTTTGTTTCCTTTGTTGACCGCCTCGGGGACACATATAAATGGAAAGGTGAAGTGGTATCAACAAATGAAGTTGCCGATATCCTTAACCGTTTCGGAGGTATTGAGGACAGCAATGTATACGGCGTTCAGGTGAAAAATACCGAAGGACGTGCCGGGATGGTTGCGCTGACCCTGCTCCCCGGTGAAAAGATTGATTTTAAAGCTTTGGGAAAATATGTAACGGAACACCTTGCGGTGTATGCCCGTCCATATTTTGTTCGTATCAGAAAAGAAAAGGACGCCACAACGAGTTTCAAACAACTGAAAACCGCACTTCAGAATGAAGGTTTTGATCCGGACAGGATAAAGGACCAGTTGTATTTTCTTGATCCGAAGAAGAATGCCTACGTGAAACTGACGAAAAATATTTATAATGAAATTCAGAGTGGTAAAATCAGATTTTAGATATTGGCATATTATTGATAAAGGAACAGTGTGGATAGAGTAAAAACAGTATTTTATTATTTAAAGACAAGGAAGCGTTATATTCAAACCCGCGAGGAAGAGGTTGCAAACAGTATAACACATGGTATCGGTGCCGGGCTGAGTATTGCGGGTTTTATAATACTCCTGCTTGCCGCTTTTTCCGGTGGGAATTTCTGGAAAATCACAAGTTTCATTATATTCGGCGCATCCATGGTTGCGCTGTATTTCGCGTCCACGGTGTATCACATGGCGAGAAGGCGCGGAGTAAAATATCTTCTCAGAATATGCGATCATTCAACCATTTTTCTTCTTATTGCAGGGACGTACACCCCTTTTGCCCTGGTTACGCTTCGGGATAAGGGGGGCTGGACGATTTTTTGTATTATCTGGGGCCTTGCGGTTGTGGGGATAATTTTCAAAATATTTTTTGTCGAGAGAATGAAAATTATTTCGCCCCTCCTGTACCTCCTTATGGGATGGATGATTGTCCTTTTGGTTGAGCCGATGAGTGTTTCCATGCCGCAGAATGGTATCGTACTTCTTCTGGCGGGGGGTCTTTCCTATTCTGTGGGACTGATCTTTTTCGCATGGCACAGAATTCCTTTCAACCATTCGATATGGCATGTGTTCGTAATGGGCGGGACTGCATGCCATTTCTTCGGATTTCTATTTTACTTGTGATGTATTAACCCTGCAATATGTTTACATTCTAAAAGATATTTGTCATGACATCACCTCAATTTTTTACGATGTAAACGTGAATTAAATTGACGTATAATAATTTTCTTCACAATAATAGTCTTCTGCAAACTTAAATATAACAGGTACATGAATGGAAACAGGGACCGTTACGTATAGAAAAGACTATTCGCCCCCGGCTTATCTTATACCGGAGATAATCCTGGAAATAATACTTCACGATACCAGGACCGTGGTGAAATCATTGATGACGGTCGTGAGAAATCCTGATGCCCCGGAATCCGGTAACGATATAGTGCTGAACGGGGAAAAAGTAGAATTTTGTTCTGCTGCCATGAACGGCACGGTTCTTGATGAAAGCGCATTTATATTAGATGATAAAACACTGACGATTCTGAATGTCCCTGACAGTTTTACGATTCAAATTACAACTGAGATAAATCCCCTCGGAAACAGGGCCCTTGAGGGACTCTATAAATCCGGAACTGTTTTCTGTACGCAAAATGAACCGGAAGGATTCAGGAGAATTACATATTTTATCGACAGACCCGATGTGCTCAGCAGGTTCACAACGTTGATCGAAGGAGACATTGCATCCTGCCCCGTGATGCTCTCAAACGGCAACTGCGTGAAGAGTGAGGTGCTTGATAACGGAAGGCACCGCATTACATGGGAAGACCCTTTCCCCAAGCCGGCATACCTATTCGCACTTGTGGCGGGGGACCTTGGGTTGCTCCAGGACGGGTTTATCACCCGGAGCGGACGGTCTATCGACCTGAGGATTTACTGCGACCGCGGAAATGAAGACAAATGCCGCCACGCGATGGACTCGCTGAAAAAAGCGATGAAATGGGACGAAGACAGATTCGGTCTTGAGTATGATCTGGATATCTACATGATCGTTGCTGTTGATGCCTTTAACATGGGGGCGATGGAAAACAAGGGTCTGAACGTGTTTAATTCTCAGTATATTCTGGCAGATCCCGAAACGGCGACAGACAGCAATTACATGAACATAGAGCGGGTTGTGGGACACGAGTATTTTCATAACTGGACAGGAAACAGGGTCACCTGCAGGGACTGGTTTCAGCTGACGTTAAAGGAGGGACTCACGGTGTTCCGCGATCAGGAGTTTGTGGCGGATACCCAGACACGTCCGGTGAAACGAATTGAGGACGTCAGCAATCTCCGGTCATTCCAGTTTCCCGAGGATGAGGGCCCCAATGCGCATCCTGTGCGTCCGGACAGCTATATCGAAATCAATAACTTTTATACCGTTACGGTATATGAAAAGGGCTCAGCAATAATCCGGATGATACATACCATTCTGGGAGAGGGAGCCTTTCAGCGAGGAATGAAAGAGTATTTCGCCAGGAACGACGGAAAGGCGGTGAGCTGTGATGATTTCATCGCCGCCATGGAGAAGGGAGGCGATGTTGATCTGAACCAGTTTATGCTCTGGTACAGTCAGGCGGGAACTCCGGTGCTCACAGTCACTTCGGATTATGATGATTCCCGTGGTGCGATGCGTATTGATATACGCCAGCAGGTACCCGACACTCCCGGACAAAACAACAAACAGCCCATGCACATCCCTTTTCATCTCGGCATTGTGGGTGCTGCGGGGAATGATATTCCCGTTGATGCTTCCGGAAACAGTACCCTTCGTCTGGAACTGAAAAAAGAACATGAAACAGTTGAGATCCAGGGGCTTGCTGAAAAACCGGTACTGTCGTTGAACAGGGGATTTTCCGCCCCGGTGAAGGTGCGCTACGATTATTCACTGGATGAGCTGCTTTTCCTGATGCGTCATGACAGTGATTATTTTAACCGATGGGATGCGGGACAAACAGCAGCATGCAGAATTATCAATAATATTCTTGATGAGAAACATGATGATGCAATTGAGAAATATATCGATTCATTGCGTGGTATTATTGATGATGACAGTTTCGATCTGCGTTACAAGACTCTCCTTATGCAGCTGCCGCAGGAAGCGGTTCTGTTCCAGGACAGAAACCCGGTTGATGTGGATGGCTTATGCGGAAGCAGGAAATATATGAAGCAGAGGATAGCATCTGCATTGCAGGAAGTTTTTCTGGATCAGTATAATGCTATGGAATGCGTCAGAGATTATGACATCTCGATGGAATCCATTGGACTGCGGATATACCGGCTGATGTGTCTTGAGTATTACTGTGAAACGGACAATGAAGATGCGGCAGATATATGTTCCCGACATTACAGACATGCATCAAACATGACTGATGAAATCGGCGCCCTCGCGATTCTCACTCAGATGGAATCGGATATCCGCAGTGAATGCCTTAAACACTTTTATGATAAATGGAAAGATAACCAGCTTGTTATGATAAAATGGTTTGCTGTTCATGCGGCCTCCCGGCTCCCGGGCACCATCGAAGAAGTTCGTCGCCTGGAGAAAGATCCGCTGTTCGATATTACCATACCCAATATCGTCAGGGCCCTCGTCGGTACCCTTTGCCAGAATTCGGTGATTTTCCATGATAAATCTGGTGAAGGATACCGGTATTGTGCGGACAAGATCGTGGAAATTGACTCCTTTAATCCCTCAATCGCTTCTGTTCTTGCAAAGAATTTTAAACTGTTCAGGAAACTCGACCGGGGGCGTCAGGAGTTGATTGAAATACATCTCAGGAGGATTCTGGGGGAGCCTGATCTTTCAAAGAACACCTATGAAATTGTCTGGAAGACCATTGGAGAATAGTCAGTGGATCGGGCAGAATATAAAAGTGAAATAAGAAAGCTGAAAAAAAGCAGAAAGCGATATCGCCCTGCCTTAGAGAAACTCCTGAAATTATATGATCAGAGGCTGGAATATGACACGCCCTATGAGATTGTACAACCTGATGATATCGCGCTGTATGGTGAACTGCTGGATGTGGGATATATTGACTGCGACGCAATAATTGTTACGTCACGTTTTGGCGATATCCTCACAATGGTGTATACCTTCAGGTATCCCTTATCGGAAGCAGGAACCCGTTACATGGAGGAAAAGGGTCTGCATTCAATTGGCGAATACCGTAACCAGATATTGCTGCTTGCGGCGGCTATTCTGCTGGTGGGGTTCGCTGCTTTTTTTATTTTCAATAAGTAATGCTTGTTATCAGAAATTCAGGACATATTCATAAGAAATTGCTTGAAGCGGACAGCCTGTTTGAAGCTTGGCTTAAGATTAATTGCCTTGTCGCAGTTTTCAAGGGCGTCTTTTATGTTTCCCATGTCATAGTATGTCAGGGAGCGCCCGTAAAAGGTGTCAGGCCATAGCGGGTTCAAATCAAGGGATTTGTTGAAGTCCGACAGGGCTTTGTCAAACTGATGAAGCATTCTATAGGTAAGGCCGCGGTTTGTGAAAACACGGGTATCCTGTGTTCCCATTTCAATGGCGCGGGTAAAGTCGTCAATGGCCTTGTCGTATTCTGAAAGTGCGAAATACACAAGCCCCCTGTGATTATAAATATAGTGAATTGGTTTCACCGCAAGGATCTGGGTGTAAAGCGCAATCGCAGCATCAAGGCGGTTTTCCACATGGGCATTCATCGCTTCAACAAAAAGATCATTGAGTCCGGAATTGATTGAGTGAACACTCTTGCTTGTTTCACTGTTTTCCACTGCGGCTAATTCCGCCTGATCCAGAAGAAATGTTTCATTTTTCGTGGTTTTTTCCGGTATGGTTGATACTTTATCGAGAATTTTATTATGCCGGGTTTGAATATCATTGTAGCGCTTTTTCTGGTAATCCCGAATCTCCTGAAATATTGTATCAGCAAGGGACAACGTCGCATTAAGGGCAATGAGCTTTTTCCGAATGGTGTCTTCGACTTTATCAATTGTTGTTTTATACACAAGTTCGTGTTCCACTTCAGCCCATGCATCCTGGAGGATTGTCCGAATTTGTATCTCACATGGAATAATGCCCTCAATCTGAGACTGGTCGAGGATTTCTGCAGGGATTTTGATCAGTATATGTGTTGAGTCATAACCGAATTCACTGATTGAAAGGGTCTGCGATTTCCGTTCCACTTCCATCGTCTGGAAAAAATCCGTTACCAGTGCTTCAACTGTTTTGACATCCTCAACAAAAGGAACAACGATTCTGATTCCAATCATATCCTTGATCTGCTGAAAAGGATCACGTATTTCACGCTGCTGTGTTTTAATCAGCAGTTTCCGGTGGAATGCGTCAAAAGTCTTTACACGGCCCTTTACTATACCCTTTATCTGAGCATTGAGCAAAGCTTCCTCAATTCTCCGGATCAGAATTTCCAGAATTTTTTTATAGTCTGCAAATTTTTCCTGATATTCGTCGTTTAAGGTATATTTATTTTCAAGCCAGAAATTTACTGCTTTATTACCCATTCCGGTATTCCGTGTTTTTTTAATATAATTAAAACACTTATAAATCTTAAATAACAAATAATTTCGATTATTATATTGAGCAATCTGATAGATATAATTAATATAAGTTACATCAATCCGTCAATATAAAAATGATAAAAGAATGAGTTGGATAAACTTTCAATAATAAACCATTTTCTGATATAATATTGACACTACATGCGAAATTTACTTATTTTTATTAAAATATTTAATTATTCAGGAGAATCTCAATCATGAAAAATTCATGGTCCAGAGATATATTTGCTGACACATTCAGATATGCATCTGAAGCACACGGAGATCAGAAACTGCCGGGTAGCAATATTTCTTATGTTTATCACATAGCCCTTGTGGCGATGGAGGTTTGTGCCGCAATACAATATGGCAGTGTCTGTGATGCTGACCTTGCAGTCCAATGTGCCCTGCTTCACGATGTAATGGAGGATGCGGGGAAAGATTTTCATGAATTGCAAACTAATTTCGGGAATACTGTTGCTGAAGGAGTGCGGGCGTTGACAAAGGACAAAACTCTTGCAAAGGAATTACAAATGTCAGACAGTCTTGAACGAATTTTAAAACAGCCACGCGAAATATGGATGGTTAAAATGGCAGACAGAATTACTAATCTGCAGAAACCTCCCGGATTCTGGGACAAACATAAAATTATTCAATACAAAAATGAAGCGTTATTGATTTATGAAAAACTCTCCGGAGCTGATGATATTCTTGCGGGAAGGTTACTTGAAAAAATTCAACTGTATGAACAGAATTACTGCTGATCGCGCATTTTAACAAATACCGGTTTATAAATAAATAAGTCTTGACGGATGATCACTCTGTTTCAATGATATTACAATGAAATGTGTACGGAGTTTTGGTTCCGATGATTATCAGTGACGAACTGGAAAGAATTGGTGATGCGGTAATAGTTGCATTGTCCTACAAGTATTATCCTTTGAAGGAAATTGACAGTATAATTCAAAGTATTGACACATTGACTACCGAGCAGGAAAGTATTTCAAAGATTGAAGAGCACTTTAAATCTTCAGGCAGCAGTTATGTGCTTTTCTTTCTTTCAAATATAATATACAATTTAAAAACAAAGAACGAACTGCATCTGACTCCGGATGTAGTGAAATGGCTTGGAAGCGTCTGGAAGAATTTTTTAAGAAGAAACAAGTCATACCAGGAACTCTACCCTTTATTCAGTGGTTACCGGGAAAGTTTTAAAAAATATTATCCCGGTGAAACCACCTCCATTACAAAAATTGACAATGTTCAAATTGTAAAGGAGGATTTTATTGACGATGATGATCCCGAAAATTCAAAACTGAAGAATCTGGAAAAGTTTTATCAGGTCATGGCGGAACTTCTTTCGTGGATGAAACCTACATACTTTGTACTCCTTGACTATTATTATGAGGTAAATCTGAAGACCGGAGTGGTCTCGGCTGAAGCCGGTGAACATGAAAAAAACGGCCTTGCGGTGTTCGGTAATGAAAATTATTCGTATTGGGATATTTGTTTTGTAACAACACAGGCACTTGGTGTTCTCGAAGCTTTGTATCTAACCCTGAAAAAGAAAAAAACCTCACGGCAGATAATAAATGTCGACGGGAAATCCCGCTTTTTGTCAGTTTCCGAAATATATGATATTTACCGGGATAAGTTTAACCAGCTGAAAGAGGAACTGGTTAAAATGAAAAAGCGTAATTGATGTAAAATCACTATTATAACTTCCTGAACAGTTTTATCAGCTCTCCCCAATATCTCCTTTTTTGTAATGATTCACTATAATCGCTCGTTGTTATTCAGTGTCAATATTTAATCATTTAGTTGACAGTTGCGAAAATCATACAATATAATGGTTCATACTATATATAACAGGAGGATCATCTATGAAGAAAGTGGTAGTTATGTTATTCGTTGCAGTCCTTTCGCTTTTCGTTATACAATGCAAGGGCAAAGTTCCGGTTGACCGGGAAATTATGGATGCGATAAAAGCTGCTTCTTCAAAATGTTCCGTTGATATGCGGTATGCCTTTGTACGGAACTGTCAGAGCAGTGAGGATGTTAAACTCAGCGATATTATAAGCACCAAAGCAGTTCCGGTTTCTCTGGAAACAATCAGTGTCGCATTGAATGATCCGGATGAAAAGATACGTGTTGTTGCATGCAAACTGCTGTACCGTGAGATACGGGACAATATATCTTCCATTGAAAATAATATTGAAAAGATTTCTCCCGCAACCGTGGAGAACCTGATTAAAGGTACCGCGAACATAAAAGGATATGTTGCGATGTACGCCGCGGAAGCAGTTACACATATTGCAATTCTTAAAGGGCATGACATCGCGCTTTACAAGATGCTCAAGGAGCATCCCCAGGAAGTTGTACGGGTTCACGGCTATAGCCATTTAATGCGGTTTGGGCGTCTCAAGGTTTTTGGCATTGTTAAGGAACTCGCTAAAAGCACTGAACCAAGGATGGTCCTTGCCGCATTGGATGCACCGAGAAACATGTATAACTATACCGATGAGGAAAAGAATGCGATTTGTCCATGGGCACTGTCATATCTGAACAATGATGATCCACAGGTCGCTTTTCGCGCCGGGGCAACATTAAATCTCTGTGCCGGAAAATTCATTGATGCTGTTCTTGATGAATGCGAAAAAAAGGCTGCACGGGGAGACCTGAAAGCACCTTTCAGTTTTCTTCTTACCAATTTTACTTTTTCCTGCAAGGAGATGTACGGTTCGCCTCCAACTGGCACGAAAGAGCAATGTGCAAGAAGGGAAGTATTGAAAAAGAAAATAATCAGATAATATGATATAACAACAGAACAAAAAACCCGCACCATTGAAATGGTGCGGGTTTTTTGTGTACCTTAACTGTCCGGTATGTTTATCCGATAATAATAACACATTTATATTATTACTGGATGTATCGGATAATCTGAAATGTATGTATTAAAAAAAAGGTATAGTATTCGACTAACATGTATCATCGTATTCCTGCTCTTACCGGGATCATGTTTTCTCACGCCCATCGTTGCAGGCAGCGATAACGCATGGCAGGAAGCATTTTCATTATATCACGAGGGGGGATATTACTCCGGAGAATGGGAAAAAGGCATGAGGCATGGTTCGGGAACTATGATCTATCCCGATGGTTCAGAATATTCAGGTTCCTGGAAACATAACATGCGTCACGGAAAAGGCACATGTATTCTCTCCGATGGTTCCATGTACAATGGATTATTTTATGATGACAAACCTCATGGGAAGGGCATCTATGAATATCCTGACGGTATAGTACGTTCGGCAGTATTTGAATCAGGAAAAATAATTGAAAGCGTACGTCTCCCTTTCGCGAAGAAAGCAGGGGAATGCCGCTATGGTGTATTTTACAGGGATGGGAAATATACAGGGTGGTTCAAGGGGAGCTACAGTATCGGATTCCGACCGCATGGCCGCGGAAAAATGGAATGGGCTAACGGGTGTTTATATGCCGGCCAGTGGAATGACGGAAAAATGCACGGTCGGGGAATAATGCGATGGGAAGATGGTTCAGTATATATGGGTCAATGGGAGCAGGGTAAACGGACAGGATGTGGTGTCTACCATTGGGCAAGCGGCAGTAAATACATTGGTCAATGGAAGAACAATCAACGGCATGGAGCCGGGATTTCATTTTCCACATCAGGAGGGGTATTGCAGGGAATGTTTTCTGAGGATACATATATAGGTCAAAAATAAGAAACTCCCATGTTGTTACGTGGGAGTTTCTTTATGTGATTATCAGTATTAGTAATTACTGCATTTATCAAGGCATGCGGCATTTGCTGCTTTACAGGCTGCAATCTTTGCTTCGCTGGTTCCGGCGCTTTTCTTGCATTTTTCAAAACCCTCCTGACAGCCCTGCTCGCATGCGATACGCTTCGGAGATTTCGTAGCAATACCGGGTGACATGCTGGAACATACCAGGAAACTGGAACAAAATACTATAACAACAAAAAGTTTTACATGTGAATTTTTCATGATTTCCTCCTGAAAATAATTTCTTTAATCCTACACAATATTATTAATGATTGCAATCATTATTTATAGGACAATTATTTTTTACATGAAAAATTGTTATGAGTGAAGGTCGGGATAAGACACTCGAATTAATGAGTATACACTATTTGAGCTTTTCCATTATTTTCGCATGATACTGCATGTTTAAACTCATTGATCCCGGGCGTTGTTCAGTGAGGAGATTGTATCGAAGTTGTTTTTCATTGATTTTTTTTGTCAGATCCTCAATCTCGGACTCGTTGTCACATGCCTGCAGAAGATTTCTGAGAGTGAGAAGGTCCTTTCTCAACTGGATTTCCTCCGGGATAATGTTTGCGTTTTTCAGTATTTTATAAGACATTCTGAGTTCTTCGGGAACTTTTGCAAGATCATCGGGCGGGAGCGGTTTCCCTTTAAGGGGAAGATTGTCAAATTCTCCCCGTTCCATTGCGATACGTATTTTCTGTTCTGCAATTTTTTCAAAAACAGTCATGTGCATACCTGTTGAATAATAATCACATTATACAATAATTGTTAAAATACAGCTGACGTCAATAATTTTTCATAAATTGCGCGAAACAGGTTTAAAATGCTGATTGCAATTATTTTTTGATTTTACATTGATTTCAATTGTAATAATAATGACATGGTGCTGAAATCATGGCTGACGATACTTCTCTCTGGCAGGGAGAAGAAAGGATCTGATAAAATTGGTGTGTTAGAGAAAAGGATATGGAAGAGCAAAAATATATATTGATAATCAATAAAGGTGAAGAGCAGGACTTCGTAGTTCAGAACCTTGAAAAAATTGATTTTCTCCGGGCTACATCAACACTTTTGAAAAAGCCCAAAAAAATATTTTTAGGAATGGGTGATTTTCTGGAAATAGGGGATTATAACAATCTTCTTGATTCGATCTTCTTTGAAACAGAAGGTATCGCCTTTGAAAATATTCTTGATGATATCAACAGCCGCATTGCCGAACAGGGAAACATCCCATTTTCATTTTTGAAGCTGGCGGTATATTTCCCTGATTTTCTTTTGAAAGACGTGCCGGTTTTCTGCTCAAGTATTGTGGGAAAAAAATCACGGCTTTTCCCGGGCGCTGAAAATTTTACAAAATACATCAAAGAATATAATCCAATCATTCTCAGCGCATTACCCTATGAGATAGCAATTGAATTTACCAAACGTCTCGGGCTGCATGACGAGAATCTGATTTCCACAGAATACCGGGTTGAACCTGATGACCATAACCGGCCGGTATATGCCGGAGGGATAAAGCGGTTTATCTCCGGTGACAGGAAAAGTCTTGAAATTGAAAAGAGTATGGCGACCCACGATCTTAAAGAGGATGAGATTGTTTATATCGGCAGAGGTGAAGCGGGTACCAAGACGTTTTCAACCGTTAATTCAATCGCATTTAATCCTTCGCAGACAATAATACCGGAATCGCGTCTCACAATTTACGGATCATCCCTGGAATCCCTTCTTGTACTATTCAATTTTGACGGGGATCTGGAAAAATATCTCATGTCTGATCCTGTTGAAGAGTTTCTCCCGTCCCTTGTTGTGTATTCAGAAACGAGGAAAAAATCAAAGGAGCTGATTGACATTGAACTGCAGCACCGTCAGCTTCAGAGTAATGTTATCGGTCAACGTATCGAGTGTTCCGGGGAGAGTTATAAATCGGTACGGCGTGAAATTGAAGTTGAATTCGGCGGATCAACCGTCAACATGCGTGAAGTCAAACACATGGTGGAGGGCAGAATGCATGAATACCGGAACAATCTGGACAGGTTCATTCGGGAAATTTCCATGATAGCGGTTGACAGGTATAAGAACATTTTCATTTCTGAAAAATGAAAGTACTGAAATAAAAAGAATAATATCGAACCTGGTAAAAAACTTTTAAAAAAGCCTTTTATGGGCGATATCGGAACGGATGCTGCCCCGGAACTAACCGACCTGCTTCGCGGTGTTTGCACCCGCCGCTATAACATTCCTTTTCATGAAGCCGTAAATAAAACCGACACTGAGATAGAGTATGACAAGACCCATGAGATATTCAGGAAACAATGTACCGAACCCGCAGATATAGGCGCCGGCGATATTCGCAATCTGAAAAATATTTATTGCTCTGCTTTTCCGGGGAACAAGCTTTGAAAGATACAAGGTGCTTATCATGAGAGCTCCTGAGACTACCAGGTAGAGGGGAAGCACATACACGGTTACCGGATAGTGGGTAATTAAATCAAATTTCGCGAATATCAGAACAGACAGTATTATAAAGGCGCCGGCAATTGTTGATGGAAGCCCCCTGAACCAGGTGGCATATTCCTCAACATCAATCGCATTAAACCGCGCGAGGCGGATTGCCGCACAAAGACTGAAAAATGCCACTGATCCAATAAGGATCACTCTATTGTTCATGTACCATGTTCCCTGTGTCGTGTACAAAAATGAAAAAACCAGAAGTGACGGTGCGACACCGAAGGATATAAGGTCCGCCATGCTGTCAAACTGCGCTCCGAATTCCGATGAAGCGTTCAGGCTCTTTGCCGCGAAGCCGTCAACTTTATCAAACAGTACACACCAGAGCAGCAGCCAGGCGGAGATAATAATCAGTGAGCGATCCGCTGTTATGAAGAAGGAGGTGTATTGCGGGTGTATGATGCCATGAATCATAATAATTATTGCAGAAAACCCCATGGTGAAACTGAGTGCGGTGAAGAAATTTGGCACAAGATACTTCGCCTTATCCATTGCGTAACCTCTCATGAGTATTATGTGATAAATAATCATGGTGTACCGGGAGAAGTCAAGATGATTTTTTATAATTGAAAATTTACGCTCTTTTTTATTGACAACAGAAAACTCTTCATGATAGGAAGATAAAAAATATTACAGGGTAGGTGTTATGGGAAAAAAAATAGTAGCATTGATGCTGATCTTTTCAGCTGCTGCATGTTCATCATTCGGATGTATGGAAAATGAAGAAGAAATTGCGCAACAAGAGCTTGTGAAAAAATATAAAATGCTTGAAACATCATCAACTACGGATTTATTGCTTGTGGAAAGAGTAAAAGAATTCCGTACAAAGCCCTATGGCGAACGGTCGAAATTTGAAGCAGAACAAAAAGGGAAGAAGGTCCAGTGGGATGTCGTGGTGCGAAGTGTAGAAAAATATACAGAAGGGATCAGGGGAGCGACAAAGGAGTATTCTCTTATTTCAGCAAAACCTCTGGTATCCATGGATAACACCTTCATCGATATAATTGTTCCAAAAGCTGTGGCACAGGCTTTTCAGCCTGATCAGCGTATTCAGTGCACGGGATTTATTAAATATATTACCCTTGGCGGTGATGGACATGTAATACTGTTTCCGGCTAAAATTTCCCCCGGGAAATAGCGAACACGCAACATATTGATACTTTTATACGGAATTTACAAATGAACAATGGAAGATTTATTCTTTATATCGCAGTTACAATTCTGAAGTTTGTATTGTTTCCCGGCGGAATACTGCTGTTTGTTTCCGGCATTTTTGATATTGTAAACGGGAACATTATCAATGGTATTATAGCGCTGGCAGGGGGCGCTGCCGCAGTGCGATTAGGCATTTTTTTATTCAGTGTCAATATTGAATATTAGGTGTATCATCTCTGAGGTTTACCTGGTTTCTTATCGGGCCTGTTCTCGTTCATCGCGATCTGAAACATAATTCTGCTTATTTCATTTTCCAGTGTCGGTGTGACCTCGCATGACAGGTGGTTTTCAATGTATTCGATCATGCGCTGTTTCTGGATTTCAATAAATTCATAATCAATCATACAAGTCCCTCATAGTGAAGTATCAGAAATCATTGCCGCTGTGATGCTGTAATGTGTCGCGATTCTATTGGTAATCATTACTGTATCCCATTTTCAGTTGATGATGGAATCAATATTTGATGAACATACTGGATTTTGTAAAGAATATTCCGATCAGGGCATAGGTCAATAAGAAAGACGGAATCGACGAATATCACAGTTAATTTACTTGACGTAATTTGTATTATTGTATATTTTACAATCCTGTGTTGTCAAAATAGTTCAACATGAAAACAGTTCTCATTATGAGATAATGAAAAATGTGATCTTCAGACGACTTCGGCGATGAGGGATCAATTTCATTTCCACAGATAAGTAATTTCGTGCTGGACAGTATAAATTCTTGATAATCAGGAGATGTTGAGAATGCAAGGTGAACGCAGAAAAAGTAAAAGGGTTTCCCTGAATAATGATTACTGCTACTATCCTGAGGACAAAAAACATCGGTTTCGTTGTCTTACCCAGAATATTTCTGTTACGGGAGCATGCATTCAGTCAAACAAGAAACTGAATATTGATGATGTGGTATATATTCACATCGAATCTGACAAGGATACGCGTTTTAAATCAAAAGTCGTATGGGAAATTGAGAACACATACGGGCTTCAGTTTCTTTTGGAAACAAACAGTGATTTTGATAATATCAGCTATATTATGAATCATTATGCCAACAACATAAACAAATAGAAAAGGCGGAAGCATGGTGAGCATATACAACCCACAACATGAATCCGTCTCCTTTCTTTGAGAATAATTTCAATGCTGATACCCTCTGATGTGAGATCAGAAATAAAAAATGATTTATTGTCCCTTGGATGGCGTGAACCGTTACTGGTTGCGGTTGCTGCGGTATGTATTTATGTCAGCATGGGATTGCAGGAAGTTTTTTCTTCAAAAAAATACATCAACCTGCTTTGGTCTCCGTATAATCCGGCGCATGTACAGTTTTATGCCTACGTGAATTGGTTTATCAATTATATTATTTTTTATATGATTATTCCGCTTATTGTATTCTATGCGGCATATAAATCCAGAAAATCCTTTTCGGGACTTGGTATCGGTGATCTCAGGAAATATCTTCCATTTTACGGCCTGCTGCTGCTTCTGATGGTTCCGGTTGTTGTTGTCACATCCTGTTCTCAGGATTTTTCCATGACATATCCCCTTATGCAGGTTCCGGTACTGCACCTTATAATTGTGTGGGAAATACTATATGTACTCCATTTCGTCGCGGTTGAGTTTCTTTTCAGGGGATTTCTTCTGTTTCCCTTTTGTGAGAGATATGGCCCCGCGGGTATTCTTTTTTCAGTTATTCCGTACTGCATTATTCATCTCGGAAAGCCTGTTCCTGAAGCAGTGGGTGCGGTCATAACCGGAATGGTCCTTGGATATTTTGCATGGAAATCAAAGTCGATATGGGGAGGGGTACTGGTTCACAGCGTCATCGCGGTTGGTATGGATATACTTGCCCTTGTAAACAAATAATCGGAGAACTATGACTTATACGAAAAATATTCATGTTCAATACTGTACAGGGTTTCTGTCCGAAGCGTCTGGAGGCTCTCGTATTTCATTGATCGCAGATAAAAGAATTCAATGATTTTACAGCATTTATAAATAAATTCAAGTGTTTCAATGTAGGTGAATCCTTCGGGGCCGAATTCCAGAATTCCCTTTATGTCGAAATCACGTTTAATTTCCAGAAAAGAATTCCTGATGTTTTCAAACCGTTCAAATACCTCCGGTGTGATCTGATTTTCATGAAGCTTGGTTTTCAGCGCTTCAGTGATAAAATTATATCTGTACACTTTCCCATCGTGCTCATTATAGTAATACCTCATATACTCATGATCAACTGTTAATTTCTTCTTGAAAAAAATCGCCTCCCGGACTCTTTTTTTTAACTCGTTGATTATCTGATATCGTTCAGGTTCCTCTTTATCTTCGAAATATTTTTTTACGGCAATTTCATCCATCTTCCAACCGATGGTGTTGGAACTTTTCGGGAATAGCAGCGCAAGGTTGTTTCTTGTTTCACTGAATTGTAACACCATTGTCATATTCTTTCGGTACTCATTTATAATTTTTATGGAATCATCACAAAATGAAATAAAATCCTTTTCGAAAATAAAACCCTGTTTGTAATAATATTTCCGGAATGATATAATCATATAATAGAGATCGCTTACCGATCTTTTCGCGAGGCTCAGGAGGAGATGTTTAAAATTTGTAATATTGCTTCCGAATTCAGTGGTAATATGATTGGCGGATTCAATGGATTCCCCGAGTTCTTCGCTGGAGAGATACCGGTAGTTGAGACAGGATAGAACCGTTTCTTCAATATTAATCAGAAAGAAAATGTTGAGGCTTTCAAATTTCAGTTCCCATGATTTTCTTTTCTTTATGTCGGTAAGTCTTTTTTTCTGAGAATCGGAGATTATAAGATTTTCACTTTTCCGCGTTTCAGAGTAATTATTCCAGTCGTCCGGAATTTTCTGAATTTTATTGATTAGATCGTCATCCCGCTTTCGTAATACATGCCGGTAATAATCAGCTTTCGCTTTACGATATTTTTCCTCCAGCGGATTATCAACTCTGTCTTCTTTTTGTTCATTGCTGTGTGAAATGTTGTTATTTATGTCTTCGTTCACGTTTCTTCTCCGGTAATGAAAAGAATTCTTTATGGATTGAACAGCAATGAAAGCAGATAAATAATAACTCCGTTTCTTATATTGAAAAATATAACACCTCACCGGAGGCTGAGAAAACCCGCAGCATGATTGTAATTCATTATCAATGTAATAACTTTAATA
>ENA-UPTA01003072-UPTA01003072.1-activated-sludge-metagenome-genome-assembly--contig:-NODE-3072-length-16704-cov-8.710673_pt1 | contig 16704 bp, 15 predicted proteins | sample MGYA00238184_ERZ773361 | MGnify/ENA primary metagenome ERZ773361 (study PRJEB29100, sample SAMN05720205) | activated sludge metagenome | isolation source: anaerobic digester from wastewater...
CCAGACAGACGGACGGTGTGAAACGCGGCGAAGAGGGTGCGGAAGACCGTCTGGCAGCGGCGCTGGAACTCCAGAAGCGACTGGAGGCGATCCTGACCGGCGAGCCGCCTTTTGACATTTTCGTCCGCTGGAAGCCTTTGCACGAGCAAGCGATCGGCTGGGAGCCGGACATCAATGATGGCGTCAGACTGAATATACGCCCCTTCCTGGCGTCAGACCTTCCCGGTGGTCGGTCCGGCGCAGGCATTCTCCGTTACAAACCGAACATCAAGTGGACGAAGGATCGCGGCAAAGAGCCAATGCGATCGAAGGCAGAGTATCCCTGGTTTTGGGGCTGGGATGAGAAGACCGAAGACTTTAGCGGAGGGAAGTCCTTTGATGGCAACCGCTGGAATGATTGCCACTATGGGAATAAGACCAGGCAGTCGGCCAGGGAAGCAGCAAAGAGAGGCGATAAAAAATGAATAGTACTGCCCAGCTATCACTTTTTGCTGATGCGCCGGAGGTTGAAGCCATTATTTCGGTGGTCCATGAGATTCTCGCCAGCCGTGCCCAACCATCGGCGTGGGAGCTACTGGCCGAGCTGGATCGCAAACTGGGCCTTAAGGCACGATGGGCAGTCAATGACGCCATGCAGCGGCTGGTCGCTGATCAGTCATTAACGCAGTCACAACGGGCTTACCTGCTTGATCTCCTGGCGTCGGAAGACTGGCGGAATGCAAAACGCGGCGGTGAAAGTCACTCCCGTGTGATAGAATCCACGGTTGATGCTCTCCTTCGCGAAAGTGCGGCCTATCGGAACACGGCATCATTCCAGGAAATGATCAGTTTCATGGCCAGATTCAAAGACTACGCGCCCTTCAACAATATGCTGGTGAAATTACAGAATCCAAGCTGCTCATTCTTTGCCACGCAAAAAGACTGGGACAGGCGTTTCCACCGGCGACTGAAGGAGGATATGCGACCAATGCTGATTCTTGCGCCGATGCACCCCGTCATGCTGGTGTATGACTTGGATTCGACAGAAGGGCCGGCATTGCCGAAAGAGTTACAGGAGTTTGCCAAGTTCGATGGAGACTGGGACCCAACGCGTTTGTTTAAAACAATTGAAAACGCTTCGACCCGCGATCTGATCCGTATTGACAAAGTAAAGCTGTCTTCGACAAATGCTGGCTTTGCCACAATCTCAATGGGTCAAGGTGGCATGAAAATGCGGATCGGGCTGCATGATGAGTTGGACGAGCCGAGTCGATACGGCGTGCTGCTGCACGAATTGGCGCACATTTATCTAGGCCATCTTGGAGGTGACAAGGACGGCTGGTGGCCTAGTCGCGGCAATCTGGCGAGGCGCGCAATGGAAGTGGAAGCTGAGGCTGTCGCGCACATTGTGAGCCTGCGGGCTGGCCTTGAAGGTGCCAGTCCACGTTACGTGTCTCGCTATCTCGATGGGGATGCTACTTTAAAAATGATATCACTCGATCTTATTGCCAAGGTTGCAGGGCGACTTGAAGAAATGGGAACAAAGATACTTGGCAAGCGACGAACTCGGCGGCTGTCTGGTGAAACAACAGAGGGGACAAAGAAATAATGACAATGACTCAACGAAAATCGATGACCTTGCTTGAGGCAGTTCGCACCTCACTTGCAAATTCAGCACGGTACAACCCTGGTGACACTGTTGCACCGGCGGCTGTGTTATGGACGGATGCCGATGGCCAGTGGCAGCCCGTGGTGGAACAGCTTCGAGGAATCATGCCAGAACTGCTTACGCTGGGCGAATACGCCCCCCAGACGCGCACCGGGCCGGCGATCTGGCTACGATGCGTCATCGAGCCGACGGTCCGGAAAGAGAAATTCACGGATTTGCAATGGCCCGATGATAAAATACCCGTGATTTATATGCCAGGTGTGAGCCGCCAGACACTTCGGGCCGTTGAGGAATGCCCCGACGGACTTAAACCCTTGGTGGAACTTCAGTATCGCGGTGCTGTCTGGACGCAGAAGAATGGTAAGGATTGGACCGTCCTAGCTTTTCTGATCAGCGATGACGGAGGCTTGGGTTTAGACGTAGCAGAGGACAGGCACACGCTCCAGGCCATTCGGGGTGCCTTGTCGAAATTGACTGTTGTTCCGGTGAAACAGTTGATGAACAAACGGCTGGAGGCCGAAGACTTTGACCGGTTGATGATTGGCGACACAACCCGCGACCTGTTGCGTTGGTTGAGCGACCCGAAAGGAGTTCGCGGTGAATTGGATCAAGGCACTTGGTTGGCATTTTGTAGTCGTTGCCGACAGGACTATGGCTTTAATCCGGAAACCGATGGAGACATCGTAGGCGGTGAAAAGCTCGGGATACGTGATGGTGTCTGGTATGGCGTTTGGGAACGGTTTGTGGAGTCGCCGGCGTTGTATCCGGGGGTTCCCGATCTACTGCGGCGGTCTAAGCCTGCTGGTCTGTTGATTTTTAATCCGGAGACCTGGCCGGATGAAAATGAAACTATGGAAAATACGCTGCGGGCGGCGCTGGTGGAAATTGGAACAATAAATTCGTCTGAAGCACGTCAGCACCTTGAAAAATTGGAAGCGACACACGGCGTGCGTCGTGGATGGGTGTGGGCGCGATTGGGTATGAGTCCGCTGGCGTATGCCCTGAAGCATCTGGATGTTCTTGCCAAACGGACAGCGATGACTTTGGGTGGCGAATCGATCGATGTCATGGCTAAATTATATACTGAAGGTGGCTATTTGGCTGACGATGCAACGCTTCGAGCCTTGGCCTGCGTGAAGACGGCAGAGGATGCCGCTGCCGTGCAAACGGCAGTCAGAAGCATCTACCTGCCATGGCTGGAGGATACGGCCCGGCATTTCCAGCAATGCCAGGCAATCAAATCGTTGCCGTCAGTAGATCTTCAGGAAAACATCACGGTTAACGCAGGTGAGTGCATCTTGTTTGCTGACGGGTTGCGCTTCGACATCGGTCATCGGCTTGCAGCCATGGCGGATGAGAGGTGCATGGAAGTATCAATCGCCTGGCGCTGGACTTCACTTCCCACGGTAACAGCAACAGCCAAGCCGGCTGCCTCTCCGATTGCCGGAAAGTTGCGCGGTGGCCATATGAAGGAAGATTTCTCGCCAGAGTTGAAAGAAACCGGCGAACGGCTGACCACGGATCGTTTTCGTGGGCTACTATCAGATGCAGGCTTCCTGATGTTAGGACAGTCTGAAAAGGGTGAACCTCTGGGGCAGGATGCACGGGGCTGGACCGAATATGGCGAGTTTGACAAACTCGGACACAACTTCCAGGGAAAGATGGCGGCTCTGATCGAAGACCAGTTGGAACTTCTGTTAGAACGCGTCCAGGGGCTGTTGGAAACCGGTTGGAAGCGGGTGAGTGTTGTAACCGATCACGGCTGGCTGCTTGTGCCAGGCGGGCTGCCTAAAGTGACATTGCCGAAATATCTGGCCGAAAGCAGGTGGTCGCGGTGCGCAGCCATTAAGGACACATCAAAAGTAGAAGTTCCGGTTTCGGGTTGGTCATGGGACCAACAGCAACGCTTTGCCAACGCGCCGGGCGCGCACTGCTTTGTAGCCGGACACGAGTATGCCCACGGCGGCGTGAGCTTACAAGAGTGCCTGGTTCCAATGCTTGCTTTTACTGCATCGGTTGCACCATCCGGTCTGATTGCCAGGGTGTCTGATATTCAATGGATTCACCAGCGGTGCCGGGTGATAGTCGCGCCAGTGATCGCTGGTCTATTTGCTGATCTGCGGACGAAGCCCAACGTTGCCAGCTCAAGCATTACTGAACCAAAGCCGCTGGATGCCGAAGGCAAAGCCGCGCTGCTTGTTGCCGACGATTCACTCGAAGGGACCACGGTCAGCCTGGTCATTGTTGATGCGTCGGGTCGCGTTATCTGCAAAGAAGCCACTACCATTGGAGGTGACAAATAAAATGAAGGAACTCGACCATCTTGATCAATTGGCGGCGTCGGCTTTCGACGGCTATCTTGTACGCAAGGATCTTGTACGGCGATACAGCCGGCAGTATCCCGTTCCAACGTACGTCGTCGAATTTCTTCTCGGACGTTACTGTGCGACAGTAAAACAAGAGGAAATTGACGAAGGCTTGAAAATTGTAGAACGTCAGTTGCAGGACCGCACGGTCCGCACGAGTGAGCAGGAGCTCTTCAAGGCGCGGTCGCGTGAAAAAGGTTCCGTGAAATTGATCGATATCGTCAAGGCGCGCCTCGATGCCAAGACGGATTCATTTCTCGTAGAATTGCCGAGTCTGGGAATTAAGGACGTGCGGATAGCGGATGAGATTGTGCACGAGCATGAGCGCATGCTTACTGATGGCTTTTACGCTGAGGTGACATTGACCTACGATGCGGCCATCGCGGAAGAAAAACACGGCCGGCCGTTTGCTATTGAAAGCTTGAGGGCAATTCAGCTTTCCAAATCGGACGTGTTGTCAACGCTCAAAAAAGGTCGGGGGCAGTTTACCACGGCTGAATGGAAAGATTTCCTCTTGCGCTCTGTGGGTTTAGAACCGGCGGCAATGACCGATCGGGCACAGATGGTGGTGCTGTTACGGATGGTCCCGTTTGTCGAGCGCAATTATAACCTGGTTGAGCTCGGACCCCGTGGCACTGGCAAGAGTCACCTGTACCAGCAGATTTCACCATATTCGCACTTGATCTCGGGCGGTAAGGCGACCGTCGCGAAGATGTTTGTGAACATGTCCAATGGACAGCGGGGTTTGGTTTGCCTCTATGACGTGGTGTGCTTCGATGAAGTGTCGGGTATATCATTCGATCAGAAAGATGGCGTGAACATTCTCAAGGGCTATATGGCTGCCGGGGAATTCTCTCGCGGCAAGGATAGCATTCGCGCTTCAGGCGGCATCGTGATGGTAGGCAACTTTGATGTGGACGTGGAGCAGCAGCAGCGAATTGGTCATTTACTCAGTCCACTGCCGCCAGAGATGCGCAACGACACCGCTTTCATGGACCGCATTCACGCTTATGCGCCAGGATGGGATTTCCCAAAGCTCAAGGCAAGTGAACACCTGACAAACCATTTTGGTCTGGTTACGGACTACCTCTCCGAGTGTTGGACGAAGCTCCGCGAAGGCACGCGAATATCGATGCTGCAAGGTCGTGCGCATTGGGGCGGCGCACTGAGTGGACGGGACATCGAGGCAGTCAACAAGACCATCAGTGGTCTTCTTAAACTTCTGTTTCCAGATCCGGAAGCGACAGTCCCAGATGAGGACCTTGAGAGTATTGTCCGGACTGCCCTGGAAGCAAGGCGTCGGGTAAAGGAGCAACAGAAACGTTGTCTGAAAACAGAGTTCCGAAATACGCACTTCAGTTACTTTATGGGCGTGGATGGAGCAGAACAATTTGTTTCTACACCGGAGCTGCACAGCGATGAAGCGATCGAAGCAGATCCGTTGCCTCCCGGACAGGTATGGGCGATAAGTCCAGGTGGACAGGATGCTGCGCCATCGCTATACCGCATTGAAGCGACATGCGGTCCGGGTAACGGTGTGAAGATATTGAATATGCCTGTTCCCCCGGCGTTTAGGGAGAGCGTCCGCTTCGGTGAACAAAATCTCTACACACAGGCAAAGTCCCTTGTCGGTGATCGCGATCCTCGAAGCCATGAGTTTTCGGTTCAGTTGCGGGCAATGGACACTGACAGATCGGGAAACGGTCTGGGCCTCCCGTTATTAGTGGCGCTGTGCGGAAGCCTGATGGATAGGAGCACGAAAGGCGGGTTGATTATCGTCGGCGCACTGAACCTGGGCGGTTCTGTGGAGATGATCCCCAACCCGGTTGCAGTTGCCGAATTGGCTGTTGAAAAAGGTGCAGCTCAGCTTCTCATGCCTGTTTCGGCGCGAAGGCAGCTCTTAGACCTGCCAGACGAACTGGCGACGAAAGTGAATATCGTTTTTTACGCGGACCCGGCGGATGCTTTTATGAAGGCGATTCTGGAGTGATATGAGAATATTCCGAACATTATGTATCTTGTTTGAGCTGTGCTGATGTGAAATCTGCTAGAATCTAAGTGTTGAGTGTCAAGGCATCGTGGACAAAAAAGTGCCACGAGGTCCTGGCACAAAAACTGTCCACGATGTCTTGGCACTCAACATCTAAGCATTTATAAACCTGCTTTCGACAGATAGTAGATGAGTTCTAAAAAAATATTTTGACTCCTCACCCCACCTCCGGCGTCTCCCCATGCTCAAACCGGGCCTGACGCGCTTTTTTCAGCGCGTCTTTGACGGGACGGAGATTGTAGCCGTAGTCTCTGGCATACGTGAAGTGTTCAAGGCATTGGCCATAAAGGCTGTCTGCATATATTTCCCTGCCGGAACTTTTAATGTGTACATCCAGGGTCACCTGTCCGTTGGCGACGCACCAGGTGGCATTGTCGCATTCGAACTCGCCGCCGCTGCTGTCCGACAGGTCCCACCCGAAGAAGAAGATTCGATGGCCACCCGGCTGGCCGAGAATGCAGGCGATTGGCCACTCCTGGGAACGACGGAACTGCCTCATCAGATTAAATGTTTTACTGGAACGCAGTTTGTCAAGTACCGATGTGTCAAGAATCCCGGGATTTGACATTATGGACACCAGGTTATCCTCATCGGGTTTGATCTCGACCCATAATTTCAATGATGGCAACCAAAAGTCCGGCAGATAGCGGGTGTGGTCATTCAGAACAAATCCTTCCGTTTCATATTCATAGGGCAGTGCGACCGTGTCAAAAAATACCGCCCATCTTGCTTCGTTCCGGCTCCGGAAACGATACCCGTTGTAAACTGTTTCAATTGGTTGTGCTTTAAAACCCATTTGTTTTCTCCTTTTTTTTTAATTTTTAAAAAAAACAGAGAAGAATAAATATTTGATCGGGTTGGATTATATTTGGCTGGGATATAGACTTTAGGGCTGAGCTGTCGGCATCAGCCTACCTATTCATGGCATGTTAATTCCCCCATTTGATCGCAGTCTGTCTTTTTCTTCAGAGGATGTCCTTCAGGCATGCCAGACCACCTTATCGCACTTAATCAATCCCGCTTTATCAGCGGTCTCCTACTGAATGGAAATGAACTGTCCCCGTATTCACCGGCATATTTTCAAATTTCACCGTTTAGCAGTGGTATTTTGGGTTAACAAATGATGCCGTGCAGTTTTCACTTAGATATACGTGTGAACAGGTTACATAGGACGCATGTAAGGAGACTGATGTCATGGTCCCGCTAAAGGGGGGGGTACCCCGGGGTACCTTATTATCCGGCCGTAATTGAAGGTGTGGGGTTGCCACGTTTACAAAACGCGCAAATCTTTTCAAGAAAGATGAGAATTTGGAGAGGCTGATCCGAATGGCACAAAGGGATGGGAAGGCAAAGTATTCTTTGCCGAACTTGAAAACATTAATGTCTGGTAATAAGATTCATTTTAAAGCGAATGGTGAATTCTTGATATTATAATTTGCTTTCCGCCACCCTATACGCAACAGGTTGACTAAGTGGTCACGGTTCCCAAATACTTCAAAATTCTTTATTCGTAGAAGTGTAATATCCCATTCTTTACAGGCAATCTCTTTTTCCTTATCACGCGCGAGCTGTCGAATATTACTATGTATGCTGCCGTCAACCTCGATACCCAAACGATTTTCATAAAAGAAAAAATCTAATATCCATTTATCAGCGAATGTCCATTGGCAGAAAAAACGCCCTTTGAGCACGCCACCATTGAGTTCATTTAGTATTTCCTTTAACTTTATTTCGGCGGGTGTTTGATGCTTTCGTAGAATCCTTGCATTTTTATGGGCAGTATTTTTCCGTTTCAGAGGCTGACTATTGTAAAGAGGTTTGTCGCCTATTACGATACCGCCCCAAACAGGGTTTCTCCACTTTTTTGGTTTCCTATATTCGTTTTTTATTTTCAAAATTCATTGACACCATTATTAATGTTCAGGAACACTGATCGATACTTCGCTTTGGTGAATTACAAACAGCCTTACCTGTGGACGATGTGGCATACGCTTGGCGTTGCATCAGGCTTTAGAGCTTTGATAAACTAATATTTTTTCACAGTTCTGCTCTTGAAACCATTCTAAAGTCAATATTCTTATCTTTATCTTTATGTTTGAATGCTTTTCCAAGCTGAGTACATTTATTGGCGATAGCCTTTATTCCATTACCATTGAATGAATTTTCTTGTAATTCTGAAAGGATTAGCATTTCAAATGCCGATGACCGCATCCAATGTACATTATTTGTGTAACCCAAAACAGCCAATGCACCAGATACTTTTAGAAATGTTTTAAGTATTCTTTTATCTATGTCTAGAACACTGCACGAACCAATTAAAATAATTTGGCCCTTACATCTGCCTTTTAACAATTCACCTATTTCAGTAATCGCGTATTCTTGTTTAGCCGATAAAAGAATTTTGCCGGGCTCACCGTGGAATGCCAAATATAAAATAGGGTAATCTTTATATTGATGCTGAGGGAATTTTGAAATGTAAAACTCAAACTCGTTAAGGGTTCCACAGTCACGATAAATATATGGGATACTGGCATTCTGTTTTAAAAAACCGAGAAGTGGTTGTATGGTCGAAGGTTTCTTTAAATCGTTTTCCCAAAGACCCTCAAGGCAGAATACTCCTTTATTATTCATGGCGATGCCTCCAATGGATTTGACATAATATTTCAAACACAGTTTTTCGATGGAATCAGGCAGCGCAAAGCGAACACCCAGTTGGGACATTATCTCATATTTTATTCAGGTGCAATAAATTTGCCTTTCCCTCAAATACTTTACGTTGAATTAAACCAAAATAATGCCAAACCAACTGCATGGAATTATGTTTAGACGGCCTTCTTGTCGTGCCTCTAATGCAACCGGCCCCTGATAATAGAGTGCATACCTTCGTCTCGACGAACCAGTTCAACGTCATGAAATCCGGCCTCCAGGAGGTCTTTCTCAATTTCAGCCAGGGTATAACAGTTGCCGCCTTCCGTTCCTGCCAGCATGTTGACGGCAAACAGTGCGCCGGCCACCGGCGCAGTTCGGGAGGGTTCCATGACAATGTCCCGGATGTAAATCCATCCATTCTGCTTCAGTGCAGCGGCAACGCGACGGTAAAGCGCCAAGTTCTGCCTTGGTGAATTCTGGTGGATGATTGCGCTGACCCATGCCAGATCGGCGCCCCGGGGCAGCTCATCGGTATAAAAGTCCCCGGCGCACAGCTCGATACTGTCGGCAAACGGCGAGGAAACAAAGCGTTCCCGCGCCTTAGGGATCACAGAAGGCAGATCGAAGATAATGGCCCTTGCTTCTGGTTCGGCCTTTAGCCAGGCCATGGTCCATGTGCCGGATGCGCCGCCTAGATCCAGAACGCAGCGCACATTGCCCGGGGTGATCTCCCGGATCAGCCGGTTGGCCACGCCGCGGGAAACGACGTTCATGGCCTCGATGAAGGAGGCATTGTCCGCATCTTCACCAAGAAGGCTTGGACCGGGATCGTCAGGCTTTCCGGTTTTGATGGTCCACGGCAACCGTGACCAGCGGCGCAGGCAGTTTGCCTGATGGAGCAACATGGCGGTGACGCTCTGGGGGGACGCCTTGCACAGGAAGGGGGCAAGTTCAGGAAGAAGCGAGTAATGTATGCCCTGTTTGACGATTACTTTTACTGCCGCCAGTGCGTCGAGCAGAATCGTTACGCCTCGCTCATCGCAGCCGGCCGCAGAGGCGACTTCTTCGGCGGTCTTCGATCCTGGAACCATTTTCTCAAACAGGTCAAGTTCGGCAGCCGCGGCCAGCATACACGGGATCTGGTAGGCCCGCATCATTTCGAGTAACTGTTCACCGTTCCGGATGGTCATCAATCGAATACTCCTGATTTATGGAATGTTTTGACAATAGTCATGGTCGTCGTCACCGGAAATATACGGCGTATCCTGATCAATGTCAACGCGGACGATCACCGCAGAACATGACAGGGCGATGATTGGCCGGATGCCATGGTGCGTCCGCGTGCCGCCGCCAACCCGGGGTGGGTCAAATATCCAGAGGTCTTGGATGGGGGTACTAACCCTTTCTGCAAAGCGCGGCAATTTTTTTACACGAATCGGGGTTACTAGGCGCGGTGAACGGCGTGTCTTAAATATCGTGGTTTGCAAATAAGAAAAATCCTTATTTGATTATCGATTACTGTGACCTCTTGAATTATCTTGTTATCAAAATCAATTGAGAGGTCATTACATGAAAAAAGAAATAAATAAGATTGCATTTTCCACGGAGGAAGCAGCTTTTGCCATTGGAACTACCCCTGCCGTCATGGCCAACTGGAGGTGCGCAAAGGTCGGCCCCAAGTACTACAAGCAGAACAGGAAAGTATTCTATTTGTACGAAGATTTAACCGCCTGGCTGAAGATGCATCCCGTCATTACGAAGGATGCTCACGACATCGAAGCCGCATAGGAGACAGCCATGGATCAAATACAAGAGCTCTGTGATGTCGACGAAATAAATCGCCAGGTCGAAGAACAGGTAGAAATCGAACGCGCCGAATATTCTTCGGGGCAAGCATGTCAGGGTGCAGCTGATGACGACGGGGGGCGCTGTCCGTTCAGTAGCGCAGATGTCATCGATGCCCTCAACCGGAATGAAGACGGCGATGCCTGGCTCTATATCGAAATACACAGTGGGCGCTTTTGTTACGACACAGCGGCCGGATGCTGGTACAAATGGTCGGGTCATTATTGGGAAGAGGACCTTCTGAACGATGCGCTGCGTAGCATCCGTGACGTCATTGAAGTTTATTTATGTGAACTGGATCGCATCTCAGTTGAAGAAAAGAAGGAGGTTACCTGTAAATAATGAGTAATTTGAATATTCTTGAAAAAAAGCGCAGGGACATATTGAGGCGTATCCAGTCGCTCCAGACGCTCAAGCGCAAGGGGGACGTTTTAAAACTGGTACGGACCGGTGAGGGCTCTCTCGCGATCGGCGGTGACGAGTGGGACAAAAACCCCATGCTGTTGGGCGTACTCAACGGTGTCATCGATTTGGAAACCGGCATTTTGAGGCCTGGAAAACCGGAAGATTACATCAAGACCATTGCCCCGACGATTTATTGCGGGTTGGACTGCCCGTCGCCGATATGGGAACGGTTTATATCGGAAGTATTCGATGGCGACGAAAAACTGGTCACCTATATTCAGAGATTACTAGGATATGGAATTACGGGACTTACCAACTACCACGTCATTCCGATCTTCTGGGGGCCGAACGGAAGAAACGGCAAATCGACCATCCTGGAAACCCTGAAGTATGTCCTAGGAGAAACCGCGCATAAGACCAGGCCGGAGGCACTTTTGGAATCACGGTTTGCTCCTTCTAGAGGGGCCGCCGATGCCGACACCCTTGCCTTCCGGGGCAGGAGACTTATTTGGGCCAGCGAAAGCGAAGAAGGCCGCTCATTAGAGGCAGCAAGGCTCAAGGAGTTATGCGGCGGGGATACGCTTAACGCACGCGCACCCTACGGGAAGCGACCGGTAGAATTTCAGGCATCTCATCTCCTTATTTTAATAACTAACAACAAACCAGCTGCCCCTGCCAACGACAACGCACTGTGGGAGAGAATTCATCTGGTCCCTTTCAACATGAGATTCGTTGATAACCCCTCCGCGCCTAATGAGCGCAAGGCAGATCACGATTTGCAAAATAAGCTGAAGGCCGAGGCAGCTGGGATTCTGACCTGGCTGGTTAAAGGGTGTCTGGAATTTCAAAAGATCGGTCTAAATCCCCCGGTCAGTGTCAGATGCGCCACATCGGAGTACCGTGCCGATGAGGATGACATTGGTCAATTCATCAAGGAAATGTTCATCTGCAGCCCTGATGCATTCGAGAAAATGGGCGATATTTACCATGAATATAAGCTTTGGCATGAACGTTGTGGTTTGCCCGGCAAGCCCCTATCGATGAAAAAACTGAGCCCAAGGCTGAAAAGCATGGGATTCGTACGCGACGATTCAGGGCGTAATGTAACTTTTAAGGGTCTTCGCCTCAGGAATAAGGAGGATGATTTATAACAGCACCGATGCACCCTTTGCAGGGATTTTCACTAAACTTTCTATAAGAGGATTTTAATATTTGTATAATAATAATTTTACCGAAAACGGCTGCAATGGATGCATCGGTGCATCGAACATCCTCAACTGCAGGTAGCGAACTGATCATGGAGTGACGATGGATCTTCTGGAATTGCTTGAGGCAGACGGATTTAGACTGAAGTTGGTTTCAAGAACCAAAAACGGAGAATACGCCGGTCCCTGCCCATGGTGCGGGGGAACTGACCGCTTCAGGGTATGGCCGGGTAGCAAAGGTGGGCGATATTGGTGTCGTCAATGCGAAAAGAAGGGCGATGGTATCCAATACCTCCGTGATTTTCGCGGATTGTCATATCGGGAGGCTTGCCTTGTTCTGGGTGAGGCACCAAAACACAAACCGACTTCTGCATGGCAACGACGGGCGCATACCCCGCCAAAATTCACGCCGAAGGAATCGGCACCCGCACCAGACGTTCGTTGGCGTAAGGAGGCAAAACAATTTCTTGGACTGGATTAATTTAAAAGGAAGGAGCGATTAATAATGAAACAAATTATAACGCAGAACCGGCAGGACTTGGACCGATTGGAAGAAGTCATCAGTAAAAATTTAAAGTCGTTTTATGAAGTTGGCAAGGCGCTGATGGAAATCAGAGACCAGGAGCTTTACAAGTTGAAGCACGGCGGTCAATATGAGACCTTCGAGGCGTACTGCAAAGGGGAGTGGGATTTCCGTCGCGCCCATGCTTACCGGCTGATGGATTCAGTAAAAGTAATCGATAATGTCTCCGAATCGGAGACAAAATCCCCGGTGAATCTCGAACAGACCCGCCCTCTTACTAAACTCGATCCGGAAAAGCAGCGCGAAGCATGGCGGAAGGCTGTCGAAACGGCACCGGAAGGTAAGGTGACGGCGACCCATGTGGCGAAGGTCGTGAGGGAAATTGCGGGAGATCAACTAACTGGCTTCGGAATTAAACCAGCTAAACCAGCCACACCGGACGACACCGTTGCTCTTGCAGAAAATGCAATCAACCAACTGAAGCGAATTGTAGATGGTGACCCTAACACGGACGCAGCACTATATCTGGTTGAAAACTGGATAAAGCAACAACGAGCGAAGAACGTGAAAATGTTATCTGCAAATATCCCTGAACTAAAAAATCATGGTGGGCCAGCAGCAACGAGCACTCCTGTCTCCGCCATGGCACAATAGCCGAGGTCAGACTGATGACGGCAATACAATCCCTCTGGACCGATGAGGGGAAAGAAGCACTGGCATTTTTGCACGGCAAAGGGTTGACGGACGACACGATCCGCGCTGCCGGATTGGGGTATAATCCGACAGACTTATTCCTTGAGCGTCAATCATGGGGACTGCCAGCAGAAGTAAATGAAAATACCAAGCCGAAGAAACTATGGCTGCCCGCAGGTATTGTCATTCCCCGCTTTATTAATGGAGAAATCTGCCGCTTAAGAATCCGGAGGACTGCCGGCGAGCCACGTTACGTTCTGGTTTCCGGCAGCGTCACTATCCCCATGACCTGGAACCTGGAAAGAAATGTCATAATCGTTGTGGAATCAGAGCTCGATGGGCTTCTATTGAACCAGGAAGCAGGTGATCTGGTTGGAATCGTCGCCATGGGAACGGCAACGGCGAAACCGGACAATGTGACTCACGCTGCATTCAAGCGGGCAGATAAAATTTTGGTTTCGTTGGATGCCGACGATGCAGGTGTAAAGGCAAGCTGGAGCTTCTGGCCGGAAACGTACGGTGCGAAAGTCAAGCGTTGGCCTTGCATTAGAGGCAAGGATCCATCGGAATCGTGGCGTAATGGCTTAAATATTCGCGCTTGGATCATGGCTGCTATAGGCATGGTTGTTGATTCCGAGAAAACCGAAAATGCTGCGACTGAACATCAAACATCTTCCGCAGACGTACAGTTAACCGCTTGCTTCAGTTGTGGTGGCAAGGACTATTGGATGCGTCAATCAGGATCGAAGTGGATATGTGCATGTTGCCATCCCCCGGCAACAGAGGCGATTGTCTTTGAACGAAGACAATTATAAAAATTATCAACCTTTTTTATCAGGAGGCAAAAATGGAAAACCAGAAAGAAGAAATGTGCCGTATCGTGACCTTGATCTCGAAGGAAGAAAAAGACCTGCTTTTGGCTTTGGCCAATAAAAATCTGCGTTCGATGAGCAGCTTCATGCGCCTTCTGCTCATCAAAGAAATTGATGAATACTCGGAAATTTAAAAGGACCAATGCCTGAGCCGCATGGCATGATTCTATGTGGCTCAGGAAAATGATGATGCGTTCCTCAGAGTAAATCAATTTTTCAAATCGCCATATTCGCCGGGAAATTTTCCGTTCTCAATGTTTTTGATGATCTGTTTTACGTTCTGCACCCTACGGGCATATGTGGACCAGATTTCACGACTTTTAGAATCTTCTTTTTCCCAGCTCTTTCCAATCATTTCAATAATTTGTTTGTAGGTCATCTTCTGCTTTAAATCGTAAATTTTCAAATAACATTCCAATTCCGTCTGCCGGAGTCGTTGCGAATGTATCGGTTGCGGAAGTCGAAGGGTCGCATTCTTTTCGTTTATCAAATTTTTAATTATCTTGGCAATATTGCTGCAATTCTTACAGCCCACATTGATTCGGACATAGATCGAGTCTTGATCAGCGTTAAAATAGCATTGGAGAATTTTGCGTATTTTGAGAAGGTCATTCATGGAGAGTTCGGTTTTATTTCTATTCTGATAAATAATGTTTAAAGTTGGAGTCATGAAATTTGAAAGGAAATGACTATCGGTTGACAAATTACTTACTGTGTAGCTATCTGATGTCATATGTTGTACATTTTGATTCCACCAATCGTTAAAATCTTTATTATGTATGTTGCCGAATGCACTATAATAATTCATAAACACTTGATATTTTACCTTATGTTTTTTTGTGAAAGCCATCAGTTTATCGGATGCCAATATCTGCATGGGATCCATGCCGGCAAAAGTATCGCAGAAAATCTTATACTTCTTGCTTTTTTTTAAATATTCCCACATTAAAAAATAATATTTTTTCGATTTAACAGAAATGTTCATCCTGCCTCCGGTCGATCGTTTTTAGATTGTTTTGAGTTGAATGTATTTTCCAGCAGCTCTGCTGCCCGGCGCTTATGGTCCGGGATGAGATGGGAATATCTTTCCGTCATCGCCGTGGACTTGTGGCCTAGCATTTCTTTCAGAGTTATTATGCTTTCGCCTTGGATCGCAAGCCAGCTTGCGAATGTATGTCGTAACGAATGAAATGTAATCTCCTGCCGTCGGTCGGTAATTCCTTTATTAAATCCCAACTTATTGACGATTAACCTGAAGCGCTGCGATATAGCAACAATCTTTTTTCCATTGCGGTCGGGAAATACAAGGCCTTCCGGTGTTCGGGGTTTACGCCGCAATAGCATTTCTTTGACTGCGCTTGTCATATAGGCATGACGGGTGGTTTTGTTTTTGGGGTCAATGATTTTTATAAGGTCGTTGTCGAAATCAAGATCATTACCCTTTAAATTGAAAATTTCACCAGCTCTAAGGCCTGTGTATAGGCTCAACAGGGCCATGTCATGAAGGCTAGGGGTCTGCATAGCTGATAACTCATTCAATAGCGTAGTCGCTTCCTTATGACTTAAAAAACGGGTCCTTTGATTTTGCACGACAGGCATTTTGACGCCCTTGATTGGATTTCCACCGTCATATAAATTCCATACCAGAGCCTTATTGAAAATTTGGCGGATAAGCACAAGGCAATGCTTTACCGTGGCAGGAGAATATTCTTTTTTTAAAAGTGATGCCTTCAGCCTCTCCAGTTCAAGGGGGGAAATATCATTCAATCTTTTATCAGCCAACGGTTTTTCCAGGCAATTTAAATAAAGCGAAATGTCGTCACGGCCACCACGAGATTTGTTTTTTTCTGCCCATGTTTTATATTTTGCCCATACGTCACTAAAAAGAGGGACCTTCTTTTTCTCTTGCGGAAGTTCTTCACCGTGCTGCATTGAGATAATACGTTCATTTCTTATTTTCCTGGCAAGCTCGGCAGAATACCCCTGTGATTTCCATCCTATTTTTTCCCAAGTTTTTTTTCCATCTTTCTTATAGCTTATGTCGTAAACGATATCTGTCTTTCCAATGATTCGTTCAGACTCCCTCTGATAGACGCCAGGAAACTTTGTTGCGTGGCGCTTTGTCTGTTCAGAGTATTGCTTATTTGCTTTTGTCATTTTCAATCCTCCAATTCTGGTGCTACCCTGTATGCTACCCACTAACATGATTAATGGTGATTTTGAGTTATTTCAATTTACAGAAAAAATCTGGTAAGTAATTTAAATAATATAATAAATTATGTCAAGTGATGATTAGTGAGAAGACTGGAAAAGCATATAATTCAGACTCTTAATCAGTAGGTTGTCGGTTCGATCCCGACAGGGCTCACCAAATATCAAGCCGTTTCGAGTAGTTAGCGAGACGGCTTTTTTGTCATCAAGCCGAAAATCAGCAAAAATTTGACCACA
>ENA-UPTA01003073-UPTA01003073.1-activated-sludge-metagenome-genome-assembly--contig:-NODE-3073-length-16702-cov-5.686250_pt1 | contig 16702 bp, 10 predicted proteins | sample MGYA00238184_ERZ773361 | MGnify/ENA primary metagenome ERZ773361 (study PRJEB29100, sample SAMN05720205) | activated sludge metagenome | isolation source: anaerobic digester from wastewater...
GCACCTACCGGGCCCGTTTCGAGGCCCTCGACGGCCAGGGACCGGTGCGGGGCACGGTCTCCTTCCGCAAGGAGGCGTACCGCCTTCCCCGCTTCGAGGTGCGGCTCGACGGGCCGGAGCGGGTGCCGCTCGACCGTCCGTTCGATCTCCGGCTGACCGCCACCTACTACGCCGGCGGCCGCGTCGCCGCCCGCCCCGTCGAGTGGCGCGTCACGCAGTTCCCGTACGCCTGGAGCCCGCCCGGGCGCCCCGGCTTCCACTTCTCCTCCGACGCCCGCTTCTCCGGCGAGAGCCGCTTCGAGGCGACCCCGGCGTTCGCCCGCGCCGACCTGACCGACGAGGACGGCGGCGCCCGGCTCCGGCTCGACCCGGCGCTCGAGCCGACCGCCCAGCCGCGCACCTACGTGGTCGAGGCCACGGTGGTCGACGTCGACGAGCAGACGGTGAGCGCCACCCGGCAGGTGGTCGCGCTCCCGCCCCTCCTGCTCGGCCTGCGCGTGCCCCGGTATCTGGAGGAGGCCGGCGCGCTGCGCCCCGAGGTCCTCGTGCTCGGCCCCGACGCCGAGCCGCTCGCCGGCCAGCCGGTCACGGTACGGCTCCGCCAGCGCCGCTGGCACTCCCACCTGCGCGCCTCGGACTTCACCGACGGCGTGGCCCGCTACGTCACCGAGATGGTCGAGGAGAACCTCGCCGAGCAGCGGGTGACGAGCGGGACCGAGCCGGTCACCGCCGGCTTCACCCTCCCCGAGGCCGGGGTCTACGTCGTCGAGCTCGAGGCGCGCGACCGCCTCGGCCGCACCCAGCGGGTGGCGGTCGACCTCTTCGCGGGCGGCGGCGAGCCGGTCGCCTGGCCGCGGCCGGCGACGCCGGTCTTCCACGTCACCCCCGACCGCACCCGCTACCGCCCCGGCGACACCGCCCGGCTCGTCCTCCAGAGCCCGTTCCAGAGCGGCGAGGCGCTGGCGATCGTCGAGGCGCCCGACGGCGTCCGGTACGAATGGCTCCCGGTGCGCAACGGCCAGGCCGTCCTCTCGCTGCCCGTCGCGGGGAGCTGGACCCCGAAGATCCCGGTCCACTTCCTCCTCCTGCGGGGCCGCCTCGCGGGGACCCGGCCGCTCCCCGGCAACGCCACCGACCCCGGCCGCCCCGCCACCTTCGGGGCGACCGTCTGGCTGGAGGTCGAGCCGCGCGCCCACCGCCTCGACGTCGCGCTCGCGCACCCGACACGCGCCCGGCCCGGGGAGGAGATCGAGATCGAGGTCCGCCTCGCCGATCCCGACGGTCACCCGGCCGCCGGCGAGGTCACCCTCTGGCTCGTCGATCAGGCGGTTCTCGCGCTCGGGCGCGAGCAGCGGCTCGATCCGGTGCCGAGCTTCCTCGGCCAGCCGCGCTCCCGGTGGAGCGCCCGCGACACCCGCGCGCTCGTCTTCGGCTTCCTCCCGTTCACCGGCCAGCCCGGCGGCGACGAGGGGGAGGAGGCGGGCTCGCTGCTCGACCGGCAGACGGTGCGACGCAACTTCCAGCCGGTGCCGTTCTACGAACCGGCGCTCGCGGTCGGCCCCTCCGGCGTCGCCCGCGTCCGCCTGACGCTCCCCGACGACCTGACGAACTTCATGGTGCGCGCCAAGGCGGTCTCCGGCGCCGCGCGGTTCGGCTGGGCCACCGGCCGGATCGAGGTCCGCCTGCCGGTCCTCGTCCAGCCGGCGCTGCCGCGCTTCGTGCGCCCCGGCGACCGTTTCGTCGCCGGCGCGGTCGGCCGGGTGCTCGACGGCACCAGCGGGGCCGGCACCGCCGAGGCCAGGGTGGCGGGCGTCACCCTCGACGGCCCCGCGAAGCAGGCGCTCGCCTGGGAGAGCGATCGCCCCGCGCTTGCGAGCTTCCCGCTGAGCGTCCCGCCGGACGCGACCGGCGAGGCGCGGATCCGGATCGGCGCCGAGCGACGCGCCGACGGCGCCGGCGACGCCTTCGAGCTCACGCTGCCGATCCGCCCCGACCGGGAGCGCGAGCTCACCCGGGAGCTCACCCGGCTCGCCCCCGGCGGTGCGCTCCGCCTGCCGGCGCCCGCCGGCGCGGTGCGCCCGGGGAGCCTGCAGCGGCGCCTCCTGCTCACGACCGAGGCGCGGGTGGCGGCGCTCGCCACCGGCCTCGACTTCCTCCTCGACTACCCGCACGGCTGCACCGAGCAGCGCCTCGCCGCCGCCCGCGCCCAGCTCGCGCTCGCGCGCTTCCGCGAGCTGCTCGGACGCGAGGAGGGCGCGGCGCGGCTCGCTCGCGCGGTGCGCGACACCCTCGACTGGCTGCCGCTCGTCCAGCAGCCGAGCGGGCTGTTCGCCGGCTGGCCCGGCGGCACCGGCTCGGTGACCCTCACTGCCTGGACGGTCGAGTTCCTCGCCGAGGCGGCCGAGGCCGGGCACGCGGTCGAACCCGGGGTGCGCGACGCCGCCCTCCGGGCGCTCGCCCAGGCGCTCCGCTCCGACTACTCGGAGCTGCTCGCCGGCGAGGAGTGGGCCGAGCGGACGGCGGCACTCCGCGCCCTCGCCCGCGCCGGACGGTTCGATCCGGCGTACGGCAACGAGCTCGCCCGCCGCGCCCAGTTCCTCGACCTCGAGGGGCGCGCCAACGTCCTCGCCGCCTTCGAGCGCGGCGGCGCGGCGACGGCTCCGGCCGTGAGCCCGCTCGCCGACTCGCTCTGGGAGGGGATCGGCGTCCGGCTCCATCAGGGAGAGGAGCTCTTCGGCGGCCTCACCGGCGACGAGCGGACGCGCGATCCCCGGCTCCTCCCCTCCGAGACGCGGACGATGGCGCAGATGCTCCGCGCCCTCCGCCCGCTGCCGCGGGAGGGGGAGCGGGAGCGGCGCTTCACGCTGCTCGCCGACGCCCTCGTGGCGCGCGGGCGCGGCGACGGCTGGGGGAGCACGAACGCGAACGCGGCGGCGATCCTCGCCCTCTCCGAGCTGCTCGCCGAAGGCGGCGACGGCCCCGCGGTGCGCGCCGAGCTGCGGCATGCCGGGCGCCACGAGCCGCTCACCGTGGACGGCCGCGCGCCCGCCGTGCACTGGCGTTCGGCGGCGGCGGGCGAGGTCATGGTCGAGCTTCCGGCGACGGCCGCGGCCCCGCTCTCCGCGGTGAGCGAGGCCTCCTGGATCCCGGCCGCCTCCGGCGCGGAGGCCGCGGCCCGGCAGGCGGGGTTCGTCCTCCGCCGCACGCTCGAGATCGAGCGGCACGGAGCCCCCGCCGAGGCGCCGCCGGAGCGGGTGACGATCGACCGTCCGGGAAGCGAGGTCGCGCTCGTGCAGGGCGAGATCGTCGAGGAGCGGATCCAGATCGTGAACCCGGAGGACCGGCACTTCGTCGCGGTCGTCGTGCCGCTCGCCGCCGGCTTCGAGCCGCTCAACCCGGCGCTCGAGACCGCGCCGCCGGAGGCCCGTCCACGCGGCCGCGACACCCTCGAACCGACCTACGCCTTCTTCCTCGACGACCAGGCGGCGTTCTACTTCGATGCGCTGCCGAAGGGGACGTACGACCTCTTCTTCCGCGTCCGCGCCCAGATCCCCGGCCGCTTCGTGCAGCCGCCGGCGAAGGTCGAGATGATGTACGACGCGAGCGTCGCGGGCACGAGCGCCGGCGCGACGATCGAGATCGCGCCCCGGCCGGAGCGGTGAACCGCCGGCGCCGGCGCGCGCTCGCGCTCGCGATCCTCGCCGCGCCCCTGCTCGGGGTGGGGGGGCTCGCGCTCGCGCGCTCGGGCCTGGAGGCGCCGGCGCCGACGCTCCTGGTGCGCGACCGCGCCGGGCAGTTTCTCGGCGAGCTCCCCGCGCCGGGCGACGAGCGGCTCGGCTACTGGCCGCTCCCCGAGCTGCCGGCGCGGGTGGCGGCGGCGACGCTCGCGCTCGAAGACCGCCGCTTCGCTCGCCATCCCGGCGTCGATCCGCTCGCGATCGCCCGCGCCTTCGTCCAGAACCGGGCGGCCGGGCGACGGCTCTCGGGCGCCTCGACGATCGCGATGCAGGTCGCCCGCCTGCAGCACCCCGGGCCGCGCGGCTACCTCCGCAAGGGGGTCGAGGCGGCGACCGCGCTCGCCCTCACCGCCCGGCACGGACGCGAGGCGCTCCTCGCCCACTATCTGCGGATCGTCCCCTACGGCCACCGGATCCACGGGATCGCCTACGCCGCCCGGCGGTACCTCGACAAGCCGGTGGCGGATCTCTCCTGGGCCGAGATCGCCTTCCTCGCCGCGATCCCGCAGGCGCCCGCCCGCCACGACCCGTTCACCGCCGCCGGCCGCGCCCGGGCGGTGCGGCGGGGGGAGCGGATCCTCGACCGCCTCGCCGCCGACGGCCTCCTCGACGCCCACGACCTCGCGGTGGCGCGCGCCGAGATCGCCCATCTCCGCCTCCCCTGGCAGGCGGCGCGGCCCCGCGCCGCGCTCCACCCGCTCGTCGCCCTCGAATCGCGCCTCCCGCCGGACGCGCGGGCGACCGCGCCGCTGCTCACCACCACGCTCGCCCTCGAGCTGCAGGAGGAGGTCGAGGAGCTCGCCGCCCGCGCGGTGCACGCCGCCGCCGACCGGGGGGCGGGCAACGCCGCGGTCCTCGTGGTCGCACGCGGCAGCTGGGAGGTGCTCGCCGCGGTCGGCTCGACCGGCTACTACGACGCCGGCCGCGCCGGGGCGATCGACTACCTGCGGGTGCCCCGCTCCTCCGGCTCGACGCTCAAGCCGTTCGTCTACGCCCTCGCGCTCGAGCGGGGCGAGATCTCGCCGGCCACCATCCTCGACGACCTCGGCCCCGGCCCGGGCGGGATCGTCAACGCCGACGGGCGGTTCCTCGGCCCGCTCCTGCCGCGCACCGCGCTCGCCAACTCGCGCAACGTCCCCGCGGTGGACCTCCTCGCCCGGCTCGGCCTCGACCGCGTCTACGGCCTCTGCGGCGACCTCGGCCTCCACGACGGCCGCCTCCCGGCGCGCCGCTACGGGCTCGGGCTCGCGATCGGCTCCCTGCCGGTGAGCCTCGAACGGCTCGTCGGCGCCTACACCGCGCTCGCCGGAGACGGCCGCCGCCACGAGCTCGTCTGGCTCCGCCCCCGCCCCGGCCAGCCGCCGCCGGGGGCGCCGGTCCGCCTCTTCTCCGAGGAGACGGCCCGCCTCCTGACCCTCTTCCTCGCCGATCCGCAGGCCCGCCTGCCAACCTTCCCGCGGATGGGCGCGACCGAGTACCCGTTCCCGGTGGCGGTGAAGACCGGCACCTCCTCCCGCTACCGCGACGCCTGGACGATCGCCTGGTCGGACCGCTACCTCGTCGGCGCCTGGGTCGGCGACCCCGACGAGCGGCCGATGAGCCACCTCTCCGGCTACCGGGTCGCCGCCGGGCTCGTGCAGGAGGTGCTCCTCCACCTCCACGGCGCGCGGAGCGACGGGATCGGCCAGCCCGACTTCCCGGCGCCGCGCGGCTGGCGGCGGGAGCGCCTCTGTCCGCTCTCGGGCGGCCGCGCCACCGCCGCCTGCGGCACCGCACAGCTCGAATGGCTGCCCGCCGACGCCCCCTCTCCCCCCGAGTGCACCGCGCACCGTCTCGTCGCCCTCGATCGCCGCACCGGCCGGCCGGCCCGGCCGGGCAGCCCCGACGCGACGGTCGAGTGGCGCTCGGAGCTCCGCCTCCCCCCGCGCTACGCCGGCTGGCTCGCCGCCCGGGCACGCCCCGTCCCGGAGGAGGAGGCCCCCGGAACGGCCTTCCTGCCGCAGCTCGCCGGCGTCGAGCCGCGCATCGAGGTGCTCTCCCCGGAGCCGGGCAGCCGCCTGCTCCGCGACCCGGAGACGCCGGAGGCGCTGCGCACCGTCGCGCTGCGCGCCGTCGTCGATCCCCCTTCCCCGCAGCTCGTCTGGTACCTCGACGGCCGCCCGCTCGCCACCGTGGAGAGCCCGTACGAGCTCCGCTGGCGGCTCGAGCCCGGCGAGCACGTCTTCCAGGCGCGCCTCCCCTTCGGCGGCGCCCGCTCCCGGCTGGTGCGGGTGACGGTGGAGTGAGCGGGCGATAGAGTCGGCGCACGATGAGCCACTCCCCCGAGCACCCCTTTCTCGCCGCCGTCGTCCAGATGACCTCCACCTCCGACGAGGAGGAGAACTGGCGGCAGGCGAAGGCGTTGATCGAGAAGGCCGCCCGGCTCGGCGCCGAGCTCGTCGTGACGCCGGAGAACACGAACTTCCTCGGCCCCCACGAGGAGAAGGTCCGCCGCGCCGAGCCGCTCGACGGCCCGACCTGCGGCCGCTTCGCCGCGCTCGCCGACTCCCTCGACCTCTTCCTCCTGCTCGGCTCGTTCAACGAGGCGAGCGACGAGCCGGAGCGCTGCTTCAACACGAGCGTGCTCTTCGGCCAGGAGGGGGAGATCCTCGGCGTCTACCGGAAGATCCATCTCTTCGACATCGACCTCGGCCCCTCGGCCGGTTTCCGGGAGTCGGCCACGGTCAAGCCCGGCGACGAGGTGGTCGTCGCGGAGACCCCGCTCGGCCGCCTCGGCCTCTCGATCTGCTACGACCTCCGCTTCGGCGAGCTCTACCGGGAGCTGGTCCAGCGGGGCGCCGAGCTGATCGCGATCCCGTCGGCGTTCACCGCGACCACCGGCAAGGCCCACTGGGAGGTGCTGGTCCGCGCGCGGGCGATCGAGACCCAGACCTGGGTGCTCGCCGCCGGCCAGCACGGCGCCCACGACGACGGCGGCCTGCGCGAGAGCCACGGGCAGTCGCTGATCGTCGACCCCTGGGGGCAGATCGTCGCCGCCGTCCCGGACGGCCCCGGCGTGGCGCTCGCCGAGATCGATCTCGACCGCGTGCGCCGGGTGCGCGCCGGTCTGCCCGTCGCCCGTCACCGCCGCCTCTGAACCGCGGCATCCCGTCACCGGAAGTCGCCTTTCGCAGACTGGAACCCGCCGGTAAGCGGCGCCACGCTCAGAAGACGAACGCTTCGCGGTAGTCGAGGGCCGACGAGGCCTGATAGGTGGCGCCGCCGGGTCCGGTCGCGGTGAGCCAGGCGTGGGCCTCGCCGCGGCCCGCGCCCGGGCGCAGGCCGAGATGGAGCCGCACCTCGAGGCCGCAGCGCGTCCAGAGCTCGAGGAGCAGGAGCGCCCGCTTCAGGCAGGGGCCGTGCCCGCGCGGCGGGAGCCACGGCAGGAGGCGCTCCACCGCCCCGGCCAGCCGCTCCGGGCGCGCGAGGAGGCGGGGCAGCGGCCGGGCGCGGCCCGCCTCGCGGAGCGTGGCGACGAGGGCGTCGAAGGCGAGACGGCGCTTCCGCCGGGCGAGCCGCACGGAGGCGGCGAGGATCGCCGGCAGGGACGCGAGGAGGAAGAGGGCGTTGGCGATCAAACCGGAGGTCGAGCGTACACCGCCGCGCGCCCGGCGCGAACCGCGCGCCGCCAGGGCGGCGATCTGAGAAGATGCCCGCCATGAGCTTCCGCGCTTCCGTCCGCCGCCTCTCCTTCGCGTTCCTGCTCCTCCTGCTCGGCGGCCCGGTCGCGCGCCTCTCGCCCCTGCCGGCGCAGACCGGCGAGGGGACGTACGGCTCGTTCCTCGATCAGATCGAGGTCGAGGTCGTGGAGGTGGACCTGCTCGTCTCCGGCCGGGACGGCCGGCCGCTCCGTGATCTCCGGCGCGAGGAGTTCACGCTCCTCGTCGACGGCGAGCCGGTCGAGATCCGCTACTTCGCCGCGCCGTCCCCCGAGCCCGGCGCGAGTGCCGCGGCGGAGCCCGGTGCAGAGGCCGAGGGCGAGCAGCCCGACGCCGAGCCGGCGATCGTCGTCGCCTACCTGGACGAGACCGCGATCCGGCCCGGGCCGCGCAACCAGCTCCTCGAGGCGTTCGGCCGCGTTCTCTCCAGACGCCTGGCCGCCGGCGACCGGGTGATGGTGGCGCGCTTCGACGAGGGCCTCCGCCTCCTGACCGAGCTGACCACCGACGAGGAGGTCGTCCGGAGCGCGCTCGCCCAGGCGGCGAAACGCGCCCCGGCGAGCCTCGTCGCCCAGATGGAGGAGGGCGCGCTGCTGCAGGAGCTCGAGAGCAGCGGCGGGGGCGGGGGTGGCGGCGGCGGGGGCGGCGCGCTCCGGAACGACGACGAAGAGATGGAGGCGATGCGGCTCCGGGTCGAGGTCGAGTCGCGGGCTTCCGCCGACGCCGACCGGCAGCGCCGCGCGACGGCGGCCCTCGCCGACCTCGTCGGCGCGCTCGGCGGTCTGCCCGGGCGCAAGACGGTGCTCCTCGGCAGCGGCGGCTTCCTCACCCGGCCCGGCGCCCGCCTCGGCGACATCTGGCAGCAGCGCTTCGCCGAATTCGACTCCGGCGGCGCGCTGCCGGGACACGAGTTCGACGCCGAGGCGGGCGGGCTGCAGCACGCCTTCTCCCGCCTCCTGCGCACCGCCCAAGCGACGCGCGTCACCTTCGTCACGATCGAGGCCGGCGACGCCGCCAGCGGCCTGCCCGACGCCTCCTTCGGCGGCGGCCTCGCGGCAGCGAGTTCCCTCGCCGCGAGTACCGCCGGCCTCGAAGCAAGCGGCAACCTCGGCGTTCTCGCCGCGGCCACCGGGGGCCGGCGGTTGAAGCTCGAGCCCCGGATCGCCGAGGCGCTCTCCCGGGTCGGAGACGATCTCGACGCCCGCTACTCGCTCGGCTTTCCGACCGGTCCCGAGGCGGGCACGCGCTTCCACCGGATCGAGGTCCGGGTCGCGCGGGAGGGCGTGCGGGTCGAGCACCGGGAAGGGTTCCGCCGGCGCGCGGGCGCCGACCGCGCCGTCGACGCGCTCCTCGCCACCGCCGCGCTCGGCGGCACCGAGAACCCGATGGGGGTCACGGTGACGACCGGGACCCCGCAGCGCGCCGGCCGCGGCCGGTACTCGCTCGTGCCGGTGGAGGTGAAGGTGCCGCTGCGCGCCGTCACCCTGCTCCCGGAGGGGAACGCCCAGCGAGGGCGGCTCAGCTTCTCCTTCGCGCTGCGCGACCCGAGCGACCGGCTCGTCCAGCTCGAGCCGCGGCCGCTCACCTTCACGGTGCCCAACGCGGAGCTCGCCGCCGCGCTGCGCCAGACGATCTCGATGCACGTCGAGATCCCGGTCGCGAGCGGACCTCACCGCCTCGCGATCGGAATCCACGACGAGATCGGCGACGCCCGCTCCTCTCTCGCCGTCCCGTTCGACCTGCCGCCGGTCCGATGAGCCGCGCGCTTCTGCTGGCCGCGCTCGCGGCCTTTCTCGCCATGCCGCTCGCGGGAGAAGAGCCGCTCCGGGCTCGCGACCTCGGCGGCGCCCGCCCCGAAGCCGCGGCGCTGGCGCTCTCCGGCGGCGAAGGGGGCGACCTGCGGCTCGTCGTGGCCGCCTGGCCGCTGCCCGAGACCTCCGGCCCGAACGTCCTCGTCGTGGTCGAGGCCGACGGTCCGAGCCTCCTGCGCCGGACCGAGAGCCCGGCGCTCCCGCTCGAGTGGACGCTCTACGCGCTCGCGGCCGACGGCGCGGTGACCGGTTTCCTCGCCGAAGGGGTCCGCATCGAGGGGCGCGAAGAGGTGGTCGAGACCGGGGTTCGCTTCACCGCGGCGCTCACCCTGCCGCCGGGGCCGCAGAGCCTGCGGGTGCTGCTGCGGCATCGCGACAGCGGGGCGTTCGGGGTGCGGAAGGTCGAGCTCACGGTCGAAGAGCCCGCCCGCGGCTTCCTCCTCCTGCCGTCCGCGGCGCGGGCGCCATGGGTCGAGGTTCGGTCCGCCCGGCTCCCCGACTCTCCCTCCCCCCTCCTCGCGGCGCTCCTCGCGATCGCTCCGGAGGCGCTCCCGCTCGCCCGTCCGGAGGGGGAGGGCGAGCTGCTCGTCTGGCCGCCACCGGCCGCTCCGCCGCGCGTCGAGCTCACCGTCGAGGGGATGCCGGACCCGATCATCGGCGCGCAGCTGCTGCCCGGCGACGCCGCGCTGCCCGGCGACGCCGCGCCGCCCGTCGGGCTCGCCCGCTACCGGCTGCCGGCGCTCCCGGCGCCGCCGGGCCTCTACCAGCTCTCGCTCGCCGGCGCCGCCCCGGGTGGCCTGCGGGCGGCGCTCCTGCCCGGCGGCCAGCCGCCGCCAGCCCGGGGCTGGCCCGCCCTCTTCGGGAGCATCGAAACGATTCTCGCGGCCGACGAGAGCGGCCCCGAGGCGCCGGAGCGGCCCGCGGCCTCCCGGACCGAGCTCGAACGGAGCCTCCGAAACGCCTATCTCGAGATCCTCGCCGAGCTCGCCGCCGGCCAGCCCGAGGCCGCGGTGGCCCGGCTGATGGAGCACGAGACCGCCACCGTGGCGCGTGAGCCGCGCGAGGCGCTCCGCTACCTCGATCGCGCGCAGGAGAGCGTGATCGCCCGGCTCGGGGAGCTCGACCCCGACGCGCTGCTGCCGATCGCCGACCTGCACCGGCGTCTCTTCACGGCGCATCTGACCGCCGGGCACCCCGCGCTGGCCCGGCAGGCGATGGCCCGGGCCGAGGCCGCCACCCAGCGCTTCGCCGCCCGTGCCGGCACCGAGGACCGGGGCCTCGCCGCGGCCTCGCTGCTCAGCCTCGCGGCCTCCCTCTTCGACGCGGTCATCCCGCGCCGGGCCGCCGAGCTCGCCGCGCAGGCCGAGAACCTCGTTCCCGGCCACGCCGCCGCGCTCCTCGCGCAGGCGGTGGTCCTCGAGCGGGCCCAGGAGCACCGCGAGGCCACCGCGGTGCTCGACCGCCTCCTCCGCGCCGACCCCGAACAGCGCGAGGCCCGCCTGCGCCGGGCACTGCTCGCCCAGCGGGACGGTTCCCGGAAGGGACCGCAACGGGAGCTCCGCGCGCTCGTGGCGCCGCCGGCACGCGACTGGGTGGCGGCGGTGGCGGCACAGGAGCTGGCGCGCACGCTGGTCGCCCGGGGGCAGGCCGAAGAGGCGGTGACGATGCTCGCGGCCGCCGAGGCCCGGCTCGGAGACGCCGGCGGTCTCGCGGTCGCCCGCGCCTGGGCCGAGGAGCGGGCCGGCCGGCGCAGCGCGGCGCTGACCCATCTCGAACGGATTCCGCCCCCCTCCCGCCTCCACGGCGACTCCCCGCGCCGCCGCTACGGCCGCTGGCCCGAGGAGGCCCTCCAGGCCGAACGGCGGACCGCGGTCGAAGCGGCGCTCCTGCGCCTGCCGGCGCTCGCCGCCGCGCTCGCCCGGGAACCCGGGGAGGGCCCCGCATGAGCCACCGGCGAATCCTCGTCACCCTCCTGCTCGCGCTCGCCTACGTCTTCGGGAGCATCGCCGCGGCGGCGGCCCTCGAGGTCGCGATCCTCGAGCCGGTGCCCGGCAGCGGCGCCTTCGGCGAGATCCGGGTCGTGGCCGAGGTGCGGGGATCCGAACCGGTCAGGGAGCTCGAGCTCTTCTTCCAGGGGAAGCGGGTCGCGGCGCGGAGCGCCCCTCCCTGGGTCTTCCGGCTCGACGTCGGGCAGGAGAACATCGACCGCGCCTTCCGGGTCGTCGCCCACGCGGCGGACGGGCGCACGAGCGAAGCGGAGCTGACGCTGCCGCGGATCCGGATCGATCTCGAGGTCGAGGCCCGGCTGCAGCAGCTCTACGTCACCGTCACCCGCGGCGGCCAGCGGATCCTCGACCTGCCGCGTTCGCAGTTCATCGTCCTCGACGAAGGGCAGCGTCAGCAGCTCGTGACTTTCGAGCGCGGTGACGTACCGCTCACCGCGGTGCTGATGGTCGACTCGAGCCTCAGCATGCGGGGCGACCGGCTCCGCACCGCCCTGCGCGGAGCGGGGCTCTTCGCCCGCGGGATGGCGCCGCTCGACGAGGCGATGCTGCTCCTCTTCTCCGACCGCCTCCTCTACCGTTCGCCGTTCAGCCACGATCCGGCGGTGCTCGAGCGCGGCCTCGCGAACGTCGAGGCGAGCGGCGGCACGGCACTCAACGATCATCTCTACCTCGCCCTGCAGCTGCTCGAACGGCGGCAGGGACGCCGGGTCGTGGTGCTCTTCTCCGACGGCGTGGACGTCGACTCGCTCCTGCCGATCGCGGAGGTCGTCACCACCGCCCGCCGCTCGCAGGCGCTCGTCTACTGGCTGCGGCTCCACGAAGGGGGCGGCGACCCGCGGGAGAGCGGCCACATCTCCGTCTGGCGGGACCATGCCGAACACCGCGCGGAGCTCGACGGGCTCGCCCGGCTGGTGAGCGCCAGCGGCGGCCGGATCATCGATCTCGCCCGCCTCGAAGAGGCCGAGGCGGCGTTCGCCGACGTGCTCGCCGAGCTGCGCGAGCAGTACGTGCTCGGCTACTACCCGAGCGGCGCCCGGCAGAGCGGCCGCTGGCGCCGGGTCGAGGTGCGGACGGGCGGCAGCGGCCTCGAGCTGCGCACCCGCAGCGGCTACTTCGACGAGTGACGCCCGGTCGCGGGGGCACCCGGCATGGCGGCGCTCCCGCCGCCCTCCCCGGGATCCGCGGCAGCCGACTCAGTTCAGGTGGATGCGGGTCGGACCGTGACCCGATTCGGCCTCGTAGCCGTGCGAGAGGACGAAGAACCAGGCCGAGAAGCGCTCGTTCTCGCTCTCGGTGATGAGGTCGAAGACGAACTCTCCCTCCACGTCGCCGGCGGCCTCCTCGACGTAGGCCACCTGCTCGGGCTCGACGATCAGCTCCGCCTGCACCCGCTTGCCCCGGATCAGCTGCACGACGAGCCGCTCCGGCCCTTCACTCGCGAAATGCCAGTGCACGTCGTCGTCGTCGTAGAGCACCGCCTCCGGCGTGCCCGCCCGCAGGATGCAGTTCGGATGGGCGAGGAGCCAGTTCCAGAAGCCGTCGAACGGGAGGGTCTGCAGGACCATCGCGGCGGCGAGCCTATCGCACCCGCGAAGGCGCCGATCCCCGCGTGGGAAGGGGACCGCCCCCACCCCGGAGCGTCGGCTCGCCCGCCCGCCCCGCTCCCCCGGCCGGGTGGCGCGCCGGCCCCCGGTCCGGCCGTACTCTTCCCGGGAGCCGAGGTTCGCCACGAAGATGCTCCCCCTCCTCGTCCCGCTCGCTTCCCTTCCGGCCGCCGATTCGCTGCTCCGGCGGATCGTGGAGCAGGTCGCGGCCGCGCTGCCGGAGCTGCGGGTGCTCTGGCCGGAAGAGGAGGGCGGCCTCGGCGCGGCCCTCGCCACCGCCCGCTCGGTGGTCTTCCTCGAGCACGATCCGGCGGTGATCCCCACCAGCGTCGGGGTCGAGCTCCTGCGGGCCGGCGAGGCTCCGTCCGCCGGCGACGACGGGAGATACGCCGAGCTCCTGCGCGAGGCCGCGGCTCCCGCTGCGCGGCGCGCCCGCGTGCGGCTGCTCGGCAGCGGCGACGAACCCGCCGCCGAGGCGGCCGAGATCGTCGAGCTCGCGGTCCGCTGCACCCTGCGCCTCCTCGACGACTGGGCGCTATCGCCCGCCTGAGCGATTCGGGCGGCGGCGCCCGGGGAGCTCTCCGGCTTCAGAAGAGCGGACCCGGCCCGAGGAGCAGCCCCCAGAGCGGGAGGGTCAGGAGGGAGACGAGAACCCCGAATCCGGCGAGCGCCGCGGCGAGCTCCGGCGCGAGCCGGTGCAGGCTCGCCAGGGCGGCGGCGGTGACCATCGGCGGCATCGCGCTCTCCAGCACCGCCGCCGCCGCCGGCAGCGGCGCGAGCCCGAGGGGGCGCACGAGGAGCAGGGCGAGCGCCGGCAGGACGACGAGCTTGAGCAGGAGCCCCGCCGCGAGGGGTGCCCGCACCGTCCGCGGCAGCCGGAGCCGGAGCTGGAGCCCCAGCGCGAACGCCACCACCGGCAGGAGCGCTCCCGCGAGCTGGTCGAGCAGGCTGGCGACGACCGGCGGCGGGTCCGCCGGCATCAGCGTGAGCGCGAAGAGCAGCGCCGGAAACGGCGGGAAGCGGAGCAGCCGCCGGAGGAGCGCCCGCGCCGAGAGCGGTTCGCCGCCGCCGTAGCGGGCGAGCACCCAGAACCCCCACGTCGTGAGGAGGATGAACGAGCCGAACTGGTCGTACGCCACCGCGTACGGCAGGGCGTCGCGGCCGAGCAGCGCCGCGGTGAGCGGGTAGCCGAGGAACGAGGTGTTGCCGAGCGGCGCGCAGAGCAGCAGCACCGCCCGCTCGGCCGGCGCCAGCCGCAGCGCCCGGGCCACGAGGTGGACGAGCCCGGCGGTGGCGAGCAGGAGGAGCCACGGGATCGCCACGAGCCCGAGCAGGGACGGCTCGGGCCGCAGCCCCGCGGCGTGGCGCAGCACGGCGGCGGGCAGGCAGACGTAGAGGACGAAGAGGTTGAGCGCGTCGGCCCCGGCGGCCGGGAAGGCGCCGAGCCGCGCCGTGAGCTTGCCGGCGGCGAAGAGGCAGAGGATGAGGACGAAGGCGTCGAGTGCCATGGACGGCGGCGCGAAACCTCAGCGCGGCGCCCCCTCGCCGGCGGCGAGCTCGGCCGCGAGCGCCGCAGCCTCCGCCTCGATCTGCTGCCAGGCCCGCTCGACATGGCGTGCCTCGGTCTGCGACTGCCCGACCATGAACCGCAGCGTGAACCGCCCGTCGAGGCGGGTGTGCGTGAGGTAGAGCTCGCCGCTCGCGTTGAGCCGTTCGAGGAGCCGCTCGCCGAAGGCATCGCCGTGGCGGGGGCGGAAGCAGACGAGGTTGAGCGGCGCCGGCGCCGCGAGCTCGAACAGCTCGGAGGCGGCGACCCGGCGGGCGACCTCCTGCGCCAGCGCCACGTGCCGCCGGACGTGGTGGCGGAGCCCCTCGGCGCCGTACCAGCGCAGCACGAACCAGAGCTTCAGTGCCCGGAAGCGGCGCCCGAGCGGCACCTGCCAGTCGCGATAGTCGATCACCGCCCCCGACTCGGTCGCCCGGTTCCGCAGGTACTCGGGGAGGACCGAGAGGGTGCGCACGAGCGCCGCGCGGTCGGCGACCCAGAAGGCGTCGCAGTCGAGGCTCGTGAACATCCACTTGTGGGGGTTGAAGCAGTAGCTGTCGGCCAGCTCGAGGCCGTCCTGCAGATGGCGCAGCTCCGGGCAGATCGCCGCCGTGCCGGCCATCGCCCCGTCCACGTGGAGCCAGAGCCCCTCGCGGCGGGCGATCTCGCCGATCGCGCGGAGCGGATCGACGGCGTTCGAGGAGGTCGTCCCGACCGTCGCGCAGACGAAGCAGGGAAGCCGCCCCGCCGCCCGGTCGGCCGCGATCGCCGCCGCCAGCCGGTCGGGGCGCAGCGCATGGTTCGCGTCGGTCTCGATCAGCCGCAGCCCCTCGCGCCCGAGGCCGGCGATCACCGCCGCCTTCTCGACCGACGAGTGGGTCTCGGGCGAGGCGTAGGCGACGAGCGGCGCCTGGCCGGCGAGCCCGGCCCGGTTCGTCTCCCAGCCCGTCGCCCGGTCGCGGGCGGCGAGCAGCGCGCAGAGCGCCGCCGAGGAGGCGGAGTCCTGGATCACGCCGCCGCCGGACGCGTCCGAGCGGAACGCCGCCGGCAGCCCGAGCAGCTCGACGAGCCAGTCGAGGACGTGGGTTTCGAGCTCGGTGCACGCCGGGCTCGTCGCCCAGAGCATCCCCTGCACGCCGAGCCCGGCGATCAGCAGCTCGCCGAGGATCGCCGGCCCGGAGGTGTTCGCCGGGAAGTAGGCGAAGAAGCTCGGCGACTGCCAGTGGGTGATGCCGGGGAGGATGATCCGCTCCAGATCGGCGAGCAGCGCCGCGAACGGCTCCGGCTCCTCCGGCGCCGACGGCGGCAGGAGCGCCCGGATCGCCCCCGGCTCGACGCGCGAGAGCACCGGCAGCTCCTCGACCCGCTCCTGATACCGGGCGAGCCACGCCAGGGCTTCCTGCCCGTGCCGCTGCAGCTCCTCCGGGGTCATGTGGTAACTCTGCCGCTCGCTCATCTCAGCCTCCCCCGCGGGCGCTCGCACCCGCCTGCTCGGGATCATCTCACCGCTGCCCGCGTTCACATCGCCCACCAGAAACGAGACGGGGCGGGCCAGCCGGCCCGCCCCGTCGCATCGGCAGCGCCGGTCGCGGCCTACATCACCGCGGTCGGCGGCGCCGGCTCATCGGCCTTCCCGGCCTTCGACAGCGGCACCCGGATCAGGTACCAGGCGAGGATCGCGAAGACCGGCAGCGCGAGCCACGGGGCGACCCCCGCGAGACCCGGGATCCGGTAGAACTCCGCCGGCTGGCCCATCCGGTCGCGCACGAAGACCGCGGTGGCGACGAGCAGGCCGACCAGCGCCTCGCCCGCGATCAGGCCGGAGGCGGCGAGCACGCCGGCGTTCTCCACCCGCGCCTTCTGGGCGTCGTTGAACTGCCGCTTCTCCTTGCGGCGGTCGACGAAGCCGCGGATCATGCCGCCGATGAAGATCGCGAAGGTGGTCTCCAGCGGCAGGTACATGCCGACCGCGAAGAGCATCGGGCTCTTGACCCGGACGAGGATCAGGGCGATCCCCATCGCGATGCCGACGAGCACGAGCGGCCAGGCCATCTCGCCGCCCACGATCCCCTGCGAGACCGCGGCCATCAGGCCGGCCTGCGGCGCCGGGAGGTTCGGGCCGCCGAAGCCGCCGAGGGCGGGATTCGCCTTGAGGTCGGAGACGTGGAGGACGTAGAGCGGGAAGAAGAGCACGAGGCCGGAGACCACGATGCCGATGATGTCGCCGACCTGCATCTTCCACGGCGTACCGCCGAGGATGTGCCCGACCTTCAGGTCCTGGAGCATCTCGCCCGCGACGG
>ENA-UPTA01003074-UPTA01003074.1-activated-sludge-metagenome-genome-assembly--contig:-NODE-3074-length-16701-cov-7.928872_pt1 | contig 16701 bp, 13 predicted proteins | sample MGYA00238184_ERZ773361 | MGnify/ENA primary metagenome ERZ773361 (study PRJEB29100, sample SAMN05720205) | activated sludge metagenome | isolation source: anaerobic digester from wastewater...
CACGGTCCGGGTGCCGCGTCTAATCCCTAGTGATTAGAAATTCTGTTGCCGTGCACAATTTCACGGCATAATCATCCCCTTTCGGATAGTGGCACGGCGGCGGGGCTCGGGATACTCTTGCCGGCGTGTCCGGGGCGGAGCCTTCCCCCCGACCGGCCCGGTACCCCATCAGTGCAACCACACACCTCCTCGTCCCTGTTCCATGACCTGCCCGCGGATCCCGCCGGGCAGCGCCGTGCGCCCGCGCGCCGGGTCGTGCCGGACGCGGAAGCGGCCATGCGCCGGCTGGCGGGGTTCGGCATGGCCGTGCTGGTGGCGCTCTCGCTCGTCGGGCTGGGATTCGACGTGGCGATGGCGCGCCTCGGGGTCGAGACGGTCGCGGCGGCCGAAGCCCCCGCGCCTTCGGTCGCACGCGGTCCTGGGCCCGAGCGCGTTTCCGTGCGGCCCGAACATGCCGTCGTGCGGTCCGAGCCCGCCCCTTCCATGCATGCGCCGATCGCGCCGGTCGTGTCGGCGTCGTCCCGTGCCCTCCGGGTGCCGCGTCCGCGTCCGGTGATGTGAGGCGTCACGCGTGTCCGACCGGAACGCGCTGATCCGCGCAGGTCTGCCGGTGGCCTCGGGCAAGGGGCTCGAGATCGGCCCGCTGTGCAGCCCCATCGTGCGCCGCGACGAAGGCGCGATCCTCTACGCCGATTTCCTGTCCACCGAAGCGCTGCGCCGCCAGCATGCCGAGAATCCGGCGATCGACAAGGCCGCGATCGTCGACGTCGACGTGGTCCTCGCCGGCAAGCCGCTCGACGAGGCGCTGGCGCCGTTCGCGCCGCTCGACTACGTGATCGCATCCCACGTGTTCGAGCACATCGCCAACCCCATCCGCTGGCTGCAGCAGCTGTCGGGGGCACTGCGTCCCGGCGGCCTGATCTCGCTGGCCATCCCCGACAAGCGCTACACCTTCGACTACCTGCGGGTTCCGACGCGCCTGTCCGAACTGATGGCCAACTACCATCTGGGCGTGGATTTCCCCACGGCACTGCAGGCGCTCGACAACAACCTCAACGTCGTCAAGCTCGATGCGCGGGCGGCCTGGGACGGCACCGTCGACGAGGCCGCCCTCGAGCACTATTTCTCGCCGCAGGTGGCCGTCGAGTACTGGCAGGCCACGATCGCCAAGGGCGTGTTCGCCGACTGCCACTGCACGGTCTGGACCTACCCGCAGTTCGTCGACACCTTCGCGCAGCTGCGCACGCTGGGACTGACGGACCTCGAGCTCGTCCAGTCGCACGCCCCTCCGAAGTACTCGATCGAATTCTTCGCCACGCTGCGCAAGCCGGGCTGACGCCCGCCGCGGGTGACGATCTCGAGGCGGCTGATCGCACGTCGGCCGGCTGGCGGCGGCTGGCCCGCCGCGCGGCCGTCCGTCAGGCGTTCTTCACCACCCCATAGCGCTCGAGCGTGCGCTTGCGGGCCACGTCGTGATCCACCACCGGGTGCGGGTAGTCGACGCCGAGCCGCACGCCGGCCGCCTGCAGTTCCATCGGTGACGCCAGCCAGGGTGCGTGGATCGCCCGGTCCGACAGGTCGGCCAGCTGCGGCAGGTAACGGCGGATGAAGCGCCCCTGCGGGTCGAACTTCTGCGACTGCGTGACCGGATTGAAGATGCGGAAGTACGGCTGCGCGTCGCAGCCGCTCGAGGCGGCCCATTGCCAGCCGCCGTTGTTCGCGGCCAGGTCGAAGTCGATCAGCGTGTCGGCGAACAGCCGCTCGCCGCGCCGCCAGTCGATGCCCAGGTCCTTGGTGAGGAACGACGCCGTGACCATGCGCAGGCGGTTGTGCATGTACCCGGAGTGTTCGAGCTGCGCCATTGCCGCGTCCACCAGCGGGTAGCCGGTGCGCCCCTGTGCCCAGGCGGAGAACAGGCGCTCGCCCTCGGCGCCGTCCTGCCAGGCGATGCGGTCGTACTCGGGCTTGAACGCGCGTTCGGCCGCATGCGGGAAGTGGTGCAGCACCTGGAAGTAGAAGTCCCGCCAGGTCAGCTCCGACAGCCAGACGCGCGCGCCGTCGGCCGCGCCCGGATCGGCGTCCATCACCTGGAGTGCGTGCAGCACCAGGCGCCGCAGCGACACGGTGCCGAAGCGCAGGTGGACCGACAGGTACGACGGCGCCTTCAGCGCCGGGAAGTCGCGTGCCTCGTGATAGCGGCCGATGCGCTCGGCGAACGCGTCGAACAGTGCGCGCGCGCCCGACATGCCGGCGCGCACGCCCAGCGTGTCGAGGTTCGTCGGCGCGAAGCCGATCGCCGCGAGCGGGGGCGGCACGAGGTCGTCGGGCGGCGGCGCCAGCGGTGCGTCGGCGGGCAGCGCGTCGGCCGTGATGCCGTGCGCCTGAAGCCGCTTCATCCAGGCGTTGCGGTACGGCGTGTACACGACGAACGGACGGCCCGCCCCGGTCAGCACCTCGTCGCGTTCGAAGATCACCTGATCCTTCACGAGGCGAAGCGCACGACCGTCGGCGGCCAGCGCCCGGGCGACGGCGTCGTCGCGCAGCACGGCCTGGGGCTCGTAGTCGCGCCCGGCGAACACCGTGCCGACGCCCAGACGGGCCGCCAGCGCCGGGATCGCCGACCGTGCGCGGTCGTACAGCACGATCAGGCCGCCGCCCTGCAGGCGCAGCGCGGCGTCGAGCTCGGTCACGCTGCGATGGATGAAGTCGACGCGCCGGTCGGCACGCGTGGGCAGCGCCTCGAGGATGTCGCGGTCGAACACGAACACGCACCACACGCGCCCGCCGTGCAGGCGCGCATGGTCGATCGCCGCGTTCAGCGGGCGGTGGTCGTCGCTGCGCAGATCGCGGCGGAACCAGACGAGGGCGCCGGTCTCGGCATGGAGGCTTGCGTTGGCGGGCATGGTGCGGACCGGATGAGGCCGGCGGTGGTGCGGACGGGATCGAGGCCGGCGGCGATGCGCGCGAACCGGCCGGAGTGGGTGCGAGGTCGCGGCGGCCTCCGGCCGACGGACGGCGGTGCAGGCGCTGCGCGCGGATTGTGTCCGTTCCGGCCGATCCCTACAATTCCGGTTTCTGGCGCGTGACCCGAATGCACTCCGATCTGGCCTCCAACCTGACGAACCACTTCCTGCTGGCGATGCCCGGCATGGCCGACGACAACTTCGGCGGCACCGTCGTGTTCGTCGCCGAGCACGGGCCCAAGGGCGCGCTCGGTCTGGTGATCAACCGCCCGATGGAGCTCGACCTGCGCACGCTGTTCGCCCGCATCGACCTGAAGCTCGAGTCCGGCGCGTTCGCCGACCTGCCGGTCTTCTTCGGCGGCCCGGTGCAGAGCGACCGCGGGTTCGTGCTGCACCAGCCGCTGGGCGCCTGGAGTTCCACCGTCACGGTGGGCGACGACGTCGGTCTCACCTCGTCCAAGGACGTGCTCGAGGCGGTGGCCGCCGGGCGCGGGCCGGACCGCATGCTGGTCACGCTCGGCTACTCCGGCTGGGGGCCGGGGCAGCTCGAGGACGAGATCGCGCGCAACGCCTGGCTGACCGTGCCGGCCGACCCGGACGTGCTCTTCGATGTGCCGGTCGAACAGCGGGTGGCACGGGCGTTCGGCCTGCTGGGCATCGATCCCGTCTTCCTGTCGAGCGCGGCGGGGCATGCCTGAGGCCGTGCAGGCCGCGGCGGCGGGGCGGGCCCCGCAGACCATCCTCGCGTTCGATTTCGGCCTGCGGCGCATCGGTGTGGCAGTGGGCAACTCGCTGACCGGGTCGGCCGAACCGCTGGACCTCATCGCCGACGAGGGCAGTGACGCGCGGTTCCGGCGCATCGCCGCGCTGGTCGCCGAGTGGCGGCCCGACCGCCTGGTCGTCGGCCGGCCGGTGCATCCGGACGGCGCATCCCACGAGATGACGGTGCGCAGCGAGCGGTTCGCCCGTCAGCTGCATGGCCGCTTCGGCCTTCCGGTCGACACCGTGGACGAGCGCTATTCCAGCGTCGCCGCGCGCGCCGAGCTCGATGCCGGCAGCCGGCGCGACCGCGCCCGGCACGACGACGCCGTGGCCGCGGCGATAATCCTGCGACAATACTTCGATGAACACCGCACCGCTTGACGCCGAAGCCGCTTACGCGGCCCTGCGCGCCGCCCTGGCCGAGACCCTTGCGGCGCAGCCCGAGCGCCGCATCCACCTGATCGGCATCCACAGCGGCGGCGCCTGGGTGGCGCGTCGCCTGCACCTGGATCTGAAGCTGCCGACCCCGCTGGGTGCGCTGTCGTCGGCCTTCCATCGCGACGACTACGGCCGCCGCGGGCTGCCGGCCGAGATGAAGGCGACCGACCTGCCGTTCGAGATCGGCGGCGCCGACATCGTGCTGGTCGACGACATCCTGTACACCGGGCGCACGGTGCGCGCGGCCCTCAACGAGCTGTTCGACTTCGGCCGCCCGGCGCGGGTCGAGCTCGCGGTGCTGCTCGACCGGGGCGGGCGCGAGCTGCCGATCGAGGCCCGCTACTGCGGCGCGCGCCATGCGCTGCGCCCCGGGCAGAGCTTCGTGCTGTCCCACGTGCCGGAACCCGCGCCCGCCGGACGGTTCAGGCTCGTGATCGAGGACCAGGAGCTGCAGCCCGCGGCGCGCTGACGCCCGCGCCGGCCGCCTCCCGCAGCGTCGCACCGTCGACCCGCCGAGTCCTCGCACCGCCGCAGCGACGCGCCGCCGAACCCGAGACCGCCCGAACCCCGAACCCCGAACCCAAGCACCGCAGCAAGGAAGCGAACAGGCCGCACATGCGTCATCCGCAACTGAACAGCAACGGCGAACTGCAGCACCTGCTGACCATCGAGGGGCTGCCGCGCGCGACGATCATGCACATCCTCGACACGGCGCAGAGCTTCGTCGGCGTGTCCGATCGCGAGGTCAAGAAGGTGCCGCTGCTGCGCGGCAAGTCGGTGTTCAACCTGTTCTTCGAGAACTCGACGCGCACGCGCACCACGTTCGAGATCGCCGCCAAGCGGCTGTCGGCCGACGTGCTGAACCTCAACATCAACACCTCGTCCACGTCGAAGGGCGAGTCGCTGCTCGACACCATCGACAACCTGTCGGCGATGCACGCCGACATGTTCGTGGTGCGCCACGCCACCAGCGGTGCGCCGTACCTGATCGCACAGCACCTGGGGCGCGTGCGCGGCGGCGACGCCCACGTGATCAACGCGGGCGACGGCCGGCACGCGCACCCCACGCAGGGGCTGCTCGACATGTACACGATCCGCCACCACAAGAAGGACTTCACGCAGCTGCGCGTGGCGGTGGTCGGCGACATCCTGCACTCGCGCGTGGCGCGCTCCGACATCCACGCGCTCACCTCGCTGGGTGTGCCCGAGGTGCGCGCGATCGCCCCGTACACGCTGCTGCCGTCGGGGCTCGAGCAGCTCGGCGTGCGCGTGTTCACCGACATGCGCGAAGGGCTGCGCGACGTCGACGTGATCATCATGCTGCGTCTGCAGAACGAACGCATGCGCGGCGCGCTGCTGCCGTCGGCGCAGGAGTACTTCAAGCACTACGGCCTCACCCAGGAGAAGCTCGCACTGGCCAGGCCCGACGCGATCGTGATGCACCCCGGTCCGATGAACCGCGGCGTCGAGATCGAGTCGTCCGTCGCCGACGGTCCGCAGTCGGTGATCCTCGAGCAGGTCACCTACGGCATCGCCGTGCGGATGGCCGTGATGAGCATCCTGGCCGCGAACTGAGCGGTCGACACAGCGCACGGAGAAGCGGACAAGCATGCGACTTTCGATCGTCAACGGCCGGGTGATCGACCCGGCCGCCGGGCTCGACACCCAGGCGGCGCTGCACGTCGCCGACGGACGCATCGCGTCGATCGGCCCGGCGCCCGCCGGGTTCGTCGCGCAGAAGACCATCGACGCCCGCGGCCTGGTGGTCGCGCCGGGCCTGGTCGACCTGGCCGCGCGGTTGCGCGAGCCCGGCTACGAGTACAAGGCCACGCTCGAGTCCGAGATGCAGGCCGCGCTGGCCGGCGGTGTCACCAGCCTGTCGTGCCCGCCCGACACCGACCCGGCCCTCGACGAGCCGGGCCTGGTCGAAATGCTCAAGCACCGGGCGCGCGGCCTGGACGGCGCGCACCTGTATCCGCTGGGCGCGCTCACCGTGAGCCTGAAAGGCGAGGTCATCACCGAGATGGCCGAGCTCGCCGAAGCCGGCTGTGTCGGCTTCTCGCAGGCAGCGCACGAGATCCTGGACACCCAGGTGCTGCTGCGCGCGATGCAGTACGCGCGCACCTTCGGGTTCACCGTGTGGCTGCAGCCGAACGACCCTTACCTGGGCCGCGGCGGCGTCGCCCACAGCGGCCCGGTGGCCGCGCGCCTGGGCCTGCCGGGCGTGCCGGTGATCGCCGAGACCGTGGCGCTGCAGACCATCTTCGAGCTGGTGCGCAGCACCGACTGCCGTGTGCACCTGTGCCGGCTGTCGTCGGCCGCCGGCATCGAGCTGGTGCGGCGCGCGAAGGCCGAAGGCCTGCCGGTGAGCTGCGACGTCGCCGTGCATCACCTGCACCTGACCGACGTCGACATCGGCTTCTTCGACAGCCACTACCGGGTCGATCCGCCGTTCCGTGCCCAGCGTGACCGCGACGCGATCCGCGCCGGCGTGGCCGACGGCACCGTCGATGCGATCTGCTCCGACCACACCCCGGTCGACGACGACGCCAAGCAGCTGCCGTTCGCCGAGGCCGAAGCCGGCACCACCGGGCTGGAACTGCTGCTGCCGCTCACGCTGAAGTGGGCGCACGAGACCGGCCAGTCGCTGTCGGCCGCGCTCGAGCGCATCACCGTGCGTCCGGCGTCGGTGCTGGGCATCGACGCCGGCACGCTGAAGCCCGGCGCGCTGGCCGACGTGTGCGTGTTCGATCCGGCCGAGCACTGGGTGCTCGAGCGCGACCGGCTGCTGAGCCAGGGCAAGCACTCGCCCTACCTGGGCAGCGAGCTCGCCGGCCGCACGCGCCTGACGCTGGTGGCCGGCCGGGTCGTGCACTCGCGGCCGGTCTGAGCGTGCGCGTGGTGCGCGCCCGTCCCTCGTCCGCGACCCGCGTCGACCGCCGATGATCGCGGCCGTGCGGCGCCTGTGGCGCCTGCCGCAGGTGATCGCGCTGCTGTTCGGCGGTCTGTTCACCGTGATCGTGCTGTTTCCGTTCTGGCGCGAGCCGGCGCGGCGCACGGCGATCCGCGTCTGGTCGCGCATGCTGCTGGCCGGCTGCGGGCTGCGGCTGTCCGAATGCACTGCGCCCGGCGCGCGGCCGCTGCACGCGCTGCCGCCCGGCCGGCTGGTCGTGGCCAACCACCTGTCCTGGCTCGACATCTTCGCGATCGACGCGCTGTGCCCGGCGTCGTTCGTCGCCAAGTCCGAGATCGCGCGCTGGCCGCTGGTGGGCACCCTGGTGGCGCGCGCCGGCACCCTGTTCATCGAGCGTGGCCGGCGTCATGCGGTGCACCGTCTGATCGAGCACATCGAGCGCAGTCTGCAGGCGGGCGGCCGCGTGGCCGTGTTCCCGGAGGGCACGACCGGCGCGGGCCACGCGCTGCTGCCGTTCCACGCCAACCTGATCCAGGCCGCCGTCGACGCGCAGGCGCCGGTGGTGCCGGTGGGGCTGCGCTACCTCGATGCGCGCGGCGGCGCGGCGCAGGCGGCCGACTTCTCGGGCGACGTCACCTTCGTGGCGTCGATGTGGCGCGTGCTCGGAGCCGGCGGCATCGTCTGCGAAGTGCACGCGCTGCCGGAGATCGCCCCGCACGAGACGGCCGCGCCGGCCGACCGCAACAAGCAGCGGCATCGCATCGCCGAGTCGGCGCGGGCATCGATTTCGTCACGGCTGGGCCTGCCCTTCGATGACACGATGCCCGAGACGCTCGACAGGGCGCGCCGCGGCGCGCGAACATCGCGCCAGAACCCTCCCGAACGACAACGACCATGAATGCCATCGACCCCTCCATCTTCAAGGCCTACGACATCCGCGGCATCGTCGACACGACGCTGACCCGCGCGGCGGTGCGCGCCATCGGCCTGGCGCTCGGGCACCGCGTGCGGGCCGCCGGCGGCACCGAGGCGGTCGTCGGCCGTGACGGGCGCCTGTCCGGGCCGGCGCTGTCCGGCGAGCTCTCCGACGGGTTCCGCGCCGCCGGCGTGGGCGTGATCGACATCGGCATGGTCACCACGCCGATGGTCTACTACGGCACCTACGAGCTCGGCACCGGATCGGGCGTCGCCGTGACGGGCAGCCACAACCCGCCGGACTACAACGGCCTGAAGATGGTGGTCGGCGGCGAGGCCATCCACGGCGACGCGATCCAGCGGCTGGCGCAGGAGATCAGGGGCGGGCTGACCGAGGTCGACCCCGCGCAGCGCGGCGGTCTGCGCGAAGTGTCGCTCGCGCAGCGCTACCTCGACCGGATCGTCGGCGACATCCGCCTGGCGCGCCCGATGAAGATCGCGATCGACTGCGGCAACGGGGTGGCCGGTGCGTACGCCCCGGCGCTGTTCCGCGCGATCGGCTGCGAGGTGATCGAGCTGTTCTGCGACGTCGACGGCACCTTCCCCAACCACCATCCCGACCCCGCACATCCCGAGAACCTGCAGGACCTGGTGCGCTGCCTGCAGGAGACCGGCGCCGAGCTGGGCATCGCCTTCGACGGCGACGGCGACCGTCTCGGCGTGGTCACCAAGGACGGCAAGATCATCTTCCCCGACCGTCAGCTGATGCTGCTGGCCGCCGAGGTGCTCGAGCGCCACCCGGGCGCCGAGATCATCTTCGACGTGAAGTGCACGCGCAACCTGGCCGCATGGATCCGCCAGCACGGCGGCACGCCGACGATGTGGCGCACCGGCCATTCGCTGGTGAAGGCCAAGCTGCGCGAGACCGGTGCGCCGCTGGCCGGCGAGATGAGCGGGCACATCTTCTACAAGGACCGCTGGTACGGCTTCGACGACGGCATGTACGCCGGCGCCCGCCTGCTCGAGATCCTGAGCCGCAGTGCCGACCCGAGCGCGGTGCTGAACGCGCTGCCCGACGCACCGACCACGCCCGAGCTGCAGCTGCGCACGGCCGAAGGCGAGAACTTCCGCATGGTCGAGGAGCTCAAGCGCACGGCGAAGTTTCCCGGCGCGTCGGACGTGATCACCATCGACGGCGTACGCGTCGAGTATCCGGACGGCTTCGGTCTGGCGCGTCCGTCGAACACCACGCCGGTGGTGGTGCTGCGCTTCGAGGCCGACACGCCGGCGGCGCTGTCGCGCATCCAGAACGATTTCCGGCGGGCGATCCTGGCGGTCAAGCCGGGGGTGAAGCTGCCGTTCTGAGCGGGCCGGGTGCACGCCGCCGGGGACGGCGCAGGTCGTGTTCGCCCCACGCGTGCCCGAGGCTGGCCGCTTCGTCGGCGCGCCGCTTCAATCGGGGCCAGCCGTGCCGGGTCGCGCGTCCCTGCACTCCACCTGCCAGACCCGGCGTGCCGCCGGGTCGGTCTCGAGCGACACGGCCGTCAGCCGGTTGCCCCACACGCAGCCGGTGTCGAGCGCGAGCAGGTTGGGGCGCATCACCAGCCCGAGGTGCGACCAGTGCCCGAACACGACGGTGACGTCGGCCGACGCCCGGCGCGTGTCGAACCAGGGCAGGTAGCCTGCCGGCGCCGCGTCGGCCACGTCCTTGGTGGCGAACTCCATCAGCCCGGACGGCGTGCAGAAGCGCAGCCGCGTGAGCGCGTTCACCACCACCCGCCAGCGGTCGGCGCCGGGCAGGGCGTCGTCCCAGCGGGCGGGCTCGTTGCCGTACATGGTGGCGAGGAACGCCCGCGCATCGGTGCCGCCGAGCCGCGCCGACACTTCGCCGGACAACTGCACCGCGCGGGCGGCGCTCCACTGCGGCAGCACGCCGGCATGCACCAGCAGGTGCCCGCGGTCGAAGTGCGCCAGCGGGCGCGTGCGCAGCCAGTCGAGCAGTGCGTCGCGGTCGGGGGCGGCGAGGATCTCGTCGAGGGTGTCGCTGCGGTGGGCGGCGCGGATGCCGTAGGCCACGGCCAGCAGGTGCAGGTCGTGGTTGCCCAGCACGACGACCGCGCGCGCGCCCAGCGCGCGCACGAAGCGCAGCGTCTGCAGCGACTTCGGTCCGCGGTTGACCAGGTCGCCGCAGAACCACAGCGGCGCGTCCGGCGCGTCCCGGTCGACGCGCGCGATCAGCGCCTGCAGGCTGTCGCAGCAGCCCTGAACGTCGCCGATGGCGACGGGGGTCGCGCTCATCGCTTGAACACCATCCAGCGCGGCACCTTCAGCCGCACGATGCGGAAGTACAGCCATACGTAGGACACGCAGAACACGACGAACAGGGAGGCGAGCACCGGCGTGCGGTCGAACCACAGGGCTGCCGGCGCGACGGTCAGCGACGACAGCACCCACAGGTAGGGTGCGGTGAGCGCGTTGCGCACGGTGCGCGCGTCCGGGTCGCTGGCGCCGACCGCCCAGCGCACCACGCGCCGGAAGATCAGCTGGTGCAGGTGGGCGGCGTCGGGCAGGTGCGGGTCGGTGCCGCGCAGCACGCGCCGGCGGTAGACCGAGAATGCGATCTCGACCAGCGGGTAGGCCATCAGCAGCACGGGGAACCACGCCGACACCGACGGGTTGCGCGCCACGATCAGGATCGACAGCGCGCCGAGCATGAATCCGACGAAATACGCGCCGCCGTCCCCCATCAGGATGTGGCCGCGCGGGTAGTTCCACACCAGGAAGCCGATGATCGAGCCCGCCATCACCAGGCTGGCCGACACGACCATCGCGTCGCCCACCTTCAGGCCCACGTAGCCCAGTGCCAGGAACATGATCGAGCAGACGACGCCGGCCAGCCCGTTGAACCCGTCGATGATGTTGATCGCATTGGTGACGGCCAGCAGCGCCATCAGGGTGAGCACGATGGCGAACGGCTTCCAGGCGATCAGCGGGTCGAGCCACTCGATGTCGACGCGCGGAATGACGAGGTCCATCGTCCAGAACGCCAGCCCGCACGACAGCGCCATGCAGGCCATGCGCCGCCAGGGCGTGATGCGCTTGGTGAGGTCCTCGGCCAGGCCGCCGGCGAAGGCCGGGACCGCGCATGCGCACAGCAGGCCGATGCGCGCCGCGTTGGCCGGGTCGCGCGTGGCGATCAGCGCGGTGCCGATCGACGCCGCGATGAACACCGCCAGCCCGCCGATGCGCGGGACCGGGCGCGCGTGCATCTTCTGCACGCTCTCGAGGTCGTGGTCCATCGCCATCAGGCCGCGACGCGACGCCCAGCGCAGGATCAGCACCGAGACCACCAGCGACAGCAGCAGCGAGACGCTGAACGAGAACATCGTCAGCAGGCGCGCAGGCGGGCGCCGTACGCGCGGTAGGTGCGCGAGGACCAGACCTTGAACAGGCTGTTCAGGTGCCACAGGAACGGCCGCAGCGAGCGGCGGCTGCTGCGCTGGGCCACGTGCACCATGCGCGCGTCGAGCACCTGCGCCAGCCGCCAGCCGGCCAGCCGCGTGCGCGCGCACAGGTCGAAGTCTTCGCAGTACATGAAGAAGCGCTCGTCGAAGCCGCCGACCGCGCGGAACACGTGCGCGGGGATCACCATGCACACGCCGGCGAACCAGTCGGGCGCGGGGCTGGGCGACCGGTGGCCGAGGGTGCGGCGCAGGATCGACGACGGGGTCGGCAGCTCGCGGGCCACGTCGGCCTCGCGGCCGTCGATCTCGAGCACGCGCGGCACGGCCAGCCCCAGCAGCGGGTCGTCGAACGCGGCGGCCAGCGCGGGCAGCGGGTCGTCGAGCAGGTCGAGATCGGGATTCATGACCACGAAGAGCGGGGTGTCGCAGGCGGCGAAGGCCTGGTTGTGGTTGCGGCTGAAGCCCTGCTGCCGGGCATTGCGCAGCACCCGGATCTCGAACGGCGCCCCGGGCGCGAGCTCGGCCGGCAGCGGTTCGTCGACGTTCACCGTGACGACCACGCGCGCCACCAGCGCGGTCGCACCGCGCGCGATGCGCGCCGCCTCGAGGGCGGCGATCTGGGCGATCAGCGCCTGGATCAGGCCGGCCTGCAGATGGCTCACCACCGACACGGTCAGCAGGGGCGCCGCGGGCCCCGGCCGGGCCGCCTCAGCGCCATCCGTGCGGCCGGACACATCCGTCGCGGACCCGTGCGGGCCGGGCGCCACGCCCCGTGCCGTCGGCGTTCCGTTCGGTTCAAGACGTTCGACGACCAGTTTCCGGCCCCGCTCAGAATGCACCGTACAATCCCAGGTTTGGCCGCGTCGCGCCAAGCCTGTTACTTTACCCTAACGGTCGTTCATGTCCTCGTTGCCTGCTTCGCCAGCGTCGTCGGACCTGGTCAGCGTGATCGTGCCTGCGTACAACCACCAGGCATTCGTGGCCGAAGCGATCGAGAGCGTGCTCGCGCAGCAGGTCGAGTTCGAGCTGATCGTGATCGACGACGGCTCGACCGACCGCACCCCCGAGATCGTCGACCAGTATCGGGCCGATCCGCGGGTGCAGGTGATCCATCAGCGCAACGCGGGGTCGCACGCCGCCATCAACCGCGGCCTGTCGCTGGCCCGCGGCCGTTATGTCGCGATCCTCAATTCCGACGACCGCTTCGCGCCGAACCGGCTCGCCACGCTGGTGGCGCTGGCGCGCTCGCGCCATCCGCTGCCCACGTTCGCCGTCACCGGCGTGCGCCTGATCGACGGTCTCGGCCAGGTCGTCGAGGACGTCGCGCATCCGTGGCTCGTGATGTACCGGCAGATCCTCGAGGTCTGGGACCGCGAGCAGGACCCGCTGCAGACGCTGCTGTGGGGCAACTTTGCGGTGTCCACGTCCAACCTGTTCGCCGACCGGGTGCTGATCGACACCCTCGGCCCGATGCGGCCGCGCCGCTACGTGCTCGACTGGGAGTACGCGCTGCGCGCGCTCGCCCGCTGCCCGGAAGCCTTCGTGTTCCGGCCCGACCTGCCGCTGCTCGACTACCGGATGCACGGCAACAACACCATCCTGCGCGGCGCGGTGCGCAACCACCTCGAGGCGGCCCACCTGCTGCGCTCGGCGATCGCCGCCGCCTGGGGGCCGAAGCTGGCGCGGCCGCTGCGGCGCATCGCGCTGCTCGAGCGTTTCCTGCGGCGCGAGGAGTGGCTGCACCGCATCCACGAGAACAAGGTGCTGGCCGCGTCGCTCAACGACGTCAAGCAGGAGCGCGATGCCGCGCACGCGGCGCTGGCCCAGGGGCTCGAGAACATCGAGACGCTGAAGGATCAGCTGCGCGCGGCCTGGACCGACGTCGCGGCGTCGAACGAGCGCGAGCGCCTGCTCGACGAGCGCCTGCACGCGCGGGATGCCGAGCTGCAGGTCACGCGCAGCGCGCGCGACGCCCTGCTGGCACGCACCGCCCATGCCGAGGCCGAGATCCGCGCGATGCGGGCCTCGGTGTCGTGGCGGATCACCTCGCCCCTGCGCCGGCTGATGACCTACAGCCGCAACCGCCCGGCACTGCGCCGCGCGCTGCTGGCGGCGCGCCGGGTGGCCGCGGCCGCCTACCGCACGGTGCGGGGCGGGGCGGTGGCCGCGCCCGCGGGGCAGGGGGCCGGCGCGCACGCACTGGCCGCCCCGGGCGACCCCGCCGTCCCGGGCACGCCGCTGTCGCCGCGCTGCACGGCCGACTATGCGGTCTGGCTGGCGGCCGAGGCGCGCGCGCTCGAGGCGCTGAAGGCGCAGGCGCCGCGCCTGGTCGCGGCGTTGCCGCAGCGACCGCGCTTCTCCATCGTCGTGCCGGTGTTCGACACCGACCCGGCGATGCTGGCGGCCATGCTCGACTCGGTGTCGGCACAGTGGTATCCCGACTGGGAACTCTGCGTGTGCGACGACGCGTCCACCCGCGCCGACACCCGCGCCCTGATCGACCGTCGCGTCCAGGAAGAGGCCGACGCGGCGCAGCGCGAGTCCCGCGCGCGCCGGTTCCGGTTCGTGCGTCGCGAGCGCAACGGGCACATCGTGACGGCCAGCAACGAGGCGCTGGGGCTTGCCCAGGGCGACTGGGTGGTGCTGCTCGACCACGACGACCTGCTCGCGCCCCATGCGCTGCTGCGTCTGGCGCAGACGATCGCCGAGCAGCCCGACGCCCAGCTCATCTACACCGACGAGGACAAGCTCGACGAGCAGGGCCTGCGCTGCCTGCCGTTCTTCAAGCCCGACTGGTCGCCCGCGCTGCTGGTCACGCAGAACTACATCGGCCACCTGGTGTGCGTGCGCCGCGCGCTGGTGCGGGCGGTGGGCGGCTTCCGCGACGAGACCGAAGGCAGCCAGGACTACGACCTGCTGCTGCGCATCGCGCAGCACCTGGGCAATCCGCCCGCCGGCGGCCGCCTCGACGGCCGGGCCGCGATCCTGCATCTGCCCGAGGTGCTCTATCACTGGCGCATGCACGCCGGGTCGACCTCGTCGAGCAGCGGGGCCAAGCCTTATGCGCACGAGGCGGGGCGGCTCGCACTCGAGCGTGCGCTCGACACGCGCTATGGCGACGCCTTCGACTGGGTCGAGGATGGCCGCTTCCTGTTCACCTACGCACCGCGCTTCCGCCGTCCCGACGGGCTGAAGGTGTCGCTGATCGTGCCCACGCGCGACCGCATCGACCTGCTCGACGCCTGCGTGCGCAGCCTGCGCGACACGCGCGCCGGCGCCGACTGGGAGCTGCTGATCCTCGACAACGGCTCGGTCGAGCCCGCGTCCCATGACTGGTTCGCGCGCATCCAGCAGGAGGACCCGCGTGTGCGGGTGCTGCCCGCGTCGATGGCGTTCAACTGGTCGCGCCTGAACAACCTCGGCGCGCGCAGCGCCACCGGCCAGGTGCTGCTGTTCCTGAACAATGACACCGAGGTGATCACCGAGGACTGGCTGGGCCGCATGGCCGAATGGGCGCTGCTGCCGGACGTGGGCACGGTCGGCGCGCAGCTCCTCTACGGCGACGGCACGATCCAGCACGCCGGCGTGGCCGTCGGCATGGGCGGCTGGGCCGACCATCCGTTCAAGGCGATGGCGCCCGAGCACTTCCCCAGCCCGACCGTGTCGTCGCAGCTCACGCGCAACGTGCTGGCCAGCACCGGCGCCTGCGTGGCGATCTCGCGTGCGACCTTCGACGCACTGGGCGGCTTCGACGAGGAGTTCGAGATCTGCGGCAGCGACGTCGAGATCGCGCTGCGTGCGCACCGTCGCGGCCTGCAGAACGTCTACCTGGCCGACGTGCAGCTGCGTCACCACGAGTCCAAGACGCGCTCGCCGCACGTGCCCCAGAACGACTTCGTGCAGTCGCAGATCCACTACGCGCCGTACCGTGAGCAGGGCGACCCGTTCTGGAATCCGAACCTCTCGCGCGACAGCACGACGCCGATGGCCAGCGACCGGCACGTGTCGGCGCTGGCCGACCGGGCGCTCGCCGGCGGCCTGCTCGGCGCGCATGCTGCGATCACGTCCCACGGGCCGTCCGGCGAAGCCGCGGCCGCCGATCGACCGGAGGCGCCGGGGGGCGCCGCGTCCTCGGCAGCGCGTCGCGCATCGGCCGACGCCATGGCATCGGTCGAGCGAGGGTCGCCGGGCGCGTCGGTGATGCCGGGCAACCCGGCGATGGCGGCAGACGCGCTGGCATCGGGGGGGGCGGCACTGGCCGGATCGTCCCTGCCGGCGGCGCCGGCCGTGCCCGCCGGCGTGGCGATCGACGTGCCCGAGGTGCAGCCGATCGTCGGCCGGGCGTCCCCTGCGACGGGGCCGCGGCTGAACCTGCTGCTGCCGTCGCTGCAGCCGCAGCACCTGTTCGGGGGCATCGCGACCGCGCTGCAGTTCTTCCTCGAACTCGCGCGCGACGACGGGCGCCTGCGCATCGTGCTCACCGACCAGGCCGATCCGCCCGATCCCGCCACGCTGCCCGAATCCCTGCGCGGCTGGACGGTGGTCGACGCCAGCGACAACGGCGCGGCCGCGACCGAAGGGCGCACCATCGTCGCGTTCGGTGCGCGCGCCGACGCCACGCTGGCGGTCGGTGCGGGCGACCGGTTCATGGCCACCGGCTGGTGGACCGCCTACTGCGCGCAACGTCTGCTCGAATGGCAGGCGCGGCAGTACGGCGCCGCCCGCCACCCGCTGCTGTACTTCGTGCAGGATTTCGAGCCCGGCTTCTACCCCTGGTCGACGCGCTACATGCTGGCGCTCAGCACCTACACCTGGGACGGGCCGTTGCTGCCGGTGTTCAACACCGGGCTGCTGCGCGCGTACTTCGAGCGCCAGGACCTGCACTTCGAACGCGCCTGGTCGTTCGAGCCGCAGCTCACGCCCGCGCTGGCGCGGGTGTGGTCGCAGGCCGAGGGCGGCTTCGACAAGCGCCGCCGCCTGATCGTCTACGGCCGACCGGGCACGCCGCGCAACGCGTTCGAGCTCGTCTGCCAGGGCCTGCGCCACTGGTGCGCGCACGATCACTCGAGTCGCAGCTGGGACCTGCACTCGCTGGGCGAACCGCACGCGCCGGTGCCGATGCCGGGCGACAACCGCCTCGTGTCGCTCGGCAAGCTGTCGCTCGACGCGTACGCCGCAGCGCTGTCCGAATCGGCGATCGGCGTGTCGCTGATGCTGTCGCCGCACCCCAGCTATCCGCCCCTCG
>ENA-UPTA01003077-UPTA01003077.1-activated-sludge-metagenome-genome-assembly--contig:-NODE-3077-length-16695-cov-4.928726_pt1 | contig 16695 bp, 13 predicted proteins | sample MGYA00238184_ERZ773361 | MGnify/ENA primary metagenome ERZ773361 (study PRJEB29100, sample SAMN05720205) | activated sludge metagenome | isolation source: anaerobic digester from wastewater...
GCACCCGTGCGTAACTCCCTGCCAATGCCGACTTCAGCTACATCGCTAATCCGGATCGGGACAGACTGGCGGCTGCCCACGATAATGTTGCCAATATCTTCGATGCTGGAGACTTGTCCTGGCGCACGGATCAGATACTGCTCGCCGCGCTTTTCAATGTAACCCGCACCGACGTTGGCATTGTTGCGCTCGATCGCGGCAACCAGATCCTGCAATGTCAGGCCGTGGGCAACCAGCTTGTCGGGCAAGGGCGCGATCTGGAACTCCTTGGCGTAGCCGCCGATGGTGTTGATCTCCGTCACACCGAGCACATTGCGCAATTGCGGCTTGATGATCCAGTCTTGGATTTCGCGCAGGTCGGTGGGAGTGTACGGTGTGCCGTCGGCCTTGCGCGCGCCTTCCTTGACCTCGACTGTCCACATGAAAATCTCCCCCAGGCCGGTGGAGATTGGTCCCATGCCGGGCTCAATGCCCACCGGTAACTGGCCCTTGGCCTGCTGGATACGCTCATTGACGAGCTGGCGTGCAAAATAGATATCGGTGCCGTCCTTGAAAATCACCGTGACTTGCGACAACCCGTAGCGCGACAGCGACCTGGTCTGCTGCAAGCCGGGCAAACCGGCCATGACGGTTTCGATCGGGAACGTGATGCGCTGCTCGGATTCGAGCGGTGAATATCCGGGTGCGGCTGTATTAATCTGCACCTGAACGTTGGTGATGTCGGGAACAGCATCAATCGGCAGTTTCTGATAACTGAAAACGCCCAACACCGCCATGCCAAGCACCATCAGCAGCACCAGCCAACGCTGATCGATGGAAAAACGTATTATTTTTTCAAACATGCTGAGTCCTTTTTGCTGGCGGGTGGTGAGTCGATTAGTGATCATGGCTGGCACCTGATTTACCCAGGTCGGCCTTGATGAGAAAGCTGTTCTTCGCAGCATATTGCTCGCCCGCATTGAGCCCCTTGATGACTTCAGTAAATTTGCCGTCGCTGCGCCCCAATTCCAGCGGGCGTGCCTCGAAGTCCGCGCCGTAGCGGCCGAACGCGACAGTCCAGTCGCGCACAGTCTGGATCGCCTCCGTCGAGATAGCCACCGGCACTCCGACTTCACCAGCTGTCAGCTCGATGGTGACCGGCAAGCCGGGACGCCAGACTCCTTGAGGATTAGGCAGCACTATGCGCGCTTTCGCGGTACGTGTCTGTTCGCCTACCAGCGCACCGACATAGAACACGGTGCCATTGCTCTGGGACTCGAACGCGCTTGCCTTGACAGTGGCGTGCTGACCGATCTTTATCGTATTCAAGTCTTTGGCGTAGATGCTCATCTCGGCCCATACGGTGGATAAATCGGCGACGACAAAGATATTGGCATCATCTTTGATCGCTGCTCCTGAAGAAATATTTTTCTCGATGACAACGCCATCGATAGGAGCGCGAATTTCGTAACGCGTAAGATTGCCGCCCGATGTCAAACCACCCAGCGAGGCCAGTTTCTGCTGGGCGCTGTGCAAAGCAATCTCCGCTTCCTGTGTGGCGTTTCGCGCTTGCAGATAGTCCTGTTCGGCCGAGATTTTTTCTTCCCACAGCATTTTCTCGCGCTTGAAGGTAGTGCGCGCGAGCGCCAGGCGTTTTTGTGCGGCCAGCAGTTCACTGCGCTGGTCGGCTAGTGTAGCGCTGGAAATCACCGCCAGCACCTGGCCCTTGCGCACCCGGTCACCCGCATTTGCGGTTACCGATTCGACCACGCCTGCCAAGCGTGGCACGACGTGCACCAGACGATCCTCGTTGAAGCGAATTTCACCGATCATCTGCAAGGTGCTCTTGATGCGTGTCGGCCCCGCAACCAGCAGCTCAATGCTGTTTTGCTTGACCTGTTCATCAGTCATGGTGACACGCGCCTCGATTTGCTCATAAGAAAAACGATGTGTCTTGTTTGCATATTGCGCAACGATTGTTACTTTGAAGGAATGCGGCTCTTCGACTACCGCGTTACCTTTGAGATAGTCCTTTACTTGCGTTAAGGGAAACAATTGTGGTGTGCGACCGAGGCGGTCGAGCGTGATGCTGACCTTGCTTAACGCAGGGTCGAGTGGCTTGCCATCCTTATAGGTATAAACACGAAACTCCGGTTCCACACCTTGTTCAAAAATGGTTATTTCAGTTCCGTAGCCGTCTTGTGTGAATAGCTTTCCGCCATGCGGGCCTTTTTGTGGTGCTCCCGGCAACGCCGGGGCAACTGCTTGTGCATGATCGATTGCGCTCCCCTCGCCTATGGGCTGATGCTTGTTCGTACCAAGGATCAGCCAGGCGAGAACAACGCCGGTCACCAAGACACCGGCAATAGAAAGTGTTTGCTTCTTGTTCAGGTTGAGTTTCATGTTGAATTCCTACGGTTTGGCAGCGCCTGGCGCCACGGTCAAATTGGGCAATGCTTCACCGAGGATGCGTTCGATCTCGGCAGCGGATTGATGCGCTTCTGACAAGGCGCGCAAATACTGGGACTTGGCCTGAAAGGAAGTGCGCTGGGCATCCAGCACTTCAAGAAAACTGAATTTACCCAGTTCAAAGCCCCGAGTCGCGACATTCAAGGCGCTTTGCGCACCCGGCAGAATGTCCCGTTGCAGCAAGGCCACTTCCTGGTGCGCCATATTCAGGCGTTCGTGGGCTTGCGCGAGCTCATTGAATAAACGCACCTCGGCGGTGGACAACTCATCCCGTGCTTTGTCGGTACGGCGTAGCGCTTCTAGTAAGTTGCCTTGATTTCGATTGAAAATCGGAAGCGGAATCGAAACGCCAAGAATCGCCTGATTGCGGCCTAACTCTTCGTTGCGTTTGGCACCCAGGCTGACGGTCAGATTTGGAATGCGCTGGCTGCGTTCAACCTCCGTCAGCGCTAGTCGGTGATCAACTTCAATTCTGGCGCGCAGCAAGCTGGGTGAGGTAGCAAGACGGCTGTTCAGATCGTCCAGGGCAGGTAATGGCGGCAAGATGTCCAGGCCACCCTCGGCACGCTCAAAACGGGGCCCCGGATTACCCCACAGGCCTGCAAGACGCTTGCGTGCGCTTGCCAGTTCGCTGCCAGCCAGTGTCAACTCAACGCGCACGCCCGCTTCGGCCACGCGCGCCTTGGTTTCTTCGACTGGAGAGACCTTGCCGGCCATGACCCGCCGCGAGGCAGCAGTCGTTGCGCGTTGAGCGAGATCGGCCGATGCTTTAGCAAACTGCAAACGTTCCTGTGCAGCCAGTACATTAAAGAATGCCACCATCACGGCCGCGCGTATTTCCGCCCGCTTGACATCCAGTTCCGCTGCGGCCGCAGCGCGACGCCGTTCGGCAACGTCGATCCGGGCCGCACGTTTACCGCCGAGCTCAATGGGCTGATTGAATTGCAATGTAGTTTCCCGCGTTGCCCTGCGGGTATCCTCAATGAGGGCTGAAATTTCCGGGTTCGGGCGTACTTGTGCCTGAATGATCGTGGCTTTGACTGCCTCCAACTCATGCCCCGCCGCCGATAAATCGGGATTGGCGCCAAGCGCCAGTTCCAATGCAGCCTTCAGGGTGAGCGGAGCAGCCGGTTCGCTGGCGCGTGGAGCACGAATATTATTACTCGTCTCATAAACATCACTACGCCCAGTATCGACAGTTTGTGCAAAAGCCGGATTGAAAAACAACGCCGCCAACCCAAACGGCAATAAACGTCTACGCATTGAATTCTCCATAAATGACGGGATGAACTCGACGAGACGAGGCTATGCTGGATAAAGTGTTTACTAAATCACGGAAAGAGCCTGTCCCGCCGTATCAGGCGGAAACAGGCCATTTTGGGCGCTCGGGTTTGTCCGGGGCGAGGGAAGGATAATGGGGTCGGCCGACGAAATGCAACGACGGTTGCAAGGAATCACTCATGGCGAACGTATGAGCGCTCAAAATCCCCAAAAAACTTGATAGATGACAGTGATCATGCGCAAAATCATATCGGCCATCGTCAGGCGCATCTGGCGAAGCCTTATGCTCGTCATCATGGTGGCCGAAGTACGAAATGGTTTCCTTGCCTTGATCATGCCCCTGCTCGCAATAGTTGGCCGCCACAGCCCAGGATACCTGGAAGGGGAGCAGGAACAACATGAGGAGCACAAGGAAGCGTCGCATGGCAAAAAGTATATAGCACTTATCTATGGAAACAATGAATAAGCACCGAACACTGTGAACGATTTTTTTGTCATGAAGCCAGACAAAGGGTGCTGATCACCAGGGGCAAGGCGAGGAATGGTCCGCTGCCGACGGGTCTGGAACGGATTCAATCCATTCTGGCGATGCTCAACACCAACACATGAGGCCGATTGCTGACAGGAGAGTTGCATCCGGCATGAGCCGGATGATGGGGGATGCCCTGTACCCAGAGCCGAAACAGCCCGGTTAGCCAATAGAAATGGCATTTCAATCAGCCTTTCAATCGCGGTTTCGTCTCGATTTTAGTTTGCCGCCGATTTTCGATGGGTTATTCAGCCGCACCTTAACAGTGTTTGATCTTTTCGCGCCGTATCACCAGCGCCGACTTTTTAGCGCACGGCTTGCAGCAACACAATCAGCGCACCGGCGCCGCCGTCACTGGTGCGCGCCTGGCAAAAGGCGAGCACGTCGCGGCGCTGGCTAAGCCAGCCGGGGACGAGATTTTTCAGCACCGGCTCGCGGCCGGGGGAATGCTGTCCTTTGCCGTGCACGATGCGCACGCAGCGGTGGGCGGTTTTTTGGCAGTCGGCGAGGAAGTGCACCAGCGCGGCGCGCGCTTCGTCGCGGGTGTGGCCGTGCAGGTCGAGCGAGGTTTGCACGGCCCAGCGCCCGCGCCGCAGGTCGCGCAGCACGCGGGCGGATATGCCTTGTTGGTGCCATGTGGCTTCGTTGCCACCTTCCAGAAACAGATCAATCAGCGGCACGCCATGCAGTGATTCATGCAGCGCTTGCTTTTCGTCGTGCAGATGCTGGCGTGGAATCGCCAATGGCGGAATTGGCTCGTGGTGCAGACGGTCGCACATCAGCTTTTTTGCATCCGCCACCTCGGCGCGAAACAGTGCGCTGTCTTCAGCACTTAGTGGACTTGAACTTAGCGAAAACGGCTTTTTGGCCACGGTGTGATCCAGGCTGCCACACGACAAAAATTCAGCACGAATATTCAGCAAAAATATTCAACATAAATTCATGTGCGTGGCGCGGCGTTAACCTGTCATTAATCTGCCAAACTGTCCAAATATCGCTCGGCATCGAGCGCTGCCATGCAGCCGGTGCCGGCGCTGGTAACGGCCTGGCGGTAGATGTGGTCCTGCACGTCGCCGGCGGCGAACACGCCGGGGATCGAGGTCGCCGTGGCATTGCCCTTGCGCCCGCATTGGGTGACAATGTAGCCGTTTTCCATTTCAAGCTGGCCGGTGAATAATTCGGTGTTCGGCTTGTGGCCGATGGCAATGAACACGCCTTGCAGCGCGAGGTCTTCTGTCTTGCCGCTGTTCACATCTTTGATGCGCATGCCGGTGACACCGGTTTTATCGCCGAGCACTTCGTCCAGCGTGGTGTTCCACTTGATGACCACTTTGCCGGCTTTTTCTTTTTCAAACAACTTGTCTTGCAGGATTTTTTCGCCACGGAATTTATCGCGGCGATGCACCACCGTTACCTTGCTGGCGATATTGGCGAGATACAGCGCTTCTTCCACCGCCGTGTTGCCACCGCCGATAACGGCGACTTCCTGATTTTTGTAGAAGAATCCATCGCACGTCGCGCAGGCAGAAACGCCTTTGCCAGCAAATGTTTCTTCCGACGGCAAACCGAGATATTGCGCGGATGCACCAGTGGCGATAATCAACGCGTCACAGGTGTATTCACCAGCATCGCCGACCAAGCGAATCGGTTTTTCGGTAAGCTTGGCGGTGTGAATATGGTCGAAAATCATTTCGGTATTGAAGCGCGCCGCATGCTTTTCAAACCGCGCCATCAGCTCGGGGCCTTGCACGCCATCTGCATCCGCCGGCCAGTTATCCACATCCGTGGTGGTCATCAACTGGCCGCCTTGTGCCATGCCGGTGATCAGCACCGGGTTCAGGTTGGCGCGGGCGGCATACACGGCGGCGCTGTAACCTGCAGGGCCGGAACCGAGAATAAGAAGACGAACGTGACGAGTGCTCATGGGGAGTGTCCTAAGGTAGTAGTGGTAGTAGTCAAAAATGCGGATTGCGGATGCAAATTTCAAACGCAGCGTGCGCCTGAAACAATGAGTTGATTATATAAGACCCGCTTGCGGCATAATCGAAGTTTGCTGCATTGCAGCTTTCACTTGCCCTTGCGCGATATTGCGAACAATCACATGAACCAAACACCCCAAATGAATACCGCTAACCCTTTACTTGATTTCTCTGGCTTGCCTCGTTTTGATACCGTCACACCAGAACATGTCGCCCCGGCCATCGAGCAACTGCTGACAGAAAATCGTGCACTCATTCAAAAGCTCATTGATCGCGCCACGCCAGCCACTTGGGACGATTTTGTACAGCCCATGCTTGATGCCGGCGAACGCCTTTCGCGCGCCTGGGGCATTGTTGGCCACCTGCATTCCGTCAACGACATCCCGCCCTGGCGCGAAGCGTACAACGCATTATTGCCTGAAATTTCCAGCTTTTATGCCGATCAGGGGCAAAACCTGGCCTTGTTTTCCAAATACAAAACTCTGGCAGAAAGCACAGCATTTAATGAACTCTCCGCCGCACGGCAGACCATTATCAAACACGAGCTGCGCGACTTTCGCCTGTCTGGCGCAGAACTCCCCGAAGATAAAAAACCGCGCTTTAAGGAAATTCAGGAAACGCTCTCCGCCCTGGCTGCCAAGTTTTCGGAAAACGTGCTGGACGCCACCAACGCCCATGCTGAATGGATAAGCGATGCGGCGGATCTTTCCGGCTTGCCAGAAGACGCCATTGCTGCCGCGCGTGCTGCGGCTGAAAAAGACGGCAAGCCCGGCTGGAAATTCACCCTGCATGCGCCGTCCTACATGCCTATTTTGCAATACGCCAACCACCGCGATCTGCGTGCGCGCATGTATCGCGCCTCGGCTACCCGCGCCTCGGAATTCGGCAAAACAGCATGGGATAACGGGCCCTTGATTGACCAGATTCTCGCCTTGCGTGCTGAAGAAGCCCAGCTCCTGGGTTACGCTAATTTCGCTGAAGTTTCCCTCGCCACCAAAATGGCCGACAGCCCCGCGCATGTGGCTGAATTTTTACGTGACCTGGCCAAGAAGGCGCGGCCGTTTGCAGAAAAAGATTTAGCCGAGTTGCGCGCTTTTGCCCAGGAAGAACTTGGACTAGCGACACTGGAGAGCTGGGACATGGCCTGGGCGTCGGAAAAATTGCGCCAGTCGCGTTACAGTTTTTCGGACGATGAAGTCAAACAATACTTCCCCGAACCTAAAGTGCTGGCGGGTTTGTTCCGCGTGGTCGAATCGCTTTATCGCGTGAACATTTTGCCGGACGTCGCCCCCGTTTGGGATGCAGCGGTGAAATTCTTTCGCATTGAAAAAAATGGCGAATTGATCGGCCAGTTTTACGTTGACCTTTATGCCCGCGAAACCAAGCGTGGCGGCGCGTGGATGGATGAAGCAGTGACCCGTCGCCGCTTGGCGGCAGACCCGGCCAAAACCGACTTATCAAGCAACAATCAAGTCGCCATCCAAACCCCCGTTGCCTACCTGAATTGCAATTTCCCTGCCCCGATTGGCGAAGGCGAAAATCAGCGCCCGGCAACCTTCAGCCATGATGATGTCATCACCCTGTTCCATGAATGCGGACACGGACTGCACCACCTGCTCACCAAAATTGAAGAGTTGCCCATTTCCGGCATACGCGGCGTGGAATGGGATGCGGTCGAATTGCCCAGCCAGTTTATGGAAAATTTTTGCTGGGAGTGGGATGTGCTGGGCGGCATGACTTCGCATGTGGATACCGGCGAGCCTTTGCCCCGCGCGCTTTACGAAAAAATGCTGGCCGCGAAAAATTTCCAAAGCGGTTTGCAGCTCTTGCGTCAAGTTGAATTCAGCCTGTTTGATTTGCTCATCCATAGCGACTACACCCCCGGCGGCGCGCAAACCGTGCAGCAAGTGCTTGACGCCGTAAGGCGTGAAGTTGCTGTGATCGTGCCCCCTGAATGGAACCGTTTTCCGAATAGCTTTTCGCATATTTTCGCGGGCGGTTATGCCGCAGGCTACTACAGCTACAAATGGGCAGAGGTGTTGTCAGCCGACGCTTACGCGGCCTTTGAAGAAGCTAGCCAAAGCCTTGGCAGCACGCTGGATGCCGCCACCGGCGAGCGCTTCTGGCGCGAGATTCTGGCCGTTGGCGGCTCACGCCCGGCGCTCGAATCCTTCACCGCTTTTCGTGGCCGCGCACCCCAGCCGGATGCGTTATTGCGCCACAGCGGCATGACAGTGATCGCTTAACGCCTTAAAAAAATGCCTGGGCCAAGCGGCCGCTCGGCCCAGGCATTGCTCTGCCCCACTATCGCCGTATCACCAACGCCGACTTTTAAGATATCACCCAATAATTTCGCTCGTCCGGCGCTTGTCGAAGAGTTCAGCACAAAAATCTTTTACGCCAAGCCGACTACGCCTTTTTCCTTCAGGGCAGACACTTCCGCCGGCGTATACCCAAGCGCCAAAAGTATGCCGTTGGTATGCTCACCTATAAGTGGCGGCGGTGGCATTTCATCAACCCGCCGCATGCCACTGGCCAACTGCGCCGGAAAGCCGATGACAGGCAAGCCAGGCATCTCAGGATGCGTGCTAAACCGCTCGGCCAATATTGGGTCCGCCATCGCTTGCGGCACGGTATTCACCGGGCCACAGGGGATGTCCACGGCATCAAACTGGCTGACCCAGTGCTTAGCTGGCTGGGCGGCAAAAATCACTTCCAATTCAGCTAGCAATGCACGCCGGTTTTCCACGCGTGCGGCATTTTTGGCATAACGCGGATCATCCAGCCACGCTGGTCGATCTATCACTTGGCAAAAGCGCTTGAAGGCGGATTCATTGACGATAGACACACTAAAGTAGTTCCCGTCATTGCCCTGAAAATGACGACTGGGAACGGCAATCGGCAGATTCACTTCCCGCACCGGCGCGTCGCCTGTGATGGCGAATTCGCCAATTTTTGAGGCCATCAAATTGAACATCGTATCAATCAAAGCCAGTTCAACACGCTGTCCTTGCCCGGTTTTTTGCCAGTGCATAATTGCTGCCAGCACCCCCACCGCACCACACATGCCGGAGGCAACATCCACGACAGGCAAGCCAATTCGAATGGGTGGATCAGTCTCTTCACCGCTGGCAAAAAAGCCCCCAGCCAAGCCTTGAATCACGCTATCCACCGCAGGCTTTAACCGCGCCGGCCCATCCTCGCCAAAGGCGGTGACAGCGTAGTAAATAATTTCCGGGTTGATACTTTTGACATCGTCATAGGTGAGGCTATAACGCTCGGTAAAGTCCGGACGAAAGTTATGCACCAATACCTGCGCCTGGGCGATGAGTTTGGCCAAAATCACTTTACCTTCAGGCGTGCGTAAATCCAGCGCAATGGATTCCTTGCCGCGATTACAGGCCATGAAAGTCACGCTCGATTCGTTATAAAACGGCGGACCAAAATGCCGTCCATCCTCGCCCGTGATGGCCTCCACTTTGATCACCCGCGCACCCAGGTCCGCCAACACCATCGCGCTATAGGGCCCTGCGATCAGGCGTGATAAATCCAGCACGGTGACACCATCGAGCACGCCGTGGCTGAGTTGGTTGCCGTTATTTTTTGTTGATGCGCTAGGCATGTCTTGAGATGCTCCCCATTTTTTAAAGCATGGCGTTTTTATGTGGGTACTTTTTGCTCACCCACCCACGACTTGCTCAGCATAAACCAAATGAGGCTAGCCACCTGCAAAATCAGCAAGCCCCCCCAAGCGAACTGCAAAGCTTCTTTCCGGGGAAATCCATGGGCAAGTGCCAGATCCACCACCACACCAAACCCCCATTGCAAGGCAAAGCCGCCCACAAAAACCGTGAGATTGATGCAGGTATTCGCGCGGCCTGATAAATGCGCGGGGTAATGGCTGGCATGGGCGGAATAAATCAGATTGAAACTCGCGCAAAAAAAACCGAATAAAACCCACAACACATGGCTCTCGCCCAGACCGAAAATCAACAATGCCGACACAAGCAATGCCGCTGTCGCGCCCCAGGAAAATATGCGTTCCACAGTGAGGCCGCGCTTGATCAATCTGGCGATTTGCGTGGCTAATAAAAAATAGCCCATGGTTAACGTAAGGCTTAACAGCAACATGTGAAACGCGGCGCTTTGATGCGTGTAAGCATTGACCCCAAGCAGCCAGGGCATGGCCCATAGCCCTTGAATTGACACAAACCCGCCGATTAACACGGCAGTTTGCGGCGCGTAACGCATGAATGCACGTGAAGCAAAAATGCCACCTATGCTTTTAATCAATTCGGGAAAAGGTACGGGCGCCGTAGGCTGAAAATTCTCAGGTGCCCTGCGCAAGATATATGCGGCGATCAGCACCAGGCCTGCCAAACAGAGAAAAATCGCGCGCCACCCAACCACAGGCAAAATCAAGCCCATCGGCGCGCTGGCCGTTAAGCCCCCCAAGCCACCAGCCACCATGATGGATGAATTTAACGATGCCTGACGCAAGGGTGAGAAGGATTGCGAAAACGCCTTGAATGCCGCCATCAAACACGCAGAAACGCCAATGCCAATCAAGCCGCGTGCCAGTGCAAGTTGCATGAGCGTTTGCCCCATGGCAAAACCCAAACAGCCAAGGGCTGCTATTACCAGCAAAACAGACTCAACACGTCGCGCACCCCATTTATCCAACGCTGCCCCCAAGGGCAACTGTGCCATGGCAAAACCGATTAAATAAGCACTGGTGAGCAACCCTAAATCCGCTGAGCTCAAACCAATTTCATTAGCCAGGTCAGGCGCGATGACTGCATTGACATTGCGCAGAAAGTAAGACAAAAAATAGCCAAAGGCATAGGGCAATAAAATGGGGAGAACAGATGAGACGTTTTTTGTATTCATGCGCAGTTTTTTGCTCTGGGATGAAGCTGCAATCGCTTTTTCTGACGGCTTATGCGGCAAAACTTGATTTCTTTACCGTAGCCCCAATGTAAGGTTCAGAATCATACAACCCGTGAAAGCTCAATATGACTGACCCACACAAGTCTGACACACAAATTATTGCCTGCCCGCATTGCCACACGTTAAATCGCCTGCCCGCCGCGCGGTTGGCAGGCGGGGATAAAACCGGCACATGCGGCCAATGCAAGCAACCGCTGTTTTCCGGCGCGCCTGTTGTTCTGACCGAGGCCAGCTTTAGCCGCCATGCCGAGCGATCCGCCCTGCCGTTGCTGGTCGACTTTTGGGCGCCCTGGTGTGGGCCGTGCCGTACCATGGCACCGGCATTTGCCGCTGCTGCGCAAAAACTCGAACCACAGGTACGTTTAGGCAAAGTGGATACCGAAGCGCAACCCGCGCTTGCGGCACGCTTTGGTATTCGCAGCATTCCCACCCTGATTTTGTTCAAAAACGGCGTTGAGGTGGCTCGCCAATCCGGCGCTATGCCACAAGCCGCGATTGAGCACTGGGTCAAAACATCGATATAAATTGCTTTTGAATTGCATTCAATCTGCGGTCGAATCGCGTACGTAGCGTGTGAAATAAACGCCATATCACCATCCGCTACGGCAAAGAGACTGCCCGCGTCCCGCCAGGAGATACCGTCCCCTCGTGACATCAAACGGGCGTCTCAGGTCTGCAAAGCCGAGTACTTTTTGCCCAACCACCTTGCAACGCATCTCATCAAAAAAGGCAGATTCTTTTCTGCCTCTTCCGCGATACAGATGATTCCAGTTGCTTTATCAGCGCCAACTTTTCATTTTTAATGCAAATCACATAGCGAAGTTTTACAAAGTATCAACGAATAAATCATCCCCTTTAATTTCAACTGCATAACACTGCAGCGGAATACTGCACGGCGCATCAACAGGCGCACCGGTGCGGCAATTAAATGAACCACCGTGAAACGGGCATTCGATGATTTCACCGCACAGATCGCCTTCACTTAACGAAGCTGTGCCATGCGTACAGTTGTCGGACGTTGCGTAAAACGCATCGCCCACATGGTAAATCGCCACAGGCGTGTTCTCGTCAAGTAAAAACCGCTGCATACCGCCAACGGGAATATCGCCAGCTTTGCATACTTTTATCAAACTCATGGTGAAACTTGTCTCCGCTTGGTGGGTAAAAGTTGATCATTACGCTACTGTGTTGATTTTATCCATTGAATGACGGCACACGGTTTCGTGCTTCACAATAAAAAGAGAGTAGAAGGAGAGCAGGGGCGATCACTACACATCCTGACCGCCCATCACGAAACGATGGCAAACAGGTAAAATCCAACCCTTCTTATCCCTTGCATCCATTTCACTCTTTGCGTTAGCTCGCGATCTGTCGGAGCGAAAAGACCCATCCGCGAAGCGAAACACAGGTCTGCAAGTTGAGCATTTGTGCTTGATTTCGCTAGTAACGCAGGGGGTTTATCTGTGTCAATCTTAGCGTGTTGTGGCAACACCGCGTCGCATCATTTTTTGGAGAATTACCGTGCAACTTGTTTGTCTTGACCTCGAAGGGGTGCTTGTTCCGGAAATCTGGATTGAATTTGCCCACCGCACCGGCATCAGCGAATTGCGCCGCACCACGCGTGATGAGCCAGACTACGACAAGCTGATGGCGTATCGGCTGGACCTGCTAAAAACGCACAAGCTGGGGCTGCCGGATATTCAAAAAGTCATTGCTGAAATGGGGCCGATGACGGGTGCAAAAGATTTTCTGGACGCGTTGCGCCGCGACTTCCAAGTCATTATTTTGTCCGACACATTTTATGAATTCGCCATGCCGCTCATGGCGCAACTGGGCATGCCCACGCTGTTCTGCCACAAGCTCGAAGCGGACGCAGCAGGCTTTTTAGTGAATTACCATTTGCGCATGCCGAACCAGAAAAAAGAAGCCGTGCAACGCTTTAAAGAACTGCGCTTTGATGTCATTGCGGCAGGCGACTCCTACAACGACACAGCCATGTTGATCGAAGCCCACGCTGGCATTTTGTTTCATCCGCCACAAAATGTGATCGATGAATTTCCGCAATTTCCGGTCGCCATGAATTACGCTGCCTTGCGCGCTGAAATTAATTCTGCGGCCGCCAGAATTGCTTCGCTCGCCTGATGCACACCCAGCGCTTTTATACGCTTAGCGCCTCATGCCCTGACCAGGTCGGCATCATCGCGCGCGTCACCGGCTTTATCGCGGAACACCATGGCTGGATTCTTGAATCGAGCTTTCATGCCGATGCGATTGATGGCCGCTATTTCATTCGCATCGAAGTCAAGGCTGACTCGCTTCCTTTCACGCTTGAGGAATTTCGTCAGCGCTTTACATCCATCGCAACCGATCTACGCATGGACTGGCGCATCAATGATTCTGCCGTCAAAAAACGCGTAGTGATTATGGTCAGCAAACAAGAGCATTGTTTATATGACCTGCTCGCCCGCTGGCAAGCGCAAGAATTAAATATCGAAATTGCTTGTGTGATTTCAAACCATGAAACCTTTAAAGGTTTCGTTGAATGGCATGGCATTCCGTTTCATCACGTGCCGGTCACGCCGGACAACAAGGCCGCCGCGTATGCCGAAGTGCACCGCTTGTTTGACGAGGCAAAAGGCGACACCATGGTGCTGGCGCGCTACATGCAGATTCTATCGCCCGAGCTATGCGCCGCTTATGCTGGACGCATCATCAATATTCACCACAGCTTTTTGCCTTCCTTCGTTGGCGCCAAACCCTATCACCAAGCCTATACGCGCGGCGTGAAACTTATTGGCGCCACCTGCCACTATGTCACCGAAGCGCTCGACCAAGGGCCGATCATCGAGCAGGACGTGATTCGCATCGACCACTCGGATTCAGTTGAAGACATGGTGCAATATGGCAAGGACATCGAAAAAACCGTGCTCGCGCGCGGCCTGCGCTACCACCTGGAAGACCGTGTGCTGGTGCACGGCAACAAGACGGTGGTTTTTCGCTAGATTCGCAAAGTGATTGGCGTATCCGCAGCGCCGACTTTCCTGCTGCCTGTTTAATCAAGTACCCCGCCATGTCGGCGCGCGCTTTTGCATGAAAGCGTCAATGCCTTCTGCTGCATCCTGCGTCATCATGTTGCATGCCATGGTCTCGGCAGCCAACTGATAGGCCGCTTCCAGCCCTGTGTCGAGTTGTTCATAAAACAACTGCTTGCCCATGGCAATCGCTACCGATGATTTACCACCTATCGAATCAACCAGTCGCTGTATTTCACTATCCAGACTTTCCGCCGGTACCACACGATTGATCAGGCCACGCCGGACGGCCTCTGCAGCATCGATGAATTCACCGGTGAGCAGCATTTCCATCGCCGCCTTGCGTGCCATGGATCGGCTCAACGGCACCGCAGGCGTTGAACAAAACAAACCCACATTGATGCCAGACACCGCAAAGCGCGCCTGCTCAGTCGCAATGGCAAGATCACACGTTGCCACCAGCTGGCATCCTGCGGCAGTCGCCACGCCCTGTACCCGCGCAATCACCGGCTGGGGCAATCGGGTGATGGCCAGCATGAGCTCACCGCATTGTCCGAACAAATCCTGCATGTAGGTTTTGGTGTGGTTGGCGCGCATTTCTTTGAGATCATGTCCGACACAAAACGCCTTGCCCGCAGCGGCAATCACCACCACGCGGATCGTTTTGTCGCCTGCGATAGCGGCTAGTTCGGTTTGCAGGGCGGTCAGCAATTCTTTTGATAACGCATTGAATTGCGTCGGCCGATTCAAAGTCAGGGTGGCAACGCCGTTGGCATCCTCACGGTGAAGCACCGGTTCTTGATCAGACAGATGAGTCATCAGCATTTCCTCGTTGATTGATCACAATTTGATTAGCGAGGGCTTGCAAACAGCTGTAAAAAGATGCCACTCGCCGTATCACCAACGCCGACTTTTTGCTTTACGTCTGGGTACGCGGCGGCGCTTGGCGCAACATCAACCACAGACCCACCGCAATCATCGGCACGCTAAGCCATTGCCCCATGCTAACGGTGTAAGACAACCCGAAAATGCCCGCATCCGGCTCACGAAAAAATTCCGCTGCCGAGCGCAATACACCATACCCGATCAGGAACATTCCCGATACGCGCCCCATCTCGCGTTGCCGCGCCGAAAAAACCCAGAGCAAAATGAACAGCAACAAACCCTCACCTGCGGCCTGATACAGCGGTGACGGATGACGCGGCAAATTATCCACCTGCGGAAACACCATCGCCCAGGGCAGCGTGGCATCGGCTACGCGCCCCCACAGCTCGCCGTTGATGAAGTTGCCGATGCGCCCGGCCATCAATCCCAAGGGTACAAGCGGCGCAATAAAGTCAGTCACCTGAAAAAATGTTTTGTCGTTTTTGCGACCCCACACCCACATCGCCACCAGCACGCCAAGAAAACCGCCATGAAAACTCATGCCGCCTTTCCATACCGCCAGAATATCCAGCGGATGCGCCAGATAATAGCCAGGGTCATAAAAAATCACTTGACCCAATCGTCCGCCGAGTACCACGCCGAGTACGCCATAGAACAGCAAATCATCCAGATTGACTGCCGTCATGCCGTGCCAGGGTTGCGTCCGCGCACGCGCCTTGCCCAGCCACAGAAAGGCCATGAAACCGGCCAAATACATCAAGCCGTACCAGCGCACAGCCAGCGGGCCAAGGTGAAGAGCAACAGGGTCAAACTGGGGATAGATCAACATGAGCGAATGAATAGTCGGGTTGAGTGGGCTTGGGCTAGAATTCTCATTCTAAGACACACCAAGACACAACTGCGCACGACGCTCTGTCGTGCCACGCCATTTCGGAGATCATCATGCCCGCCTACCGCTCACGTACATCCACCCACGGCCGCAACATGGCCGGAGCCCGCGCCCTGTGGCGTGCTACCGGCATGAAGGATGGCGACTTTGGCAAACCGATTATTGCCGTGGTGAATTCCTTCACTCAATTCGTGCCCGGCCATGTGCATCTGAAAGATCTGGGGCAAATGGTCGCACGCGAAATCGAAGCGGCAGGTGGCATCGCCAAGGAATTCAACACCATCGCGGTGGATGACGGCATTGCCATGGGCCACGGCGGCATGTTGTATTCACTGCCGAGCCGAGAACTGATTGCCGATTCGGTGGAATACATGGTGAATGCCCATTGTGCGGATGCGATGGTGTGCATTTCCAACTGCGACAAAATTACGCCGGGCATGCTGATGGCCTCCTTGCGCATCAACATTCCCACCGTTTTCGTTTCCGGCGGACCAATGGAAGCGGGCAAGGTGCAGTGGCATGGCAAATTCCGCAAGGTAGATTTGATCGACGCGATGATCGAAGCGGGCGACTCGAAAAACAGCGATACCGATGTGGCGGACATGGAACGCTCGGCCTGCCCCACTTGCGGCTCGTGCTCTGGCATGTTCACGGCCAATTCAATGAACTGCCTGACCGAAGCGCTGGGCTTGTCACTCCCTG
>ENA-UPTA01003080-UPTA01003080.1-activated-sludge-metagenome-genome-assembly--contig:-NODE-3080-length-16681-cov-7.108445_pt1 | contig 16681 bp, 15 predicted proteins | sample MGYA00238184_ERZ773361 | MGnify/ENA primary metagenome ERZ773361 (study PRJEB29100, sample SAMN05720205) | activated sludge metagenome | isolation source: anaerobic digester from wastewater...
CAATAACTTAGCAAAAATTAAAAATTATTCCATATTTTTATCGGACAATAGTGATATTAATTAATATTATTTATATTTGTTGATGTTATTCATCTAAATTTTATATATTATGAAAGCAAAACACTTATTCGTATTTGGTTTAACCATACTTGCTTTTACTGCAAGTGCTCAGGAGGTTAACAATCTGGTTGCTGTTGAATTTTCGAAGGTCAACATTATTTACAAGGGTATCGACAATCCTGTTACAATCGTAGCATCGGGTTATTCTGCCGAAGATCTAAGTTTTTCGGTTACGAATGGTACTATTGAAAGTACGGATACACCTGGTAGTTTAATAATTAAAACGAATGCAAGTCATGGTTCAATACTTGAGTTACAAATCTTGGCTAAGGGGACAGAGCTCCGTACTTTGAAATATAGTGTTAAGGCTGTTCCGGATCCGGTGTTGCAGCTTGGAAACCATAAGTCAGGTTCCGCAGTAACGGTTGATGAATTAATTAATACACCTATAAACGCTTATAAAGACCCGAGCTTTGTATACGATGCACATTATTCAGTAAAGAGTTTTACCATTATCGTCCCTGTGGAAGGGGGAGTGCCTCAGAAATATGAAATTAACGGAAATAAAATTGCCGTTAATCCAGCTGCAGCTGCCGCTGTCAGGAATAGTTTTCATTCAGGCGATAATATCAATTTTTCAAGTTTTAATATTAATACACCCAATGGATTAAGAGAGAATTTTGTGGGTATTGCATTTACAGTTAAATAACTTCGCAAGGGTTACGATTACAACATATAAAAAACAGACGGGTTTCGGCCGTCTGTTTTTGTAAATATGAACAAGGTATTAAAGTGCAGTGATAATGGCATCAGCCATTTGTTTTGTTGATGCAGCACCCTGATTGATAACATCGGGAGAACCTTTCATCTTCAGCATGTCGTAAGCGCGAATTTTTCCGTCAGCAACAACTTTGGCAACAGCCTTGCGTATGCGCTGTGCTTTTTCGTCTTCACCAATATGTTCGAGCATCATCACTGCCGAAAGTATCATAGCAATCGGGTTCACTATCGAAACCGGATAGTCGGCATACTTGGGTGCAGAACCATGGGTAGGTTCGAACACGCACACACCGCTTTCGGGGTTAAACTGTGCCGAAGTGGCAAAACCCAGACCGCCGATCAAACCAGCAAATCCATCAGATACAATATCACCAAACATGTTTCCGGCAACGATTACATGATAGTTTTCCGGGTTTTTGGTCAGCCACATCATGGTTGCATCTATATTGATATCTTCAACATAAATGTTCGGATATTCTTTCTTACTCATTTCCTGAGCAATTTTCAGCATCATACCCGAAGTTTCGCGGATAACATTGGGTTTTTCGCTTACGGTAATTTTATCGAAGCCGCGTTTTTTTGCATATTCAAAAGCCGCTTTCACAATGCGTGTGGTATATTTTCTGGTGAAAATACGGGTCGAAACGGCGAGGTCTTCGCGTGGGCACCATGCAAAATTGTCGACAAATTTTTTGTGAGTCATCAGTCCGTTGTAAACAACATCGGGAGGATTGGTCCATTCAACACCGCCATACAGCCCTTCGGTATTCTGACGGAAAATCATCACATCTACTTCGGGTTCTTCGATGGTGTTGTTGGCACCGCGACGAATGAAGTTGAGCGGGTTGCCTTTCAGGGTCTGGCATGGACGCATACAGATATCCAGATCGAAATGCTGACGCATCGATACGATGGGGCTGTAGTAGGTGTAGCCTTTGCCCTGAAGCTCGGGTGCAAGTTCTGCAGCCGCTTTGTCTTTGGGTTTTGAGGTAATGGCTCCAAATAGACCGATTTTATGTTCTTCGAGTAATTTGAGGGTACGGTCGGGTAGAGGGTTGCCTTCTTTGCACCAGAATTCCCAACCAATATCACCGTGTACATAGTTTGCTTCAAAACCGGCAGCGTCGAGCACGCGCAGTGTCTCGTTCAATACTGGTTTTCCGATACCGTCGCCGGGCATAGTTACAATAGTTCTTTTTGCCATAGTTTTCAAGTTTAATTTTGAGTAAAAATAGTATGATTTGTGTGAATGCAAAACTGTTGTGTAGCATTTATAAACCACCGGATTTGGCAAAAAGCCCGCAACAGATTAAGCGTTTTTATTTCTTACCAATTACCGCCCCTGTATCATCGAAATCTATAGCCAACTCCCAACCTGACAGCAACTCCAATCGGACCTTGGTGAAAGTCGAAGGTGGCTGTATTCCGTTGGTTAACTGGCAATACCGGATTATCGGTTTTTATGCTGTTATATTGTGCCGTTACGAGAGCCAACGGCACATTCAGGTCGATAAACCATTTCTCGCTAAAAGAGTAAGTTAGCCTGGGAATTACCGAAAGGTAAATGCCTGTACCGGTTTTCGTTACGGGAAATTCCGACGATATCGATGAATTTGATTTACTCCACCTGAAAAATGGTGTTGCCGAGAAACCGATTGCGGTTCCAAATTTCTCCCAGTTCTGTTTCTTAAACAATGTTATTGTGTACTCATACCGCAAAAAACAATTAAAAGCCTGAGCTGTGGAGGCCGATAGCACCTGCGATATTGCGCCGGTCGAATCCACGATGTAATATTCCTTGTTGTAATTGTTATTATACGCCAAACGCGATATTTCCACAGAATGATAATTCCCTTTATCAGTGTTGATTTCGACTGCAGGAGAAAAATTAAACCCGTAAAATTCCCGTTCAAACTCCGTGTGTATTGTTCCTTCAGAAGGTCCCTGGCCATGTGTAATATAATTTGAGTTTAAATTGAAATTGGAATACAATGCAATCGAAACGGGGTGGGTTGAATTCTGGCTGTATACAGTCATACTGATTGCCCCAAGGAGAACCATAAAAATGCAACAAAATTTCATAGTAATTATCTTTAGCGAACAGGGTAAAAACGCTGCATTTATTTAAAATAGTATAGCAGTAAAAATTTTATTTGGATTCGGTGTACATGGCATTATTCACCATAACGTTCCGTAAGTAGGCGTATGTAGCCCTGTGTTGCGCCTGCGGCAGGGCTATTACGCTTACCTTTGACTTTGGTTTTATTTCCAAAATTAAAATAATTTTTAAAGCTCATCAAACGGGGACCTGATATTTTGTAAACTTTTTGTAGATATGTGTGTGTTTATCTTAATGGTTTTACTGCTCTTATGGCCTAAAATCAGTAAATTATCATTATAAACCAAACCTATTTCCGTTTCAGCCTAACCAGTGCAATGTCGGGCGGCATAACAAATCTCCTGTGCGTAGCTGAAAAAAAATTATTGGTTTTACCTGAAATCTTGCAAATGTGTCAAGATTATTTCGTATTTTTGAATAAAGTTGTTCATATATTTATGTGTTTGATAATCAGTTAAATATAAGAATTTTTATAATTCAATGAACAACTTATTTTATTTATTTTTCAAATGCAAAAGTTATATTAAACATTACAGATGAAGAACTTACATTTACTAATAATGATTTTTACAATTCCACCTTCTTTTTCGCAAGAAATTAGCCTAGGGAATAATCTATACACAGAATTTAATAAAATCTCAGCACCCTATTTTTTTGAAATGAGCAATAATACGGGTTGGATAGAAGGGGAAGGGAATTTTTATATTGGAGATATGCCAATTTTGGGTGATTGTAATGTTATTTATATGGCATTAAAAGACACAACATTATTTGGATTATTTGTTAAAAAACCACAAGCTACTTTTATGTTCGATAGCCAAGGTGATTCCATACTTGATGTTTCTCCAGGGTTTTTTATGCACCCATTTTGGGTTGTAAAAAACAATACAAAAATTTCACCTGACGATAAGAAAATTATCGAAGTATTTAATAATATATATGAAAAAACCTTGCAATCGGATTATTTTGATAATGCAGATAATCCTTTTAGCGAATTTGTTAAATATCGAACCGATACCTCATTGTCGAACCGGCATATTGCCTATCTCTTTGAGTATGTGTTATTATCATCAACACCCAGTTCTGAAAATGATACCCCGGAGTTCGCGAAATTTTCTTTGGATTTAAATCTTTCTTTGGCATCAGAGTGTTTGTCGCTTTTTCATGTGATCCCTGAAATTGTTTATGTTTATTTAGGTGAAGCCTTTATTGCTTGTGGAATGACTGACAAAGCAATTGAGAATTATGAAATAGCTTTGCAACTCTATCCCGATTGTATCCCTTGTAAAGTTTATAATTGTGTTCTAGAAAAAGATTCTGTGAAAAAGAAGGAGAAATCAAAGGAGTTGCGAAAAAAACATCCCAACCACTGGTTAGTAAATGAACTGATAAATTAGCCTAAATAGTACCTCATTTAAATTTACCCAAAAGCTTTTGGGCCTCTTATAATCGACTACCTTCTCTTCAGCGTAATCAGTGTAATTTCGGGTGGCATGCCGATCCGTCCTTCGAAGGCGATATACCCGAACCCCTGATTAACATACAGGTATTTCCCGTTTTCTTCCGTTAGTCCCGACCAGTTTGGATACAAATATTGCCCCGGACTCCATTTGAATTTTCCCCATTCAATACCAAACTGGAACCCATGGGTATGTCCCGAGAGCGTAAGCGCCACCGGAACGGGATACGTTTTTACCTGCCAATCCCAGTGCGAAGGGTCGTGCGACAGCAATACGATAAAATCCTTGTCCGAAAGTCCGTTGAGAGATTTGGGCAGGTCGCCCTGTCGGATGAAATTATGCCCCCAGTTTTCGACACCGGCAACATATATTGTGTCGCTGCCCTTTACTATGGCTCTGTGTTCATTTATCAGCACATCGAAGCCAGCCTGCTGCTCGTGGCGTACCAGTTGAGCCAGATTGGCATCTTTGGCTTCTTGGTTTTTCCATCGCACATAGTCGCCGTAATCGTGATTTCCGATAACAGAGAACTTGCCAAGGGGAGCCTGTATGTCGCGGAGCACAGGTATCCAAGGCACCGCTTCTTTAGCCAGATTGTTCACCATGTCACCGGTGAAAACGAAAATATCGGGCTTCAGGTCTTTTATTATTTCAATGCCTTTAATTACTTCGTCGCGGTTGTGGAAGCTGCCTGCATGAAAATCGGATATCTGTGCAATGGTTGTTCCGTCGAAAGCTGCCGGCAGCTTATCGGAATAGATTGTTTTGCGGGATACCTTATAGTTGCTTCTTTCGAAGAACATTCCGTACATAAAAACACCGATCACCAGCAGGCTCACCGACAAACCCGCCACACTCACCCCGAAGCTACGGGGTGGCAGAAACGAACCCAACGTACCTGAAGATATCAGGCTGATGGTGCCGCGGAAAAGCCGCACAATATCTTCGAACGATAAAAACAGAATAAAAGCAATCTTGGCGGTGAAATAGATCAGGAAAATATGCATAAAAATCCTGAACATCAGGGTAAATTCTCCCTTCACCATTACAAAATATCCACCGATAATGGTACCCACAATCACCCCGATCGAAAATATCCGGAACAGGATGATGATAGCCTGCCTTATTCCGGGCTGTCGTATGGGCAGTATGATGGTTTTTAATCCCTGCAGTACATACCAGTCGGTAAGCAAGCTCAGGATGATGATAAAAATGGGTACGAGTATTCCGTTGTTTCCCCTCATACAATCTGTTTTTCGGCAAGCTTATGTACCTGCTCCAGTTCAACAATAGTGATGTTTTTCTCTTCGTTCAGCAGCGCAGCATTGATCATTGCCGTGGCAAGTTTTTGCGGTGTAATAGGCGTATATCGTTTCAAAATGCTGCATCTGTTCAGGGCTTTCACGGCTTTCAGGGCAAACTTTTCTCCGGCACGTTGCGGCGAATGTTTTCCATCAATTTGCCCGGGACGTAACATGACACAGTTTTTGAATCCCAATTGCATAATGCTTTCTTCGAGTTCTCCTTTCATTTTCAGGTAGAAAACACCCGATTTGGCATCGGCACCATACGAACTGATGAGTACGATGCGTCCTACTCCGTTTTCGGCTGCAGCTTTTGCCACAGCAAGCTGGTAGTGATAATCCACGGTATATTGTGCCTGTTTGCTTCCGGCCAGTTTAAGCGTAGTGCCAAGTGCCGAAAACAGCACATCGCCGGTTATCAGGTGTTTCCATGATTCAGGCTTATCAAAATCGACGGTATGCTCCGTAACTTTCTCCGAAACAACCTGAGTTGAGCGGCGTGCAAGAACTGTTATCTCAGTAAAATGAGTGTCCGACAACAGTTGTTCAAGAAGGCTTGAACCTGTAAGTCCCGTAGCGCCAATGACTAAAGCTTTCATAACGCAAAAATTTTTTGCAAAAGTAAACCTTATTGTTAACATTATTTAACAAAATAATGCAAATAATGTTTGATTTAAATTGCGGTTTATATACAAAGGTTTATTATCTTGTGAGATTATTTAAAGACAAGAATTACTATGCTGTTAAGTTTCGAAAATTGGTGGCAGGCAATGGAGCTGGCCGAAAAAATTTATTGGTGCATAGCTGTACCATTCAGTGTTGTTTTCATCATTCAGTTGATCATGACTTTGATTGGCGGCGACTTTGAAGCCGGTGCTTCTACCGGAGATGCTGATGTGGCCGTAGATAGCGATGCCGGTATTGGCTTTCAGTTTATTAGCATCAAGAATATTGTTGGGTTTTTTACCATATTTGGATGGACCGGTATTGCCTGTAGCGTTGGCGGTCTGAGCGTAATTCTCTCGCTGGTTATAGCTCTGGCAGCAGGTTTATTGATGATGCTGATCATGGCCCTGCTGATTTATTACCTGTCGAAGTTAGCCGAAGACGGTTCAATGAAAATGAGCAATGCTATTGGAAAAACCGCTACGGTCTATCTTCCTATTCCTGGTAAAAGAGCCGCGCAGGGAAAAGTTCAGCTTACCCTTCATGGTTTCCAGACGCTGGATGCCATCACCGACGATGAGGAAGCAATACCCAACGGCACTCTTGTTAAAGTTACCGATATAATCAATAATGAAATTCTTCTTGTAACCCGCTTATAAAATTAAAATCTCACAATTATGGAACCTTACATTTTAGTCATTGTCAGTGCAGGAGTACTGTTCCTGTTTATTCTTTTAATAACTTTCCTCCGCAGGTACAAACGCTGCCCGTCCGACCGAATTCTGGTCGTTTACGGAAAAGTGGGCAAGAAAGGTACCGATGAGTCGCGTTCATCGAGATGTATTCATGGAGGAGCATCGTTTATATGGCCTGTAATTCAGGATTATCAGTTTCTGGATCTTACACCCATATCGATTGAGATTAACCTGAAAAGTGCCTTGAGCAAGCAGAATATACGTGTAGATGTTCCCTCAATTTTTACTGTCGGTATTTCTACGGAAGTTGGAATTATGTCGAATGCTGCAGAACGTTTGCTTGGTCTTGCCAGAGAAGACATCAGCAATTTGGCCAAAGATATTATTTTCGGTCAGTTGCGTCTTGTGGTTGCAACCATGGATATTGAAGAGATTAACTCGAATCGTGATAAATTTCTTGCCAATGTTTCGACCAATGTGGAGCAGGAATTGAAAAAAATCGGTCTGAAACTCATCAACGTGAATGTTACCGACATTAAAGACGAAAGTGGATATATCGAAGCACTGGGTAAGGAAGCAGCAGCTCAGGCTATCAACGAAGCTAAAAAGTCGGTAGCCGAGAAAAACCGCGATGGTTCTATTGGTGAAGCTAATGCTATGAAAGATCAGCGTATTCAGGTTTCTCAGGCAAATGCTACTGCAGTTGATGGTGAAAATATGGCTGCTATTGCCATTGCAAACTCATCGTCGAACAGACGCGAGAAAGAAGCCGATGCAGAACGAAAGGCAGTAGCTGCCGAAAAGGTGAACAAAGCCCGAGCTCTCGAAGAATCGTATTCTGCCGAGAAATCTGCAGAAATCATCCGTGCTCAGCGCGAGGAAGCAACACGGCAGGCTGATATAATTGTTCCTACAAAAATTGATAAGGAAAAAATAGAAATTGCAGCTGAAGCTATCGCAGAACAAACCCGTCGCCATGCCAAAGGCGAGGCCGATGCTATATTCATGAAAATGGAAGCAGAAGGTAAAGGTATTTACGAAATTCTTACCAAGCAGGCCGATGGTTTCGAAAAGCTGGTAAAAGCTGCCGGTAGCGATCCTCAGAAAGCCGTAATGCTTATGATTGCCGATAAATTGCCCGATATGGTGAAAACTCAGGTTGAAGCCATTAAAAATATCAAAATTGATAAAATCACTGTTTGGGATGGTATGTCGAGTGGTAAAGACGGTAAGTCACCGGCTACGGCTAATTTCCTTTCTGGAATGCTGGGCTCAATTCCACCAATGCAGGATCTGTTTAAAATGGCAGGTATGGAGTTGCCCGAATATCTGAAAGGTAAAGTTCAGACCGACCAGTACTCCAATGTTAAAGTTGAAGAAATACCTCCTGCTGAACCATACAAAACCGATAAAAAGAAGTAAAACAATTTGAAAAGCCGCACAATGCGGCTTTTTTTTTAAGGACGTCGAGCGTAGTCGAGACGTCCGTTAACGCTAGAGTAATCGCAGACGGTTATTCATATAGTATTTATTAAAGAAATTGATTTCATCATGCGGACACCGAGCGTAGTCGAGGTGCCCGCTATTTAAAGATAATCTTTTACATTTAGGTAATATGTCGCCGACATCTCGGCTGCGCTCGATGACCGGCTCGAAGACCGGAATGGCGAAGTCGAGGTGCCCGTTATTTAAAGATATTCTTTTACATTTAGGTATTATGTCGCCGACATCTCGGCTGCGATGTCCGGCTCAATTACAAAAACAATGCGCTCCCGATTTGATTCACTAGAAAAGCCATGATCCACGCGAGTGCCGTAGTATAAATCACTGTAAATAACGACCATTTGAATTTTTCCGATTCTTTCCAGATTGCTACCACAACTCCCATGCAAGGGAAATATAATAAAATGAAAATAATAAAAGCGAATGCCGACACTTTATTAAAAACGGGTTTACCTGCATTGTTGCCGGATGTATGCTTTTCGGAACTGAGTTTCACCGGCAGACTCTCGGCACTATGACCATTTTCGTCGGATGCCTGATACAATACCCCCATAGTGCTCACAACAATCTCTTTCCCTGCAATGCCTGTGAGCACGCTGATACTCATTTTCCAGTCGAAGCCAAGAGGGTCCATGGCAGGTTGTATGAACTTCCCGATTTTCCCAATATAGCTGTTTTCCTGTTGCTCGGCTTCACGTGCAAGATTCAGCTTTTTAACTTCTTTAGTGTCAGTAGCCTCTGTTACCAGAGTATCGTAGTTTTTCGAATATTTTATATCTCTCGGGTAATACCCCAGCGCCCATATCAAAACAGAGGCAAGCAGTATGATTCCTGCTATTTTTTTCAGATATTCGCGTCCCCTGATCCATGTGTAATGCGTAAGCATTTTTAATGACGGCTTATGATAGTTGGTCAGCTGCATTACATAAGGTACTTCTTTCTTCCGGAATATTGTTTTATTGAACAGAAATGCCGTGATGATTGCAAACAGAATACCGATTGAATATATTATAAATAATATGAGCGTAGGGTGTTCCGGGAAAAATGCAGCGATCATCAGCACATAAACGGGCAATCTGGCGCTGCACGACATAAAAGGAACAATCAGCATTGTCAGCAGGCGATTCCTTCGGTCATCGAGCATCCGTGTTGCCATTATTGCCGGCACAGTACATCCAAAACCCATGATTAGCGGAATGAACGACTTCCCATGAAGCCCGATATGGTGCATGTATTTGTCCACAAGAAATGCACCCCTCGAAAGATAGCCGGTTATCTCGAGAAACCCGATGAAGAAAAACAGAATAAAGATGTTGGGTATATAAATTAAAATACCCCCAACACCGCCCAGTATGCCATCGATTATAAGACTTTTCAACGCCCCTTCCTGCATTGTTTTCCCCAGATAATCCATCAGCATCAGTATGCCTTTCTCAAGCCAATCTGAAGGGTATTTGCCAAGCTGAAACGTAGCAAAGAAAGTGAGGAAAATAAATCCAAAGAAAATGGGAATGCCCCAGATTTTATGCGTAAGAATGGCATCAAGTTTTCTTTCGGTTTTAACCGCCTTTTTCGATTTGCCATGGGTGAGGTTTTCTTTGAGCCCCCCATTGATGAAACTCATCCTTGCTTCGTGCACAATCTGCATTACCGGTAGATCGAACAGTTTTTCGAGCCGTTTTATCTCTGATCCGGTCAGGCAGGTACGCCTCCGACAACGGTTGCAGTACGATACATTTTTCTGTGTGTTTTCGTCGCCTTCAAGAAGCCTGATAGCCGTGTAGCGGGGAGCAATTTCATCGTGTAACGCCATATCTTTCACAATGTGCTTCTCGATTCGGCTAATCGATCGCTCGAGTTCATCACCATAGTTTATGTCAATACTTCGTACATAGGGCTCGGTGTTGTGATGAATGTTCAATAAGGTTCTTAATATCAGCGATTTGTCTTCAGGTTTTCTGTAGGGTAGAATCGGAATGCCCAACATTCTTCCAAGATGCTCGTAATCGAGCTTTAGACCTTGTTCATCAAGGTGTTCAAGACCTGTAATAATCAACATCATTTTCACATCCATGTCGATGAAAAAAGATGCTAAATACAAGTCCTCTTTCAGCCTGGAGGCATCGATTATTCCAACAATCAGATCGGGGTATTCTTGCGTAATGAGTTCACGTATTTTTGTTTCATTTTCACCATTGCCAGCTATAGTATCTGTGTTAGGGAGGTGGGTGATGTGGATTTCATGATCGTGTTGAAAAACAATCGACTCCCTGAAATCGGCGATGTCTGTTCCAAAAACCGAATTCAATATTTCGGGATTCCCAAAACTGATTACCGGGATGCTGTTGCATAAGTCATCGAGTTTTTCATGCAGGTTTTTATCGTTGGCAGAAACCAGAGTAACGAATGGAGCCAGAGTGAGGGGTAATCTGCGTCTTCCAATATGACCGTTAACTGCAACATGAAAATTTTCGCTGTCGATTGATTTTATTCTAATGGTTACTCCATGCTCTAACCCCTGCGCAATCAGTTTACGACGAATACCCCATCTGCCTGAGAGGCGGGCAACAACATAACTTTCGCCAACATGTGCTTCCGATAATAACATGCTCAATAAATTTCTACAAATTTAAAATAATTCTAAATAAGAATCAAGTTTTGTACATTAATAAAATCTTATCGATTCTGTATGTGTTTGAAAATGAATGTGATGTGGGTAGGATTATTTTATAAACTGTCGTACTCTGATGCGAATACTTATCAGACAAATAAGTAGCAGAGCAATAACAAACGAAAGCATGAGCAGCGCAAGAATAGGTGTGTATGTTGCTGCTGATTCATAACCCATAGCCAACATTTTACCGGTATAAAAGCTGCGGATGAAGTATAACGGAATTACCGATAACAAGGCAATAGCTCCAATCATTACCAGCGATAAAAGGTAGTAGGGGCGCGAAATCTTTTCGGGATGGTAGCCCAGTAGCTTGAGTTTAAGAATGTTGTTTTTGTTTTTCTGCAACAGCAGCATTATACTGGTAATCATTAGCCAAAAGGCAAGTGCAGTGATAAGAAGTCCCACCGAAATTACCATGCTTATTATTATTCGGAGAAACATCAGTGCCTTGCTATTGCTGAGCTCACTTTTATTTACATCGAAGCCTTGTTTTTCGAAATAGCGGAACATTTCGGGGTTTGAAGGATCGTTTGCTACAACAATTACACGGTTTGGGTCGGGGATTTCGCTGTCGCCGAAGTTTTTATTCCCCCATTCTATGAATTCTTTAGGGACCAGAATTGTATTAATCCTGTCGCTGAATCCGATGATGCGTGCTTCGAATTTCTTGCGTTGATTTTTGCCGGTTATCAATACATTGAATTTCACCAATGATGCCGATTTCTCCGATACCTGCGGAAGGTTTTGGGTTGTTGCAAATCCAAAATTGTACAGGTTCAGATATGTCTTAGGAATTATTACAGGTATAAAATTATCACCTTCTTTCCATGACCATCCTTCATAGTTCACGTCGATGTATTCGCGGGGAACGGCTTCGAAAAACATATCGGTATAGAAACCGGCCATTGGCCCCTCTTTTCCCGTAAACGCAGCCACTCCGAATGTGCAGTTCGAAAATGGTGTGACTTGTTTCACAAATGACTTGGAGCATAGCTCATCGATTTCCTGTTTCGAAAAAACAGGTTTGTTCTTAACATCTTCATTGATTTGCCGCAGCGTTTCATCACTGGTAATACGCTTACTGATGATAATGTATTCCTCTTTCCAGAAACCTTCGTTGTCGTCGAAGACTCCAATTACGTCCACATAGAAGCCTGCGGCAGCCAGCATTATAACCAAGCCCGCAAAAGCTCCCATAAAAGCGGCGCTGAGCTGGGTTGCACTGATTTCGGTTTTGAGTACTTTCCAAATCATAGCTGCAATATTTGGTCGAAACTGATTTTATGATCACCCCCGAGGCTGGTCATTACAATGCCTGCCTGCTGCAGTTTCGCTTCCGAAACGATTAAGTCCCATGCTTTCGAAGCGTTTTCGCTGTCGAGATGGCTGAAAGGTTCATCGAGTAATATAAAACCAAAGGGCTGGCACAATGCTCTGATAATTGCTACACGTTGCTTTTGCCCATAGGAAAGCCTTTTTATTTTCTGTTTCTTAAAGGCCGCTAGCCCGAGTTGGTTGAGCATCTCGTCGATTTCGGAATCGGTTTTGAAATTTGTAATTCTGTTTTTAAGGGCGATGTTCTGCCATGTATCGAGTTCATCAAATAGCATCAGGCCCTGATGAACAGTCGAAATCTTTCTTGACAGTAATATGCTGAGTTCGCGTGCATTCATATCAAGAGGGCTTTTACCGTCGATGAGCATTGTACCCACATAGTCATTTCGCTGCCCTATAATTATATTTACCAATGTGGTTTTCCCTTTTCCGGAGGCAGCCGAAACAAGCACGCTTGTCGATCCCTGCAAAGTAAAATCCCTTCCCCAGACCTGCGAAACACTGTAGTCGGTGTCGAGAAACGGGGAAGGGATTAGTTTTGAAAAACTCAGGTTCATACAGTAAAGGACATGTCCTTTAAAAATTAATTGGTTTTTGTAAGTTCTTCAATTTCTGCCCATTCTTCTTCAGTCAGAGCCTCGTATGCTGTATCTGATTCCCAATCGTAATCTTCGTATTCATCATCGTACCCACCTCCCCATATCGAATTCATTAGGTCCTCCATGATCCCGAGGTTCTCGAGGTTTTTGAGTACTTTGTTCCAGTCGGCATTTTGTATGCTTTCGTTTACGCGGATTTTAGTAACCAGGGTCCACTCTGCCTTTTCAGCATCAAAGAATATATGCAGGTAGTTGTCGTTAAAATCCAGACCAATAGAGGATTCGTATCCTGCAATATCTTTTGCATTAAATATCTGATCGATTACATTGGTTGTAGCCCAAACATTGAAGTCTTTGCACCCTTTCAGCCATATATTGAAGTCCTTGTTTTCGAGAATTGACTCGTCTTTTTTCTGGTTCATCAGGCTGAACAATTTCTTTTCGAGGTCGTAGTCATAGCCTTCGGCAAGGGTAAGGATCATAATTTTGTTTTTATTCCATCCCATAATCATTGTCTCCTCAGGCATGAAATAGGTGATTCCGTCTTTTTCTTTTGTTGCAAATTCGAACTTCATTTCCGTTGCAATCATTTTCATGTTTTCTTCAAATTTGGCTTTATCCACACCTGCAATAATCCCAATTATCAGATTCTCTTTTTCGGCTTCGCCAAATCCAAATACCTGTTCGGTTAGTTTAATTCCTGTTTCATCGGGGTTTTTCACCGATTTGTTGATAAGATCGGCGATTTTCTTGCTTGTTTCCTCAATTTGAGTCATTCCTTCCTTGAATTGTTCGTTCTCAAGAAGAATGTTCGGATCCATCATTTCGTGGCAGGCATTACCATCGATGCTTACTACTACAAAAGCACCTTTAGGAATATTGGTCAGGCAATCCGATTTTTTTGTACACGACGACAAGAACAACGCACCACCGACGAGTGCTATTAATACTATTTGAATATTCTTTTTCATATTATTTTTATTTTTAATTTAAAAATTGTTGCTTACTATTCGCCCATTTCAAGTAATTCAGAACCTTTACATCCATATAACTCAAAAGAAACCTGCATTAATTCGGTAAGAATTTTTTCGTATTCGGGTTCTTTTGATAATTCTTCAAACAACTTAGCAGCTTTTGCATCATCCTTATATTTCACTTCAAATTCGTCGGAATAATCATTTAATTCCTCCATAAGTGTATTGAGCTGATCGGCTTCTTCCTGACTAATTACTTTGTCGGCAATTGCTTCACGTGCGGCCATTGTGTAATCATCCATTACCATAAACATTAATTTTACGTCCGCTTCAGCAGCACTTCCGCCAAACCCGCCGAATTCACTGAAAATGCCATCCAGCATTCCCTTTTCGGTAAGATTTTTAAACACTTTGTTCCAGTCGGCTTTTTGAATGCTCTCATTGAAGCGCAGCTTTGCAGTCATGGTGCTTTCACCTTTGGTGTATTCAAAGAAAATATGGCCATAATTGTCGTTGAAATCAATACCCAGCATCTTTTCTAACTCAGCAATTTCTTCATTATCGTCCACAACATTCACAATATTGCTACTGATCCAGATATTGAAATCTTTGCTGTCTTTAAGAAATGCGTTAAAATCTTTGTCATCAAGTATCGATTCACTTTTTTTCTGATTCATCAAAGCAAAAAGCTCCTTTTCAATATCGAAATCATGCCCATCGGCAAGCCCAAGCAGCATTACTTTGTTTTTATCCCAACCCAGAATCAATTCATCTTCAGGCATAAAATAGGTAATTCCATCTTTTTCTTTGGTTTCAAGTTCAAAATCAAGTTCTTCGGAAATCATTTTAAGATTTTCTTCAAATTTTTTCTTGTCAACTCCGGCAATAAAACCAAGAAGCAGGTTTTCGTCTTCCATCGAAACAAAACCATACATCATTCCATCGGCTTCGATGCCCAGCTCGTTGGGATCTTTTGCAACTTTCTCAATAAATTCAGCAAGCTTTTTACTGGTTTGTTCGATTTCCTTCATGCCCTCTTTGTATTGATCGTTTTCGAGCATCTTCTCAGGTTTTACCATATCTTTCCACGATTTACCGTCGACAGTCATCACTACGAAAGCATTTTTAGGAACAAAGTTTAGATTTGCTGTTTTTTTAGAGCAGGATGTAACGCCTATTAACAAAGCAGCAGATAGTAAGGCGATTAATGTGATTTTTCTTTTCATAGTTAGTGGTATTTAATTGATAATTATAAGGTTAAACTGCATTTAGACTATTAAAGTAATAATGTTTAAATATACTTAGTAAATTATTTTTTCACAAATTAATTTGAGTTTTTTTTTAACAGATACAGATAAATTGTTAAAACAATGTTAAAAATACTACTATGTAAAACATGGTATTATAAATAAATTATATCTTTGCAATACAATATTAATAATAAACCTATGGAAAGCGAAAAAACCAATGCACAAATGCGAAAAGGCATTCTCGATTATTGTATTTTGCTGATAATCAGCAGGAAGGATGCTTATGTGCCAGATGTGATAAGCCTTTTAAAGGACTCCGGTTTACATGTGGTTGAAGGCACACTGTACCCATTGCTTATGCGCCTGAAAAACAACGGATGCCTCGATTATCGCTGGGAAGAGTCGAGTTCCGGCCCACCTAGAAAATATTACAAAATTACTGAAATGGGCTTACAGATACTGCAGGAGTTGGATAGAGACTGGCATGAACTGGAAGAGAGTATTCATTATTTAAAAAATTATAAACCTGAATAACATGAAAAAGACAGTTAGTATTAATTTGAACGGGCTCATTTTCAATATTGACGAGGATGCCTTTATGGTACTTTCGGATTATCTTGAAAAGTTGAAAGCCTATTTTTCGAAAAAAGAAGAGGGCGAAGAAATAATGAGTGATATTGAATTGCGTATCGCAGAAATATTCACATCAAAAATATCGCCATCAAAACTTGTAATCAATATCAGCGATGTTGAAGAGGTGATGAATACGATGGGGCGGGTAGAAGAAATCTGTGATGGAGACAGTTCAACAGATACAGGCTCCCGTGCAGGTGAAAAGAAAAATCAGAAAAAATTCTTCAGAGATACCGACAACAGACTTCTTGGAGGTGTTTGTGCCGGTCTGTCGCATTATTCTGGAATAAACCTGCTTGCCATTAGAATACTATTTGTTGTTTTCTTTTTATTCTCGGCAGGCTTTGTAACCCTCGTATATTTTATTCTTTGGTTGATTGTACCCAAAGCGGTTACTGTGGCCGACCGCCTCGAAATGAAAGGGAAAGATATTAACATATCGAATATCGAAAATACAATTAAAGAGGAATACAAAGAAGTGAAGGAGAATTTCAGGAAAATGAAAAACTCAAAAAACTTTCAGGATAATTTGAACCGGTCCGGCAGGGTGATGGCGGGTTCGTTGAATATAATATTGGTTCTACTACCATTTTAGTGGGTACAGATTTAAGCCCCCATGAAAAAATAAG
>ENA-UPTA01003081-UPTA01003081.1-activated-sludge-metagenome-genome-assembly--contig:-NODE-3081-length-16680-cov-5.211248_pt1 | contig 16680 bp, 13 predicted proteins | sample MGYA00238184_ERZ773361 | MGnify/ENA primary metagenome ERZ773361 (study PRJEB29100, sample SAMN05720205) | activated sludge metagenome | isolation source: anaerobic digester from wastewater...
TTGCTCGACCAGGTAGCCCAGCGGATCGTAGCCGGGCTGGACCCCCTCGCCCATCGGGCACAGATTGGTCTGGAAGAAGGCCTGGCCGCCCCAGTACCAGACGAGGAGAAAGACCGTGTTCAGGTTGGCCCGCTCGATCTTCGCAATCATCGCATCGGCCAGTTCGGGCGTTTGGACCTGGGTCGCGTGCATCCAGACGCCGCGGCACTCCGGAACCGGCGTGCCGGCCGCCATGCAGGACACGGACAGCAGGACAATCAACAACAGGGAGAATCGAGCCGACATGGGACGTCCTACGGGTGGTTGCCGGTGTACCACCATTCGGGCACGTCGTCGCCGGTGGTCTCGTTGAGGGGAGAGACGTGGGCGTCGAGCCACAGGATGTTGGCCCGCCCACCAGTCTCATAGTTGTCGTTGGACCGGATGCTGTGGCGGAAGATGCCGCGATAGAACTTCGACCGATTGCCGCCCTCCCGATAGGCAGTGAGGTTCATGGTCCCGGCGCCCGTGTTGTGGAACATGTCCACGGCGCCCTGTTCGATCTTGGGCTCCACGTGGTCGTGGGCGATGACGAACTGGGCCTGGTTGCGGATGTTGGAGACGGTCGGGCGCTCTTTGGCGGTCTTGGGGTTGTACCAGAAGTACCGGCTGGCCGAATACGCAGCGTTGTAGATGAGTTTCGGCGACACGTTGTAGATCAGGCCTTCGGCGACGCTGCGAAAACTCGGGCATCCGAAGACCGACTCATCCTTGATGTGCCCATAGTACGCCACCCCCCAGTAGGCTTCGCCATCCGTCGTGGCGCGGAGCGTGCCATTCGTCTTGTACCAGTAGAAGCCGTTGGTGGTGTCGTTGTTGAAGGGCTTGAAATCGTTGTCCTGCAGGAACAGGGTAATGCCCACGCCGACGTTCCGCAGGTTGGACCGGCATTTCACGTCGCGGGCGCTTTCCTTGGCCTTGCTCAGTGCGGGCATCATAATCGCCATCAGGATGGCGATCACGGCGATGACAACAAGCAGTTCGATCAATGTGAAGGCTTTGATGCGGTGTGTCATGATATTCCCCGTTCTTCTCCATGAAAGCGCGCAAGACCACGGGCAGATGGCGCAAACCCTATAGACAGTCCACCTGTGACTCATTGTACACGATTGCACCACCAGGGAGCAAGAAATCTGCAAAGCGGGTTAGTCACTGCCGAGCGGCCGCCAGGACCCTGGACAGGATCGGAGCCAGCGTCTGGGTCCAGACGGCATACCCCTGCGGATTCAGGTGCAATTGGTCGGAAAGAAACAGATCCCGCCTGGGCGTGCCGTCGTCGCCCAACAGCGGCGTCGCCAGATCGGCGAAAAAGAGCCGCTCATCCTGACCGCAGAAGTCCCGAACGAGGCCGTTTGCCTTGTCCATCTCAGGCCAGAGGGACCAGCGGTTGTGGCACGGCTTGATCGCGACATACACGATCCGGACGGCCGGAAGTTTCGCATGAACGAGCCGGACGAACCGGCGGTAATCCTCGACCACGCGCTGGGGTGATTTGCCGCCGGCAACGTCGTTGTCCCCTGCGTAAAAGACGAGCACTTTCGGGTTGTAGGGCAGGACCACCCGGTCCAGATAGTGGAGGATGTCCGAGACGTGCGAGCCGCCGAAACCGCGATTGACGACCGGCAGTTCGGGAAACGACTCGTGGGTCCGCCACATGCGGATGCTGGAACTGCCGACGAACAACACCGGCTCGGCCGGGACCGCGTTTTTGCTGTCCCACTCGACAAACGTCTTGATCTCCCCTGCAAAACGGTTCGGGTCCGGGTTCGAACGGTCGCCACCGGCGGAAAGAACGGCCGGCGTCGACAAGATCAACGCGAGCAACACCTGCCCTGCAAACATGTGCTCATCCTTTCAAGGATTCCGACGACACCAGCCGACGGCCAAACCAACGGCCTCCGTGGATCGTACTGAGCCTCGCGTTCAGATGCAAACGTCTTGTGAATTTCCTCTGAGCCCGACTTTCGAACAGGGGTTGACTGCCGGCCTTCCCATGATATAATAGGATAAATGGGTTGGTGTGCAGACCAATGTCAGGTGCCGCCGACGAAGTCAGGGACGATGCGTATGAATCGCGGGTTCCCAATGGCTTTTGACAAAAGAAAGCTGCGTAATCATTTGACATCTTATACGACATTGTTTTCGGTATACGGAAATGGCTGCCACCAGAGCTTATTGCATCCTCTCTGTGATGGGACCGCTGCACTACGGGCGTCCCACCTGGCGGTCTCCGCGCAGCCTCGCCGTATCCATTCCTAAGACCAAGCACCCTCACTTGCCACGCAGCGACGATCCCCCCATCGTCGTTCCCCTTCCGTCAGACGTTGTGTAGCCCGCGATCGGACCGCGCTGCTGACGTCCGGACCCCGCCAGGAATCATTTGCCGCCCATGCGCCGGCGATTTTCGGGGTTCGGGCAATGCATGCGCCCTTCGCAGGGCGATCCAACGACACCATACGAACACACGCAGTACCCGTGCGTAGACATGGCGACAAGGAGATGATCCGATGAACGAGAAAAAAGTGCAAGAGATCGTGACCAGGACCATTGCCGAGGCTCAAATCGAGCCCTGGAAGTATTATCATGTGTGCTGGTGGGAAGGCAAACTGCAGTGCCTGCACGTCCACCATACGAGGGAGGTCCATCCGGTCTTCTACGGCGCCCCCGGCAGCGTGTTCGCCGAGGGATTGACGCCGCATCAGTGGAGACTGACGACGGAACGAATCATGGACTTCTGCCGGACCCGCGGCATCACGCTGGCAGGCACGGGCGCCAGGCGGAAGGGAAAGGCCGCCGCGGAGCCGGTCAAAGGCAAACTCCAGATCACCGAGTTCGACTCCCTGCGACTTCGGACGCTGATCGCGAGCGTCCAGTCGCCGGGTGCGCCGGCCAATACGCTGCTGGACAAGCTCCAAGGGCTGCTCGAATCGGCCCACACGGTCGCTCCGCAGGATGTCCCGGCGGACGTCGTTACGATGAACTCGCAGGTGCGTCTGAAGGACGACGACAAGCACAACGACATTACGCTGTCGCTGGTTTTCCCGCTGGACGCGATGAAAGACATGGAGTTCGAGAAAATGCGGGTTTCCGTTCTCTCGCCAATCGGCCTGTCGATTCTGGGCCGACGGGTCGGCGACACCCTCGAAGGCGCATCCGAGTCGAGGAGATGTTGTACCAGCCGGAAGCCGCCGGCGATTTTCATCTGTAAGGAGACAACGCAACAAGGAAGAAACGGCCTTTCTCATGACGAAAAGACTGAACGAATTTGTACGACATACGATTCTGCTCGCTGTGGGCAGCGCCATTTGTGCGCTGGCCGTCAAGGGCATCCTGATGCCGCACGGCTTCCTGTCTCGCGGCATGACGGGCGCCGCCCTGATCGTGTACTATAAGTGGCCCGTCCTGCCCATCGGTGTGATCTATCTGCTCATGAACATCCCGGTGTTCGCTTTGGGCTGGCGTTTTGTCGGGGTTCGGTTCGTTCTGTACTCGCTGTGGGGCATGGTCCTCTACGCCGTGATGCTGTATCTCATCACGGTTCGAATCGAGATCAGCGACAAGATGCTCGGCGCGGTGGTCGCGGGAGCAATGTCGGGAATCGGGGTCGCGGTGATTCTGCGATCGTACGGCTCGACCGGAGGCGCGGAGATTCTCTGCGTCATCATGAACAAGGTGCTCTCGATCACGCTGGGGACCGGGTCGCTGATCCTGAACGCCGTCGTCCTGACCGTCGCCGCGATGCTTTTTCCGATAGAGAACGTGCTCTATACTCTCGTCTGCGCCGTCGTAGGCGCCCAGGCCACCGACGTGGTCTTTCACGGCCTCACCAAGCGGCAGGCGGCCATCATCATCTCCGACAACTGGAAGGACATCGCACGGGAACTGACGAACACGCATCGGGTCGGCGTCACGCTGATCAACGGCCAGGGCGGCTACCAGGGGGCGGACAAGACCATCCTGTACTCCGTCGTCAACCGGGCAAACGTTTCCTCTTTGAAGAAGGTCGTCCTCGACAACGATCCCAACGCTTTCATCGCCCTGGCGACCGCGGAGGACGTCACCGGCGTGGAGGTGGGGAACCAGCCTCACTGGTAGAGCCGGCCGCGCCGCGGTCCGGCTTGCCGGCAGACCCCAGGAGGAAACCGACGATCTCCATCGCATCCCTGCCGTTGTTCTTCGCAATATTCGAGATGGATTCGTTTTCGCCCGATACCTGGAGCCCCTGTTCTTTGAGACGAGTCAAGGACTCTTCCACCGAGACTCCCAGGAACGGCGCCGCCTGGGCCAGGGGCGCCGCCGCAATACGACCGAAAACCGCCATCACCGGCGGCCGGCCCCCGCTCCCGTTGCCGGTGAACATGAACGCCGCGAGAGCCGCGACCGCCACTGCCAGAAGGATCGTGAGCGGCTTTCGCAAGTACGTGACGAAACAGTTCCAATTCAGGATCAGATGGAGTCCCGCCGCCACGACAAACAGAACGCTGACCAATTCATGCAACTCCTTGATCGTCGCGTTCTTGACGTCCACGAGCATCAGAATTCCCGTGAGTGCAACGACGACGAACGACGCCGTCGTGATCGGAGTGATGAACGACCGCTTCCAAAGTCCGGTGAACTTCGCCATGGACATGTCCTTTAAGATCTTGTTCGAATCCGTTTCCGCCTGGTCAAAGGATAAAAGGGTGTCAACGGTCTTGCGCAGATCGCCAGATGGCGAGGAGAATTCGTCGACACCCCTTCGTATAGGAGCTTGCCTTGGGTTGCCGGAGCCCGACAAGTAGTCGAGTTCACTCCCAACCCCGTTTCTTCAATGTCACGCTGACCCCGCCGCCCTGGGTGTAGAAGACGGTCTCCAGGTCGGGACTGGTCGTGATCGCGTTCACGAACGTCACATCGGCCATCCGAGGCGTGATGTTGTGAGCGACGACGAGGCCCCCGGGACGAACCTTGGGGAGCAGCTTGGTCAGATAGTCCGCATAGCCTTCCTTGTCGGCATCGAGGAAGACGATGTCGATGGGACCTGCAATCCCTGCGACCTTCTCATGGGCATCCCCTTCGATCAAGGTGACAATGTCGTCCACGCCGGCCTTTTTGAAATTCTCGCGGGCCATCGCGGCGCGACGCGCATCGATCTCGAAGGTGGCCAGTTTGCCGCCTGTGGATTTCAAAGCCAGGCACAACCAGAGCCCGGAATAGCCGTTGGATGTGCCGATTTCGACGACCTGTCTGGCCCCGAGGGACTCCGCGAGGAGCCGCAGGAGCCGCCCGTCTTCGATGGGCACGTTCATATTCCCATCCCGCTGGTTGCGATCCAGATCGTCCAGCACGTCGAGAATCGCCTTCTCTTTGGCGTTCTGGGCCGTGGGGGGCTTGTTCCCGACACCCTGCTCGCCAGGAAATCCCATACCGCGTCCACGTCGGCCGCCTGGCCCCGGCTGGGCCCAAAGCAGACCGGCGGCAACCAATACCACTGTTCCCATCAGGCCGATCCAAATCCTCTTCGACATAGGCGTATCCTTTCACCGCTCAGCGTCACAGGATTCTTCGAGGCAACCAACACGGGTTACCTGCAATAGAAGTGCCCGGCTCTCGGGAGCGGTTACAGATTTTTTCGATTCTGTCTGCAATCTGTTCGGAACGCGTCTCTTGCGAAACGAAGGGATAACAAGCGTGGCGCAACGACTTGTGCGAAATCCGTGCGGATTCCCTCATTCGTGCCGCAGGGCGACGATGGGATCGACCTGGGCGGCGTGCATCGCCGGGTACAGGCCGAAGAGGATGCCGATGGCCATGCTGATGAACAGCGGCAGCAGAATGCCGTTGAGCGTCACAACGGTCGGCATGCCCGAGAAATGCGTGATCAGCAAGGGAATCAACACACCGATGCCCAGGCCGATCATGCCGCCGATCGTCGAGAGCACGACGGTCTCGATGAGGAATTGATAGATGATCTGCCAGCGTTTGGCGCCGATGGCCCGGCGGATGCCGATCTCGCGCGTTCGCTCGGTCACCGAGGCCAGCATGATGTTCATGATGCCGATGCCGCCGACGAGGAGACTGATCCCGGCGATGGAGCCGAGCACAATGTTGAACGTCCGTTTGGTCGCTTCCGTCTGCTTGAGCAGAGCCAGGGGAACGCTCACGATGAAGTCTTTCTTCTTATGAAACATGCCCAGGACCCTCTCAACGCCCAGCGCAGCGGCCTCCACGTGCTGGGGGTCGTCCACCTGGACAATGATCTGGTGCAGCTCGACCCGTTCCCGCTCGAAGGAGCCGGAGGTCATCTTCGCAAAGATGTCCCCATAGTACCGGCGCGCCACGCCCAAGGGGATGTAGACATCCGCCTCCTGATCCGGGAGCTGAATGTTGCCGGCCTGGCCGCTCTCGCTTCGAATGATCCCGACGACCTCGAATTCGTTGCCTCCAATCCGGAGGGTCTGACCAATCGTGCTGCCCGTTGCGAGCAGCTTCCGGGCCCCGAATTCCGTGAGCACCGCAACCGGAGCGACTTTCTCCGTGTCGGAGGCAAGCAGGACGCGGCCGGCCAGGACATCGCGAGGCACCAATCCAAACCACTGCGGCGTCGTACCCACCACGCGAAGCTCCATCGATCGCTCGCGAAGGCGGGCGTCCTTGCGAATGATCTTCACGGGCGCAGTCTGTCGAATCTGGCGGAACCCCGAGGCCAACCGGCGGTGATCGTCGTATGTCAAGCCGTAGACGTTCATGAAACTGGTCGTCGTGGCGGTCTGTTCCTGCTCCGCCGGCTTGATTGAGGAGATGATGATGTTGTTGCTCCCCAGCCTGCGAATCTGGGCGAGGGCCTCCTTGCTGGCGCCTTCCCCGACCGAGAGCATCGCAACGACGCTGCCAACGCCGAACACGACGCCCAGCATGGTCAGGAATGAACGCAGCTTGTGCAGCAGCAGGTTCTCGATGCCAAGCCAGATGTTTCGTACGATCTTCGACTGTGTCATATGACTCCGCGATTCTCCATCGCTTTTATTCGTGCCGCAGCGCGACGATCGGGTCCACCCTGGCGGCGTTCATCGCCGGGTAGATGCCGAAGAGGATTCCAATCGCCATACTGATGAACAACGGCAGCAGAATCCCGTTGACGGTCACAACGGTCGCCATTCCGGAGAAATGTGTAATCAGCAGCGGGATCAGCACGCCCAGGCCCAGGCCAATCATCCCGCCGAACATCGAGAGCACTACGGTTTCGATGAGGAACTGATAGACGATCTGCCTGCGTTTGGCCCCGATGGCCCGCCGGATGCCGATCTCTCGCGTCCGCTCCGTCACCGAGGCCAGCATGATGTTCATGATGCCAATGCCGCCCACGAGCAGGCTGATCCCCGCGATGGACCCCAGCACGATGTTGAACGTCCGCTTGGTGGCCTCCGCCTGTTTGAGCAAGGCCAGCGGAACGCTCAGGGCATAGTCCTTCTTCTTGTGAAACAGACCGAGCATCCTCTCGATGCCGGCCGCCACCGCTTCGGCGTTCTTCGGGTCGTCCACCTGGACGATGATCTGGTGCAGTTCCACCTTCTCCCGTTCGTCGGACCCCGAGGTCCTCTTGAAAAAGATGTCGCCGAAGTACGTTCGAGCCACATCGAGCGGGATGTAAACGTCAATTTCCTGGTCGGGGATCTGGATGTTGCCGGCCTGCCCGCTCTCGCTGCGGATGATGCCGATCACCTCGAATTCATCGCCGCCGATCCGGAGAGTCTGGCCGACCGAGCCTTCGGTGGCCAGCAGCTTCCGAGCACCGAATTCCGTCAGAACCGCAACGGGGGCTCGCCCGTCCAGGTCGCCCTGCGCGATGATGCGTCCAGCCACAAATTCCCGCGGGACGAGACGAAACCACTCGGGCGTCGTCCCGACGACCCGCAGTTCCATCGCCCGCTCCCCCAGACGGGATTCCTTTCGCATCAGCTTGGCGGGCGCCGTCTGCCTGATGTTCGCAAAACTCTGGGAGATTCTGCGATGATCCGCATAGGTCAAGCCGTAGATGCTCATGTGCGAGTGCGTCGTGCTGGTCTGCTGTTCCTCGGCCGATTTGACGGACGAGACGATGATGTTGTTGCTGCCCAACTTGCGGATTTGGGCAAGGGCCTCCTGGCTGGCGCCTTCTCCGACCGAGAGCATCGCCACCACGCTGCCAACGCCGAAGACGACGCCCAACATCGTCAGGAACGAGCGGAGCTTATGAAGCAGCAGGTTCTCGATGCCCAGTGCGATGTTTCTGGCTATTCTCGTTTGACGCATGGATGCCTTCGATTCTATCGATGTTCCCGTCCTTCATGTGGAGTCGGCTGTGCGCATAGGCCGCAATGTCCGGCTCGTGCGTGACCATGACGATGGTCTTTCCGAGTTTGTTCAGTTTGATCAACATCTCCATGATCTGCACGCCGGTAGCCGAGTCGAGATTGCCTGTGGGCTCGTCCGCAAAGATGACCTGAGGATCATTCGCCAGCGCCCGGGCGATGGCCGTCCTCTGCATCTGCCCGCCGGAAAGCTCCGTGGGCCGATGGTTCAACCGGTCGCCGAGGCCAACCTGCTCGCCCAATTCCCGGGCCCGCTGGGCGCTGCGAACCGCATCCCAACCCAGGTAGTAGAGCGGCAGCTCGATGTTCCGCTGAACGGACAACTGTGGAATCAGGTTGAAGCTCTGGAAGATAAAGCCCAGGTACCGCAGACGCAGCTCGCTGAGCGAATCGTCGTCCAGTTTGCTAACGTCCTTGCCGTCAAGGTAGTAAGAACCCGAAGTCAGGCGGTCGAGGCATCCCAGGATGTTCATCATGGTGCTCTTGCCGGAGCCGCTGGGTCCCATGATCGCCCAGAAATCGCCCTTCCCGAACGTCACGTTGACCCCCGCCAGCGCGTGGACCTCTTCGGTCCCCATCTGATAGGTCTTCCATGCGTTTTCCAGGCGAACGATTTCGTGTCCGTTGTCCGGGGCCGTCTGATTATCCATCATTGTCCCCCCTGCGGCTGTCCGGAGGCCGAATCGGCTCCGCCACGACCGCCGCTCGGCCCACGGCTGCCGCCTTCGCCGCGGTTGCCCCGTCGCTGCTGGCGCATCTGCTCTTTCTGCTCCGACGTCATGCTGTTCTCGAACTGCTGACGGAGTTTCTGCATCTCCTGTTGCTGCTGCTCGGGAGTCATGCTCTCAAAGCGTTTCTTCGCCTCTTCGATCTGTTCGGCCGACGGCATCTGGAAACCCTGTCCGCCGGGCTGTCCCTGGCCGGGACCGCCGACTCCGGGCACTGCCGACTGCCCTGCCCCTTCGGCCGGCATCGTCGTGTCTGTTTGCGCCTCCGGCGCGCTGGATGCTCCATTGGCGGCTCGGAGTTTCTCGTTGATCCGCTCGGCCGTGGCATCGTTGGCGTCGCCCCCGCCCGGGATTCGTTCGCCAGGGGTCAGAGACGCGGCGTCCAGCGGAGGCGCCAGCAACACCACCTCGCCTTCGTTCAGGCCGCTGAGGATCGCGATGTTGATGTCGTCATCCAAGCCGATTTCGACCTTGCGCTTCTCGACCTGACCGTTGTTGACGATGTGAACGGTGGGTTGCCCGCCCACTCGCAGAACACACTGCACAGGGATGTACACCACGTCCTTGTATTTCTCGACGATGATGTCCGCTTTGCAGCTCATGCCGTTCCGCAGGGCCGGATCGGGGCTCTCCAAGTCGATGTTCGTCGTGTACACCTTCAGATCCGGGTTCATCCACATGCTCTGGGCGTTGGGCAGCGGCGCAATTCGCGAGACCGTGCCGACGAACTTCTTGCCCGGCAGCGCGTCAACCGTGACGATGGCGGGCAGCCCCGCCCGAACCTTGTCGAGACTGGCCTCATGGACATCGACTTCCGCGACGGAAGACGACGATTTCGGGATGTAGATCAACTCTTGTCGCTCCCAGACCTCGACGCCATCGGCCAGGGGCTGACGGTCCTGACGGCCGAATCCGCCCCGAGAACTCGTCGCGTAGACCACCATGCCCTCCGCCGGAGAATAGACGGTGGCCTTCTTGATCTGGTCCATGAGCTTCCTGAGCTTGTCCGTCTGGCGTTTGAACTCCTGTTCCTTCGCGCTCAGCTCCGCCTCGGCCTGGATCACGTTCGCATCGGCCTTGCTTCTCGTGCGTTCCAACGCCATTTCCGCCTGGTTGACGTCGCTGACGTACTGATCGACTTTGCGGCGTTTCGTGTAGTCCTGGAGCAGTTCCAGATCGTTCTTCGCGACGGTCAGGCTGTTCTCGCCTTTGGTCACCGCCAGCCGGTCCGCCAGCAGCTCCGTTTCCGACAGATACTTCTCTTTGAAGAGGGTCTCAGACCAATCCCGAGTCTGGATCGCCCGAGTCAACACTTCCTGCGCCTCCTTCACCTTGTTGTCGGCGGCAGTCTCGTCGTTGGGATACTGCTTCCCCAGGTAGATATCCAGATCCTGTTTTGCGAATTTGAGGGTCAGTTCGGCCAGCTCGATGTCGCTCTTCGCCTGGTTCTTGGCAATTTCCAGGGCCTTTTCCGCGTTCACAAAAGCCGCTTCGGCGTTCTTGACCTTGATCTCCTGGTCGATCCGCTCGTCATCCATCGAGCTGGCGTCCAGCTCGACCAACAGGTCTCCCGCTTTGACGCGAGTACCCTCGGGAATGATCGAAATGATGGTCGTGCGTCCCTCGACTTCGTTGCGGATGATCTCCTGTTCCTTGGCCTTGATGGCCCCGGCTTCCAGGACGCTGATGGTGAGGGGCCCCCGCTTGGCAACGAACGTCGCCATGTTGGCCGCAGGATCTTCCTCGGCCCGGACCACCTTGAGCCAGATCACCGCAAACACCACCACCGCCACAATGATGGCGGCGCCGATCAGTTTGACAGGCTTGCGAGATGCACCACTACCCTTGTTGTTGTTCACGGTCATGTTTCATATCCTCAGGAGAAAACTCTTCCCACAACCCTTCTTTCGTTATCGTCAACAAGTCCAGATCCCGCTGGAATTGAAGTTCCGTTGTGCGATAGTTCACGACGGCGAAGGTCAACGAGTTCTGCGCCAACAGCAGGGCGTCTTGAGCATCCAGGAGATCGAGCATGTTGGCCCGCCCGGCCTCCAGGAACAGCATGGTGCTTCGGACTCGCTTCTCGGCCACTGCGACCGACTTTGCCTGAATCTTGACGGTTTCCCGGGACTCCAGGAGCGCACGCAGCTCGCTGCGAATCGACTGCTTGATCCTGTCCTCCAGACTCTGAACGCTTCTCGTAGCCTGCTCCAGAGCGATCAGGCTGGTGCGATAAGCGTTCCGCTCGGCGGTCCTGCTGCGTTCATCGATCGGCAAATCGAGCGACATGACGCCGGAATACTCGGTCGCCTGGAGACTCCAGGTGCCGTCGGAATCATCGCCGGAAAGCGTGGCGCCGGCGCCCAGATTCAACTCCGCCCGCAAGGCGTCGGCGGCCACCACCACCTTCCTCTGGGCGTCATACACCGCTCCGTTGGCGACCCGCAAATCCAGTCGGTTCTCCAGGGCCAGGGCAATCGCAACCGATTCATCGATCTCATACTTTCCGGCGTCCGCCCGATCGGCCGAAACCAGCGTCACAGGGGCGTCGGCGGCCGGAACAGACTCGACTGCGCCGGCATTTGATGGGGTTTTCATGGCCGCGACATACTTCTCAGATTGTTCCCGCAACTGCAGCAGGTCATTCGGATCCAGCTCAATCAAGGCGTCCGCCGGCAATCCGAGGGTGATCTTGAACGAATCCAGGCTGTCCTTCAATCCCTCCTGCGTCGAGATCCAGTTATTGCGTGCGCTCAGCTCGCTCTGGGCCGCCCGGTCCACGTCAATCTCCGAGATACGACCGGCATCCGCCTGCCGGCGAGACCAACGGGCCGACTGGATGGCGCTGCGATAGTTGTTCTCGCTGTTCTTGAGAGAGTCCATCTGGCGTAGAACGGAGTAATACTCCTGAGCGATACTGACCGCAAACGTTCGCTTGTATCGCTCGAAATCCCACATCTCGTAGATCACGTCCCGCTCAGCCTGGGTCAGCGACTCGGTCACAATGTGCCGGCCGGCGCCCCGGAGCAACGGAATCGACACCGACGGATCGGCACGCCAACCCAGCGTGTCCGCCCCAGGCAACAGGCTCACCAGGCTGACCGCCAGAGCCCCACTGATATCCAGCCCATTCTTCAAGGTCCGGCTCACCCCCACGGTGCCGCCGGTGTTGAGAGTCGTCTCGTCCGCCACGGTGTTTCTGGCAAGACTGGCATCCGCCCCGGTTGTGAAGACGGTCCGAAATGCGTCACGCCGCAGATCCAGGTTCAACGCAGTTCGAAACACGCTTTCCTTGTTGCTCTGGTAATCCGGACTGTTGCGAGCCGCGATCTGGAGGGCGTCGATAAGCGAGATCTTCAGAGGCCGGTTGGGCTCGATCGGGATATTCGCATCCGCGGAAGACACCTGCGGCACATACCCCCCGTCAGGCCAGTACGGAATCTGCGTGAGCTGGTCCGTTCCCAGGGAAGCCTGCCCCGAGACAGGCAGCGCCTGCGCTGCGATCAGCCGCCGACGGAGGATGTCGCTCGGCCGCTCGATGGCAATGGGATCGGTCTTGCCGAGAGCCTCCTGCTGCTTCTGCTCGATAATGTCGTAGGCCGCCTTGTCCGCCTTCTCCCGGTACTGGGCGGGACTGCGGCAACCGCTCAGGATCATGCCGCAGCAAGATAGCGAAACTACACAGGCCAGAAAACTAACAGAGCTTCGTTTCATGAATGCGTCCAAAAACCCAAAAGACACCAGCCAAAACACCACACCGCCGACCTGATCGGCTCCTGACAACCCGCAAACTCACCTGCCCTCCATGGGGTTCTCCCCCCTCGAGCCGATTTTCCTGGGGTGCATATGCGAACCGCTGCCACACATCGGCACAGAGCCGTCTTTTCACCATAGACGCTGCTCAGACACACTTCATTGCATATAAATGCCCGTGTTCACCAGCCCCCTTGCGACAGGAAACTGCTGCGTAAGAGTAGGTGGCGAAAGAGTATACCCCGGTTACAGGAAAATAAAAGGAGAAAGGCGATTTCTCGGGAACCGGGACGGCGGCCTTCCGGTACAAACAGGGTTGCGTTCCGTACCCTCATCGGCTATGGTGGTGCGCAGCGAAGATTCGACGGGATCTCAACGACGTACAGAGGAGACACCCATGAGACTGCTGGTCGTCTCAAACCGACTGCCCATCGTGGTCGTCGAGGAAGACGGCGAGATGGCATTCCACGAGGGCGCCGGGGGCCTCGTGTCGGGCATCAGCGCCTACCTCGATTCGCTCAAGGGCTCGTCTTTTGCGAAGACCGAACACCTGTGGATCGGCTGGCCGGGCGTCACGATCGAGGAGCCCGCGAAACAGTCGGCCACGGCCGCCGCGCTCTCGCAATTCGACGCCCGCCCCGTGTTTCTCACCGAACGATCGATGGACAAGTTCTACCATGGCTTCTGCAATAAGATAATTTGGCCCCTGTTTCACTATTTCCCGACGCACGCCGAATACGACGAGAGCTTCTACGCCCACTACAAGTGCGTCAACCAGATCTTCTGCGAGGCCGTGGCGGAGATCATGCAGCCGGAGGACGTGGTCTGGATCCATGATTATCACCTGATGATGCTGCCGCAGATGCTGAGGGACAAGCATCCTTCCGCGGCGATCGGCTTCTTCCTCCACATTCCGTTTCCTTCATTCGAGTTGTTCCGGCTGCTCCCGATGCTCTGGCGATCCGAGATCCTCCGCGGCCTGCTCGGCGCCGATCTCATCGGTTTCCACACCCACGATTACACACAATACTTTCTGCATTGCGTCCTTCGTATCCTGGGCCACGAGCACAGCCTGGGCAAGATCCTGCTTCGCAACCGGCTCGTACAGGTCGATACGTTCCCGATGGGCATCGACTTTCACAAGTTCCACGCCGCTGCGGCCAACCCGACCCCACGCACGGGAGAACCCGATCCCCTCGAGTCGCTCAAGCCATTCAAGATCGTCCTGTCCATCGACCGTCTCGACTACACAAAGGGCATCCTGAACCGGTTGAAAGGCTACGGATCGTTCCTCGAAAACAACCCCCAGTGGCGGGCAAAGGTCGTTCTGATCCTCGTGGTCGTGCCCTCCCGCGTCGGCGTGGAATACTACCAGCAGACGAAAAGACAAATCGACGAACTGGTCGGCAAGATCAACGGCGGCTACAGCACCGTCGGCTGGACGCCCATCCTGTACCAGTACAAGTTTCTGCCATTTGAAGCGCTCAGTCCGCTGTACGCCGCCAGTCACGTCGCACTGGTCACTCCGTTGCGGGACGGCATGAACCTCATCGCCAAGGAGTACGTCGCCAGCCGGCCGGACAAGACCGGCGTCCTCATCCTCAGCGAGATGGCAGGCGCGTCCAAGGACCTCGCGGAGGCCCTCATCATCAATCCGAACAGCGTCGAGGAGATCGCGGCCGCCCTGCGGACCGCGCTCGAAATGCCCGAAGCCGAGCAGATTCGGCGCAACGAGGTCATGCAGAATCGGCTCCGGCGATACGACGTGGTCCGCTGGGCGGAGGATTTCCTCGCCCACCTTTCCGCCATCAAGACGGAAGGAAACCGCCTGCGTTCCAGACTGCTGGGGGGCCCGGCGCAAGAGCAGCTCCTCGCCGACTTCGCCCGAGCCCGTCATCGGACGCTCTTTCTCGACTACGACGGCACCCTCGTGCCTTTCGCCCGCGATCCCCAGGCCGCAAAGCCCACGCCCGAACTCCTGGCTGTGCTCGGGACCCTCACCAGGGACGCTCGCAACGAGATCGCGATCATCAGCGGACGGGACAAGACCGTGCTTTCGAGATGGTTTGCAGGACTCGATCTCGTTCTCGTGGCCGAGCACGGGGTGTGGACCCGCAGACCGGGCCAGGATTGGCAACTTGCCAAGCCCCTGGACAACGCCTGGAAATCGACGATCCTGCCGGTCCTTCAGACCTACGCGGACAGGCTGCCCGGCGCGTTCGTCGAGGAGAAGGAATACTCCGCGGTCTGGCACTACCGTGCGGCGGACCCCGAATCGGGCTCCAGTCTCGCCAAGGAGCTTGTGGACGACCTCGTGAGTTTTACGGCCAACATCAACGTCCAGGTCCTCCAGGGAAGCAAGGTCGTGGAGGTCAAGTGCGCAGGGATCAACAAGGGAGACGCCGCCAGGCCCCTGCTGTCCGACGAGACCGACTTCATCCTCGCCGTCGGCGACGATTGGACCGACGAGGACCTGTTCAAGGCCCTCCCCCCCGCGGCTTACACGATCCGGGTCGGCATCCGTCACTCCCACGCGAGATTCAACACGCACAGCCACACGGAGGTGCTGGAACTGCTGAACGAACTCGCCCGCCGGCAGAACAGGGGGAAGGAACAGGACCAACCGAGTGGGAAACGCTGATGCAAGAGACGGGACCGGCAGACGTAGTTTATTCTCTTTTTGTTGCATTTTTATATTGACAAATACGGGGGGGGGTATCCGACAATGATATATTGAAGCTGGCGAGTTGAGGAAAAGGCTCGCAGGCGAGGTAAAGGGATTTCGGCCAGGTTCGACCTTGCAGCGGTCGGGGAATGGTCGTTTGTGCACGTAGATGCGCTCTTTCGGGAGAAAGGAGCGAAGGCGGTGGGCTGCGAGGAGAAGAAAAGGCCGATTCGGAGGGCAGGCGGGTTTCCGCAGTGGTGGACTCCCTCCCCAATCATCCATCATCCATTCTCCATCATCAATTCCCACGGTTTCACCCTGATCGAACTGCTCGTGGTGATCGCGATCATTGCCTTGTTGATGGCCGTTCTGATACCGTCGCTCAGCGCCGCCAGGAAACGCGCCAGAACCGTCATCTGTCGTTCCCACCTCAAAGGGTGGGGAACGACGTTGGATCTGTATCTGGAGGACAACGAAGGACGGTTTGCGCTCGCCTTGGATAAGGAGGGGATACAAAGCGAGATCTCGCTCTTGAGAGGCCTGCGCATAGGGAATGACCCGAACACGACATCACGGTATCACGGCGTACGGACCGAAGGCATCGCCTGCTGTCCCATGGCCGGCAAAGGCCGCGGGACAACCAGTCTCACGTCCGATGCGCTGGACATGACCTATGGCGAGGTCTTTGCACCCTGGGAAATCACAAAGCCGCAGCCCACCTTCCGGATGAGCTATGGATTGAATATGTATCTCTTTGTCAAACAGTTCATCGGCTTGACCGCATCCATCCGACAACGGTACTCTTACCTTGACGTGTTCAATCTCAAAAGTCGCGCGAATATCCCGATGCTTTTCGACGCGACAGAACCCTCCAATTGCCTGGGCGTCCCAAATCTGCCCCCGCCGCCGAGAGAACCGACCGGCTATACGGACGACGTCTGTATCAACCGGCATCAGGGCGCCATCAACTTCCTGTTCCTCGACCTGTCGGTGGCCGAGGTCGGACTCAAAGGCCTCTGGACACTGCGATGGAACCTGGGCTTCGACACACAGGGGAAATGGACCAGGGCCGGCAATGTCCAGCCCGAGGATTGGCCCGAGTGGATGCGAGGATTCAAAGATTATTGACCGAACTGCGACGCCGGCGGAGACGGCGAGAAAGGAG
>ENA-UPTA01003085-UPTA01003085.1-activated-sludge-metagenome-genome-assembly--contig:-NODE-3085-length-16675-cov-3.812696_pt1 | contig 16675 bp, 14 predicted proteins | sample MGYA00238184_ERZ773361 | MGnify/ENA primary metagenome ERZ773361 (study PRJEB29100, sample SAMN05720205) | activated sludge metagenome | isolation source: anaerobic digester from wastewater...
CCCGGAAAACAACAAAATGCGACCTGTGCGTGAACACGCCCTATTTCGGCAGGAAGGGCGGACCCGCCGGCGTCCAGGCATGCGTGGACATCTGCCCGATGGGAGCCCTGAAACTTGTCTCCGAAATGCCGCCGCAGACCGACATCGGCGGTTATGACGTCGACCTGGCACCCCCGCCGGATCCTTCCGCGGCAAAACCGGTCGTTTCCGGGCACTGACACCGCGGCGTAGCCCGCGCGACTGAGGCAGACTCGAGGCATTATGGAAAATAAATGATTCCATCTGGTATCTGGAATTAAAGGAGTACGCATATGGCTACACCCGGTTTCGCGGGGAAAATTCTCCTGGTCAACCTGACCACGGGCAAAATCAGCGCACTGGATTCCGCCAGGTATGAAATGTACGGCGGCGGACACGGGACCGGCACGGCCCTCTTTTGGGATCTCTGCGTCGCTCCCGGCGACTGGGACCTGCAGGTCTCGGTGGGCAGCGCGGTCCGCTTCCCCACCGTGGGCGAGCTGTTCCAAGGCAAGCTGGACGACGTCACCCGCCAGATCGACCCGCAGAGCTTCGATCCGAACCTGAAGCCCGAGAAGTCCAGGGACATCAGCGTCATCCTGCGCCGCAGCTTCGGCCCGGTGCGCACCACCACCAGCGTCTTCTGGCAGGACATCGACGACGCGGTCTTCAGCTTCCAGGGCCTCAACCAGTACGGCAATGTCGTCTCGTCCTATAAGAACATCGACGAGGTGCGGCAGTATGGGGTCGAGCTGATCCTCGAGGCCACCGACATCCTGATCGACGGTCTGGACGTGGACGCCAATGTCTCCTGGATGAACGCCGAGACCATCAAGAACGCCGCGGCCACCGCCGCCGAGGGCAAGATGTTCCCGCGCATTCCGGAATGGCGGTCCAACGGCAATATCCGCTACCGGATCAACGACGCCTGGAAGGCCTCGCTGGGCTGGCGCTACGCCACCCGACCCAATTCCGACCTGTTCGGCCTGAGCCGCGGCGACGCCTATGGCTTCCAGTCGGAATACTTCACCGTCGATGGCCGCGTGACCTGGGCCATCACCCCCAAGGCGCAGCTTGGTCTGGGCATCGACAACCTCTTCAACGACCAGGCCTATGTGGCGCACCCGCTGCCGCAACGGACCCTGGTCGTCGACATCAAGTCCCGCTGGTGAGCGCCATGACTGACCACGACAAGGCGACCCGCCGCATCCTCCTGCACCGGACCCTCTGGCGCTGGCATTTCTATGCCGGCCTGTTCTGCGTGCCCTTCGTCCTGATCCTGGCGATCACCGGCGCGATCTACCTGTTCAAGCCGCAGGTGAACGCCTGGCTCGACCAGCCCTACGCCCACGTCGCCCTGTCCGGGCCGGCGGCCTCGCCGGAGGCCCAGGCCCTGGCCGCGGTGGGATCGATCCCCGCCGGCCGGCTCAAGGCCTACCAGCTGCCCGACGCGCCGGACCAGGCCGTCCAGGTGCTGGTCAGCGCCAAGGGCGAGGACACCCGGGTCTGGGTTCATCCCCAGACCCTCCAGGTCCTGAAGGCGGTCCCGGAGAAGGGCCGCTTCATGCAGGTGGTCCACGACATCCACGGCGAATTGCTGATGGGCAAGACCGGCTCGATCCTGGTCGAGCTGGCCGGCTCCTGGGCGCTCATCATGGTGCTGACGGGCCTCTATCTCTGGTGGCCGCGCGGGGCGCAGGGCCTGGCCGGGGTGGTCTATCCCCGCCTGGGCCGGGGGGGGCGGCTGTTCTGGCGTGACATTCACGCCGTCACCGGGGTCTGGATCTCCAGCCTGGCGCTCTTCCTGCTGCTCACCGCCCTGCCCTGGACCCAGGTTTGGGGTCAGGCCTTCAAGGAGGTGCGGCGCATGGCGGTTCCGGCCGCCGTCCCCGCCGACTGGCCCACCGCCGGTAATCGCGCCCAGCCGGAGGACCTGCACGCCGAGCATCGCGGGATGAAGGGCATGGCCAACCACGACCACCTGATGCCCGGCCAGTACGCGGCCCTGAACCTCATCGTGCCCCAGGCCCAGACCCTGAACCTGGCCTATCCGGCCCTGGTCTCGCCGCCAGGCAAGCGCGCCAAGACCTGGACCGCCAAGTCCGACAGCCAGGACCGGCCCCTGCGCGAGGAGTATCGGTTCACGGCCCGCGGCGAGCGGATCAGCCACGACGGCTTCGCCGACAAGCCCCTGCTCGACCGGGTGGTCAGCGTCGGCGTCGCCGCGCACGAGGGCCAGCTGTTCGGCCTGCCCAACCAGTTGCTGGGCGTGATCGCCGCCCTGGGCATGTCCACCCTCAGTGTCTCGGGCGTGGTGATGTGGTGGAAGCGCCGGCCGGAAAGCCGCCTCGGCGCCCCGGAGACCCTCGACGCCCGGCCGCTCTCCATCGGCCTGGGCCTGCTGGCGCTGGCCTTCGCGGTCTTCTTGCCGGTGATGGGGATCTCCCTGGCCATCGTGATCCTGCTGGACCGCCTGGTCTTCCCGTTCATCCCGGGCCTCAGGACCTGGCTGGGCCTGGCGAAGGCCTAGCCCCCTCTCATCGGCGCCGTTTTGCTTGAGGCGGCCCGATTCCTCGTGTCCTATCCCCCCTCGACGTGAGTTGAGGGGGATGATCCATGCGGATCTGGGTGACGGCGGCGGCGGTTCTCGCGACCGCGGCGATGGGCGGTTGCGCCACGACCGGAGGCGCCGCCCAGGCGGCGTCCAGGCCCAAGGCCGAGGCCAAGGCGGCGCCGAAGCCGCTGCCCAAGGGGCTCGATCCCCAGGCCAGCGCCAACCCCTTCCCCTCGACCTACAAACCGCTGGCCGGCCGTCCCACCGCCATCGTCGGCGCCACAGCCCTGACCGGCACGGGCGAGCAGGTCGACAACGCCACGGTGCTGTTCAAGGACGGCAGAATAGAACAGGTGGCCGCGGGCCTTCCCGCCCCGGCCGGCTATGAGGTGATCGAGGCGAAGGGCAAGTGGGTCACCCCCGGCCTGATCGACACCCACTCGCACCTGGGGGTCTACGCCGCGCCGGCCGTCGCCGCGCATTCGGACGGCAATGAGCTGACCAATCCCACCACCCCGGAGGTCTGGGCCGAGCATTCGGTCTGGCCGCAGGACCCGCAGTTCAACACCGCCCGCGTGGGCGGGGTCACGACCCTGTTGATCCTGCCGGGCTCCGGCAACCTGATCGGCGGCCGGGGCGTCACCCTGCGCAACGTGCCGGGCCGCACCGTCCAGGACATGAAGTTCCCGGACGCGCCCTACACCCTGAAGATGGCCTGCGGTGAGAACCCCAAGCGGGTCTATGGCTCCAAGGGACGCGCTCCGTCGACCCGCATGGGCAATGTGGCCGGCTATCGCGCCGCGTGGATCAACGCCGCCGACTACAAGCGCCGCTGGGACGACTACCGCGCCAAGGTCGAGCGCGGCGAGAAGGCCGATGCGCCGAAGCGTGACCTGGGTCTCGACACCCTGATGGGCGTGCTGAACGGCGAGATCCTGATCGAGAACCACTGCTACCGGGCCGACGAGATGGCCCAGATGATCGATATCTCCAAGGAGTTCGGCTATCGCATCACCGCCTTCCACCACGCGGTGGAGGCCTACAAGATCGCTGACAAGCTGGCCGACAACGGCATCTGCGTCGCCACCTGGACCAACTGGTGGGGCGGCAAGATGGAGATGGCCGACAGCGTCGAGGCCAATGTGCCCCTGGTGGACGCCATCAAGGGCGGCTGCGCCATCATCAAGTCCGACGACCCGGACGTGACCCAGCGCCTGAACCAGGAAGCCGCCGAGGCCCTGGCCGCCGGTCGCGCCGCAGGGCTCAACATCACCGAGGCCCAGGCCATCCGCTGGATCACCGCCAACCCGGCCAAGGCCCTGGGCATCTCCGCCCAGACCGGCAGCCTGGAAGCCGGCAAGCGAGCGGACCTGGTGATCTGGGACAAGGACCCCTTCTCGATCTACGCCCGCACGGAGCGGGTCTATGTGGACGGCGGGATCGCCTATGACCGGCGCGACCCGAGCCGCCAACCCGTGTCCGACTTCGAGCTCGGCCTCGCCCGCGAAGGAGTGCGCTGATGAAATCCGCCCTGATGGCCGCTTGCGCGGCCCTGGCGCTCTCTGCGCCCGCCTTCGCCGAGACCTTCGCCGTCACCCACGCCCGGGTGCTGACCGCCGGTCCAGCCGGTGAGATCGCTGACGGGACGGTCGTCGTCACCGACGGCAGGATCGTCGCGGTGGGCAAGTCCGCCGCCGTCCCCGCCGGCGCCAAGGTGGTCGACGCCGCGGGCGCCGTGGTCACCCCCGGCTTCTTCGTCACTGACACCGGGCTCGGCCTGACCGAAATCTCAGCGGTGGGCGACGATCAGTCGGCCAGCAACGCCTCGGTCAGCGCCGCCTTTGACGTCCAGTACGGCCTGAACCCCAACTCGATCCTGCTGCCGGTCGCCCGGGTGGCCGGCATGACCAGCGCGGTCGTCGTCCCCTACGCCTCGGGCGCCAATGAGGGCGATGCTGACGAAGGCGACGAGATGACCTCCGGCGGCGGGCCGGAGGGCGCGCCGGCCCATGGCCTGTTCGCTGGCCAGGCCGCGGTGATCACCCTGGCCCAGGGAACCGACATCCTGACCAGGGCCAAGGTCGCCATGGTGGTGCCGTTCGGCGACGGCGGCGCCAAGCTGGGCGGCGGAGCCCGCGGGGCCGAGATCGTGGCCTTCAGGGCCGCGCTGGACGACGTCCGCGCCTACGCCCGCAACAAGGCCGCCTATGACCGCGGCGAATCCCGCGAGCTGGCCCTGTCCCGCGCCGACCTCGAGGCCTTGATCCCCGTGGTCCAGGGCCGCATGCCGATCCTGGCCCAGGTCCACCGCGCCTCGGACATCCGCGCGGTGCTCAAGCTGGCCCGGGAGGAGAACCTTAAGGTGATCCTCTCCGGCGCCGAGGAGGGCTGGATGGTGGCCGACGAGATCGCCAAGGCCGGCGTCCCCGTGGTCATGTATCCCCTGGCCGACCGGCCGGAGACTTTCGAGACCCTGAACGCGACCATGGAGAACGCGGCCAAGCTCAGCGCCGCCGGCGTGGCCCTGGCCTTCACCTATGACGGCGTCGGCCACCGGGCCCGCGAGACCCGCTACAACGCCGGCAACGCGGTCGCCCATGGGGTGCCCTACGACAAGGCCCTGGCCGCGGTGACGATCAATCCCGCGAAGATGTTCGGGGTGGCCGACCGCAAGGGCTCGCTGGAGCCCGGCAAGGACGCCGACCTGGTCATCTGGTCCGGCGACCCCTTCGAGCCCCTGACCCAGGCCAAGGCGGTGTTCATCCAGGGCGTCGCCCAGCCGATGACCTCCCGTCAGCTCGAACTGCGCGACCGCTACAAGGACCTCAACCGGTCCCTTCCGCCGGCCTATACGCACTAGAAATCCCCCTCACCCAACCCTCTCCCCCAAAGGGGGCGAGGGCTATCGCCTCCCTCTCCCCGCGTGCGGGGAGAGGGCCGGGGTGAGGGGTAAGCCCCCCTAAGGCTTCATGGTCCGGGCGGTGAGCACGGCCTCGCCCTTCAGGACCGCTGTCTCGGCGTCCGTGCCGACCCAGACTTCCACCGGACCCCCATCGATCCGCCAGCCGGGCACGCTCACGTCATAGCTGGCCAGGAGGCGCGGCTCGGCGGTCACCGACACGCGCTGGGTCTCACCAGGCTCCAGCGCCACCCGCGCCCAGCCCACCAGGCGCTGGCGGCCGGCGATCCGGGCGTAGACCTGGGCGGTCTCGATCCCTGCCCTCTCCCCGGTGTTGGTGATGTCGAAGCTGGCCGTCACGGTCTCGCCGCCCGCCAGCTCCAGGCCACCATGGGCGAAGCGCGTATAGGTCAGGCCAAAGCCGAACGGGAATAGCGGCTTGGCGCCCGAGCGGTCGTACCAGCGATAGCCGACATCGGCGCCTTCCGGATGCTCCACCGAGAACCGGCCCTTGTGCTGCTGCACGTCCGGATAGGAGGTCGGGATGGTCTGGCCTTCCACCGGCGGGCCAAAGATCATGCCCGGGATCTCCGGGCGCACCAGGTCGTCGACGCTGCGGGGGAAGCTGATCGGCAGGCGGCCCGAGGGCGAGACCTCGCCGAACAGGATGCGCCCGATGGCCTCGCCGCCGCGCGTTCCCGGATACCAGGCCTCCAGCACCGCGTTCACCTGGTCGAGCCAGGGCATCACCACCGGAATGCCGGTCTCCAGCACCACCACGGTCTTGGGCGCGATGGCGGCGACGGCGGCGATCACCTCGTCCTGGCCGTTCGGCAGGGACAGGGTCGGCACGTCCTCGGCCTCGGTGCACCACTGGTCGGCGAAGACGATGGCCACGTCGCAGTCGCGGGCCAGCTCCACGGCCTCGGCCTTGTCCTCGCCAGAGGCGAAGCGCACCGCCACGTTCTGGGCCCGGTCGCGGATCGCCGCCATGGGCGAGGACGGAAAATAGGTGATCGACGAGAACGCCGAGGACGGCCCCATCGACACCCGCTTCTCAATCGCCGGACCGCCCACCGGGATCACCTGGGACGAACCGCCGCCGGACAGCACGCCCACATCCGCATGCGCCCCGATGATGGCGATCTTGCGCAGGCCCTCGCCCAGCGGCAGGACGCCGTCGTTTTTCAGGAGCACGATCCCGGCCTCAGCCGCGGCCTGGGAGATGTCGCCATTGGCGTCATAGTCCGGCTCGGTCGGCTCCGGCGGATGGTCGAACAGGCCCTTGTCGATCATCGAGCGCAGGATGCGGTGGACCATGTCGGTCAGCCGCTCGAAGGGCACCTCGCCCTGTTCGACCGCGGTCTTCATCAGCTCGGGGCCGAAATAGACCTGCTTGTCGAGTTGGTAGCCGCTTTCCTGGTCCATGCCGGCCAGGGCCGCCTTGGCGGTGGAGTGCACCGCGCCCCAGTCGCTCATCACCCAGCCGCGCCAGTCCCAGTCCTGCTTTAGCACCTTGTTCAGCAGGAAGTCGTTCTCGCCGCACCACTCGCCATTGACGCGGTTGTAGGCGCACATCACCGAGCCCGGATCCCCGATCTCGATGGCGATCTGGAAGGCCAGCAGGTCGCTCTCGCGCAAGGCCGCCTCGTCGATCCGCGCATCCACCACGTGGCGGCAGGTCTCCTGGTCGTTCAGGGCGAAGTGCTTGACCGTGCAGACGATGTGGTTGGACTGGGCGCCCTTCACGGCCTGGCCGGCCAGGACGCCGGACAGCAGCGGGTCTTCGCTCAAGTACTCGAAATTGCGGCCACAGCGCGGATCGCGGGTCAGGTTGCAGCCGCCGCCCAGCAGGACGTTGAAGCCCTTGGCCCAGGCTTCGCGGCCGACCATCGCCCCGCCCTCATAGGCCAGGTGCGGATCCCAGGTGGAACCCAGCGCCAGGCCGCCGGGCAGGCCGGTCGCCCCGTCGTCAGGGCGCACGCGGCGGGGGTTGGTCACGCCCAAGCTGGCGTCGGTCTCGTTCAGGGCCGGGATGTCCAGCCGCGGCACGCCGCCGATATAGCCCGCGCCGGTCAGGGCGTCGGCCGGCTTTTCCCCCTGGATCAGGTTCGGCATCGGCCCGTGGATGAGGGTGATCATCTCATCCAGGGTCAGGCGCTCGATCAGGGCGCGCGCCCGGGCGTCGGCGTCCAGGTTGGTGTCCAGCCAGGGCTTGTCGGGGCTCATCGGCGTCTCTTCCCTTTTGAGATTTTGTCAGACCCTATCCATTATTATCCGAATGGGCAATAATACAGACATGAGCGAAGCGCCCACCGTTGACGCCCCCCGCCGCCGCGGCCGCCCGGCCCGCGACGACCGGCCCGTGGAGGAGACGCGCGACGCCATCCTGACCGCCGCCCTGCAGGCCTTCGCCCGCCAGGGCTTCGACGGCGTCAGCCTGCGGGAGATCGCGTCGGCCGCCGGCGTGGAGCACAGCCTGGTCCGCTATCACTATGCCGACAAGTCGGGCCTGTGGCGGGCAGCCATGACCCACCTGGTGGGGCTCATGGACGCGCACATGCTGGAGGCCTGGGCCGTGGCGCGGATGCAAGAGCCGCTCGCCCGCTTCCGGACCATGCTGGCGGCCTATGTCCGCTATTGCGCCCGGCATCCCGAGCACGCCCGGATCATGGTGCATGAGGCCATGGGCCAGTCGGACCGGGTCGCCTGGATCGCCACCCACATCATCGCCCCCCAGCACCGGCGCATCGCCACCCTGCTGCAGATCCTGATGGACGAGGGCCACATCGCGCCAGGGCCGGTCCGACCGCTGATCTACATCCTGTCGGCGGCGGCCCAGGCGCCCTTCACCCTGGCCGGCGAAGCCCACGCCGCCTACGGCGTCGACACCACGGACGAGGCCGAGATTGAAGCCCACACCGAGACGCTGCTCGGCCTCATCCTCCCCCGCTAAGCGGTGGAGGCGGCGACCGCCCACTCTGAGCCCCGTCACGTCCCCTCACCCTGCCCTCTCCCCTCGGGGAGAGGGTTGGGGTGAGGGTCTCACACCAGGGCTTCGAACTCGTCCACCAGGCGTTCGATCTGGGTCATCCCCGCCGCCCAGAAGGCCCGTTCGCGGGGGTTCAGGCCAAAGGGGGCCAGGGCCTCGACATAGGTCTTGGTCCCGCCGGCGGCCAGCAGCTGCTCATAGAGCGGCGCGAACCCGGACGGGTCGGCCCGGCGCGTCTCCATCAGCCCCCGGACCAGCAGGTCGCCAAAAGCGTAGGCGTAGACATAGAAGGGCGAGTGCACGAAGTGGCTGACATAAGCCCAGTAGTGCTCATAGCCGGCGTTCAGCTTGATGGCCGGCCCCAGGCTCTCGCCCATCACCTCCAGCCACACCCGGCCGATCTCCTCCGGCGACAGCTCGCCCGCCGCCCGCGCGGCGTGGAACCGGGTTTCGAAGCGGTGGAAGGCGATCTGGCGGACCACCGTGTTCAGCCCGTCCTCGATCTTGCCGGCCAGCAGGCCCCGGCGCTCGGCCGGCGAGGCCTCCGCCAGTAGCCGCTCGAACACCAGGCCCTCGCCGAAGATCGAGGCCGTCTCGGCCAGGGTCAGGGGCGTGTCGGCCAACAGGGTGCCGAGCGGTGCGCACAGGGTCTGGTGCACGGCGTGGCCCAGCTCGTGCGCCAGGGTCAGCACGTCGCGGCGCTCCCCCATATAGTTCATGAACACGAAGGGATGCCGCTCGGAGTTCACCGGGTGCGAATAGGCGCCCGACTGCTTGCCGGACCGGGGCCGGGCGTCGATCCAGGGCTTGGTGAAGAAGGTCTTGGCCGTGTCGGCGAAGTGCGGCGCCAGGTCGGCGAAGCTGTCCAGGACGATCGCCTGGGCCTCGTCCCAGCCATAGGTGCGCGGCGCCGCCGAATCGAGCGGTGCGTTGCGGTCCCAATAGTCCAGGGACTTGCGCCCCATCAGCTTGGCCTTGAGCGCATAGTAGCGGTGGCTGACACGCGGATAGGCGGCGACCACCGCGCTCTCCAGGGCCTCGACCGCATCTGCGTCCACCTCATTGCCCAGGTGGCGGGAGGCGGCGGGGTTCGGATACTTCCGCCAGCGATCCTCGACCTGCTTTTCAAAGGCCAGGGTGTTGAGCGCCAGGCCCAGCACCGGGGTCCGCTCCTCCAGCGCCTTGGCCAGCCCCTGGGCGGCGGCCTTGCGCCGCGCGCCATCGGGGTCCGACAGCCGGTTCAGGGCTTCCGGCAGGGTCAGGGTCTCGCGACCGACCTTGGCGGTCAGCCGGGCCAGGGTCTCGTCATAGAGCCGCATCCAGTTGGCGGTCGCCGGGCCGCGCTCCAGCAGCAACTGCTCAAGGTCGCTGTTCAGCTCATGCGGCCGGAACAGCCGCACCCGCCGCATCCAGCTGCGCCACTTGGCGGCCGGGGGATAGGCGCGGAAGGCCTGCTCGACCTCGGAGTCCTCCAGCTCATTGAGCTCCAGGGTGAAGAACAGGCTCTCGGCGCTGATCTTGGCCGCGCGGGCCCGGAAGTCGGCCTCGAACTTCGACCAGGCCGGATCGTCGCGGGCCACCGAGGCGGCCATGGAGGCATAGGCGCCGACGCCCCACAGCCCGTTGGTGGCGGCCTCATAGAGCCCCACCCCGTGGTCCAGCAGTTCACCCAGCCTCAAGGGGTCGGCCCGAGCCGCCACGAACCGGCCCTTCAGCTTGGCCAGCTCTTCATTGGCGGCCTGGGCCGCGGCCAGGTCGGCCTCGATGCGCGGATCCTGACGGCCGGAATAGAGGTCATCGAGCCGCCATTGGGGCAGGGTTTCGGGCTTCACGGGGGCGTTCATGATCACGGGTTTAGCGCGACCGCCCGCCCCGCGTCACCCCGGCCGAAGCGCCTATTCGGCCAGGCTCTCGACGAAGGCCACCAGCTTGGCGCGGGCCGGCCCATGCGGCATCCGGCCATAGGCGATCAGCAGCTCGACCGCGCCCGGCTCGCTCAGCAGCTCGGCGACATCCGGCGCCGCGGCGTCCGGGGCCTCCAGCATCGAATCGGCCATGCGACTCCCCTTGGTGAGGAGATGAGGCTAGCCCTGACCGGGCCGGGCGTCATCGGGGCGCCAGGCCGCCTGCTCATGACGCCCGTCGGCGATCCAGTAGATGGCCTCGGCCAGCGACATGCTCACCGCCCGGCGCAGATTTGCGAGGTCGGGATGCAGGCGCTCGCCCACCATCAGCCCCTCTTCATAGGGACCAAGAATGTCCACCAGGCTCTGGACCAGGGTGCTCAGGTCGGAGGATCGACTGGCCATCACGCGGCCCCTTCCACGGCGAAACACGGCGCCCACACAGGGGCGAGGCTGGGCGGATAGCCGTCGGCGCCTTGGCGCGCCCGACTGCGGATCTCCAGTTCGGCGATCGGGCGGGCCGAAAGCGGACTGCGCGCATCCAGTTCAAAGGCGATGGGAACCGGGCAGGCGAAGTCGCGGCGCAGGTCGGCGAGCAGCCCTTCGGAGACCGGGATGGTGAAGCCGAGCCCTGAGCCGCCCTCAGGGTAGGGCTGGGGCAGGCCGGCGGCTTTCAGCCGGATCCAGCCCTGGGTCGCCGGGCCCAGCAGGCCGGTGTCCATGGCCCCGACGAACTGGCTGATCCCGTCGCGCAGAGCCAGCTCCGTCATGGCCACCCGGATCTCGGCGCTCCGCCGCCGCGCCTCGGGCGCGGTGGCGCCCAGTCCGATAGAGACGTGGCGGGTCATCTCCCAGATGTCGGGCCGCTTCAGCCGGGCGGCGTCACCCATCACCAGGTGCGGCAAGGCGTCGGTGAGCACGCTCCAATCGTCGGTGGGGCGCAGGCGCATGCCGCACAGCAGCCGGGCGTCCTGGTCCAGCATCAGCAGGTAGATGGCGCGCTCGTCGTCGCTGCGGTCGTACTCGCCGCCGTCGCGCTCCTCCAGGTCCCAGCCCCGGCCGACGATGAACAGCTCGCGGCGCAGCCGGTGCATGGCCTCAAGCTGGGGTTCATAGAAGCCGCGGTTGGCGGCGGTCACCACATGGATCATGGGGAGGCTCTCTGCATCAGGAGCCTGGAAGGTGCGGCGACGCGGCCGGAGCCGATATAACCTGATCAGGTTAGTTCGGCCTCAGAACATGGCCGGCGCGATCAGGCCGAGCGCAAACGCCCGCAGGGCCAGCTGGGCCCGGCTGGCGGCGCCCAGCTTGGTCTTGGCCGCTTCCACGTGGCGGTGGACCGTCTCCTTGGAGATGCCCAGGATCAGGCCGATCTCCCGGTCGGACTTGCCGACGCTCACCCAATAGACGCACTCGAGCTCGCGGCGGGTCAGGGGCCGGGCCGGCGGCGGCTCCAGGCTGGTCTCGGGCTCCGCGAAGGCGTCGCCGATCACCGCATAGAGGCTGGCCAGGGCGTGGATCGAGGCCCGCTCCACCAGGTCCACGGGCCGGCGGCGATCCATGCCGAAGGTGACCACGGCGAAGTCGCCATTGGCGGTCCGCACCGGACAGACCAGGGCCTCGGCGATGAGGCTCTCCCTAGCCTCTCCGAACAGGGTCCGGGTCTTGCGGTGCATGCCCCGGGCCTCGGCCTCGGACCAGGTGAACGGCCCCTTGGCCTGGAACGACATGGGGATGACGGGATCCACCAAGGCGTAGGCTTCATCCAGATAGTGCTGGCTCCAGCCGTCCAGGGCGGCGTCATAGGCGCCGACGTCGGCCCGGCCATGGGCGCCGAAGATCGCCCTGGGCGCGCTGATCCGCCCATCGCTGGACAGGCGCACCACCTGGCCGCCGGTCAGGCCAAAATGCCCGATGGCCTTCAGGAGACGCGCATTCAGCGCCTCAAGGGTTTCGCAGTCCTGGGCGCTGTTCAGGAAATCCCAGACAGCCTCGGCCGCGGCAGGGCTGAGCTTTTCCACCATGTGATGTTGCTAGCATCCCCACCACCGCCAGACGAGGGGACGTCTGACCAGAGATGGGGAGCCGGCCTCATTTGCCCTTGAGGTGCGCTTCCAGCCAATCCAGCGTGCGCTGCAAGGCGTCGATCTGGTTCTCCCGCTTCACGAACCCATGGCCCTCGGCGGGGTAGTACTTGGCTTCGACCGTGGCCCCAACGCTCTTCAGGGTCGCCACCACCTCTTCCGCCTGACCGCGAGGCACGCGGATGTCGTTGTCGCCCTGCAGCACCAAAAGCGGCACCTTGGCGTTGCGGATGTAGGTCATGGGGGAGACCGCGTCATAGACCTTCTTGTCCTTGACCGGGTCGCCGATCAGGGAGCGCTGGTAGGCCTGCAGGGCGGCGTCCTCGTGCTTCAGCATCTCGTACCAGTTGATGATGCCGTACTGTGAGACGGCGGCCGCCCAGACGTCCGGCGTCTTGCCGATGGCCATCAGCGTCATGAACCCGCCGTAGGAGCCGCCGGTGATGCCAATCCGCTTGGCGTCCACATAGCCGGTGGCGGCCAGGAACTTCGCGCCATAGACCTCGTCGATCAGGTCCATCCCGCCCAGGTCCTTGTGGTTGGCCAGCTGGAAGGCCTTGCCGTAGCCGGTCGAGCCGCGGACGTTGGGCAGGATCACCACATAGCCGCGCGAGGCGAGCGCCACGCCCAGCCGGCTGAACCGGTCCAGGGTCTGGCCGGTCGGGCCGCCATGGGGAATCACCACGCCCGGCGCGGTCCCGTCGCGCTTCAGGTTGAAGGGGGTGATCATCACCGCGCTGATGATGGTGCCGTCTTCGCTCTTGTAGTGGACGATCTGGGAGCTCGGCAGACGGCTGGCGTCCAGGCTCGCGAGGGCGAACTGGGTCAGCTTGCGGGGCGCCGCGGCGCCTGAGAGATCCGCCACCCAATAGTCGGTGGGCGTGTTCGCCGCGTCATGGACCACCAGCAGACGACCGTCCGCGGTCATGGGGTGGGCGCCGGCCGCGGCGTTGTAGCCCGGCGGCAGGCCCAGCCCGCGACTGGCGCCGGTGGCCAGGTCGACCACCGCCAGGTCGGTGCGGCCGTCGGCGTTGGTGGTCACCAGCACAGACTTGCCATCAGGGGTGAAGGCGTCCGCCGTCTGCTCCCAGGGCGTGGGGGCCAGCCAGCGATAGGCGCCGGCGGCGATCTCCAGCACCGCGGCCTGGAACTGGCCGGCCTTGGCGTCGGAGGAGACGGCGATCAGCTTGCCATCGGCCGAGACATCCGAAGCCTGGATCATCGCCTTGGCCTTGGGATCGGTCAGCGACACCGCGGCCCCGCCCGCCAGCGGCACGCGCCAGACACCGCCCAGGGTGCGGCCCACATTGCGCCGGTTGGCGACCAGGTCCGTTCCCAGCCAGCCCACCGGCGACCAGGTGAAGTCCGGCGCAGCCTCCGCCGTCAGCACCCGCACCTTGCGGTCGGCCCAGCCCATCGCCGCCACATTGGAGCCGGCGTCGGCCTTGCGCTTGGCGGCGAAGGCCAGGGTCGCGCCATCCTTGGAGAACAGGGCCTCGGTCTCTGAAATGTCCGGCGTTTGGGTCAGGTTGACCACGTCGCCCCCGGCCACGGGCACGGCGTAGAGATCGTACATCTCGTCGCCGCCATGGTCGGCCTGAAAGACCACCCATTTGCCGTCCGGCGAGACCGCCAGGCCGCTCTGCCGGTCGTCGGACACGGTGAGCTGCACGGGCCAGCCGCCGGCGGCGTCCATGCGCCACAGATTGTAGCGGCCGGTCAGGTTGGTGGAGATCACCACGGACCTGCCGTCCGGGGTCCAGGCCGCGTCCAGACCGCCCCGGGTGAAGTAGAGGTCCGCCGCCGAGACCGGCGGGGCGGCGTTGGGGTTCTGGACCGAGACGACCGAGGCCGGATCGGTGACGCCGGTCGCGGGAGAGGGAACCGCCGCCTGGGCCGCGCCCGCGGCCAGGAACAGCCCAAGGGCTGGGATCATAGTGCGCATGAAGGTCCCCCAGAAGTTGAAAGGGCGACCTTAGACACCGCGGGCCGCGCGGCAAGCTCAGTCGAGCAGGCCGCCTCGCTTCAGCGAGGCCAGCACCAGGTCAGGCCAAGCGGCCACAGGCTTGCCGACCGCGAAGCGCAGGCCAAATCCATGCCCGCCCTCCTGGAAGTAGTGCGCCTCCACAGGGACCTTGGCCGCGCGCAGGGCCGCGAGCAGGCCGAGGCTGTTCTCCGGCGGGACGCTGGCGTCGTCAAGTGCGTGGACCAGCATCACCGGAGGCGCATCTGGCCGCGCCAGGGCTTCCAGGGAATAGGCGCGCACCTGGTCCGACGTCGGCGCCTCGCCCAGCAGATTGCGCCGCGAACCCTTGTGGGCGAAGGCCGCATCCATGGTCGCCACAGGATAGACCAGGATCGAGACGTCCGGCCGGGCCGAGACCTGGTCCGCCGCGTCGAGGGGCGCATAGACCGGCCGGTCGAAGGCGAGCGTCAGCATCCCCGCCACATGCCCGCCGGCCGAGAAGCCGATCACGCCCACGCGGTGTGGGTCGACCGAGTATTCCGCCGCCCGGTAGCGGATCAGCCGCAGCGCCCGCTGGGCGTCCTGCAACGGCGCATCCGGCCCCGCCGCCCAGCCCTCCTGCGGCAGGCGATAAGTCATGACGAACACCGTGACGCCGGAGGCCGCCAACCGCTCGGCGGTCTCATAGCCCTCCTTGTCCATCACCACCCAGGCATAGCCCCCGCCTGGCGCCATCAACAGGGCCAGGCCGTTGGGGTGCTGGGGCCGAAACACCGTCAGGGTTGGCCGGGTCACGCCCTTGACGATCCGGTCGCGCAGATCAGTCGGCCCCTTGGCCCGCTCGACCACCTCTTCCTTCGCCGTCGCGTGCTCACCCCCCGGCGCCGCCCCAGGCCAGATCGAGATCAGCTCATGCCCAGGCGCGAACGGGCTCTCCCCCGCCAAAGCGGGCGTGGCGACCAGCAGCAACAAGGCCAGAAGTCTGGAAACCGGTGTCATGGCGCTATGCTAGGCGCGAGGCGCCGGCGTGAAAACCCCGCCCGCTCATCCCCGCGCAGGCAGGGATGAGCGGTGGAGGATCAGAACGGCGGGTCGGCGGGGGTGTCCTTGGGGGGTTCGGCGACCGCTTCGGCGGGGGGCTGGGCCAGGGGCTGGCCATCGGGGCCGAGCGGGACTTCGGCGCCGGGATCGGCGACCACCTCTTCGGCCGGGAGCTCTTCCTCCACCGGCGCAACCGGCTTCGGGTTGTCGCGGTTGACGGCGTAGGAGACGAACTCCTTCCAAATGCGCGCTGGCAGGCCGCCGCCGACCACGCCGTACATGGCGTCATTGTTGTCGTTGCCGACCCAGACACCGACCACCAGGTCCCCGACCCAGCCCACGAACAGGGCGTCGCGATAGTTCTGAGTGGTGCCGGTCTTGCCGAAGGCGCCGGGGATGGCGGCCTCGATGCCGGTGCCGCGCTGGGTGGCGGAGCTCAGCATCTGGCGCATGCCGGCCAGTTCGGCCTTGCCCAGCGGGCGCGGCCGCACCGGCGGGGTGAAATTGGCCAGGCCGTGCGGGGTGATCGGCGCCTGGCCCGCGGCGATAGCGGCATAGGCGGCGGTCAGGTCCACCAGGCTCATCGGCCCGGTGCCGAGCGCCAGGGTCAGGTCCTTCGGGATCTCCTCGCGGATGCCCAGCGAGCGGGCGGTGGCGATGATCGCGTCCGGCCCGATCTCCTTGGCCAGGCGCACGGCGGCCACATTGGACGAGCCGGCGAATGCGGTGATCAGCGGCACCTCGCGCCCGGCGTACTTGCCCTCGTGATTCCGGGGCGTGTAGCCCGAGACCTGGACCGGGGCGTCCAGGATCGGGCTCATCGGCGTCATGCCCTTGCGCAGGGCCGCCAGGTAGACAAACAGCTTGAAGGACGAGCCCGGCTGGCGTTCGCCGTCGGCGCGGTTGAACTGGCTTTCCTTGTAGTCCTTGCCCCCCACCATCGCGACGACCCGGCCGTCAGGACGCATGGCCACCAGGGCGGCCTGGGTGACGTTCAGCATCCGCCCGTCCTGCTGAAGCTTGGTGCGGATGATCTTCTCGGCCTGGGCCTGCAGCTGGGGATCCAGGGTGGTCTTGATGATGGTCTCGCCGTACTGGCCGGCGGTCACCTCCCGGGCCTGGGGGATCACCCAGTCGGCGAAGTAGGAGCCGGTGGGCAGCTTTTTCGGCCCCGGCGCGATGGTCACGGACCGTGCGGCCCGCGCGGCCTGAGCCTA
>ENA-UPTA01003088-UPTA01003088.1-activated-sludge-metagenome-genome-assembly--contig:-NODE-3088-length-16670-cov-5.249052_pt1 | contig 16670 bp, 10 predicted proteins | sample MGYA00238184_ERZ773361 | MGnify/ENA primary metagenome ERZ773361 (study PRJEB29100, sample SAMN05720205) | activated sludge metagenome | isolation source: anaerobic digester from wastewater...
CCACGCGGCAGATCACATCCTCCGCATATATATCCGCCACCTCAAGTTCGATGGCGCCGTCGGCCAGCAGGATGGAGTCGCCCCTGCGCACTTCGGACGGGAGCGGGGAATAGGAGTGCGAAACTTCATGGCTGTCGCCCGGCACCGCGCGGTTGGTCAGGGTGAACGTTTCGCCCTGCTGAAGCAGCACCGGTCCGCCCTCGATTTTCCCGACGCGGATTTTGGGTCCCGCCAGGTCCTGCAGGATGGCCACGGAAACGCCTGCTTTTTGTGAAATGCGGCGAATGTCGCGGATGACCTCCGCGTGCTCGGCCTGCGTTCCGTGCGAGAAGTTCAGCCGGGCCACGTTCATGCCGGCGCCGATGAGTTTTTCGAGCATCGCGGGATCGCGCGATGCCGGCCCGATGGTTGCCACGATTTTCGTTTTGCGCATGGCTGGCCTGTCAGATGTTGTAATAGGGATTGTCCTCTTCGCCGCTGTGCTCCGGCTCTCCGTACGGGGTCATAGGGCCGTTTGGCAGCAGGTGCCGCTCAACAACCGGCAGGCGGTCCGCCATGATCTGCAGGCAGTACTGCTGCATCAGGTTCGGGTGCCGGGGGCTGATGAAGACGGCGTCCAGCCGGTCGTAGAGCTGGATGCGCAGCAGCGAGGTCATGCTGGTGGCCAGGAAGAAGGAGGTTGTGATGGTGCTGCCGCGCGGCGCGGCGGAGACGGACTCGATCGCGGCAAAGGGGATCGGCATGATGTAGTTCACGCCGAGGATCAGGATGCCTTCTCCACAGGCCTTGTAGCGCACGGGCCAGTAATAGAGGGGATGAACCTTCAGGATCAGCTGGATCACGGCCCGTCCTTCGCGGCGCGGCTTCAGGTCAAGGTCCCACTGGACGTCACTGAACTTGCCCAGATGCGCGTGCATGCGCAGCCGCGCGAGCAGCAGCGTGATGAGGTGGATGGCCAGCAGCCAGACGAGCGCTTCGGCAAAGGTTCCGCGCACCAGCTGCAGGTTTTCCGGAAAGACCCTGGACCACATCAGGAGCCGCCCGTAGGCGAGCGAGCCGAAAATCACGGGCGAAAACATGTAGGCAAACGGGGTTGAAATGAAATCGGGCGAAATGTAGGCCGTGATCCAATGCAGGAAATAAGCGCCGAAGATCAGCAGCGTCCAGAGATAGCCGTGGCCCTGGGACCAGACCGTAATGGTGGTTTGCGTGCCCGACTCGGCCCATGGAATGGATCCCAAAACAACCTGCCGGTGCTCGGGCAGAAACGCGGGCAGAAAAACGGAAACCAGCAGGAGCAGGACGGAAAAGCACTCGACCTGCCACGGAATGCCCGGCATGTCCCAGCGTTCGTGATATTTCTGCTTCTCCTTCACAGTCATGCGCCGCACCCTATATCATAAAAAACCGCTTCGCAAGTCCCAAAAATGCTCAAAAACATCAAAAAAAGGCCAAAAAATGGCCAAAAATCGTCAAAAAACGCTAAAAAAACCGATTTTTTGCCTATTTTTCGTGTTTTTTTGCTAAAATCTGCTCCGCCTGAGTTCGGACAAGCGCTTCGGGGTGCCGGGCCAGCTTCTCAAGCGCAAGGATGGCTTCGGGAGAATTCCAGTTTCCAAGCGCGATGCAAACGTTGCGGAGCAGGCCATGCAGCTTCAGCCGCTGCACCGGTGTCCCGGCGAACCTTTCGCGGAATTCCGTTTCGTCCATTCCGGCCAGCTCCAGCAGCGGCGGGCAGCAGGTTTCGGGATCGAATTTCAGAAAAGGATGCGGGCGGTCCGGATGATGTTTCAGTGTCCACGGGCAGACGGTCTGGCAGTCGTCGCAGCCAAATACCCAGTTGCCCATGAGTTCCGCAATTTCGGAGGGAATGATTTCTTTGCTCTCGATGGTGTGAAAGGCGATGCACCGGTTGCAATCCAGCACATAAGGCTTCGCAAAGGCCTGGCTCGGGCACTGAACCATGCACCGGCGGCATTTTCCGCAGGGATTATCCAGCTTGAGGGGTTCGTTGAATTCCAGCGAAAGCGTGGTGATAATCTCTCCGAGAAATATCATGGATCCCAGTTCCGGATGAATCAGCATGCTGTTGCGCCCGATGAATCCAAGCCCCGCCATCAGCGCATAATCGCGTTCGAGAACAGGGCCTGTATCCACGTAGATTTTGTTTTTTGAATCCGGCGCAAGCTTTTGGATGAACCGTTCCAGATCCTTGAGCATGGTCTGCATGCGGTCATGATAATCCGGTCCCCATGCATATCGCGAGATGCGCCCGCGCGAGGGATCGTTCCAGATTTCCGGCGGCGGATCGGGCAGGGCATAGCTCAACCCGAGAACAATGACGGACTGCGCACCCTCCAGAAGGGCGGCGGCGCTGCTGCGCCGCGCCGGATCGCGGGCCATCCACTGCATGCCGGCCTGGCAGCCCTTCTCGAGCCACGCGGCAAACTCCTTCGCGTGCACGGCCGGCCCGGCCGGCGCAATGCCGGCGAGATCAAAGCCCATTTCCTCCGCCATCTCTTTAAATTTCCGCGTCAAAGACATGGCATGAACTATACAGGCCAACCCGCTCCTGCGGGTAGATATTTCTTCTGAATCCTGAATTCTGACTTCTTCCCATACCAATCTTTATTTACTTCCCCCCGAGTTTGTTCTAGTTATAGCGGAATATTGGGAGGGTCATATGAGGTATTCTTTTTCGCTGATCGCGGTTCTGACGGTACTGTTTTCTTTTTCTTCCAGCGCACAGGTTCCCAATCTTATTAACTACCAGGGTCGGCTGGTGAACGGAACCAATCTCGTCAACGGCACGGTGGGCATCACCCTTCGAATCTACGGAGCCCCGACCGGCGGCGGAGCGCTCTGGTACGAATGCTCAAACAATGTGCAGGCGGTGGACGGCCTCTATTCGGTCTTCCTGGGTTCCAACACAGTTTCCGGAGCGCTGAATACGGCCCTGCAGGCTTCTCCCATTTATCTGGAAACCGCCGTTAACGGCACACCGCTCTCGCCCCGCGAACGCATCGCGTCTGTTGCCTATGCGCAAGTGGCCGGCTCGGTGACCAACGGGGCCATCGGCGCATCGCAGCTTGCGGACGGCGCCATCACGGCCGCCAAGCTGGCCGCCGGCTCAGTCACCAGCGCCGCAATCGCAACCGCCTCCATCACCAGCAACAAGATTGACTGGTCCACGATGCCGCCGCCGGTCAGCGGAGACTATGTCCAGAAAAGCGGCGACACCATGACCGGCGCGCTGACCATCAACGAGGGCGCCGGACAGAACCTGACCATCCAGAGCGCCGGCTCCGCCTTATCCATCGGCAACGCGGCCGACGGCAGTGGCGATGGCACGGCCGTGGGCTATGGCGCGAACGGCGCGGGAACCGGCGCGGGCGTGGGATACAGCGCCAATGGATCAGTCTATGGCGCGGCGATGGGTTATCAGGCCAACGGAACCTTCTACGGGGCAGCCGTGGGCTATGGCGCGAACGGAACGACCAACGGTGCCGCGATGGGACGCAGCGCCAAGGCGTCCGGATCGGGCGTTGCGATAGGATATGCAGCTATTGGTGAGAATAGCGGCGTTGCGGTCGGATATTCCGCTAACGGAAGCACAAATGGGGCCGCATTGGGTTCTTCCGCCAATGGCAACAACTACGGCGCTGCGGTCGGCGACCATGCCGATGCCTTCTATTTTGGCGCGGCCGTGGGACCGCAGGCCAACGGCCACTTTGTCGGCACGGCCGTGGGTTACCAGGCTGACGGCAACAATTACGGCGCGGCGGTCGGTCCCGCGGCCAACGCCAGCACCAATGGCGCGGCGGTGGGTTACAATGCCAATGGCCACAATCTTGGCGCGGCGGTCGGCCAGGCCGCCAACGGCAGCAGCGAGGGCGCGGCCATGGGCTATGCAGCCAGCGGCAGCAGTAGCGGTGCCGCTGTGGGCCGTGGGGCCAACGGCATCAACAATGGTGCGGCGCTGGGCCGCGAAGCCAACAGCAGCAGCAGTGGTGCCGCGGTGGGCCGCGAAGCCAACGGAAATTCGGGCGGCGCGGCGGTCGGATACCAGGCCATTGGAAATTACTATGGCGCATCCCTCGGCTATCGGGCCAACAGTTATTACTACGGCGTGGCGGCGGGTTTTCAGGCCAATGGTAACGACGAAGGCGCGGCGGTCGGCGATGTGGCGAACGGCAGTTCCTACGGCGCGGCGGTGGGATACCAGGCCAACGGCATCACCAACGGCGCGGCGATGGGCTATCAGGCCAATGGTCACAACTATGGCGCAGCCATTGGCCAGCAGGCTAACGGCGTGAACCACGGCGCGGCGATGGGCGACCAGTCCCGGGGCGATGACTACAGTGCGTCACTCGGCTTCCGGGCCAACAGCAGCATATCCGGTGTGGCCGTCGGCAACCAGGCCTTCGCCACCGACAACGGTGTGGCCGTCGGATCATTTGCAAACGGGAACGACAAGGGCGCGGCGATTGGAAGCGAGGCCGTTGCAACAAACTATGGTGCGGCAGTAGGCCGGCAGGCAAATGGAAGCTACTTGGGCGCGGCAGTAGGCACTGGCGCGAACGGTTATAACAACGGCGCGTCACTCGGCTGCGTGGCCAATGGCTACTATGTCGGCGCAGCGGTTGGATACCAGGCCAACGGCGCAAACAACGGCGTGGCGGTTGGTAACCGTGCCAAAGGTTACTACGATGGCGTGGCGGTGGGGGCCTATGCCAATGGCGTGGATACAGGAATCGCCATCGGTTTTGAAGCAAACGCAAATGGAGATCCTGATGTGGCCGAACATAATGTGGCTATTGGAGTTGGCGCCAAGTGCCTGGGTTTTAACGCTGTCGCGCTTGGGTACAATGTGACCAATACCGGCGCGGGGGATACGATGGTGCGCGGAGACCTCGTCCTTGATGGAGGCAGTCAAATTTATTACCGCCCGAGTTTTGGTACTGGAGGTTGGAGTGTGAAGGCCTTCACCATTGACCACCCGCTCGACCCGCAGAACAAGGTCCTGCGGCATTTTTGCGCGGAAGGGCCGGTGGTGCAGAACATCTACAACGGCACTGCGATGCTTGATGAAAACGGCGAAGCGGCTGTTGAGCTTCCGGCCTATTTCGACAAGCTGAATATCAATCCTCAGTATCTGCTGACGCCGGTGGGCAGCCCGATGCCAAATCTTTTTGTGAAGCAGAAAATTCAGGGAAACCGTTTTGTCATCGCCGGCGGCGCGCCCGCGGGTGAAGTCTGCTGGGAAATCAAGGCCCAGCGCAACGACCCGGCGGCAATTGAAGACCTGAAAAACCGCCCGGTTGAACAGCTCAAGAGCGAACTGCAGCCCGGCCAGACGGCGGCGGAGAACGCGTTGGTCAACACAGATACCACCAAGTAAAGAATTCTGAAGAAAGAATTTCTCTGTTTTTTGGGCTATTTTGGCTAAAACAAGGCAAAAAATGGCCAAAAAACGCGTTTTTTAGGCATTTTTTCATTAAAATTCTGCCTGAAATCTTCCTTGAAGAAAAAGCGGGGGATGCGTATATGTTTGTCCGTTTTTATTGACCAGGTGCAGGTGAAGCCTGCCGGAAATCCATAAGGAAAAATGCGAAATGAAGAACATACTTGCTGAAGCCAGAAAGTACGACAAGGACATGACGGCGTTTTTGCGCGATATGATCGCGATCCCCAGCGAAAGCTGCAAGGAAGGCGCCGTGATCCAGCGGATCAAGAAGGAAATGGAAAAGGTCGGGTTCGACCGCGTCGAGATTGACAAGCAGGGCAACGTGCTTGGCTGGATCGGCAAAGGCAAAAAGTTCGTCGCGATGGACGCCCACATTGACACCGTCGGCATCGGCAACCCGGACCAGTGGAAGTGGGATCCGTACAAAGGCAAGCTGGAAGACGGCAAGATTTACGGCCGCGGCGCCGTGGACCAGAAGGCGGGCATGGCCTCGATGGTCTACGCCGGCAAGCTCATCAAGGAGCACAACCTGCTGGGCGATCACGGTCTTCTCGTTACCGGCACGGTGCAGGAAGAGGACTGCGACGGCCTCTGCTGGCAGTACATCATCAACGAGGACAAGATTCGCCCCGCCTGCGTCGTGATCACCGAGCCGACGAGCCTGGAAGTCCGCCGCGGGCATCGCGGCCGCATGGAAATCGGCGTCACGACGGTCGGCAAAGCCGCCCACGGCTCTGCCCCCGAGCGCGGCGTGAACGCGGTCTACAAGATGGCCAAGATTGTCAACGAGATTGAGAAGCTCAACGACCGCCTCACCGGCGAGAAGTTTCTCGGCAAGGGCACCGTCGTGGTGTCCTACATTGACTGCAAGACCCCGTCGCTTTGCGCGGTTCCCGACAAGTGCTTCATTCACCTCGACCGCCGCCTTGCGCTGCAGGACACGAAGGAGTCCGCGGTGGCGGAAGTCAAGGATTGCATCAAACGCGCCGGTGTGGATGCTGAAGTGACCATCAACACCTATTCGGCCCCGAGCTACACCGGACTGGTTTACAAGACCGAGTGCTACTTCCCGACCTGGCTGCTCCCCGAGGACAGTCCTGAACTGAAGGCGGGCATCGCCGCCTACAAGGAAGCCATCAACGAGGAGCCCGTCATCGGCAAGTGGGTTTTCTCCACCAACGGCGTGGCCACGATGGGTATGCACAAAATTCCGACGATCGGTTTCGGCCCCGGCAACGAAGTCACCGCCCATCAGGTGGATGAGTTTGTGTCTATTGAGGACCTGGTGCGCGCGGCGGCCTGGTATGCCACATTCCCGCGCCAGTACGCGCAGGCTGTGAAGGGGAAATAATCACGAAGAATCTGCCCGCGCGCCTGAATCGAATCCGGCGCGCGGGCATCAGCTTTTAAGGTGCATTTATGAAAAAACTCGTTGTACTCGCCGTGGGTGGAAATTCACTGATCAAGGACAAGAATCACCAGACGGTTCCGGATCAGTATGATGCGGCCAATGAAACCTCGAAGCACGTTGTGGATCTGCTGGCGGCCGGCTACCGCGTGGTGGTGACCCACGGCAACGGCCCTCAGGTGGGTTTTATCCTGCTGCGCTCCGAGCTTTCCCGCAAAACGCTTCACGAAGTCCCTCTCGACAGCTGCGGCGCCGACACGCAGGGCGCGATTGGTTATCACATGGCCCAGACCCTGATGAACCAGCTTCACAAGAAGGGTCTCAAAATTCCCGTGGCCTCTGTGGTCACGCAGGTGGTCGTGGACAAGAACGATCCGGGTTTTAAGAATCCCACAAAACCAATCGGCGGTTTTTACGACGAGGCCGAGGCGAAGAAAGCCAAAACCGAGCAGGGCTGGTTCATGAAGGAAGACTCCGGCCGCGGCTGGCGCCGCGTTGTGGCTTCGCCCGAACCCAAGGAGATTGTGGAAGAAGAAGCCATCAAGACGCTGGTTGAAAAGGGCATGGCCGTGATCGCCGTCGGGGGCGGAGGCATTCCCGTGATCCGCCTCGACAACGGCGACCTGCAGGGCACCGCGGCCGTGATTGACAAGGACCGCGCGTCCTGCCTGCTGGCCAAGAACCTCAAGGCGGATATCTTCATTATTTCCACGGCGGTCCCGAAAGTGGCCATCAATTTCAACAAGCCGGATCAGAAGTTCCTCGACACCATGACCGTGGCCGAGGCCAAGAAGTACGCAGCCGAGGGCCAGTTTGCGCCCGGCAGCATGCTCCCCAAGATTGAGGCGGCGATTGATTTCCTGGAGCACGGCGGCGAAAAGGTGATTATCACGATGCCGGAGCTTTTGGGCGACGCGATCAAGGGCAAGGCCGGCACCCACATGACCCGCTGATGGTGGGGCGGTCACTCGGTGACCGCCGCGGCGCGCAAGGAACTGCGCGCCCTGCCTGGGAAGACATACGGCTGCGGCTTTGTTTCTGAACGTTTTAACAGGAGACAGAAAATGCATATGACGGGTTTCAGGTGCGTGCAGTGCGATACCGAGCAGTCCAAAAAATTCACGGACTTTGTGTGTCCTGACTGCGGGGGCAACCTGGATGTGACGTATGATTACGAATCCATTCGCGCGCATCTGGATCACGAATATCCGTTTCCCTCGGACCGTCAGGATATTTTCAAGTATCTGCCGCTGCTGCCGCTGAATGATGTCTCTCTCGCGCCGCCGCTGCGCATTGGCGCAACCCCTCTCTACAAGGCCGACCGCCTGGGCGCTGCCGTCGGGCTGAAAAAACTTTACCTCAAGGACGATGGGCTGAATCCCAGCGCCTCCTTCAAGGACCGCGCGAGTTCCGTGACGCTGACCAAAGCCCGCGAGCTGGGCGCAAAGTTTGTCGCCGGCGCGAGCACCGGCAACGCGGGCAGCTCGATGGCCTGCATGTCAGCGAGCGTCGGCGCGCCCTGCGTGATTTTTGTTCCCGAGAAGGCGCCTACGGCGAAGATTGCCCAGCTCCTGATCTTTGGCGCGAAAGTGGTTGCGGTTCGCGGAACCTATGACGATGCGTTCGACCTTTGCTATAAATTCTGCAGGAAGCACGGCTGGTTCAACCGCAACACCGGCTTTAACCCCTACACCCGCGAAGGGAAGAAAACCTGCAGCTTCGAGGTTTGCGAACAGCTTGACTGGGAAGCGCCGGACTGGATGGTTGTGTCCTCCGGCGACGGCAACATCCTCAGCGGCATCTGGAAAGGACTCAAGGACCTGCATCGCGTGGGCCTGATCAAGAAGCTTCCGCGCCTGATCTGTGCGCAGTCGGAGCAGAGCTCGGCCATCGCGCAGACTGTCGCGAATGTCCGCAAGGCTTATCACGGCGCGGCTCCTGTCGATTGGAAGAAGGTCGAAGTCGTGAATGTGCAGGCCACCACCGTAGCCGACTCGATTTCGGTTGATATTCCTCGCGACGGGCTTGCAGCCGTTCGCGCCGTGATTGAATCCAACGGCGTCGCCATTACCGTTCCCGATGCCGATATCCTTGCGGCCATCCCGGAACTGGCCCGGCAGGCCGGCGTGTTTTCCGAGCCGGCCGCGGCCTGCTCGTGGGCCTGCCTTAAGAAGGCCGCGCGCGAGAGTGTTGTCAATCCGGATGAAACGGTGGTATGCGTGCTGACCGGGAACGGGCTGAAGGATATCGCCAGCGCGCTGAAAGTTTCCGGCGAACCGGTTAAAATTGATCCGACGGTTGAAGACGCTGAAAAGGCGTTGAATATCTGAAGACCTCAAGGGGGTGTTTGTGAAATTGAAAATGCTTCGGGCATTGCTGCTCATCATTATTCTGCTGGCCGCGCTGGTGTTTTTCATTCCAGCAATTCTGTCTTCTTCGTTTGTGCGCGGGATGGTGGTCGAAAAGGTCAACAAAACCGTCCCCGGGACGGTGGGCCTTGACGACTGGAGCCTGACGTGGGGAAGCGGACTGCATGTTTCGGGAATCACCTACCGTGATGATGCCGCCGGAATGGATGTCGCCGTCGAAAAAATTGACGTGGCCAAGGGGCTTGCCGCCCTGATCCGCGATTATCAGGATTTGGGCGAGATTGCTATCCTGAATCCTCAAATTCGTCTGGAGGCCCCTGAGAAGCCTGCGGTACCGGAACCCTCCGGCAAGGGTCGCGGCCGCGGCGGAAAGAAGAAGCCGTCGGAACCTGCGCCGAAAAAACCGGCCCCGAAAAAGCCGTCCGCCGAACCGATGGAAATTCCTGCGCTGGCCGTTGATTTCAAGATGACTGGCGGTCGGGTGGATATTGTCGCGGCGGACGGACTTTCAACACAGGTCATTGATCAGATCGCCGCCGCCTTTGTCATGAAGGGCGCATCTGAACCGGTTGAATATTCTTTGTCCTGTGCCATGAGTGGCGGCGGATCTCTGTCTGTGAAGGGGACAACCACGCTGTCCGAGGACGGTAAACTGGTTGTTGACCGGATTGCGACAGGCATGGAAATCACCGCAACTGAAATTGACCTCGCGCCGCTGACCGCATGGCTGGCCGCGCAGGCTCCGATGCCGGTGATTCACAGCCGCCTGAATGCGGGTTTGAATGTGGTGGGGAATATGGCCGACGGCATCCGTGTGCGCGGAGCGATCCGTTTGCCGGGCGCCCGGCTGACGGGTTCTGCGCTGAAAGGGGACGAGCCGAACTTCGGCGACATCGCTGTGCTGATTGATGCGCTGTGCGCGGCTGATCGCGTCGAGATTGCAAATATAATGCTTCAGAGCGGCTTTGCGAATATGAAGGTTTCCGGCAACCTGGGCAAAACGGCCGACGGGGCTCTTGAGGCGTCCGGAAGCGTGAACCTGGCCGCACTGGCGCGCGAGCTGCCGGCGACACTCGGCCTGCAGGAGGGTGTGGAGCTTTCGGAAGGAACGGTTGCAGTTTCCGGAAAGGTCGCGCGCGCCGCGGGAGAAACGCGGTTCGAAGCATCCGCCGGAATTGACGCGCTGCGCGGAAGCCGCAACGGCGAAGCGATTGCATGGGATGCACCCACGCGCATTGAAGTGCGCGGACAGCAGGGCGGGGGAGCCTTCAAGCTCGATCATTTTGCCGTATCGTCGCCGTTCATGTCGGGCAGCGGATCGGGCGACTTGAATCAGTTGAAACTTCATCTCGATGCGTCCCTGGACAAAACGCTTGCGGAGGCCGGAAAGTTTGTTGATCTGAAAGGCCTGGCTGCATCCGGCGATATGTCGCTTGATCTTGCCGTAATCAGTGCGGATGCCGCAAGAAATCTGGACTGCTCCCTGCAGGTGCCGGCGCTTTCGGTCTCGCTCCCTTCGGGCGAACATTTCGGCGGCGATATCCAGCTTGGCCTGAAGGCTGATGTAACCGCCGAAACGGTTGCGATTTCTGAATGCTCGCTGGTCGTGCGCAATCTGTCGGCGGGAAATGCTGACGGAACCATTCGTGATGACGAAATCTCCATTCGCACAGCCGGAACGATTCAGCCCGCTTCCAAACAGGCGCAGTTCCCTTCGGTTCTAATCAGCATGAGGGCGGGGAGCGTAAACCTGAACGATGTGAAACTTGCCGAGAACAGCGTGATGGCCCGCATGAAAAGCGATCTGGATCTCAAGAAGCTGATCGACATGCTGGATGGATTTGCCAAGCTCCCGGAGGGGACATCGGTGTCCGGAAACAGCTCTGCCGACATCCAGTTGGCTTTTGAGAAGGGAAATCTGAATCTGAACGCCAGCGGCTCGCTGAAGTCGCTGGAGATTGTGTCGAAAGACAGCGAACCCATCCGCGAGGACGAAATCACCTTTACGGCCGATGCAAGCCGCGATGCCTCGAGCGCATTTGCGCTGAAGGATGCGTCGCTGAACTCAAAGGCCGTGCAGATTTCGGCGAAGGCCGCGATGAAGCAGGATGGCTCGGTTCGCAGCATTTCTTCTTCCGGCGAATTCGGGCTGGATCTGGATTTGCTGGCCGGATACGCGCGCGCGCTGACGGGAATGGACCTGCAGATGTCCGGCAAGCAGCGCCAGCCGTTCGAGTTTGTGTCGGAGTGGGACGCGGACGCGCCCGGCGGCATGATGAAGCATGCGCGGCTGGATACCGGGCTGCAGGTTGAGCTGATCAAGGCCTTTGGTCTTGAGGTGTCCAGTCTGAATATTCCGGTGAAGCTGGCTGATGGCCAGGCCATAATTGACATCACTGCGGGTGTGAACGGCGGTCAGCTTACCGCGCATCCGGTGATTGATTTCAACGCGGAGACGCCCGCCATTGTGCTGCAGAACCCGACCAATCTGCTCACGGGGGTTCAACTGACCGATGAGCTTTCGAATGAACTGCTGGCCAAGATTCATCCGCTGTTCCGGGGATCGTCGGAGGTTACCGGAATCCTTTCGCTGGGCATGCAGGAATTTTACTGGCCGCTGGATCCGGCGCTGCGGCCGCAGGCGCGGTTCAACGGCACGGTCCGGTTCCAGGGCCTGCGCATGGCGACGCACGGGCTGCTGGAGAAAATGCTGGAGGCCATGAAGGTCCGGGAGCGGAATGCGGAATTCGGCGACCGCGCGATGGACTTCCGCTGCGAGAACGACCGCGTCACCTGCTCGCCGTTCACATTCAAGGTGGACCATCACGACGTGACGCTGACGGGCTCGATGGGGCTGGACCAGTCGCTGGATTATGTCGCGGAGGTCCCGCTAACGCGCGAGCTGGTGGGGGATGACGCCGCGAAATATCTGGAAGGCACGACCGTTCGCATGCCAATTCGCGGAACCTCCATGAAACCTGAACTGAATGTGAACGTGCTGACCGAAGCCTCCGGCGACCTCATCAAGCAGGCCGCCAAAAAAGCCCTGCAGGAAGAAGCCGGAAAACTGCTTGAGGGCCTGTTCAAATAGTCATTGTTGTTGAAGCTTCGGAATGGCCGCAAAAGACTCAAAACGGCCCTAAAACGGCCAAAAATCGCGAAAAATGGCCACAAAAGGCACATAAGTCACAAAACAGGGCAAAGCGCTTATGGCGGGCCGGAATATATCAGGAGTCCGGAATGAGTTTTTAGCGGGTGCCGATATGATGCAAACCAGCAAGAGATCGGCGCCTGGAACGAGGGTTAAGTCTATGACGGGTGGAATTTCTGCCGCGATGAGGAGAACGCTTATTATGAGACTGCATACATCGCTTGGTGGTCGAATGTCCAAATATCATTTTCTTTTTCCTCTGCTTATTATGATGATGGGATGCGGTAACCCAGTGGATGGCCCGACTTCGTTGGCGGAACACCAGAAAGAGTCAGCGTACGATCAGATACGGGTCGGGACATCATATCAAGATGTGGCGGGCCTGGTGAGGCCCGCGATTTACGTCCAAACGAATCAAAATGGAACTATCACGTACGACCATCTTTTCGATCCAGCGTTGATGTATTCTGGTGCTAGCGAGATCACGAACGGGGTCACTCTGACTGTCGAAGGTGATCGGATCGTCTTTAAAGCACCAATTGTCATCGTGCGATGGTAGATAGCGCAAAGGGGTTAATTGTCAGAGTTATCCGGTCACACACAACGACCCCTTTACCCCACTTCGGGAGTCGCGAAGAGGCGTGTTTGCTCATCGGGGCTTCTGGAGTGCGGCGGGAAATCCGCTTCGGACGACTCCGCTTTTCATGCAAAGCGCAGTCGCGGCGAAACGCCTTGCCTGCGCACTCCAAAGCAGCTCCGCTGCAAATCACGCACGAAGAACCATTCCGCAAAATTCTGAAGAATGCCCACAGAATGCCAAAATAGGCCAAAAAGTGCCACAAAACGTCTAAAAATGCCCAAAAATGAGCAAAATGGCCCAAAACGCCAGACTTGGGCATTGTCCTGTGTGTAAATATGCTTGCATTTAGTGCCACTATACGAAATTATTCCTGCATATGATTAAACGCACATACTGGATTGAACGGATCGAAGCGGCTTGGCGGAAGCGCAATATCGTCTGGCTGGCCGGGGTGCGGCGCGTCGGTAAAACGATGCTTTGCCGATCGCTCACAGACGTGGAATATTTTGACTGCGAGCGCCCGCGTATTCGCCGGCAAATGGAGGATCCAGAAGCGTTCCTTGCAGGCTTGCAAGGAAAGCGAATCGCGCTGGATGAAATCCACCGCTTGGGAAATCCCTCCGAGCTGCTCAAGATCGCGGCGGATCATTTTCCGGATGTGAAGATTGTGGCAACCGGATCATCCAGTCTGGGCGCTTCGGCAAAATTCGGCGATACGCTCACGGGACGTAAAACCGATGTTTGGCTTACCCCCATGATTTTGGCTGATCTCGATGATTTTCAGAATACCGGTTTGCAGCACCGTCTGCTCCACGGCGGGCTGCCGCCTTTCTTCGTGATGGATACGCCGCCGGATGCGGAGATACAGGATTGGATGGATGCATACTGGGCCAAGGACATTCAGTCGTTGTTTCGTTTAGAGCGGCGGTCATCCTTTCAAAAGTTTTTTGAGCTTCTGCTGGCTCAAAGCGGCGGGATTTTTGAGGCATCAGGTTATGCGGCCCCGTGTGAAGTCAGCCGTCCGACCATCACTAACTATCTGAGCGTGCTGGAAGCCACTTTTGTGGCCCACGTCCTGCGCCCGTTCAGCACACGAAGAGCCCATGAAATTATATCCGCGCCAAAGGTCTACGGATTCGACACCGGTTTCGTCTGCACCATGCGGGGCTGGGATCATCTTCGCCCGGATGACATGGGCTATCTTTGGGAGCATCTGGTCCTCAACGAACTGCTTGCCGGGGTGGGGCGCCAGGGGCTCGGATACTGGCGCGACAAACGCGGCCATGAAGTGGACTTCGTGTGGGCGCGCCGCGGCCGGGATCCCGTCGCCATTGAGTGCAAGTGGCGCGCTGACAGGTTTGAAGCGCACTCGCTACAGTCGTTCCGGCGCATATATCCCAAGGGACAGAACCTTGTGGTCGCCAGCGATGTGGATCGGCCCTATTCAAGAAAACATGGCGACCTGAATGTGACGGTATGTTCGCTCGAAGGGTTGCTGACTTTGTTGAAATCCTGAAAAACGGCCTAAAAAGGCCTAAAATCGCTCAAAAATGCCATAAAATGGCCAAAAACGGCCATTTTCCGTATTTTTCGCGTTTTGAATGAATGCTTTGCAAAAAGGCGTCATGCTCTATAATAACGCGCTTGGAATTGAGGCTTTATGGAAACTGAACATTTTTATGTGACGACACCGATTTATTACGTCAACGACAAGCCGCATATCGGCCATGCCTACACGACGATTCTTGCGGATGTGCTGGCGCGCTATTACCGCATGCTCGGCGTGCCTTCGCATTTTCTGACCGGAACCGACGAGCACGGCCAGAAGGTCTGGCAGGCGGCGCAGTCGGCCGGGATCACTCCGCAGGAGCAGGTGGATCGCACGGTCGTTCGCTTTCAGGAGCTATGGAAGAAACTGGAAATCACGCACGACGATTTCATCCGCATGACCGAACCGCGCCACAAGAAAGTGGTGCAGGATATCCTGCAGGATCTTTACGACCGCGGTGAAATCTACCGCGACGAGTATGACGGCTGGTACTGCACGCCCTGCGAGCGATTCTTCATGGAGAAGGATCTGCTCGAGGGCCGCTGTCCGGAATGCAAGCGGCCGGTGGACAAGATCAAGGAGGCCAATTATTTCTTCAAGATGAGCAAGTATCAGCAGTGGCTGATTGACTACATCAACGAGCATCCGCAGTTCATCCAGCCGGACTATCGCAGGAACGAAACGCTGGGATTTCTTCGCAAAGAACTGAATGATCTCTGCATCTCGCGCCCCAAGAGCCGCATGGCATGGGGCATTGACCTGCCGTTCGACGATCAGTATGTGACCTATGTGTGGTTCGATGCGCTGGTGAACTACATCAGCGCCGTGGGCTACAAGTCCGACGAGGAGCAGTTTGCGAAATGGTGGCCGGCGTCGTATCACCTGATCGGCAAGGACATCCTCACCACGCACACGGTCTACTGGCCCACAATGCTGAAGGCCATGGGCCTGCCGATGCCTCAGACGGTTTTCGCGCACGGCTGGTGGCTGATGGGCGACAGCAAGATGAGCAAGTCGCTCGGCAATGTCGTCAATCCGATGGACATGGCCGACAAGTACGGCGTGGATGCTTTCCGCTATTTCCTGACGGCTGAGATGAGTCTGGGACAGGATGCGAGCTTTACCGAGGAAGCATTTGTGCGGCGATACAATTCCGATCTCGCGAACGACCTGGGCAATCTGCTCAGCCGCGTGATGAAGATGATCGGATCCAATTGCGACGGCAAGCTGCCCGCGCCTGCGCCGGATGCGCTTAATGGGAAAGATGAAGCCGATTTGTGGGCCGAGGTTCAGAAGGCCGTGGCCGAAATGGAGAGAACTCTTCAGGGCATGCGGCTCGATTTGGGCCTGGCCGCTGTGCTGACGGCCGTTCGCGCCACCAACCGCTATCTGGAACTGAAGCAGCCGTGGACGCTGGCCAAGCAGGCCGACAAGGGGCCGCTGCACACGACGCTCTACTGCGCCGCGGAGGCGCTGCGCGTGGCCGCCGCGCTTCTCACTCCGGTGATGCCCGGCAAAATGCAGGCGTTGCGATCGGCGCTGGGCATGGAAGACACGAAAACCGATTTTTCAAAACTGCAGCAGTTTGGCCTGCTGAAATCCGGTTCGGAAGTGAAGGCGGGCGAACCGCTTTTCCCGCGCATCAAGACCGAAGAGGCCCCCGCCGCGCCCGCAAAAAAAGAGCCGGAGAAAAAAGCCGCGCCTGCCGCGCCGGAAGGCGTGGCGCTGATCAGTTACGACGACTTCATGAAAGTGCAGCTTCGCACGGCGAAAGTGCTGAACGCTGAATCGGTCAAGGACGCCACCAAGCTGCTGAAGCTGGACGTCATGATCGGGCAGGAGCGCCGCCAGATCGTGGCGGGCATCGCGCTTCACTACAAGCCCGAGGAGCTCATCGGCAAAACCATTGTCGTGGTGGCTAATCTGCAGCCCGCAAAAATCCGCGGCATAGAATCCAATGGAATGCTGCTGGCCGCGACCAGCGGCTCCGTCATGCGCCTGATCACCGCCGACGGCGAAATATCGAGCGGCACCCCTGTGAAATAGCGCTGGATTTTCGAACACCGCTCTGAACAGAGCGAAGTGCGAAGTATGGTCGTCCTTCTTGGACGCCGCTCGAAAGTATTACCAGCGATAGGCGGTCCGT
>ENA-UPTA01003090-UPTA01003090.1-activated-sludge-metagenome-genome-assembly--contig:-NODE-3090-length-16667-cov-10.968156_pt1 | contig 16667 bp, 11 predicted proteins | sample MGYA00238184_ERZ773361 | MGnify/ENA primary metagenome ERZ773361 (study PRJEB29100, sample SAMN05720205) | activated sludge metagenome | isolation source: anaerobic digester from wastewater...
AATGGTGTTCCCTTCGGTACGATAGTTCCACCCGGGACCACATATTCCTGGACTGTACCGTCAGTAAGCGGCGGAATAACAGGTGGTGTATCAGGTAGCAATGACACGATCATCGGGACGCTGACCAACCCGACGAATATCCCACAAACAGCTATTTATACGGTCACGCCGACGGCGTCACCTTGTACTGGCGCCCCTTTTACTGTGACGGTAACGGTGAATCCCAAGCCTGCAATACCCAATCAGGTCAGGACGATTTGCAGTGGGGGAACCTTCACGGTAAGTCCTATAAATGGCCAGCCGACAGCGGCAACGATAGTACCTTTGGGGACAACGTATACCTGGTCTTTACCTGGTGTAACCGGGGGATTGACTGGCGGAGCCCCTGGAACGGGCCAGACAACCATTAGCGGTACGTTACATAATCCAACCAATGTTCCTCAGACGGCAACCTATACAGTTACCCCGACCTCTGGTGCACAGGACAGTTGTGTGGGATCTCCGTTTACCGTTACGGTCACTGTCAACCCTGTCCCGGCCATACGAGATACTGCAATAGCAGTATGCAGTGGCACCGTATTTAATTTGGCCTTGCTTCCGGCCAATAATGTGCCTACGGGGGTCATCATCCCCACAGGCACGACTTATAGCTGGCCAGCACCGATTGTAACCAGCGGCATAACGGGCGGTTTTGGTGGTACGAATCAGAGTTTCATCAGGGACACCTTAATAAATCCGACAAATACTCCCCAGACGGCGACGTATTTGATAACTCCGACATCCGGACTGTGTCCTGGAGCTATTTTTACACTAACGGTAACGGTCAATCCGACACCGGTAATTTTTGCTATGTCCGACACAATTTGTACCGGTGGTATCTTTTCTGTAACACCGACACATGGTATTCCGAATGGAACGATCGTACCAGCTGGTACAACCTATAGCTGGACAACTCCGTCAGGGGGGATATTCGGAGGCTCGGCGGGAAGTGGAATAATCATCAGTGATACATTGTACAATAATACGAATGTCACGCAGACGGCCATTTATACAGTAACGCCGGTATCAGGAGGGCCAGGCGCTTGTCCTGGGAATCCGTTCTTGGTAACAGTCTTAGTCAATCCGTTGCCTGATATCCCGGATCAGGATATAAGTGTGTGCAGTGGCATTGGTTTTACGGTTATTCCTATAAATGCTCCCGGGACGATAGTTCCTGCTGGGACGACATATAGCTGGGGAGTTCCGTCAGTAACTGGAAACATGACTGGCGGTTCAGCTGGGACAAACCAGAGTTCGATCCATGATACCTTGATCAACCCGACTAACGTACCCCAGACAGCCATATACACGGTTACTCCGGTTTCCGGAACATCAGGAAATTGTGAAGGCCCTGCATTTACAGTAACCGTCACTGTCAATCCCGGACCGGCCATAGGGCCTCATACAACCTCGATCTGCAGTGGGGAAACATTCAGTGTATCACCACAAAATGGTGTTCCCTTCGGTACGATAGTTCCACCCGGGACCACATATTCCTGGACTGCACCGTCAGTAAGCGGCGGAATATACGGTGGTATATCCGGTAGCAATGATACGATCATCGGGACGCTGATCAACCCGACGAACATTCCACAGGATGCCGTTTATACGGTCATGCCGACGACGCCAACTTGTCCTGGCCCTGCTTTTACCTTGACGGTAACAGTAAATCCAACACCGGTTATACCCACACTGACAACATCTATATGTAGCGGTGGAACATTCAGTGTAGCTCCTGAAAATGGAAATCCAACATCTGCAACAATAGTTCCTTCAGGCACAATCTATACATGGCCAATTCCTATTTTTGGAGGAAGTGGTGGTAGTTCAGGAATCAATCTGGACAGTATAAAGGGAACATTGGTCAATCCTTCCAATATAGCTATAACGGCCACATATTCAGTAATACCTACTTCGGGGGCACAAGGCCAATGTGTAGGTGATACTTTTAATGTAATAGTGACCGTAAATCCTGTACCATTTATCCCTGATATGCATACAAGTGAATGCAGCGGGTACATGTTTACGGTATCTCCTCAAAACAATGTGCCTCCGGGGACAATAGTACCAGCCGGAACGATGTACAGCTGGCCAATGCCTAATTTACCACCCGAATTGACAAACGGAGCAACTGGAACTCATAACCCGTTTATTTACGGAACACTGATTAATCATACTAATGTTCCTTGGGATGCGATTTATACAGTAACCCCAGCCACATCGCTTTGCACCGGTAACAGTTTCATCCTGACGGTAACTGTAGATCCGACACCTAAGATTCCTAATTATTTTGATACGATCTGCACGGGTGAATCTTTTTCAATTTCACCTGCAGTAAATGATGGTCCCGACACAATTGTCCCGGTGAATACTATATACAGTTGGCCTGCACCTACAGCTCCTGTTAATTTAAACGGTGGCGTTGGTGACACTAATCAGTCGTCCATAAGCGGGACCTTGGTGAATACTACCGATGTCCCAGTGACGGCTATCTATACAGTAACTCCAATATCAGGGAACTGCCCAGGTAATAGTTTTACTGTTACAGTAATTGTTAACCCTACACCTTTAGTTCCCAATTATGATATAAGCATTTGTAGTGGGGAGGTATTCACGATAGAACCCCCGAACCATCCTCCAGATACTATTGTTCCTGCAGGAACCACGTATACCTGGCCTGTACCAATAGCGCCTAATATTATTGGCGGTAATTCCGGACTTAATGAACATAATATCACCGACACTCTCTTTAATCAGACAGCCTCAGTTCAAACTGCAATATACACAGTTGTTCCAAAATCCGGTACTTCAGGAAATTGCGAAGGCCCGCCATTTACAATAACAGTTCATGTTAATCCTATTCCGATTGTTCCTGATCTGACAGATTCTGTTTGTAGTAATGAGCCTTTTTGTGTGACTTTGCCTTTGAGTAATCCTAATGATTCTATTATTATTCCAACCGGAACAACATATAGTTGGCCTGCACCTGTGGTTACCGGAGGAATAACCGGAGGTGACTCGGCTATTAATCATAGTGGAATCTGTGACTCTTTGCACAACCCGACAAATGTTACCCAATATGCGACCTATATAGTTACGCCCTTTTTTGGCGGATGTTATGGTACACCATTTACGGTGACAATTACTGTGTTTCCCACACCTGAAATTCCAAATTTTGTCGATACTGTGTGTAGTGGTGATACATTCGCGATAAAACCGATAAATAATGCTCCACAAGGAACAACAATAGTCCCCGTTGCTACCTCCTATAGCTGGACAGCTCCTTCAGGCACAGGATTTATTGGCGGGGTTGCAGGCAGCGATACAAGCATTTCCGGATCACTGATCAATACTACCAATACATTACAGATCGCGGTGTATACGGTAACGCCTACTGCAGTATCCCCGCTGAACTGTGAAGGATTGCCTTTTACAGTAACTGTTTATATATTCCCTGTGCCAAAAATTCCTGATTTGGACACCAGTGTATGCAGCGAAGAACATTTTGTTGTAATACCTGAAAATGATCCTCCAGCTTCGATTGTTCCGGTGGGAACAGTTTATACATGGAATGAACCATGGATACAGCCTCCCGGAGTCATCACCGGAGGTGTTGCCGGATCCGCAGTGGGTAATATTAACGGGACACTTGCGAATATGACAAATTTCCCATCAGTAGCCATATATACAGTTACACCCCAATCCGGGTTTTGCCCCGGGCCTGATTTTACACTTACTGTTACAGTAAATCCCAAACCTACTGCCAATTTTGAATACCAAAACGATCATTCGATAGAACCTTTTGACGGTACGATAATTTTTGAAAATTTATCTCTTGATGCAACCTATTTTTGGTGGGATCTTGGTGATGGGACTCAAGAGAATATTTACGAAATAATCTTTTCGCACAGATACATGTATGACACAATGGTAACTGTGATGTTGGTAGCTTATAATCAATACGAATGTTATGATACCATTGTGAAAAATGTGATTGTTGATCCTCTGCAGGGACTTTATGTTCCTAATGCTTTTTCACCTACAGGAATTAATTCAGAAGTCAATACATTTTATGCTGTTGGTTATGGCCTAAAAACATTCCATATTGAAGTTTTTGACAGATGGGGAAATAAATTATGGGAATCAAATGAAATTGATGAATTCGGACGACCTACAGGTAAATGGGATGGGACTTATAAAGGAAAGCCACTTCCTACCGGTGATTATGTTTGGAAAGCTTTTGCTATTTTTAAAGATGATTCCATATGGACTGGGATGGATTATAAACAATATGATCACGGTGGAAAAAGAAAACAAGGAAAATTAACTTTAATAAGATAAAATTATGAATAGATTTATATTAATATTTATAACAAAAATTTTGTTATGTTTAATTTTATTTCCTAATCCAATCTATGCTCAAGGGCCGGCCTTTTCTCAATTAGAACCTAATAAAATGAACATTAATCCTTCTTATGCCGGTTTGTCCGGTAGATTAAGTTTTAATTTAATTTCCCGACACCAATGGCTGAATGTCAGTAATGGATATAATACCACGCCAAAATTCAATATTGATGCTCGATTAAATAAAGTTTTTGGGGCTGGTTTGGTTTTTATGAACGATATGGATTTCAATTCAATACGAACTATGGAGGGGGGATTTATTTTATCAGCCGGTTATTTTTGTGATTTTGAAACAGCTAAATTTCATAAATTCGGACTTAGAATAAAAAATAAAAAAAATACATATTTTTATTTTGGTGTAGGAGCAAAGATATCTTATTTTGATAAAAGACTTGACAGAAATCATTTAGTCTTTTCGGATCAGCTTGACCAAATAAATGGAATTGTGAGGCCTTCCACTTTTTTAAGTTCAAATAATTTTGAAGCGTTAACATATGGAGACATATCTGTAGGAGGACTATTAATGTATCATAATGAAGATATTGATATTGAGATAGGGGGGGCAGGTCTGAATCTATTGAAGCCAAAGCAAAGCTTCTTAGGTCTTGAAACAAGATTAGAAGATGGTTGGGCGCTGCATTCAAATTTTATTTATTACTATGAAGCCAGAAAAAAGAACTTTGTCTCTTTTGCTTTAGCCTATATGAAACAGCCTCCTATGAGTACATTGGTGTTTGGCGTTACTGGCTCATTATTTAATAATGGGAGACTTGGTGTAGCCTATCGTCATGAATCTTTCTTGAATTTCAGAAATTTTGATGCAATGATACTTACAGCTGGTTATATGAGACCAATGAAAGGTAAACGCAAAGGGACAGGTGTTCCAAGGAATTTTTTAAAAATTGCATATTCTTACGATATAACATTGTCATCTTTGACAAATGCTTCTGGCGGGTCTCATGAAATAACTATAGGATTTGTGCAAATTATAGGTCAAAAAAGATGGTCAAAAGGTGGAATTTGTGATGACGACCAAATGAAGTTTGCAATAAAAGACCAAAGGCTTTTTGGTTGGGGTATTAATGTTACCAAAGGAAATAGATAGGTATATTCATAATATAGAAGCCACATTAAAATTGTAATTATGAGACTATTTTTAAAAGTAATAAATCTGGTACAAATAATAAAATGCACATTATTATTTTTTGTAATCATAATATCTGGCAGCGCATGCGACAAAAGCGAAACAGCACCTCCTGTTATAACGATTCAGGGAAGCAACCCGGATGTAGTAATACTTGGAAGTGATACAACTTATGCAGACCCGGGAGCTGTTGCCAACGACAATAGCGGGAGTAACCTTACTGTTTCTGTTAGTGGCACTGTCAACATGTTTTCTGCCGGTGATTATTCCATAAAATATTCTGCAACAGATGCTGCTGGCATCATTGGAGAGGCGACAAGAACTGTTATAGTTGACGGGGGACAATATTTGTCAGGAAATTATACTGTTGAAGATTTTACAGGGACAGTATCAAATGGTACCTATCCTGAAACAATTGATGCTCCGACAATTTGTCCAAATAAAATCTATTTTTCTAAATTCGCATTTCATGTAAACGGAACAGTTTATGGAACCATTTCCGGGACAATTATTACAATTCCCACCCAAACAATTACTTGTGGTTGCCCTGAAGCAGAGAGGACATTTTCCGGAACCGGCACCTTTACTACTGCCAACCCGGCAACGTTCACTATCCATTATTCTGAAATTTCAAATGGTCACACTGTTCAAGGACACGGGGTTTATTCCTTAATATAAGGATTTTAAAACATTTGTTTGCTGTTAATTCTGAAAACACAAGAATAAAAAAAGAACACGAATTTGACAAAGTGATTACGTTTGAGGAATTGAAATCCGAACTTTTTTTGTCACCCCTATTGTCACCTAAAAGAAAAAAGTCGCTGTAAAATATTAATTTACAGCGACTTGGATTTTGATTCTGTGGTCCCACCTGGACTTGAACCAGGGACCACCTGATTATGAGTCAGGTGCTCTAACCAACTGAGCTATAGGACCTATTGCTATTTTAGCAAGCTATTTGGTTTTGTGGCGGCAAAATTACATCTTTGCACCCAGTTTTCCAAATAAAATTTTTTATGTCCGCACAAAAAATTAAAAACATCATTTTTGATTTTGGTGGTGTCATTATCGATATCGACTATTGGCGAAGCATCAACGCTTTTATTAAACTGGGGGCAAAAGGATTTGAAAGCATCTACTCCCAGGCCAGCCAGATTGAAGTCTTCGACAAACTCGACAAAGGGATGATAAGTCCCGATGACTTCCGAAAAGAACTAATCCGTTTTTTTCCACCCGAAACCACACTCAAGATGATTGATGATGCCTGGAATGCCATTTTGCTGGGTATACCCGGACACCGGATACACTTGCTGGAAAAAATCAGAAAAAACTACCGCCTGATTCTGATGAGCAATACCAATATCATCCATTACGACATTTACAGCAAAGAACTGAAAGAAAAATTCGGTTACGACACGCTGGACTGCCTGTTTGATAAAGTGTATCTATCCTTCGAACTGGGTATGCGCAAACCCGACACCGCATTTTTCAAGCTGATACTGGACGAAAACCACCTCGATCCCGCCACCACTTTGTTTATTGACGATTCGGAACAAAACCTGCCGCCTGCACAAAGTCTTGATATACACACATATTTTTTAGAGAAAGGCACAGATGTAAGTACCCTTTTTGAAAAGGCTTTCCTGACAGACAAAGTATTGACCAGGATACTGCCAAAAAAAATTAATACCACCAGATAACACTTTTTTTAAGTACCGGCGGGGTTTGTTGCGGACTATTAACTTATTTCTTTTCTTTGAGTGCCAGGGTTGAGGTAATCACCACCTGCGAGATTTCAGACACCATAAAAGCACCGTAAAAAGTAACATCGCCGGAGCCGGCTGCAGGTGCCTGCCACTTGAACGACCATGAATTACTGCCTTCGGCCCTGGAACCCTTATCAGTATGGGTGATATACTTTCCCTTTCCGATTAATTTAGTACGGTCGGAATCAGTCAGGATTAGTTTACCCATTAAAGTTCCCGAAACATTTTGCGGCGACACTTCAAAACCTATGCGCTGCACCCCTGCCGAACCGCTGGCAGCAGCTTTGATGGTATAGGTTTTCCCAGGCTCATAGACATTGCTGACCGCATCAGAAGTAATCATGCCTTCCTGTTTCTTTAAAGTAGCATTATGACAGGCCATACAGGTTTTTACATCAGCCGGTGAACCGGTCTTGGCTGCAGGGGCACCTCCCGGATAAGAAAATAACTGCAGACTGAAAAAGCCTACCACAAACAATGTGGTTATAAATACCAAAACAGTGGTTTTTGTTCTCATTGTTTTTTTATTTCAAAGATAACAAATTATTTATAATATTCCGAAATTTCTTTCAATACATCCAAAGTCTCATCCAGGGTGTTGGTACTTACAAGTTTCGTGCGAAACTGTTTAAAATTTTCCAAAGCCCTGAAAATGGTGCTGTAATGTTTCCGCATTTCGAGTATGGCTGTGCGCTCGCCTTTGTTATTTACTGAGCTGAGCAGATGTCCGGTAACCATTTCTATTCTTTCGCCAATCAGCGGCGGTGTGGGGAGTTTTCCAAACTTAATATATTCTTTGATATCTTTAAAAATCCATGGATTGCCAATAGCAGCCCGGCCAATCATCGCCCCATCCACGCCATAACGATTTTTCATTTCGAGGGCAAACTGCGGTGTGTCCACGTCGCCATTGCCGATGACCGGAATGGTAATTCGCGGGTTATTCTTCACCGCCCCAATGAGTGACCAGTCGGCTTTACCTTTATACATCTGAGTTTTTGTGCGTCCGTGGATGGTGATGGCGCTGATGCCGACATCCTGCAACTGTTCGGCCAGTTCAGGCATGACGATATTTTTTTCGTCCCATCCCAGTCGGGTTTTAACAAACACAGGTTTAGAGGAACTTTTCACAACTGCCGTGGTAATATCCAGCATTTTCGGGATATCTTTCAACAAAGCGGCGCCACCTCCTTTGTCCACAATTTTTTTTACCGGACAACCAAAATTCAAATCAATAAAATCCGGGTTAGCCTCTTCGGCAATAGCTGCTGCAGCTACCAAAGAGTCCTTATTGTTTCCGAAAAGCTGTATCCCGATAGGCCGTTCTGATTCGTCAAAAACCAGTTTTTTTTTACTTTTTTCCGCACACCGCAGCAGGCCTTCGGCTGCAACAAATTCGGTAACCACCATGTCGGCACCATAGGATTTGCATATTCTGCGAAAGGCAGTATCAGTAACATCTTCCATAGGGGCCAGCGCCAGGATAAAATCAGAAAAAAGTTTTCGTACAAATTCGTTCACTATAGTTTTTTATTAAAAATTAGCAATTATCACTTTTTTGAAACAAAAGTATTAATTTAGCGTAATCAAGCAACCAATTATATTATTTTGATGTCTATTGAAATATCGCGCCATAATTCAAAGCAAGAACCAAAAATTCAAAATAAATGAAAAACATATCGACTATCTTTATTGGTATTTTATGCACCATTGTATTTTCTGTTTTTTCGCAACAAGACGCCAAAGCACAGTTAACTGTTGTTGAAGGCGCCGCACTCAATATGACACCCCTGCAATTAGTTCAACAAGTATTGGTAGGCTCTGGCGTAACGGTGAGTAATGCTACCTTTAACAGTTCGGCAGCATCAATTTCGTCCAATGCCATCGGGTCGTACACTGCGGCCAACGTTGCAGGAACTCAGCTTGGTTTTAGCGGCGGTATTTTGCTTACTTCCGGACAGGCATCGCTTGCTATTGGGCCAAACACCAATTCGGGTGCGGGATTCAACACCAATTTGACTGCCGATCCCGACCTACAATTATTAGTATCCACCACTGTGTATGACAAAGCAGTTCTGGAATTTGACTTTGTTCCTATTTCCGACACCATCAGGTTCCGGTATGTGTTCGGTTCCGAAGAGTTTGACGAATTTTGCAGTTCCAGTTATAACGACGTTTTCGGATTTTTTATCAGCGGCCCCGGCATCACCGGGCCTTTTACAGGCAATGCCAAAAACATAGCCGTGATGCCGAACAACCCTGCCGACTATGTTACCATTAACAACATCTGTAATGCCGGCGCCACCTATTCGTGGCTGAACTCGGGAGGCACCTATTTTCAGTACGACAGGATGACCTATGTGTTCACTGCATGGAGCCTTGTTACTCCCTGCCAGACCTACCACATCAAGCTGGCAGTTGGCGATGCCGGCGACCACATCCTGGATTCAGGTGTTTTTCTTGAAGCCAATAGTTTTTCATCCAACGGAGTTTCTTACAACACTTCTTTCTCTTCACAGGTCGACACGGTAGCCGTTGAAGGATGTAATGACGCCATCGTTACCTTTCATCTTGGCCAACCGGACATTATCCCGACTGTGATCAACTATACCGTAAGCGGCACCGCCATCGAAGGTGTTGACTACCCCAATGTTCCCGACAGTCTTATCATACCTGTCGGTCAGGATTCAGCATACTTTGTTATTCATCCTATCGCCGATGGCCTTGCCGAACCCGGTGAAACAGTGATTATTTCTTATGTGAACACTGTTTGCGGCACCCTGGATACCATCATGATCCTGATAAACGACTATACTCCGTTATACACCATATCTATTACCCCTGAAGTAAAAAATTGCGGCGGACAGGCTGCTAACATCAGCATTACTGCCGGCGGCGGTTATACCACTGCCGCCCACGGTCTCAGCTACGAATGGAGCAGCGGCGCGGGAAACACCGCGGCAGTTGTTGTTGATCCTGCCACTCCAACCATGTTTTATGTAACGGTTTCTGATGCATGTTTCTTTTTTAATGATTCTGCCAGTTACTATATTGTCGACAGTGTCATGGTAAGTATCAGCGACTTGCAAAATACCATCACCAACGTGGATTCCGTAACCTGTTTCGGATACAGCGACGGCTCTGCCACCGTTACCGCTACAAGCGGTCTGGAGCCCTATCATTATGTATGGTCGCCCACCAGCGACACAACCAACACCGCCGACAGCCTTGCTGCAGGCACCTATTTTGTTACCATAACGGACAATATCGGCTGCACCTCCGGCAACTTCGTCATCCTGAATGATCCGCCTGAAATTGGGCTGCTGCTGACCCCTACCGACGAAACCTGCTACACTTTTTGCAATGGATCCATAGCCACTCAGGTAACCGGAAACTATTCGCAGCCAGTTACCTGGGCATGGAGTACCACACCGGCGCAAAATACGGCCAACGCCACCGATCTTTGTCCCGGGACATATACTGTTACTTTTACCTATTCGGTCCACGACTGTTTTGTGGTGGAAACTGCCGACATTATCACCGGAACCCCTATAACCGCGGACTTTACGGCAACACCTGATTCCGGATTTGTCCCGTTAGCGGTACAATTTACCTATACCGGCATCGGAGCCACTGATTTTTACTGGGACTTTGGCGATGGGACCAACAGTACAGCCGCCAATCCACAACATACCTATACCGATAAAGGATTATATATTGCCACTCTTAAGGTAAGCAGCGGGCCACCCAATTTCTGTGAGGCAACCCAACAGGTTGAAATAGAAGTTATTCACCCATCCAGTATGCTTGTTCCCAATATTTTCACGCCAAACGACGATGGCCATAACGATATCTTCCAGATTGAATCGCAGGGTATTAACACCCTTGAAATAGCCATCTTTAACCGCTGGGGCAAAAAAATATTCAATGGCAGTTATACTGAATTTTCCACATCTTTGGTCAAGACCGACATCTGGGATGGCACCAGCAAAAGTGAAGGAAAATGTGCCGATGGCATCTATTTCTATTACCTGGATGCCGTTGGTGACGACCTGAAAGAATACCACCTGCAGGGGACCATTACTTTAATGAGATAATCAGTATTTCTGAATGATCATCAACCCATCACGAAAGGGCAGCAATAAATTGTCTGCCCTTTCATCGTTTCTGACGTATTCGTTGAAGGCGGCCACAGATTGCGTGCCACGGTAATTTTGTTCCTGCTCGTCGAGGATTTTTCCGTGCCATAGCACATTATCGGCAATAATATATCCTCCGGGATTCAGTTTTTCGAAGACCAACTTATAGATGTCGAGATAAATTTCTTTGTCACAATCAATAAACACCAGGTCAAAGGATTGATGCAGGCCATTTATCAGCTCTCTGGCATCGCCAATCATGAGTTCAATTTTTTGTTGAAACCCACTATCCATAATATTTTTACGGCAGATGTCCTCTAATTCAGGATTTGATTCAATAGTAATCAACTTTCCGTTGGTTTGCAACCCCTGTGCAATACATATTGCCGAATAGGCCGTGTAAGTGCCCACTTCCAACGCAAATAACGGTTTTATCATGCGGCTCATCAAACTGAGGAGTTTTCCCTGCAGATGCCCCGAAAGCATTATCGGATTCATAACTTTCAGATTCGTCTCGCGGTATATACGATTAAGTATCGTCGACTCAGGTTTCGAAATTTGTTCCGCGTACTCAATTATCTTCGGATCGATAGGATTCATTGGACTGATAAATTATTTGTGCAAAACTTTCGGTGTCGAATATCTCATTGGCAATTTCCAACAATTCCGTGTCTTTGATTTGCTCAATCTTATGGTTAATTTGAGCGATACTGTCAATTTTGTCAAATACCATGTAAGTTTTTCCTATGGCCAGCATCTCGGCTATCTTCGATTCGTTTGCCAGGGCGATATTTCCTATTAACTGTCGTTTTGCCTGTGCAAGCTGGACAGCACCCAGTTTTTGCTGACGCAATTTGCGCAGTTCCGCATAAATAAGGGCCATTGTTTTGTCCATACTGCCATTCTCGGTGCTCACATAGATACGGAACAATCCCGTGTCGGAAAAAGCGGAATAGCTGGACTCAATATTATAGGACAGGCCGTGCTTTTCGCGTACAGCCATGTTCAGCCGGGCGTTGGATGCCGGGCCGCCCAGCAGGTTGTTAAGCAACACCAGGCCGAGCCGGCGTTTGTCGTACACCGGATAGGCCGGCCTTCCCATGACACAGTGTGACTGAAATATATTTTTTATAAAATCCCGTTTAACCGGTTTGTATCCCCTGAAAGCTTTTCTTTTAGCACTGGTTCCCGCAGGCGGCTGTCCCTGCTCAAACCATTTTTTTAACACCCTGAGGATAGTGTCGGATTCAAGACCGCCAATGATGCTGATAACCATCCCTTCCGGATTATAATTATCATCCATAAAGGTTTTGATGTCATCTCTGGTAAAACCCTTGATCCTGGCCGGCTCGCCTAGAATATTCCAGCCCAGAGGATGATTCTTAAAAACCAGTTCGTCGAAATCATCCAGTATCACTTCTTCGGGGATATCTTTGTAATAATAATATTCGTCCACAATGATGGCTTTTTCTTTTTCCAGTTCCTTTTCGGGAAAAATGGAATGAAACAACACATCAGAGATTACCTCGGCAGCTTTTTCAAAATACTCTTTCAGCACAGAACAATGTATGCAGGTTTCTTCCTTGGCGGTATAGGCATTGAGTTCGCCGCCGTAATTTTCGATGCTGTTGTATATCTGGCTGGAACGGCGCGTTTCGGTCCCTTTAAAAAAAACATGCTCAATAAAATGTGCCAATCCTTTTTGTGCCGGAGTCTCATCACGGGAGCCCGCATTGATAAAAATCCCAAGATGCACGATGGGGGTATCGCTGTTCTTGTGGACAATGCGTATCCCGTTGTCCAGCTTATAAAAATTAAACTCTTTTTCGTTTTTCATACGGGCAAAGGTAGATTAATTTCAGATTTCAGAATTCAGAATTCTGAATGCAGGGGGTAGTCTTTCGTCTGGTGTATGGATAAAGTACCAAATTCTTATTACCGAATTCATAATTACATTAGTTTTGTAATACAAAATCTTTGTCATGAAAAATATCGCGGTTTTTTGCGGTTCTTCAGCCGGGGGCCGGCCCGTTTACGGAGAAAAAGCCCGGCTATTGGGAAAACTCTTTGTAAAAAATGGTTTTTCGCTGGTATATGGTTCCGGGAATGTAGGTTTGATGGGCATCATGGCCGACTCCATGCTTGAAGAAGACGGCGAGGTGATAGGTGTCATCCCGCAGCGCCTGGTTGATGTGGAAGTAGCTCACAAGCACATCTCCCGCACACATATCGTGGCCACCATGAGCGAACGCAAGATGCTTATCGAACAGCTTTCCGATGCGTTTGTTATCCTGCCAGGCGGCATGGGCACCCTGGATGAATTTTTTGAAATGCTTACCCTGGGACAACTAGGAATCATAAAAAAGCCTATAGGTGTTTTTAATATTGAGGGGTACTTCGACAAAATGCTCACCATGCTGGATTATTTTATTGAAGAACGCTTTATGAGGCCGGAACACAAAGAATTATTTTTTGTCAGCGATGACGAAAATGAGCTTATAGAATGTCTGAAAACCTTTCAGCCAAAAGAAACGGTAAAGTGGCTTGAGAATTTTAAACATACAAAATTTTGAAATGATCAAGACCGGGGCAAAAATCCTTAATGAGCTTTCGACCGAAGCTAAAGGCTCGGCACGTCAAAGAAAAAACCACAACTTTCACCAAGGTGAGCACGAGGTGCTTCAGCGCATGCTCAACGCCCTGTGTCCGGGCACTTATATCCGTCCGCACAAACACTCGGATCCGGGAAAAAACGAAATCTTCATCATCCTGCGCGGCCGTACGCTAGTGGTAGAATTTGATGACAACGGCCACATCAGCGACCATATTATTTTGGATAAAGCCACCGAAAACTATACAGCCGAAATACCGCCGGGACGTTATCATACGATTATCGCGCTGGAGGCCGGCTCGGTGGTTTACGAAATAAAAGAAGGCCCCTATTGTCAGGCCACCGACAAAAACTTTGCTCCCTGGGCGCCCGAAGAAGGCGGCGACGGTGCTGCAGCCTTTTTGCAAAAAGTTTTCGATCAACTGTGTATACGTTTTCAATGAAAAATTATCAAAAACTTCTGCTATGAAAAAAACACTGGTAGTAGCGCATCGCGGAGGAAGCCTTTTGGCTCCCGAAAACACCATGGCCGCTTTCCGGCAGGCTCTGGAGCTTGGTGTTGACCGCATAGAGCTTGACGTACAGCAAAGCAACGACGGGATGGTACTGGTGATGCACGACGAAAAAATCAACCGTACCACAAACGGAAAAGGAGTTATCAGCGAAATGAACTATGCACAACTGAAAGATGTGGATGCCGGTAGCAAATTTTCAAAAGAGTTCAGTAATGAAAAAATCCCCTTGCTGGACGAGATTTTGCACCTGGTCAACGGACAATGTGAGCTGCTGGTGGAAATAAAAAATCCCGGGAACATCAACCAGGGACTTGAAAAAAATGTGGCCAACCTCATAGAGCAACACCAGGCATTGGCATGGTGCATCGTGCAATCCTTTGAATACGAATCGTTGTACCGCCTGCACAAAATCAACGACCAAATCACCCTGGGACTGCTTCTCGACAAGCCTAAAACGGACACTTTAAAAAAATCCGCAGCCAATACCAGCTTCATCAGCGAAATAAACATAAACCGCCGCAGCGCCAGTGCCGCCATGATTGACCTGATTCACCAAATGAATAAGAAAGTTTTTGTGTGGACAGTCAATAAACCCGGGGAGATGGCCAGGCTGATAAAAAATGGGGCTGACGGCATCATTACCGACGACCCAAAAACATTAAAAGCCTTGCTGTACGGATAATCCTGAAGACTTTGCCACCTTTGCGGAAAAAATATTCCAAAATAAAAAACAGCAATGATTTCATTTTTATAAAAAGTTGTATCTTTGCAGTCCAAAATGCCACCTTAGCTCAGCTGGTTAGAGTGCCAGATTGTGGATCTGGAGGTCATGGGTTCGAATCTCATAGGTGGTACCAAAAAAAGCACAACACCTTTTGGTGGGGTGCTTTTTGTGTTTATCTTCGTAAAAATTTTTAACCATGGCTGACAAAAGAGGCATTATACCGAGAAAAATAAAAGGATTCAGAGATATTGATCCCAACCTTAATCAGTTAAAATGGAAAATCATCCATGCCGCCAGCAGCATTTACAGGCTTTATGGTTTTGAACACTGGGACACACCCATACTCGAATACGCCGATAATCTGGGCAAATACCTTCCCGACACCGATACCATAGAAGAAGGCGTATATTCCTTCAGAAATCCCGAAAAAGAACCGGTATTAAAAACCGACGGCAAAGAACTCAGGGATGAATGGGACAAGGTGATCATGGAAAACCATTTCTTATCGCTGCGGTATGACCTTACAGCTCCCCTGGCGAGGCTTTATGCTGAAAAACTATGGCTCGACAGCCAGAAAGGCGTTGTTAATTCCGCCAATGCGCCCATGTTCAGAAGGTACCAGTACGGCCCGGTGTATCGGTACGAAACCAAACTCGACCCCGGAAGATTTCGCGAATTCTGGCAACTGGATTTCGACTCGGTGGGCACCTCCAACGTGGCCTCCGATGCCGAGGTCTGCATGATACTTTCCGATGCCATGGAAGCCATTGGCCTGAAGAGAAACACTTACGTGGTAAAAGTAAATAACCGCAAGGTGCTCAAGGGATTTCTGCAAAGCATAGGTATTGATACCGAAGCCGAAGAACAAGCTATTTTACGAATCATTGATAAAACCGATAAAATCGGCCTGAAGGGGCTTACTGAAGAGCTGGGAGCCGGCCGCAAAGATGTGTCGGGGGCTTTTATCGCAGGGCTGAAACTCCCAAACGACAAGATTGACGCCATACTTTCATTTCTGAATGAATTTCAGCATGCCAGAAAAAGAAGCGAAATTCTTGACCGGCTTTATAATTATCTGTCAAACTCCCCAACAGGGACAGAAGGCGTTGAAGAATTGGGCAAAATTGACCAAATCCTCAGCCCTCTCGGCTTTGATGAAGAAAGAATTATGTTTGAGCCCACCCTCATCAGGGGCATGGGGTATTACACGGGGCCTGTCTTTGAAGTGGAATCAAAACAAACTTTTATCGATAGCAAAGGCCTTGAAAGAAAAGTAGGCTCGATATGCGGCGGCGGAAGATACGACGGGCTGGTGGAACGCCTCA
>ENA-UPTA01003092-UPTA01003092.1-activated-sludge-metagenome-genome-assembly--contig:-NODE-3092-length-16654-cov-8.688776_pt1 | contig 16654 bp, 11 predicted proteins | sample MGYA00238184_ERZ773361 | MGnify/ENA primary metagenome ERZ773361 (study PRJEB29100, sample SAMN05720205) | activated sludge metagenome | isolation source: anaerobic digester from wastewater...
TAGGTTATGTTAACGCTCCTGCTATTATGCAAAGAGTAATACAGAGTTCCTGTGATGCGAAGGTCGATATAGATGACTACAAGCTTAGGCGTGATATGCTGTATGACCATATGGTAAAGTGCGGATTCAGCATAAAGAAACCGCAGGGAGCATTCTATCTTTTTGTCAAGTCACCTGTGGAAGATGAAATGGAATTTGTTGAAAAAGCGAAAAAGTATAACATACTGATAGTTCCAGGAAGAGGATTTGGTATGAGAGGGTATGTAAGGATGTGTTTCTGCATTTCCAAAAAGACTATACAAGCGAGTCTTCCGAAGATAACAGAACTTGCCAGGGAGTATTTCGGATGATTAAGATATCTCTGGATAACGGAATCCATAATTTGAATATTGACAAGCTTGCCTTTGGTACAGGCTGCTTTTCTGATTATGCTGATAAAGAAAGTTATTTTCTTCTCATGGACAGATTCTATGAGAATTTTAAGACTTTTGATACAGCCCGTTCATATAATGAATGGCTGCCTGACGGAAAAGATATTTCCGAGTATATGCTCGGCGAATGGATGAACTCCAGAAAGAACAGAAATAATGTCGTAGTAGTGACTAAAGGCGGGTTTCCAAAGAACCTTAAAATAAAAAAAGATGTGCAGAACAGATTAACAAAAGAGGATCTTCAATTTGACATAGATACCAGTCTTGCTACTCTTAAGACAGATTATGTTGATATTTTTCTTCTTCACAGAGATGACTTATCCAAACCAGTTGAGTACATAATACCTATACTCCAGGATTTTATAAAGCAGGGTAAAACTAGGTTTATAGGCGTGAGTAACTGGACAAGCGACAGGATTGAAAAAGCCCAGGATTTTATAGCAAAAGAGAAAATGATACCGTTATCCATATCACAGTGTTATTTCTCATTAGCAGAATCATCACCTGAAAAATTTGATGACGATACAATCGTATGTATAAACAGGCAGGAATATAAATGGTATGAAAGGAGCAGAATCCCGCTGATGGCATTTACATCCCAGGCAAAAGGATTTTTCTCAAAATATAATTCTATTCAGCTGAAGCAAAGCGAAATAAAAAGATTTGTTTCCGAAATAAATATAGAAAGAGCAAAAAGAGCAAGAATGCTTGCCAATGAATACAGCGTATCACCGACATGTATTGCTTTGGCATATTTGGTAAACAATCCGGTGCAGACTTGTGCTGTAATAGGTCCGAAAAACATATCACAATTAGAAGACAGCATTAATGTCAAAGAAATCCTGCTTTCGAAAACACAGATTGACTGGCTTATAGGAGAGTAATGGAAAATTCGCAAAACCGTAAACTGCAACCTTATCAGTCATTCATCCTCATAACGGCAGTTATGATAATATTCCTTGGAGTTCAGACTGCAGGAATATTCTTTTTAAAGGATAATCTTTATCTGTATCAGGCAGTTTGCGAGATACTTGGACTTGCAATACCAGTACTTCTGTATATGCTTATTACCGGCAGAGTTAAAGAAAACGTGCATATAAAAAAGGTAAGCGGAAGGAACCTTTTGATAATTGTGGCAGTCGTGATATTATCAATACCTGTTTCAATGCTGCTGGCGACTTTTAATATGTGGATAGTTGAGAACTTGTTCGGGATTACTTCGGGGCTCGAAGACAGCATAACGATAAACAGGTTTGATGAATATATAAAAAGCATATTAGTTATGGCGCTTACTCCTGCCATATGTGAAGAAATTGCTTTTAGGACAGCATTTATGTCCGGTCTGGAAAGATTAGGCAGAACTTTGTGTTTTTTCTTTGTTTCTCTTTTCTTCTCTTTAGCCCATATGATTCCGGAAAAGCTTTTATCAACATTCGCATTGTCTCTGCTTTTATGCTATTTCCTGTACAGGACAGGTTCGGTTCTTAGCGCGATGCTTGGACATTTTATAAACAATTTTATTGCTCTTACGATAACATATGCAGCAAAAAATACTCCTACAGAGGCCGAAAGTGCAGAATTACTCAAAGCATATGGGCTTACTGAATATGGCCTGTCCTTTATCGTATGGGGGGCTTTATCGTTGCTTCTAATTCCAGTTATAGTCATACTGTTAAATAAATTTAAACATAATACTGAAACTACCAAAATTACTATTATTAAAGAATCAAAAATGGATGGTAATGCGATAGCGGCATTTCTGCCTGCCCTTACAGTATTCATGATTCTAGTTGCAATAGTTATAGTGAGTAATGCCTTAGGTGTTCTTTAGAATTTCAATAAGATCAGAATAGCTCTTAACATAGTAAGTGCAAGGAGCGATATTCAATATGCCATGCGAATCATAGTAACAGGAATCAATTCCTGAATTTATTGCACACTCGATATCTATATCCCTGTCTCCAATAAACAGTATCTGTTTCTTATCTAGTCTGTATTTGCCAATAAGGTAATCAACAGTCGCACTGCTTGGTTTTAAAGGAAATCCAGAATCCCTGAACAATATTTCTTCGAAATACTTAAGATAATTTTTTGATTCGAGAAACCGGAATATGGATTCGCCACGGTTTGTAACGATAAAACTGTATCCTTCGGTATTCTCTAAAATCTCAGTAGTGCCCTGAAAAGGAAAAGCTTTACTGACATTCATTTTTTCCTCAGCTTCCATAAACTCATTAACCAGGTTATAATAATCCAGATTATGTTTCTCCGAAAGTAATTTTAATGTATGAGTCAGTGATTTATGCAGGTTATGTGATATCAGAGTATAATCCTCAACTATCCCTTTAGTTATTAAAACCTGTTCAATGACTTTGGAGATTTCCCCGTATGTGTCAAATAGTGTCCCATCAAAGTCCCAAATTATATGTTTGTATCTCATAGCCATATTCAATCTTGTATTTGCATAACCTTTCTGTTTAAGTATAATAAAGTATAACATATGAAAGGATGATTTTCTGATGTTTATAAATGAAGCGGTAGTATTAAAAAACAATAAGGTATTGAAAGCGGCAGACCTGTCACAAGAACAAATCGATAGAGCAAGTAAAGGCGCAATGTCTCATGCGATATTGGATTCTCATAATACTGCTGATTCTAAAGACGAGCTAAAACTGAAATTTGACGCAATGGCAAGCCATGACATTACATATGTTGGTATTCTGCAGACTGCTTTTGCCTGCAATATGGAAAAATTCCCTATTCCCTATGTTCTGACCAACTGCCATAACTCACTTTGCGCAGTCGGCGGTACGATTAATGAGGATGATCATCTTTTTGGTTTATCCGCAGCAAAACGATTTGGTGGAATTTATGTTCCAGCTCATTTGGCAGTAATCCATCAGTACATGCGTGAAATGATGTCTGGCTGCGGGAAAATGATTCTCGGTTCAGACAGTCACACAAGATATGGGGCATTAGGAACCATGGCCATTGGTGAAGGCGGAGGAGAACTAGCTAAACAGTTGCTGGGTAAAACATATAATCTGAAATATCCGAAGATATGCCTTGTATACCTTACAGGAAACCTTAAGCAGGGTGTAGGCCCTCATGATGTTGCAATATATATGATTGGAAAAGTATTCAAGCAAGCTCTTGTTACGAATAAGATACTGGAATTTGCCGGACCTGGCGTTAATAATCTTTCAATGGATGACCGTATGGGTATCGATGTTATGACAACAGAAACAGCATGTCTTTCATCCATATGGATAACGGATGAAATCACGCAAAAGTATTATGATATTCATGGCAGGAAGGATGAATATAAGAAAATGCAGCCAGCCGCAGAAGCATTGTATGACTGTGCGTTATTAATTGACCTTTCTAAAATCGAACCCATGATAGCTCTTCCTTATCATCCTTCAAATGCATATACAATTAGAGATTTTTTGAGCAACAGCTTGGAAATACTAAGCGAGTTGAAACTGGATAGCTTAAAGGAATATGCTGATCCTAAACAGAAAAACTTTTTTACAGGGCAAGGAATAATTGCTGGATGTGCAGGAGGCACATATGAAAATATTGTGGAAGCCTCAGCAATTTTGGAAAAAGGCGATACAGGCAGCGGCAGATTCTCACTTTCCGTATATCCCCAGAGCCAGCCGGTCGCTTATGCGCTAAATAAAATAGGATGCATGAATAAACTCATGGAATCAGGCGCAGTTATAAAAACAGCTTTCTGCGGACCGTGTTTTGGAGCAGGAGATGTGCCAGCAAATAATACTTTGTCTGTTAGGCATACAACAAGGAATTTTGAGAATCGTGAAGGCAGCATACCTAAAAACGGCCAGTCTGCATATGTAGCCCTAATGGATGCCAGAAGCATTGCAGCAACTGCATTGAACAAAGGATATATAACTGCAGGTACAGATATGGAGTATGTTAAAGATATTCCGGATTATGAGTTTAATAAGAATATTTACGAAAAAAGAGTATATAACGGATATGGAAAGCCAGACATCAGCCAGAAGCTTATTTTCGGCCCGAATATCAAGCCATGGCCGGAAATACCAAAACTTCCAGAGAATCTGCTCTTGAAAATCGCGGCAGTACTAAAAGATGAGGTGACAACGACTGATGAATTAATACCTTCAGGAGAAACTTCATCGTACAGGTCAAATCCTATTGCTCTTGCAGAGTTCACTTTATCCCGAAAAGCTCCGGATTATGTTAAAAAAGCAAAGCTTGCAGCAGCTGAAGAAGGTGTAGATGGTCATCTCATATTTGCTAAAAAACCTGGTGACGGCTCAGCAAGAGAACAGGCAGCTTCCTGCCAGAGGGTGCTCAAAGGATATGCAAATATCGCTTATGAATATGCTACAAAGAGATACCGTTCTAATCTCATCAATTGGGGGCTTATACCTTTTACAGTGAAACAAGACCCGAACTTTACAGAAGACGAATATGTCTATATACCAAACATCAAAGAAATTGTCCTTTCCGGCAACGAACATGCAATTGCATACATAGCCGCAATAAAGGAAGATGCACTGAATATGACAGACAAAGCCAAAACCGTAAAGCTGCACATGGAAGGATTATCTAAAACTGAAAGGGATGTACTTGTAGAAGGTTGTATGATAAACTATTACAGGAAAAGCAGGTAACGGAGGATAAAATGGCAAAAAGAATTACTACACTCATACTCGTTGCAATTATGGTCTTTGCATTGGCCGCATGCAACAACACAGACCCGACAGAATCAGTCACGCCAAGCTTTGTCGTATCAACGGATGAAGACTGGCCTTCTGAATATTTTGGAGCTGATGTTTTGCCAAAAATTGAAAATGGAGCAGTTAACTACTATAAGTTTTACGAACAGGTACTTAGAATTTATGTTTACAATGTAGATGAAGAATCCTTTATGAAATATATTGAAACATTGAAAAGAACAGGATATAAAGATATAACCGTGGAGACAAAGGAAGCTTTTATAGGGACTTTGGATGAGTATCATCTTGTAATGAATAGAGATCAAGATACACAGCATATGGTTATAGAGCTGGCCACTCCTCTGACATGGCCAAAAGAGGGATATATTACGATGTTATCTGCACCAGATGGTGCAAAGATTCTGCAGATCATCGGAGAATCCAACAATATTACTGTAGTTACAGAGGATATCGGCAAGGAAAAATTCGAAAAATACACAGCAGATGCGATAGCAGTAGGATTTGGCACCATCTTAGTTACATCAGAAACTGTTTTTGTCGCTGAAAATAATGAATACATTCTTACCATAGTCAGACAGCCAGACAAGAATACGATGGATATAGGCATATATGAAAAAAATTAATTTAAGTGACATGATGAGTTTTGAGGAAAATATACTTGATGAATTTACCTTGGATGAAAAGGATATGGCTCTTCTTGCGCTTATTGAAAAGGAGATTGAATCTACTCTAAAGAATATTCGAATATTCGATCTTCAGACAAACAAACGCATGGAAGAGATTTTATCTCAGGAAATATATAATCAGGGAGAAAGAATAAACCAGCTAATGGATAATGCTTCACCAGAGCTTAAGAAATATCTGGAAGGATATATGACAAAGATTAAGGACACTTATCTCAATTAATGAAAAAAAAGAAGGTAAGTGCTAACAATAAAATATAAAAAATCTCCATAGACTATTGACACGCAGAAGCGAATGATATAGAATAACTGATAATGCGCTAATCTGCGTATTTTTGCGCCTGTCGACATGAAAACACATGAAATCGGGGTGCATACGGTAATATGTGGCACCGGTTTACCAAGGTTAAAAATGGTAACCGTTACCAAGAGGATGATATAGAAAAGGACATGAGGTGACTAATTAATGATACATCCTATTCAATACGGAAAAAGAGAAAGAATGAGTTTCTCAAAAATCAAAGAAGTTCTAGAAATGCCCAATCTAATTGAAGTTCAGAAAAAGTCTTATCAGTGGTTCCTTGATGAGGGTCTTAAAGAGGTTTTTAAAGACGTATCACCAGTTCGTGACCATACAGATAACCTTATTCTGGATTTCATCGATTACAGGATTGCAGACAAGCCGAAGCTTGATGTGCAGGAATGTAAAGAAAGAGATGCTACTTATCAGGCTCCTTTGCGAGTAAAGGTAAGGCTTATCAGAAGGGATACCGGAGAAGTCAAGGAACAGGAAATATTTATGGGTGATTTCCCCATAATGACTGATACTGGGACATTCGTTATTAACGGAGCTGAAAGAGTAATAGTCAGCCAGCTGGTAAGATCTCCTGGCGCATATTATGCTGAAAAGAAAGATAAAGCTGGGAAAAGCCTTTTTTCAAGTACACTCATTCCTAATAGAGGAGCATGGATAGAATATGAGACTGATTCAAATGGAGTCTTGTATGTAAGGATAGACAGGACCAGAAAACTTCCACTAACGGTTTTTTTAAGAGCTTTAGGTTTTGCTAAAGATTCTGACATAACTGCAGTATTCGGGGAAGACTATAAACTTGATGCCACTTATGCAAAAGATGAAACAAAGACAAGAGAAGGCGGGCTATTTGAGATATATAAGAGGTTAAGGCCTGGTGAACCTCCAACAACTGAAAGTGCTGAAAACTTATTCGAGGGGTTATTCTTTGACCCGAGAAGATATGACCTTGCAAGGTTTGGAAGATATAAGTTTAACAAAAAACTTTCGATTGCTCCAAGACTTATCGGGGTAACTTCTGCTGAAAACATAATAGATACAGAAACAGGAGAAATTCTTGTTAACGCTGACGATATTATTACAGAAGATCAGGCACTTGCAGTAGAGAACGCGGGAATAAATGTCGTAAAAGTAAAATGTGATAACCATATTCATGTAGTTATCGGAAATGAGACAGTTAATGCCGCTCACTTTGTAGATTTTAATCATACTGCATTAGGTCTTACCGATAAAGTTAATTACAGAGTATTAAAAGAAATACTTGCGACATATTCTACACAGGAAGAAATTAAAGAAGCTTTCGAAAAAAGAAAGTATGAATTATGTCCAAAAAATATCACCAAGATTGATATTATAGCTTCAATAAGCTACATATTGGGATTAGATTACGGTCTGTACAATACAGATGACATAGACCATCTTGGCAATAGAAGAATAAGGTCCGTTGGAGAGTTATTGCAGAACCAGTTCAGAATAGGATTTGCAAGAATGGAAAGAGTCATTCGTGAGAAAATGACAATACAGGATATTGATATCGTAACACCTCAGGCATTAATCAATATCCGTCCTGTGACAGCAGTAATAAAGGAATTTTTCGGTTCCAGCCAGTTGTCACAATTTATGGACCAGCCCAATCCTCTTGCTGAGATAACACACAAAAGAAGGCTTTCAGCTTTAGGACCTGGCGGACTGAGCAGGGAAAGAGCTAACTTTGAAGTCCGTGATGTTCACTATTCGCATTATGGAAGAATGTGCCCTATCGAGACTCCTGAAGGACCTAATATAGGACTAATAGCTTCCTTGAGCACATATGCAAGAATTAACGAATATGGATTTATTGAAACTCCATATCGTAAAGTTAATAAAGGAACACATGTCGTTACTGAAGTTATTGATTATCTGACGGCGGATGAAGAAGATAATTATATTGTTGCCCAAGCAAACTCGGAACTCACTGATGATGGCCATTTCGCAAAGCCCAGAGTCAGTTGCAGATACCGTAACAACAAGGTAATGAGGGATTCCAATACTGTTGATTACATGGATGTTTCTCCCAAGCAGCTTGTATCAGTAGCTACAAGCATGATACCTTTCTTAGAAAATGATGATGCTAACAGGGCATTAATGGGTTCCAACATGCAAAGACAAGCTGTACCCCTTATAAAACCTGAAGCTCCAATTATCGCTACAGGAATGGAATACAAAGTCGCTACAGACTCTGGAGTATGCGTACTTGCAAAAAGAACAGGAAAAGTTGAAAGCGTTTCTGCTGATAGGGTAGTTATTACCACTCCAAGCGGTGAAAGAGACACTTATAAGATTATAAAATACAAAAGAAGCAACCAGGGAACATGCATAAACCAGAAAGTTATTGTAAGAAAAGGCGAATCTGTTAAAGCAGGTGATGTCATTGCTGACGGACCATCAACAGACGGAGGAGAAATTTCTTTAGGAAAGAACATTCTGATCGGATTCATGACATGGGAAGGCTATAATTATGAGGATGCTATCCTTATCAGTGAAAAACTGGTTATGGAAGATGTTTTCACCTCTATTCATATTGAAGAATATGATCTTGAAGCAAGAGATACGAAACTTGGACCTGAAGATATAACAAGGGATATACCTAATATTGGTGATGATGCGCTTAAGGACCTTGATGAAAGAGGAATTATCCGAATTGGTGCTGAAGTGAGATCCGGAGACATCCTTGTTGGAAAAGTCACACCTAAGGGAGAAACAGAACTTACTCCTGAAGAGAGGCTCTTAAGAGCTATATTCGGAGCAAAATCGAGAGATGTTAGAGATACATCACTTAGAGTCCCTCATGGTGAATCAGGTATAATTGTTGATGTCAAACTCTTTACAAAAGAAGCTGGTGATGATCTTAATCCTGGAGTTAACCAGGTTGTAAGAGTATTTATTGCTCAAAAGAGAAAAATAGCTGTTGGAGATAAGATGGCTGGACGTCATGGCAATAAGGGCGTTATATCCCGCGTGTTACCAGAAGCAGACATGCCTTTCCTTCCAGATGGCACACCATTGCAGATAGTATTAAATCCTCTGGGCGTTCCTTCACGTATGAACATCGGACAGGTTCTTGAAGTTCATTTAGGATATGCGGCAAGAGCTTTAGGATGGAACATTGCTACACCGGTATTTGATGGTGCATCTGAAATGGACATAATTGAGTGTCTGAAGATGTCTGGTTTGTCAGAAGACGGAAAAACTGTTCTTTATGATGGAAGAACAGGAGAACCTTTTGATAACAGGGTTACTGTAGGATTCATGTATATGCTGAAACTTCATCACCTTGTTGATGACAAAATACATGCTCGTTCCACAGGGCCTTACTCATTAGTTACCCAACAGCCTCTTGGCGGTAAAGCACAGTTCGGAGGACAGCGTTTTGGTGAAATGGAAGTTTGGGCACTTGAAGCATATGGCGCTGCCTATACTCTTCAGGAGATATTAACTGTCAAATCAGATGATGTGGTTGGAAGAGTAAAGACATACGAAGCAATTGTAAAAGGAGAAAATATTCCAAAATCCGGTATTCCGGAATCCTTTAAAGTACTGGTTAAAGAACTTCAGAGTCTTGCACTGGATGTGAAAATTCTGAAATCTGATAATTCAGTAGTAATGCTTCGTGATGGAAGTGAAGATGATATGCCAAGGCTGGATATTAATATTTCCGGAACTGAAGATTATGCATTTGATAATGATGAATTATTTAACATGGAATTAGCAAAGGGTGATGATTTTGAGGACGATGAGGATGTCGATCCTGATGATATATCCGGTATGGTAATGAAGACTGCTGATGATGATGACACCAGCATAGATTATTCAAAGATATCCGATGTAAAGGATATAGTTGATTTAGATGACATGGGAGAGTAGAGAATGCAGGATTACGCAAATTTTGACATGATTAAAATCGGTTTGGCTTCTTCTGAGATGATTAAGGAATGGTCCAGAGGCGAAGTCAAGAAACCTGAAACAATTAACTACAGGACTTTAAAACCTGAAGCTGGCGGACTTTTCTGCGAAAAAATATTCGGGCCGACTAAGGACTGGGAATGCCATTGCGGTAAATACAAGAGAGTCAGACATAAAGGCATCATATGCGACCGCTGCGGAGTTGAAATTACCAAAAGCAAGGTAAGAAGAGAACGTATGGGTCATATCGAGCTTGCTGCGCCGGTTTCCCATATATGGTATTTCAGAGGTATACCCAGCAGAATGGGTCTTGTGCTGGATATGAGCCCGAGAGCATTAGAGAAGATTTTATACTTTAACTCATATGTGGTTTTAGATGTTCACAATGAAAATGTGAAGGTAAATGACAAAACTATTGAAGTAAAGGATCTGCTTACAGAGCTTCAGTACAGAGAGATGCTTGATAAGTATGGAAAGACTTCCTTTAAAGCCCAGATGGGTGCCGAAGCGATAAAAACTCTTCTTACAAGGATTGATGTTGACACCGAATGCGCTCTTCTCAAAGAAGAACTTCACGCAAGTACAGGGCAGAAAAGAGGAAGAATAATCAAGAGACTGGAAGCTATGGAATCCTTCAGAATTTCCGGAAACAAACCGGAGTGGATGATTTTAGATACAGTACCTGTTATACCACCGGATCTTCGTCCTATGGTCCAGTTAGATGGCGGCAGATTTGCCACTTCTGATCTTAATGACCTCTACAGAAGAGTTATAAATAGAAATAACAGGCTAAAGAGGCTTTTAGAGCTTACTGCGCCTGATATTATTGTAAGAAATGAAAAAAGAATGCTACAGGAAGCCGTCGATGCCCTTATAAACAACGGCAGAAAAGGAAAACCTGTAGTAGGGCCCGGCAACAGACCTTTAAAATCCTTGTCAGATATGTTAAGAGGAAAACAGGGAAGATTCAGACAAAACCTCCTTGGTAAAAGAGTGGACTATTCGGGGCGTTCGGTTATAGTTGTAGGGCCGGAACTTAAGATGTACCAATGCGGTCTTCCAAAGGAAATGGCACTTGAACTTTTCAAACCCTTTGTCATGAAACGTCTTGTTACAGACAAATTTGCCCAAAACATCAAAAGCGCTAAGAAAATGGTAGAAAGAGTACGTCATGAGGTATGGGATATTCTTGAGGATGTTATTAAAGACCATCCTGTTCTTTTAAACAGAGCACCTACGCTTCACCGTCTTGGAATACAGGCATTTGAACCCATACTGGTAGAAGGAAGAGCAATTAAGCTTCATCCGTTAGTATGTACAGCATATAATGCTGACTTTGACGGAGACCAGATGGCTGTTCATGTTCCTCTTTCTGCAGAAGCACAGGCAGAAGCCAGAGTACTTATGCTTTCGGCCAATAACCTGCTTGCACCAAAAGATGGGAAACCAATTACTGTTCCAACTCAGGATATGGTTTTAGGAGGTTATTATCTTACTACTGCTAAGGATGGAGAGATAGGCGAAGGAAGAGTATTCAGCAACTTTGATGAAATGCTTATGGCACTAGATGAGAAAACAATAACTCTTCATTCAAAAGTCAAAATGAGGACTGAAAAAGAAATAGATGGCAAAAAAGTGAGCAGGATAATTAATGTTACTTGCGGTAAAGTGATATTCAATGAAGCTATCCCTCAGGACCTAGGTTTTGTCGACAGGACGAATCCTGAAACCATGTTTGACCTGGAAATAGATCAGATGGTCGGGAAAAAAGACCTTTCTAAAATTATTGACAGATGTATAACCAGACATGGTATTGCAAAAACTGCTGAAGTGCTGGATAAAATAAAAACTATCGGATTCAGATATTCAACTCAAGGTGCAATTTCTATATCTGTAAGCGACATGATAATCCCGAGTTCAAAGAGTGAGATTATTGATGAAACTGAAAAAAAGGTAGATAAGGTAACAAAAGATTTTAGAAGAGGCCTTATAACAGATGAAGAAAGACATGATCAGATAGTAAAACTCTGGAGAGATACAACAGATAGCGTCACAAAGAGGCTGATGGAAGGACTTGATGCATTCAATCCTCTTAATATAATGAGTAGATCTGGCGCTAGAGGAGATACGAATCAGATCAAACAGCTTGCAGGAATGAGAGGACTGATGTTCGATACATCAGGCAAGACAATCGAGATTCCTATTAAATCCAACTTCCGTGAAGGTTTGAACGTTTTGGAATTCTTCATATCCAGTAATGGCGCGAGAAAAGGTCTTGCAGATACTGCACTAAGAACAGCCGACTCCGGATATCTTACAAGAAGACTTGTCGATGTTTCGCAGGATGTAATAGTAAAAGAAGAGGATTGCGGTACAGAAGAAGGAATCTTCGTTTCTGATATAATTGACAGCGGTGAAGTTGTAGTAAAACTAAGAGACAGGATATATGGCCGCTATGTTACAGATGCTGTTATTGATGAAAAAACAGGTGAGGTAGTAGTTGAAGCAGGCGGATACATAAATGCCGATACTGCTAACAGGATTATTGACCTTGGCATAAAAGAAGTGAAGGTAAGGTCCGTTTTAACCTGTAAATCAAAACTTGGAGTATGCGCGAAATGTTATGGTATGAACCTTGCATCAAGCAAACCGATTAACATTGGAGAAGCTGTAGGTATCATTGCAGCTCAGTCAATCGGAGAACCAGGTACACAGCTTACAATGAGAACTTTCCATACAGGCGGTATAGCTGGAGACGACATTACTCAGGGACTTCCACGTGTCGAGGAACTTTTCGAAGCAAGAAAACCAAAAGGATTAGCGATTATATCTGAAAATGATGGTGTTGTTAAAGTAAATGAAACCAAGAAACGCAGAGAAGTAGTCGTGACTGGAAATGATGAAGCTCATACATATGTTATACCTTACGGATCTAGGCTTACTGTTACGGACAATCAGGAAATTAAAAAGGGTGACAAGATAACAGAGGGTTCTGAAAATCCTCATGATATCTTAAGAATAAAAGGCGTAGATGGAGTTCACAGATATATTGCTTGCGAAGTTCAGAAAGTTTACAAGCTTCAGGGTATTGATATTAATGATAAGCACATAGAAATAATTGTCAAACAGATGCTGCGTAAAGTTAAAGTAGAGGATTGCGGAGATACAAACCTCATACCAGGCAGTTACTGTGATATAAATGATTTCATACACCAAAATGAGCTTGCAGACAAAGAAGGAAGACAGCCGGCTTCTGGAGAAAGAGTACTGTTAGGTATCAGTAAAGCTTCTCTTGCAACAGAGTCATTCCTTTCTGCAGCTTCATTCCAGGAAACAACACGTGTTCTGACTGAAGCTTCCATAAAAGGAAAAACAGATAATCTGATAGGGCTTAAGGAAAATGTTATTATTGGAAAACTTATTCCTGCTGGAACAGGTATGAATGATTATCAGGATCCTTATCTTGAGATGGATCCAACGGATGATGAAGAAGAAGAAGAAATCATCACTGAACAGACCTATGAGGATGAAGTGGATCTGTTTGAGGACATAGATGATGAGGAAGAAATCCTTGACGAAAACCAGTCTGAAGAGTATGATAATGAAGACCTTTTAGAAGATGTTGATTCTAATGACATGCAGGACTCGGAAGAAGAGCAGAAGGGTTAATATTTATGGCGGCTTCAAAACTTTCAAATGAAGGGCTTTCAACGGGAAAAATTTCAGTTGAAAGTGAAAAAAAGGTAATCGGACTGAAGCAATCATTAAAAGCCATTTCCCAGAACCAGGCAATGATGGTATACATTGCAAAAGATGCCAACATCACACTGACTGCACCGATTGTAGAGTTGTGTGAGAAAAAAGGCATTGAGATAAGATATGCTGATACTTCAAGACAACTTGGATTGTTAAATGGTATAAGCGTATGCGCATCAGTGGTATGTATTTTGAAATAAGTATATAAATTTTTAAGGAAAGGAGGAAGAAGATGCCAACATTTAATCAATTAGTAACAAGTGGAAGACAGGTTTCCAAAAAGAAATCACTTGCACCAGCCTTGCAGAAAAGCATGAATACTCTTAAGAAGAGAACTACTACAGTAGCTTGTCCTCAGAAGAGAGGAGTTTGTACAGTTGTAAAAACCAACACTCCTAAGAAGCCCAATTCTGCATTGAGAAAGATTGCAAGAGTAAGACTTTCTAATGGTTATGAGGTGACATCATATATACCGGGAATAGGTCATAACCTTCAGGAACATAGCGTTGTTCTTATAAGAGGCGGAAGAGTCAAAGACTTGCCAGGCGTAAGATATCACATCATTAGAGGAACACTAGACACCCAGGGAGTTGCCAACAGGAAACAGGGCAGATCCAAATACGGTGCGAAAAAAGGTAAATAACGTACTTTGTAGTATCAGGTACTTACATATATACTCAAAAGGTGATGTGTACCTGGACTGACAGCTGACATGGTTGAGTACCTATGAAAAATTATTATTAAGGAGGGAAGACAAGTGCCAAGAAAAGGACATGTCCCAAAGAGAGAAGTGCTACCAGATCCTTTATACAAGGACAGAGTGGTGACAAAACTAATAAACAATATAATGCTTGACGGTAAAAAAGGCGTAGCACAGAAAATATGCTATGATGCATTTGATATCATCAGGACAAAGACAGGTAAAGAACCTCTGGAAGTCTTTAAACAGGCTATGGAGAATATAATGCCTGCTCTTGAAGTTAAAGCAAGAAGAGTCGGAGGCGCGACATATCAGGTTCCTATGGAAGTTCGGCCTGAAAGAAGGCAGGCTCTTGGTTTAAGATGGCTTGTTCAGTTCTCAAGAAGCAGAAATGAACGCACCATGAAGGAAAGACTTGCAGCAGAGATTCTTGATTCTGTTAACGGAGTAGGAAATACTTTTAAGAGAAAAGAAGAAATGCACAGAATGGCAGAAGCTAACAAAGCGTTTGCTCATTACAGGTGGTAATCCAGGAATAACAATATGCCAAGAGAATATGCACTGGAATTCACCAGAAATATAGGAATAATGGCCCACATCGATGCGGGAAAGACCACAACCACTGAAAGGATACTTTACTATACAGGAAAGCTTCACAGGATGGGTGAGGTCCACGAGGGAGCAGCAACGATGGACTGGATGGAACAAGAGCAGGAGCGCGGTATAACCATAACTTCCGCTGCTACAACAGCCTATTGGAAAAACTACCGACTGAACATAATCGATACCCCAGGTCATGTCGATTTTACTGCTGAGGTAGAAAGAAGCCTCAGGGTGCTTGACGGCGCCGTTTCGGTTTTCTGCGCAAAAGGTGGTGTTGAACCGCAGTCAGAAACCGTATGGAGGCAGGCAAACAGGTATAAAGTACCAAGAATCGCCTATATCAATAAAATGGATACTACTGGTGCTGACTTTTTCCGTTGTATCGAAATGATGAAGAAAAGACTCAATGCAAATCCAGTACCAGTCCAGCTGCCGATTGGAAAAGAATCTGCCTTTGCAGGAATAATTGACCTTGTCAAGTTCAAGGCATATTTCTACAGGGATGATCTGGGTAACAATATCGAGGAGATGGATATCCCTCAGGATATGCTGGATCTGGCTACTGAATACCGGATTAAACTTATTGAGTCTGTATGCGATGAAGATGAATGCCTCATGGAAAAATATCTTGAAGGAGAGAATGTTGAGGATAGTGAGATAAGGGCTGCACTAAGAGCCGTAACTATCAAACTAAGCATAACTCCTGTCTTGTGCGGCTCTTCATACAAAAATAAAGGAGTCCAAAAGCTGCTTGATGCGGTTACTGATTATCTCCCTTCACCAGTTGATGTTCATGATATAGAAGGTGTCGAGATGAATGATCACTCAAAAACGATTACAAAGCCATCTAGCGATGATGAACCGTTTGCCGCACTGGCATTCAAAATTATGTCAGATCCATATGTTGGTAAAATATGCTTTTTCAGAGTATATTCTGGCACACTGGAAACAGGTTCATATATTCTGAATACGACTAAGAATAAAAAAGAGCGTATTGGAAGAATACTAATGATGCACTCAAACAGCAGGACTGATATCGATAAAGTATACTCAGGAGATATCGCATGTGCAGTAGGTTTGAAATTCACTGTAACTGGGGATACTCTTTGTGACCCCAAAGATCCTGTAATACTGGAATCGATGCAGTTCCCAGAACCTGTAATATCTATTGCAGTGGAAGCAAAAGATAAAGCAAATCAGGACAAAATGTCCTACGCTCTGCAGAAACTTTCTGATGAAGATCCGACTTTTAAATTTAAAACGGACCAGGATACCGGACAGGTTATCATATCAGGAATGGGTGAGCTTCATCTTGATATAATTGTAGACAGGATGAGAAGGGAATTTGCTGTAGATGCTACAAAAGGAAGGCCTCAGGTAACATACAAAGAAACCATCACAAAACCGTCTCGTGCAGAAGGCAAATTTGTAAGGCAATCCGGAGGACACGGACAGTATGGGCATGTAGTGCTGGAAATCGCTCCAGCTAAACC
>ENA-UPTA01003095-UPTA01003095.1-activated-sludge-metagenome-genome-assembly--contig:-NODE-3095-length-16636-cov-4.259695_pt1 | contig 16636 bp, 7 predicted proteins | sample MGYA00238184_ERZ773361 | MGnify/ENA primary metagenome ERZ773361 (study PRJEB29100, sample SAMN05720205) | activated sludge metagenome | isolation source: anaerobic digester from wastewater...
TTGAGGAGGAATAATCGTATAGAAAATATTTCTTTATTTTCGGGAGATTTTATGGGCAGGAGTGAACTTGGGAGAAAGAGCCAAATCTTCGAATTGAATAATTTCAGTATTCTTGCCCAGGGTTATACTTTTGATGAAATTCTGGATTACCTGTTAGATAATTCTTATGGGGAAAATTATTTTGGTTCTCTTTCATTTAATAATTCTTTATATTCGGTTTATGCCAATGATACTAATCCTCAAAAGAGCCGTCTCTGGGAGATAGAACAGAAACAGGGAGGTTCTAAGGCAAATTTTATTCCGCAATCTCTGTACGATTATAATGAGTATAATACTGAGGTGCCTATTTATAGGAAAAATCAAGAATATTTGTTGAGTATAAGTTATGGATATATTGGTCCCTCTGTACCTGCCACCAATTTCTATGATGATTTGTTTGTCCAAATTCGCAAAGATTTACCCATAGGATACAAAGTCGAGAAATATGATCCTTATCAAAATATTCAAAAAGATATAATTAATTTCAATTTGATTTTTATCTATATTATTATTCTAATTTATATTTTCTTGATCTGTTCTGGATTTTTCAACTCATTGTCTTCAGCACTTATTGTTGTAGCTACCGGATTGTTGTCTTTTCTTGGAGTATTACTTGCACAAGCATTATTTGCAATTCCATTCAACAGAGGGACGATTGCTGCTATTATCGTTTCTCAAGGTATTGTTGTAAATCAAGCCTTATTTATTATTTATGATTATCAAAAGAATTTATTGAATAAACCTTCTATTCATGCTTATATTAAAGCATATTCTAACCGAATAAAATTTCTTGCCATAAGCTTAATTTCTGTTGTAGCTGGTTTATTGCCTGTGGCAATCTTGTCGGCTGAAAATTCTGTGCTTTCTAATTTTGCATCCGGGGCTATCGGAGGCCTTGTTTTCTCTTTTATATTAGTTTTCTTTTTCTTGCCAATTACTTTGATTAAACGCAAAAAATATAATCAATAAATTTATAGTATATCTATATGATTAAGTTTCTTATTAATCGGCCAATTGGAGTAAGTGTGATTGTAGTTGCAATAATAATATTATGCATCGTTGCTATTTTTAACATACCGACTACTTTTTTGCCTAAGTTGGAAGTCCCTGAGATTACTGTCATGGCCGATTATAATGAACTTGATGCTGAAATTTTCGATAAATATATAACAAGAATTTTTATTCAAAAATTAAACCAAACCAATAAAGTTAAAAGCATTAATTCACAAACCACCAACGGCCATACTAAAATCTCAATATTATTTGAGCCTGGTACTAATATGGATTATGCCTTCTACGAAGTAAATGAAAAAGTGGACCTTGCATTATTCGAAATTCCTTATAGAATTAATAGGCCTGATATTTTAAAACGTGTTTTATCTGATATTCCTCTTTGTTATGTTTCAGTAAATTTGAACGACACCTTTGCAGCAAATGAAGATGTTGCGCAAAAATTCTTCGAGCTTTCGCAATGGACAAACGAGGTTTTTATTCCTCGTCTCGAACAAAATGAGCATATCGCATTTGTTGATGTAACCGGTCTTGAAAAACCTTTTATAGAAATTAGCATTAACCCACAAAATATTGCTAAACTTCAAATCAGCAATTCAGATTTGGCTTCGGCAATACAGCAACAAGACATTAAAGTAACGGGTTTAAAATTCATCAAAGATAATTTATATCAAACCTATGGATTACGCAACGAGATTCAGGATATAAATGATATAAGGAATTTATATTTGTCATTTCATGGGCATTTATACCGTCTTGGCGATATTGCCAATGTAAAATTAGTATATGAGAAACAAGAAGGCTATACGATTTCCAACGGCCGTAAATCAATTATTTTGGCAGTCTATAAAAAATACAATTCGAGTTTGAATAGAGCCGAAACGGCTTTAGAAAATATAATCCAGTCTTTTAAAAGACAAAACCCCGAAATTAATTTAACAGTTTCGAATAATCAAAGCATGATGTTGACTTCTTTGATTAATAATTTATTTGTAAGCTTATTATTGGGATTAATTATAGTTTTAATTATTGTTTTTTTCTTTTATTCTGATCCAAAAATTATAATAATTATCTCGCTTACAGTCCCTATTTCAGTGCTTTTTACTTTCTTATTGCTATATATTTTCAATATTACTTTAAATATAATTTCTTTATCGGGTTTAATTATTTCTCTTGGTTTAGCCATTGATAATGCAATAATCGTGACTGATAATATTACCCAGAAATTTCAAACTGATTATTATTCTTTTGATGACGCAATATCACTGGGAACCAATGAAATAATTGCCCCAATGCTGAGCTCATCACTCACTACCTGCGTGGTTTTTCTTCCTTTGATATTTCTGAGCGGAATGGCAGGAATATTATTCTACGATCAGGCTGTAGCAATTGTTACAAGCCAAATTGCTTCATTTATCGTCTCTATAACTGTTATTCCTGTTTTATTTAAAATCGTTTTTAAAAATAGTCGTTCTCCAGTCGCCAATAAAACAAAGGATGATATACTCACTTTGAAGAGGTTGTATGGCCAAGGAATTAGATGGACATTCTCACATAAACTTGCCATTGCAATAATAATTATTTTAATGATATGTGGAGGAATACTTTCATTTTTAAATCTCGAAAAAGAGAGCATTCCTTCACTTCCCGAGGAGGATGGCTTAGTTACAATAGATTGGAATGAATCCATTAGCCCCGAATTAAATAATATGAGAAGCAATAGTTTGATAAAAAATTTGAAGAATTTTCCGCAGTATTACGAAATTTATAGTGGCCGTCAGGATTTTAAGTACTCCGAAGTTTTTGTCGGATTATCAAACAAAGCATATTTTTATATTAAGGCTAAATCACCAGAAGCGCTTATACGCATTAAGTCAGAAATTAATCAATTAATAAAGGAATATTATCCTTTAGCCTCGGTTGAATTTCTAAAAACAGATAATCCCATTAACCGCATATTTCGGGAAAGGAATACGGATAACCTTGTTAAAATTTATTCCAATAATGCTACAAATCTTGACCCTGACATGATTTATAAACTTATAGATGAATTCGAATCCAAGAATTTTTATATTTTAAAAAAGCCAACTACAGAATATTTATACGAAATATTTCCAAAACATGAAAGAATGAGCGCTGCAAATATTGAGTTCTCTGATTTGCAAAATTCTATCCTTCAATATTTTGTTCCGCTCAAAACAAGTGAGATTGAATTTGGTTCAACAAATGTTCCTATTTATGTAAAGTCGGGAAATAAATTTGATAATCATTTATTTTCGGAAGTATTTGTCAAGAATGAGGAAGGGGATGAGGTTCCAATTGAATATTTGATAGAGATAAAAGGCAAGACGCAATATTCGATGATAGAATCCGACAAGGCTGGTCCTTATGTGTCATTTATTATACCAGCAACAGGAAAAGAGAGAACTCGATTGATAAAAGAGATCAATGATTACGAAAAACTACATCCAGATATGAAAATAAAACTCGAAGGTAGTTATTTTAATAATCAAAATGTAATAAAAGAATTATCCTATATACTCATTATTTCTTTTCTCTTGCTTTATTTGATTCTTGCGGCTCAATTCGAATCATTGTGGATGCCATTAGTTGTCCTTTTTGAGATTCCCATTGACTTTGCTTTTGTTTTGATAGTCTATTTTATATTAGGAGAATCGTTGAATATTATGGCTCTAATAGGTTTGATTGTGATTTCAGGAATTATAATCAACGATAGCATTTTAAAAGTTGACAAAATTATTCATAATCAAAAAGATGGTTACGAACTTTTATCTGCAATTCATCAAGGAGGGGAGGCTCGTTTAAAAGCGATCCTGATAACTAGTTTGACTACTATAGGAGCGGTTATCCCACAAATGTTTGGGAAAGATGTGGCCAGTGTATTACAATTTCCATTTTCTCTTGTATTGGTTTTGGGCTTGTTTATTGGAATCATTGTTAGCCTATTCCTTATTCCTTTGCTGTACTATTATGTAAGAATTTTGAAAAAATGATTTTTCCCTTAAACCCAATTATTCTTTCCAATAATTTTATTTATTATTTAGATATTTTCCGTAATATCGGCTAAACATTCGTAATTGAATCATGTAGACATTGATTAAGATAAACTACATTTGCCCTATATTTAATTTATCGCTCAATGATCGAAGGATAGGGTAAGATTGGGATAGATACTCGTAATAATTATTTAGAGATCATTGCTTTTTTTAATAATTGAACCTGACAAATAACAAACATTGAAACGGCCGCATGGGAAACTCTGTTACCATATTAACATAACTATCGAGCTGGTTATAGGTATATTTCCCTGTATCAAATAAATTATTGATCACTATTCCTGTTTCTAATTTCGACGATAAAATCTTTTTTATTTTATATCTAATACTCAGATCAGTAAGAAAAATACGATTTCTGTTTATATCATTGTAAATAAATGAAGCCGTTACAATTAGATTTTTTTTTGTGAAATTTCCGGTGAGGGAAAGCTCATGTCGAAACCAATCGCTGTGTTGTTTTTGGTTAGAATTACCGAGTTCGGTGTTAATGTTCAACCAACGGAAGGCATAAACCAAATCGAATACCGAAAAATAATAATAAATTGTAGGATTTAAGGTGAGGTAATGGCTTTTGCTGTTGCTTATGTTTCCATTGACAATGACCTTCCCTTTATCTGATTGCAAATTCAAATTGACCGTAAAGTTAGTTCTTACATCGGGTAAGGATTTAGAAACTGAACCTCTCATCAAAGAAAGATAGCGGTTGTTTGGATAATTTTTTATCGTGTAAATGTGGCTGCCACTTAAGCCTATTGAATCTGACCTTAAAAAATCGAATTGCTGAAAAGAAAAGCCGGCGTTTACATAAGCCGATAAACCCGTCAAAATATTGTTATATTTTAGGGAAGCATTGGCCTGATTTACTGCATACAATCTACCTGCAACAAGAGGTTCGTTCTTTTTCAATAAATCGGGGCTAGCTAAAATATAACCATAAAATATTTCGGAAGAAGCAAAATATTGATAATATCTTTTTATCGAGGCAAGTAGATTCCAATGATTCTTTATTTTCTTATTATAGACCAATGAGGGTTCGGCAACAATTTTAGCATATTCTTGGGACACTGCATGTAAATTCGACTCTTCCGAAAGCATAAGCGAGCTCAGAGGTATTTGAAAATCCCATGTTGTAGTAGATGTCTTTTTCATCAAGCTTGGTCTAATATATATCCTGAGTCTTTTTTGAAGATTGTCATTCAAAAAGTTTGTATCCTGCCCCGTGAAATCGAAGTTAGCGTCAAAAGCATGCAAATCTGATTCTATATGTAGCCGTTGAAAGGAAAATCCGGCATCTATTTTTAAATTAATTGATTTCGGACTGTAAAAGAAAGAAATATAATTCTCGAAGGCAAGCCTGTTTCCCGAAAAATGTTGAAAGACGGAATCGGAGGGTTGGTTGAAAAGAATGTATCCAGGAAAGGTATGAAGCGACAAATTAGGATTATAAAAATAATCGAGATAAGAATAAAGTTCTATCAAGTTTTTTCGAGCAGGGAAAATCCAGCGGCCATTCCAATCCAGTTTTTGTGGTTTTTCTTCGAATGATTCTCTATATACAGAAGAATTTCTTGTAAATATTCCATTCTGCTTGTTTGGCTCTATTGAATAGCTTAATCTGTTATCGGCATAATATTTTTCGGTGTTGTGTCTTAAATTGATTTCAGTAGTCCATATTTTACTCTTTGAAGTAAAAGCTGACATTTCTTCGAAAATCAGTGTATCGCTGGGCAATAGATAAGATGTTTGGGCCGACCAATTTTTGTCGATTTTGTCGTTTTTATACGAAACTGAAGTTCGCCATTCCCATTGATTAGAAGAACGTGTGAGTATATAAGCCGATGTAAGAAGGGAGGAATTGTCGATGTATGATTGTGGAGGCAAGTCGGCTACAGGGATATTTCGTGGGTTGGGTGCAGAAATGGATACTGGTTGATCGAAGCGCAAATTCTGTTGGTAATTGAACTTAGGGCCAAATGTCTCGACAAAGGGTTCGCCGTTATTGTTCGATTGAAAGGTTATAAGAGACTGTAATGCTGGTTGCAATAAAATGGGTGTCAAGTTGATTTTATGTGTAAAAAATGGAATACCACCAGCCAGCTCGGCATTACCAGTGAGGGTGGTTTTATTTTTTAATCTCAAATTAAGGGCAACCTTTCCCGAAGTCGCATATTTTTGAAGAATCTTTACGGGTTCATGATTAGTGATGACTTCTATGGTAGAAACCTTATCGTATGGAAGATTGGCCGTTAGGAGAGAATAACGGTTTTCCATCAAGTCCATGCCTTCTACATAAAGATGTGATATGGGTGTACCCTCGTAAAGTATCTTACCTGAAGGTTCTACCTCTAACCCTGGAATACGACGTATCACTTCATCGATAGTCCTGTCCTGTTCGCGTGCAAAAGGACTCACCAAATAACTCAGTGTATCACCTTTTTTGACAACATGCTTTGCTTTTACAGTAATCTCTTTGAGATCTTTCACCGACTTCTTCAGAATGATTTCGAGATATTGACTTTTACATGCTATACTATTCTTAAAATCCTCATGATTTATCGAAGAAGTTTTTATTCGCACAGAATCTCCGGCACAATGCAAATGGATACGAAATAATCCCTCATTGGTGGTAATATCGAATCCAACGATATTATCGGAATGTAGCATAGAAACCATCACATGAATGTCGCTTAAAGGTTTATTTTGCTCATCCCTAACTTTTCCTTCTATCACCACCTGAGAAAAAAGAGGTAAAATATTCGTAAGGCACATAAAGGAGATAATAAGCCTGCGCATTCTCATTATTAAGGTTGCTGCTTATTTATTTAAGTTCGATAGGATTATTGCGCAAGCGCATATTTTGTGCAGCAGTTTGTTGGGCCCCAGCATTCAAACCGGCTTCCTGTGCTTTGTTAATGATGTCGAGACGTAAATTACGATTGGCTTCCAAAAATTTCTCTCTTGTGGTTTCTATGTATTGATTTTCTTCGTAAGTAATATCTTCGCCCTCGGCTGGCTGCTCTATGGCAATAGCTTCGAAGGTATAATAATGCTTCGAATCCTCGGCTTTCAGAATGAGGCCGGGTAAACCCATGAACTTATAAGGACCATCGCTGATGGGAATTGCAGGCGTAAACCACGCATGCCAAATGCGACCACCATAATAAGTCCAGGCATGCTGTACGGTATATCCAAGAATATTGGCCGTATCCGATTCGAGTTTCCAAATTAAATGTGGAGTTTCTTCATACTTGTAATGCCCACTCATTAAAATATAATTATAGTAAGTGAGACTCTTTAATTTTCTGTTTTTAATAATCGTAAAGTATTCAAAATTAGTCATTCCAGCATTCTTAAATATCCAGTCCTGCAATTGTTGTTGGGAGTTTATTTTTCTCATTTCATCCTTATACCACTTTTTTTTAGGATCTTCGAATGAGGAGTAATTATCGCCAATCAAGAGCCATAAGGTTCTTTTCGAAATCTTATCAGGATTGGTAGAATCTAATTGGTAATGATATTGATAGATGATTTTGAGTTGGGGCTTTTCGATAAAAATATCTTTAGGAATAGGAAAGATTTGTGAAAAACCCATATAAGAAGAGCTAACAAACAGAATGAAGAGAATGAATTTTAATTTGTTGTGGTTCATTTCTATAATATTTATTAAAGTTTTACAAAAATATACAAATACAACATGGTCTTTAATAGCTTTGAGGCGATTCTATGTTATGCCAAATTATACTGGGTTTAATTTGGATTTTCTTCACATAGTATTTCTGTCCAAGTATAAAGGTCTTCCATGTTACAAATAACAGCATATCCGGCCAAATGACCGTCTGGACATACGATTGCTACAGTAACACATGGCGGTTCCTCTGGAGCGGCATTGATTCTATTTAATTGTCCTATTCCAACAATTGAAAACAGAGTGATTAATAAGAATTTAGCTATTGTTCTCATGATTTAAAGATTTAATTGAGGTTAAAAAATTAAATTATTGAATAGAAGGCTGTTATCTTTAGTTGTAGAAAAATATTTTAAAGCCCTTCTCTATGATTCCTCAGCAATATCTTTAGAGAAGGGCAAAACAAACGAATTTATTAATAGTTTTATATTTGGCTGTACGACCTCTCTCATTTAAAGGGTTCTTAATGTTTTTTATATTTGTTTCGCGAAACATTTGGGTAGAAGTTTCTCAAAAGATTTTCAACAAACAAATTTATGAGACAAATATAATGCTATTTTCTGAGCATCAAAAGGCAGAATAAGGATCTACAAAAAAATCTGAGTTTGGGTTTAAAAATAGGTTAGGCTTCGTTTTTCTTAAATGTGGCTTTGTACATAATGATCGGATTCGAGCTCAAGAGATTTTCAATAGACGCAACATAAATATGGACATTTTTTATATTTTCTGCAATATGAATATCAACTTTTTTAATCCCAATGTTTGCTCATGTTTGAAAAATTCCAACAAATGATTTAATTTGCAGCTACAAAATATCTCAAAATTTAGTGAGTTTCATTATACATTTTCCTAATAAACTACTTGTATTTTAACTGCGTTATCGTTTTTGAAGTAAGGTGTTTGTTTTTGTTTTCAATAAAAGGATTGAAAAAACCGGAGCAATACGAATTGGATTACTCCGGTGAAAATAAAAAATGAAAAAATGATGCGAGGGCCTTATTTAGCTGGCCCGATATTCACTTCATCGATTCGAAAAGTGGTAGTATTTATGGCATCGCCAATATATTTGAAGGCAATATAAAAATTTCCGGTAAATCCCTGAGGAACATAATTACTTATAGAGATGTTCCCTGAAGAAATCCATTCGTGGTCGGCATTGGCTTGGCCAGCGAGAGTTGCGTTAATAGGTGTCCATGTGGCCGTAGTAAGATTAGAGCCATTGAAATCGGTCGAAATCAAAACGCTTAAGCCATCGTGTACCCAATAAGCCTTAGCAGATTTAAAGTTGAGAATCTTTCCACCTTCATACATCACCGGAGGAGTAATTAACCAGCATATATTCTGATTGTCGAGGGTTTTGTAAGAGGTGGCTTGCGCATATTTTTCGGTATTGAATATTTTTCCTCTCCAAAAGCGTGTACCTTCTTGGGCAAGATTTAGCCAGCCTTCAATATTGATATCTACATCGTTTTGAACATTATCGAACATTTCGTGCACTTCGCTAACTGGGGTAATCGTACCTCCACCTCCACCACCTCCTCCAGTAGTATTGATTTTTACTTCATCTATGCGATAAGTAGTAGTATTGGTTTGAGTTCCTTCATAGCGGAATCCAATGTAAATATTACCCGTATAATTAGCTGGAACATAATTAGAAAGAGGGATATCGCCCGATGAAACCCAATTGTTGTCGCCAGAGGCGCTATTGGCCAAAGTGGCATTGATTTGGGTCCATGTGGCAGTTTCTGGATTTGCAGTATAATTAGTAAGAATCCATACACTGAGTCCATCGTGTTTGTAGTAAGCCATTGCGCTTTTGAAATTCAAGATCAAATTATTGGAATAGATAACAGGAGGAGTGACAAGCCAAGTTACATTTTCTGCATCAGTTGAATTGTATGAAGTAGCCTGGGCATAATATTCGGTTTGATAGATCTTTCCTTGCCATTTGCGGTTGCCTGTAGTGGCTTCGTTAGTCCAGCCAGGGATGGAGATATCGGTTTGATTAGTAATCTCGTCGAAATTTTCTTCAAGGGAAGAAACGGCGGGAATATCAGGATTGGGATATACAAAATCGCCTGAAGGAGGTGGTGGGGTGGCACCAGAAAACCCAATAATGTCGGCTGTATCACGAATAAGGAGTTGATAAGTAGTTTGATAAATGGTAAGTATGCCTTGTAAATGGCCATAACCCGCAGGAGTAAGCATACTTGCGAAATTAGCATACTGGCTTGTTCTTACGATAAGTTCTTTACCCGAGGCATCGGCAATAGTACGGTTGGTAGCCGAAACCCCTTGGGGTGCAAAAGGAACTCCCACTTCGAGAAAATGAACGTTTTCTATTCTTACCAGCATATTGATATAGGCTGAATTGTTATGAGCCAAATCTATATTGACTGGGGCGGGAACTTTTCCTGGCAAGCTATCGCGAAAAATATGGTCTTCGACCATCACTTCAGGCAATCGCCCTATAGCGTTGTTGTAAATATAGCCTAGTTGAATGAGTTTGTTATAATCACCTAGATACATTCCCTTGCATTTAACATAAATTCTCTGTCCTAGTTTGTATTCGGTATAAAGATAGGATTTATCGATAAGAAGCATAATGCCTCCGGTTTCATCCTGAATAACCATTTGTTTATAAAGGTTTCCCGATTCGTCGTTGGCAACCACTACTCCTTTGATGATAATGTCGTCACTAATAGAATCGAGAACTCCTGTATATGAGGCCTTAAGCTGGGCAATAGTTGTATTGGCTTCAAAATCAACAGTAGGGATGTTGATGGGAGGTTCGTCGAAATCTCCTTTGACGCAGCCTGTGAAAATTGCGGCAACTGCTATAAAGCCAATAAAAAAGAAAAGCTTGGTTTTTAAGAAATTCATACTTTATGATGTTTTGGTATTTTTCTGTTAATTGAGAAATTTAAAAACGAAATCCGAGATTCAAGAAGAAGTTTCTTCCATAGCCATAGTAATATTTGGGTGGAAATTTAGCTATGTCTTTTGTAGTGAAGTCGAAGCGCATTTGTTCGAATCCGGTAGTTATTACCTTTTTGTTGTCGAGTATATTGCTAACGGAGAAGTTGAGGCTAAGAAAATACTCTCCCCATCTCCATGATTTTCCAATTGAAGCGTCGAGGGTAAAGGCATCTGGGAGTTTTTCCTGCTGAGTGATAACAGCAATCAAAGGATCGCCAGGGCCAAGATTGGCGATGGCAGCTGAAGTGCGACGTTCTGGATTAAAGTCCATATAACTGCGGTCGAAGTAATTTGCATTGAGGTTAATGTAAAGATAACGAGGACCTGCATATCTTAATCCTAAGGAAGTAGCGGTTTGTGGTGTCCCGGGAACATAGAAATTCTTGATAAAGACTCTTTCAATAGTATCGGGTTTAGAACCATTATCGTAACAGATGGTAGCTAAAGGCCGATTGGTATATCGGTAATTTCCCAAAGCCGCAACTGCCTGTATCGACAAGGTTGAAGTAATTTTTACCTCTGTTCCAAATTCTATCCCTTGATGAGTCTTGCTTACACCGGTGAGAACGTAATTGACATAAGTTTTGTAGTCGTCGTGGTAAAAACTATTTACTTCGCTCTGGTCGTCGAAGATAGTGTGAAAAACCGTAAAGCGCAGATTTAAAAAAGGATAACGCATCAAGTAACTGGCTTCTCCGCTCACGATTTTCTCGCTGACCATTTTAGGCAATACATCGGCTCGTGTTCGTGGCGAAATGAAAGCATTCTGGATAAAGGGTGCACGGGTCATATACATACCATTTACCTGAATGAAATTACGGGCAAAGATTTGATATGTGCCACCCGTTTTCAATGCCACATCATTGAAATTGTATTTTGGAGAATCGCCAAAGGAATTATCCGGATGACGCCCATTACGCATCAGGCCCTCGCGATAGAATTGTTGCCCAGTATAAGCAATGCCAGCATAAAAATTGCCTTCGTCGTAAGAAAATTCGGTTTGTGCCCATACTTGTAACAATTGTTGATAAATACGGTAGTTATATCCAAATTTTTCATCCTCAGTAACTTTGCGATTAGGATTATTCAGATCATTTTGAATCTTGGTAGTATCACCTGTGAAATCACGTTCGGCGAATTGATCTACATCGAGCCAATAATTCGATCCCAGCAAATCTTCTATGAGTTTGAAATGAGACCCGCGGTAATTTCTGTAGCTAGCTCCTCCTGAGAGCGTTATATTCTGATGGATTTGATAATTGAGCGTTGAATTGAAAACGAACTGAAGCTGATCATTGCGGCGATTTTCAACAATATAACGAGCACCCTTATTTTCCGAATTGCTCAAATAGTTGATTTGATAAAGTTTATCCCAGTTAATCTGGCGCACATCCTCCGAAGTTTTCCAACGGTCGGTAATCATCTTGCGGATATTTTCATCGGTAGCATAGCTGGGGAGGTATCTATAATAATCGGGACGGGGATCGGGGGAATTATACCAATTCAAGGCTGTGCCGCCATTATATCCAAAACTAACGGCCAAACCATTGTTCCATTGCAAGTTTTCGCTAAGTTTTCCGTAATGATTAAGGAGGATCATGGGTTCATGAAAATCTTTAACTCGAGAGTTACGTTTATCTCCTTGTTGGTAACCCCAATATGGGTTATAAAAGTTAGTTTCAGATAAATCGTAAGCCTCCTGAGTAGCAGGCCCTTGTTGTCCGCGGCGGGTGGGCGAACCATAAAGTGTGAGCGCTAAACTATGGTTATCATTGATTTTTCGCTCTATACCTAAGAAGTAAGCCCATGCGTCATAAAATACGCCCTCTACATAGCCTTCATTTCCCCATCGACGCGAGCCACTGAAACTGATTGCCCAACCATCTGGACGCATACCTGTGCTGTAAGTAAACATTAAACGATGAACATAAGTACGGTTGGATAAAGAGTAGCTAAATTTGGTTTGTTTTCGCTGAAGAGAAGGACGTGTAATGATATTGGTACTTCCACCCAAAAAACCGAGAAGATTTTGGGAAAATTGCATGCCATTACTAACTTCTTTATTGCGGGTAACATCGTTGAGTCCTCCCCATTCCGACCACGACGGCCTTCCGTTTTCCGGATCATTTACTATCAGTCCATTCATGTAAACAGCTATATTTTCGTTGTCGTAGCCTCGGGTTTTAAAATACATAGGACTAAAAGTATAAGCCGCAATAGATGAAAAAACATCGGAAGAAGCCGCAAGCAATGCCGAACCTGCCTGAATCTCCGACTCATCATCGCTTCCTTCGGCAATCAGGGCAATTTCGGCCAAACCATTGTCAATGACAGTTGGAGCAAACGGACGCAAAGAAATCTTTCCTAAATCCATGGCTTCGCCCGTAAAAATTACGACTAAAGAATAAGGTTCATATCCCGTAGCTTCTATCCATAATCCCAAACGCCCTGGCTCGAGTTCACTGAAAGAGAAAAATCCCTCCAAGTTGGTACTGCTGGCCTTGTCCCCAATCTTAATAATTGCATTAGTAATGGGAGATTGAGTGGTTTCGTCAACGATAATGCCTTTCAATTGTATTTGTTGAGCCTCGAGTGAAAGCAGTCCTAATCCTATGCAAAAGGTAAGTATGAGTCTTTTCATTCTTAATTTAATTTTCGGATTTTTTCCCTATTAAAAAATTTGGGGCTACAAAGGAACAAAAAATTAATGAATTATAGGTTAAGGGCAGATGTAATTTTAGAAGTCAATTTTCATAATTTGCTACATAATAAGCTTGCTTAACTCTGTATATTCAACTTATTGTGTTGACCTCAACATTTTACCCCCCGAATAGTAGCAATGAGTTTTGTCTTGATAGAAATGCATTAATCTATCAATAAAATTATTGGTATTTTTGGCGCAAATTATTATCATAGCAAATGCGTAAGACCCTTATTGTTATTCAAGCTTTTATTTTTTTCATTTTTATTGGGATAATTTCATCGCCTGCTCAACAAAACGAAAGGAAGCAAAAAGCGGTGTGTATAGCCTTCTACAATGTAGAAAATCTTTTTGATACTATTGATGATCCGTTTACAGACGATGAAGAATTTTTACCCGAAGGGGTTAATCAATGGAATTCATCAAAATACTTGGTAAAATTGAATCGTCTTGCTGAAGTAATTTCTCATATTGGAGATGATTATGTAAATGGTGGTCCTGCAATATTGGGATTATCGGAGATTGAAAATCGTCGTGTGCTCGAAGATTTAATTAAAATGCCAGAGCTTTCGAAGCAGGGTTATGCCATTGTTCATTTCGATTCACCCGATAATAGAGGAGTTGATGTGGCTCTATTATACAAATATCATATTTTTAAAGTAAGTTCGGCGCGCACATTTCCCTTAAAGATGCCCAACAGGCCCGATTTCGATACCCGTGATCAATTGGTTGTTTCAGGAACGATAGATGGGGAGATGTTACATTTTATCGTAAATCACTGGCCTTCAAGGTTTCAGGGTCCTGAATACAGAGCTGCTGCCGCCTCTTTAACGCGTCGACTGGTCGATTCACTCCAAAACTTATATCCACAAGCTAAGGTCATTGTTATGGGTGATCTGAACGATGATCCCACAGATCCCAGTGTTTCAATAATTTTGAATGCAAAAGGAGAAAAAAAGGAAGTACATCCTGGCGATTTGTATAATCCTATGTGGAAATTGTTCAAGAATGGAGTAGGATCCCTGGCGTATCGCGATAACTGGAATCTGTTCGATCAAATCATTCTAACTTATCCCTTGATAAATCAGGAAAATAATGGTTTTAAATTTTATACGGCTCGAGTTTTCAATAAAAAATTTCTTTTCAATAAAGAAGGACAGTATAAGGGCTATCCTTTTCGCACTTTTGCCGGTGGTGCTTATCAGGGTGGTTATTCCGATCATTTGCCGGTTTATGTTATCTTGGTCAAAGAATAAAAATCCTCAATTTAATATTCATTTCTAATGTTGTATCATTTCTCCCTAAAATCCTTATCTGTCAAAATTTTCATATTCTTCTTTTTCCAAATATTTTCTATTGCTGTTTTTGCGCAACAAGACAGTATTAACTTTATTCATGCTATACCTGTAGATATTCAATCCAATAGCATTATCGTCGAATGGCAAACTCCTGAAGAAGTTTTATCAGGGGTTTATTACACAATGGAGGGCAAGAATAGTTCGAATTTCATGGTTGCATCGGCACCTGTACGGAATCATACTTACCATATTCCAGCGTTTTATCCTTCTCAGCTGATATATGTTCTTCCTTTTCAATTCATTGGAAGCGACACGCTTTGGGGTGATACACTGGTACTGATGTCGAGATCGGCATCTTCAGGAAAGATAAGGGTTTATTTTACTCGTCCTGTTGATCCTAATGTAGCCACTGGTCCTCAAGCCATATATCTGCCTGGCACTGCTGCCGACACTGTAATCAAACTCATACATCAAGCCAAAAAAAGTATAGACTTGGCTATTTACAACATGAATATCGATGGCATTGCCTATGCTTTGAATCAGGCAAAAGAACGTGGTGTCAGGGTGAGAGTTATTTACGATGGTAGCACCACCAACAGTTCAATATATGTGCTTCAAGGCGTACCCATGCTTGCCAGCCCTACTTCATCGTCTTATGGCATTATGCATAATAAATTCATGGTCATCGATTGCGATACCGACAATCCTAATGATGCAATTCTTTTTACGGGGAGTATGAATTTTACTTCTACTCAGGTTACTAAGGATGCCAACAATATTTTGATTATTCAGGATAAAAGTTTGGCACTCGCTTATCGTATTGAGTTCGAGGAAATGTGGGGAGGCTCGGGCAGCCAGCCCAATTCATCTGCCTCACGTTTTGGCCCTTATAAGAAAAACAATACGCCTCATTATTTTAATGTGGGTGGAATACCCATCGAAAGTTGGTTCAGCCCTTCAGATGGAGTTAATTCGAAAATCATTGCAGCTATTAACAGCTCTAATACTAGTTTATTTATTCCTACCAATTTAATTACGCGTGATGATCTTGCCAATGCTATCGCGAAGAGAAGACAAAATGAAGTGCTTTGTCGGGTGGTGGTAGATAATGATGCTTCTTGCTCCGATCAAGTAGTGGCGATACTTACAGAAGCTTTGGGAACTAATTTTAGAGAAACCACCGAAAGCGGTATTCTTCATCATAAAGTTTTGATTGCCGATGCCCTGCAAACTGACTCCAATCCGGTGGTACTCACTGGTTCGCATAACTGGAGCAACAATGCCGAAACCAGAAACGACGAAAATACGCTTATCCTTTATGATGCCGATATAGCCAATCTTTATTACCAGGAATTTTCTCAGCGTTTTAAACAGTCGAGAGCCATAGCGCCAAACCCTGTGCTCGATTTAGGACCCGACATCAGCGTATGTGCGGGCCAAAAAGTGTTATTGGATGCAGGGACTGGATTTTCTTCCTATTCATGGTCGAATGGGAGCACAGCCAGCCAGATAATTGTTGATACTTCAGGAATAGGCCTTGGAAACATTACTACAAGCTGCACCGTTAATAATGTCTATGGTACTCAAACCGATCAAATAACTATTACTTTTTTTGCATGTACAGGTATAGAAGATAATTACACGAAAAATCATCTTTTAATTTATCCCAATCCTTGTCGGGAATTTTTCAGGATACAGTTGCCGCCTGATGCAAAACCACAATTTATTGAAATTTACAACATTCAAGGACAAATGGTGATGCAGCAAACCACTCGACTCGTTGGGAATTTTTTAGAAATAAATGTTAGTGAGCTGAATCCCGGAATTTATATGGTAAGAGTGCTGG
>ENA-UPTA01003099-UPTA01003099.1-activated-sludge-metagenome-genome-assembly--contig:-NODE-3099-length-16630-cov-7.722655_pt1 | contig 16630 bp, 15 predicted proteins | sample MGYA00238184_ERZ773361 | MGnify/ENA primary metagenome ERZ773361 (study PRJEB29100, sample SAMN05720205) | activated sludge metagenome | isolation source: anaerobic digester from wastewater...
TATCCTGGATGCGGATGGTGTCCTTCGTCACCAATTCCGGATGTAAGGCAACCAGTCTGTGTAAGCGCTTTTCTGCAGAGCATGAAGAAAACAACATTGCAACTACCAATAAACACAGAAGTTTACATTTCCATGTCAGATGTCTGAAGTCAAAAGTCAAATGTGATATGTTGTACATCGGAGACAAAATAATTCAGCTAAGAAAGTTGCGTAATCTTTCTCAAACAGACCTTGCCCAAAAGGTTGAAGCATCAAGAACCATTATTGGCAACTATGAACGAAATGAAAATACTCATTCCATTGAGATGATTATAAAAATTTCAAAGGTTTTTAATGTGTCGGTAGATTATATCATTGGTGAAGGCGTACTTTCACAATATGACAAGGAAGTTTTAAAACGGATTGATGATATTGAAAAACTCGATGACGAGACAAAAAACAAAATGTTTTTTCTGATTGATAACATAATTCAAAACTTCAAAACGAAACAGGCTTTCGCTAAATAAAAAAAGCCCCGTTTCCGGAGCTTGATTTTATTCACGCTTTTTTTCTGATGTTGCATTTCACTTTACTATTTAACTCTTAAATATTAATTTTTATTTTTCGCTCTTTGGTATCTGGTTGTGTGCTTTGCCATTTTGATCCTTGCCATTTTATAATAAGACAAGACTTGTCAAAATAACAAGTATCAATACAATCTCCTGAAGAAGCCGCCGGACATAAATCATCCTCTTCTATCTCCATTACTTTTCCGGTAAGGTAATTCTTAACAACAATAAAGTTCTTTTGGTCTTCAGGTAAATAAGCTATCAAATTGTCTTTAGTGTCAAGTGCAAGAGTAAAAATATATGTTTGTTCTTCTACTTTGGAACTTAAAGGCAGAACAACAGAATATTTACAGTTCATTCCACAACCTTGTTGTAAAATAATAAAATCATTGCTTGATTCTAGCAAATAAAGAGGCCCACTACCACTAATATCAAAAGTATCTTTACTAATGTTTTTAATTTGCCTGTTTCCCCATTCTATTTTGTACTGAAATTCATTTATGTAAATTAATTTATAATAGCTGCCATTTGGTAAATTCACAGGCTTAGTCGTGTCGGCAATCTCTATGAACAACCCTTTGTTATTAAACTCATATCCTTTGTTACTCCATGAGCAACCCATAAAAATAACGAGAATATTTAAAAATATTAAAGTTTTCATAAATAGGATTATTTTAACTTCCAAAGGCCTTTAATGCCTTGAACAGAAATTGAAAGATTTATCTTTTGCATACCTGGATTTTTATCATATATTGTTGAGCTCTGCGAATTATAAAAAATAACTCCCTGACCGACATTACTATTTCCATAATATGCTTTCACGGCAGCTCCAACACTGTTTGTCCATGCGGTGTTTTCCTTTGTACTTTTATTATAATAGTTTTGTGGGTTTGTAAATACATCATAATTGGGGTCTCCGATTTTTGTAGCATCGTAGAACCTATTTACTATTCCTGAATATGTCCCATTTGCTTTTTCATAAGTTCCATCTGGTAAGCTATGCCTATTTACTATTGATTCCGCCACAATGGATTTTGCATTATTGTCTCCACTTCTCATTTCTGCATATGTAGTTCTTGCTATAATTCCAATGTCACTATTCATTGTTATTTCTTTAAAACTTGGTTCTGGAACCATATTGAGATCATTTGGATCAATTTCAAAACCATCTTGTACAAAAAATCTATCGGGTGTTTCAGTCTCTACTCTGTCTACCAAATTTCCATTTTGATCAAAATAGTAATCATCAATTATATCCAGCGCCCCCGTCGGATCCACTCTATTCATTGGATTATTCTGGCAATAACTATACGGGCTTACCCAACTTCTTGCACTTGCCATCGGGTCAACACTCAACCAGCTACTCAAATCGCTATCGTAGTATCTTGCGCCGAAGTAAGTATAGTTAGTCTCATTATCGAGTTCTGATTTCAAGTTCATATTTTATATTCGGCTTCAGGAACATATTCTAAAATCTTTTTTAAAAAGTAATAATTCCCCCAAAAATAGTTTCCATTATATTTAATTAGCCCATCTGGGTTAATTAGTATTGTTTTTGTTTTACCAGATTTATATTGAAAATCAATAACCATCCTAACATCCATTTTTGATTTCTTTTTAACTTTCTCAATGTATTTAAAATTTAGAGCGCTCAAAGTTTCTTCGAATTCTTGAATAACCTCAATATTATCAATTTTAAAATATGATGATAACCCATTGTAGTCTCTTACGTTAGTCTCACCAATGCGACCATAGGGTTTTAATTCCCATGGCACATAAAAGAAATTTATACAAATAATTGTATCCTTTTTTAATTCTAAATCTTTAATCTTAAGCACATTATTTTCTTGAGTAAATGCACTCTGAGTAAAAGTCAGAATAGAAACTAATAATAAAAATAATCTTGACATAAATATAATTTTTAGAAACTCGGTGTTGAAGAGCTTTTTTCTTTTTTACCTCTTAAAGAAAATGAATCTTTTGCTTTATAATATCCTTTAAATTCATGTCCTCTTCTTCTAGCTCCTTTCATAGGAGCTTCAACATTATTTAGAATCCAAACATGATCATAACCTTCAAATTTCCCAGTTTTTTCAGACTCGTTCTTGAGATAATCTATTGATTCCTCTAAATAATCAACATCATAAATGCTTGGTTGACTTGCAATTTCACCAGTCGGATCATATCTATCATAGAATATATGTGCTAATTCGTGCAATAAAACTATAGCTGGAATTTGTCTCCTGAGGAATGAAATAACAGTACCACCCTCTGGACTCCATGGTATAACCCCACCTGAAGAGTTTAAAACACCGCCTACTGGATTATTCCATTCCGTTTCATTTATAGTAATAGATGTTTGGTCATTAGCTAAAGTGCTTACTATTTGATATTTGTCGCGACCTGACGATGAAATCCCATCCAAAGTATAAGCAACTTTATAAACATAACTTCCCTCTTTTGAGTTTAATATAGTTTGACCAGGTATGTATAAATGTTTTTCTCCAGTTGCTGGATCAATGATGTATATTTTTTCACCATCTGGATCAACAAATCTTAAGGGATTACCGGCACAATACATATAGGGACTAAAACTTGGATAATCACTTGCCATCGGGTCCACACTCAACCAGCTACTCAAATCGCTATCGTAATATCTTGCGCCAAAATAGCTGTACCCTGTTTCGTTATCCAACTCTTTGGCAGAGAATTTATAGCGCGAGTCAAACGAAGAGTTTCGTTGAGATACAAACAACTCCCCAAACGGGAAATACTGCAAATGCTGGTAGGCACGGCCCACAATGTTAGTTCTAAATGAGGTTGCGCAATTTACACGATGACGCAAATCATCATAAACATAACAACTGATATTGCAAATTTCGTGTAGCATTTTCTATTGGAGTTTATTGATTTTCACTCATTCGCATTTTTGCAACTTCAATTGATTTTCGTAATTGCTCCTCCAGAAGCTTTTTATCAGGTAATTCAGTATAATATTGAGCTACTTTAATACCGGCTTCATCAAGTTTAAGCAGCTCAATTTGTTCGGTTCCACCGTTTGTACAAAGAATTAATCCAAGCGGACTTTCTTCACCATCTTGTCGTTCATACTTGTTTAACCATTCAAGATAAAGCTCCATTTGACCTTTATAAGCTGCTTTAAATTTTGTAATTTTTAATTCAATCGCAATAAGTCTTTTTAATTTTCGATGATAAAAGAGCAAATCTAAATAAAAGTCTTCGCCATCAATGATCATGCGTTTCTGACGTTCGACAAACGAAAAACCACTTCCCAACTCCAAAATAAATCGTTCTAACTCCCCGACTAAAATGTCTTCAAGAGTTTTTTCCGAAAAGTATCCTTTTAATCCTGTAAAGTTTAAAAAATATGGACTTTTAAAAACAAGTTCCGGCGAAATCTTATTATTTTCACTCAAATCAGACAATTCCTTTTTAATAAAATCTTCGGGTTTACCACTAATTGCAGTTCGTTCAAAAAGCATTGATGCAATTTGTTTTCGCAATGTGTCGCGCCCCCAGCCTTCGTGAATTGCCATTAAGAGATAAAACTCTCGTTGCAAATCATCTTTTATTGTTAACAATTCGATAAAATGCGACCAAGTCAATTTTGTCGCAGCCTGCGACACTTTTTCTTTATTCGAGAAAAGAATTGAAAATTGAATCATTCTTCTTAAATTCCTAATTTCAAACTCTTTTCCATAGTTCTGAGTTAATAATGTCGCAAGTTGCGACACAATTTGTTTCCCATATTCTGCCCGCTTGTTTTCAAGAATTTCAGCATTGATACGACCTCCGATATACCAATAAAGCATTGTTATTTCTGAATTAACTACCCTGGCTATACCTGATTTTGTTTGTTCAATTAGTTGACAAACGTCTTTAAATACCAAACTCCCAATTATGTTTGATTTTATTTCTTTCATTTCTCTTTTAATGCAATTGAAATTGTTTAAAATGTTAAAATTACAAAATTATTACTGATTAAGTTTTTCATGATGTTTTAAAAAATTGCTGATGCGTTTAATACTTCGATTGCTTTCTCCTAATCGCAGTCCCGAAAGTTTTCGGCACTAAGATTAGTTGGGATCCACCCTCATAACCGGGCTATTCTGACAATAACTATACGGACTAACCCAGCTTCTTTGGTCTGCCATCGGGTCAAAACTCAACCAAATACTCGCATCACTATCATAACATTTTGCTTCGAGATTAAGCACATCTCTACTCATCTTCTTCTGGTTTTGTAAATGGTGGCTCCCACCATTTACGTTCTGCCGGTGGAACAGTTTCTATGACTATTACATTAAACTTTATGTTTGTAAAGTACTTATTTGCATCGTAATATATATTTCCATTTCTATCAAGCAATAAGGTTTCAATTCTTCCTGATTTATATATAAAATCAATGACCATTCTTGGATCAAAAAGAATTTGTGCTTCTGGTTTTCTCTTTTTTTTATTGTTCTCTTTTTCAAAAATACTTAAATTTAGAATATTGAAAGAATTGACAAAATATTTTATGCTATCTTGATTCACTATACTAAAATAACTGGTTTTTCCTTGAAAATATCGAATCTCATTTTCTGTGAAAGCTCCGTAATCATGAATGTCCCAAGGAATGTAACTAAAATTAATTCTTACTATACTGTCAAGATGTAATGAATCTTGTGTAATCTGCTTATTTTGTAAATCATACATTCTACTATATTGTGCATTAGAATAGTTTGCTACAAAAAAGATAATTATTATTAATAATATTGATTGTTTTAAGCTCATGTTTTGGTCTATACACAGAATTGAACAATCAGGCGATTGTTATATACAGCATGTTGTAAAATATGTGATGCTTCGGAATAACCTAAAATATGTTTGTAATTTTACAAAAATTTTCATCAATGCTGAATGAAAAGGGAAAAGGGATGCTTGTGGGTCTTGCAATAGGCGATGCACTGGGCGTTACACTGGAGTTTACTGCCAGAGGAAGTTTTGAGCCTATTAGCAATATTATTGGCGGAGGTCCTTTTTCATTGCAGGCTGGCAAATGGACTGACGATACTTCGATGGCCCTATGTCTGGCTGATAGCCTGATAGAGAAGGGTGGATTTGATGCACATGACCAGATGGAAAAATACCTCGACTGGTATCGGAATGGATATAACAGTTCGGAGAGAGGCTGCTTCGATATTGGTTTAACCACCAGAAATGCACTGCGGACTTTTGAAAAGACCGGAGAAGTGTATTGTGGAAGCGAAAACCCGAATACTGCCGGAAATGGCTCCATCATGCGCCTTGCTCCGGTTGCTATTAAATACCACAACGATACAGATTTGCTAATGGAGTATGCCGCATTGAGTTCGAAAACTACCCATGCCGCTCCTGAGGCAGTGCAGTCGTGTATGTTGCTGGGGCTGTATCTTCAGGCTTTTCTGCATGATAAAGATAAGAATTTCATTTTCTCGGCTGAATTTATTCAAGGTGCTCAGAAAAAAATACCAGATATGCTGCCAAATATCTCTTATATTCTGAACGGCTCGTATATTCATAAAAACGAAGCGCAGATAAATTCGAGCGGATATTGCATTGCAACCCTTGAATCGGCACTATGGGCATTTGCTGGAACCGATAATTTCAGGGATTGTTTGCTTAAAGCAGTAAATTTGGGCAACGATTCCGACACCGTTGGTGCAGTTACCGGTCAGATTGCCGGTGCATACTATGGCTATTCCGAAATACCCCAATCGTGGAAAGAAATTCTTTACCTTGAAAATGAAATTGCTGAAAGGGCTGAAATATTGCTGATAGATTGATTCAGAGCCAAACTTAAATGGAACCCACTGTTCAATAGAAAAATTGCTCTTACCTCTTATGGGCAACTATGCTTCGACACATTGATGTGTGCATAGAATTCATTATCTTTGAATAATGATTCAACCATGAGATATGATCAAGAAAATTAGTTTATTCACCTGTTGCACGATTTCGTTGTTCCTGATGCTTTGCAATCCGGTTTATGGGGGTGCCAGACCTGCCATGAAAAGCCCAGCATTAACTTTTATTATTTCTGTTGGTATTAATGAGTATAATTCTCAGGAATTTTCAAAGTTGTTGTATTGTGAGTCAGATGCAGCTGCTTTTATAAACAGGGCAAAAACTGACAGCTCGCTGGTAATTGCCGGTTCATACCTGCTGTTAGGCAAGGAGGCAACAAAAGAAAGCATCAGGAATGCCTTTCTCGAAATCAGTACGAAAGCGCAGGCAGGAGATATTTTAATTTTTTATGCAGCAGCCTATGGCAAATATGGATCTATTGTTCTTGGAAATTCAGAAGAAATTACATCGGAGGAGTTATTCGGCTGGTCGCAGTCGATTTATGCAGTTAATCAGTTGTATTACCTCGACATCAGCTATGGGGATAAATTTATAGGTCAGTTGCAACGCTTTTTTGTAAACCGGCCCGACGAGAGTGCCATCAGTCAGTTGAACAGAATTGTGTTATCAACACCTATGGCTTTTGAAGCAGCATCCTATGGTGGAGGTTTGTTCACCATGTCGTATGTGAAAAATAAAGGAATCAGGCTGTCGGATGTGTTCTCAAGTTCGCATCGTAGCAGCACACATTTTCTGCAGAGCCTGTACTTTTTTTCCGATTCAATTGGTGAAAAGCGAATGGAACTTGAATATTTTTCGGAAAAAGAGCTGTATAAATCGCTGATTGTGGATGAAGTCACAAAGAGTATCACGATTAATTACCAGAACGATTCTCTTGAAAACGACTCAAAGATGCATATAAGAAAGGGAGAAACTTTATGCTTTATTATGGGTTGCAACAATTTCGATAACTTTAACAAACTGAACAATGCTGTTTCTGACTCGAGGGAAATAAAAGATTTGCTTGGCGCAAACTATTTTACACAAATTGTATATCTCGAGAACCCGACCTGTAGTGATTTTAAAATCAAACTTAAGGAAATAAGAAGCAAATATACTTTTGATGAAGGTAGCCAGTTCTTGCTGTATATTTCGTCGCATGGCGAAAAGAATGAGCTTGACGAAGGTTGCCTGATATTCAAAGACAGCGATTTTGACGGGAATTTCCTTTCAAATACATTTCTACTGTCGAGTCTTAAACGTTTTGTGGGGCAGCTCGATTGCACGAATAGCCTGATACTTCTCGATATCTGTCACAGTGGTACCATGTTCGATGAAGAATTGTGTGTGAAACCCAATGCCATCGAAATCCCACAAACGAATATCATATTCAATGAAAAATTTTCGGAAAAAAGCATCGTGTATAAAAACTTTCTTAACCAGGAAACAAAAATATTTATTGGCTCTTCCAACGATCAGATTGCCTCCGATGGTACGCAGAGTCATTCTCCTTTTGCTGCTGTCATCATCAATTTCTTATCGAAAAATTTATTCCCTATAAACGATAGCTACTATTTGCAGCAGGAAATACGCAACGGCATTATGAAAGCCGGAGCCATTTCGATACCCTTGTTTTGTATGTATGGCGGGTGTAAAGACGATGGCCGGTTCCTGTTTATAAAAAAGTAAAAAACATTGCTATTATTCCGGTTTTTCCGTAAGCGACCGAATGATCTCTGCTGCCATAAAACAACCAAAAATGGCGGGCATGTAAGAAATTGTTCCCACATTCGATTTCTTATTGAGGCTTTCCTCTTCGATGACCGAAGACTTGTCGGCTTTCTCGCTTGAATAGACTACCCTGAAACCCTCTCTGATACCCAAACGATGCAGACGTTTTCGTAAAATTCGGGCAAGATTGCAGTTATACGATTTCGAGATATCGTCTATCTTCACTTTTTCGGGATCAGTTTTACCACCGGCTCCCATTGAACTTATAAGAGGGAGTTTGTTTTCGAGGCAGGTTTTGATGAAATTAATTTTTGGCGACAGTGTATCGATGGCATCAGCCACAAAATCGTAAGGAATTGAAAGTGCCTCATCAATTTTTTCATCTTTCAGAAATACTTCCGAAATCAAGAGTTCAATATCCGGATTAATTTCTTTCAGGCGCTGCTCCATTACTGTTGGTTTCGCTTTGCCAATGTTGCTTCTGAGAGCAATCAGCTGACGGTTGAGGTTTGAAGGGTTTACCACATCGGCATCTATCAGACTGAGTTTCCCCACTCCTGCGCGGCAGAGCATTTCAGCAACATAGGCTCCTACGCCGCCGAGTCCGGCAACCAGTACGTGGGAATTTTCAAGTACTTTCACTTTTTCACTTCCCAGTAACAATATGGTTCGCTCATTCCAGTTCACGCGACGAAATTTTAAAGACGTTTGCAAAATTATCAGAAATTGTTGAAATTAATTCATCAATCGGTACATTCAGAAATCCTGAAGCAAACTGATACAATTCTCTGACCCGGGTGTTGCTTTCATCGCTTTCGAAAAACAATCGCGAAACGGGGATTTTTTTTAGGTATGCTTTTAATTTGAACTGTTCTGTAAGCAATACGGTTCCTATGGAGATGAAAAACCCGTGATGCAGCAATTGCTGCAGTACCCCGTTCCCGGAACAGAATCCATGAATAATCCAGGCTTGAGAAGGCGAAAGCTCTTTTTTAATCTCTATCAAACGGTTAAACGATTTTACGCAATGAATGATCAGGGGCTTCCCGAGTTCTTCTGACTGCCTGATATGCCACCGGAAAACTTCTTCCTGAATATCCTGAGGTGCAATAGCAAAAGCATCAAGTCCGCATTCTCCAATCGCAATTACGCGATCTGATTGAAGATGGTGTTCTAATTTACAGAGTTGACTTTCAAAGCTCAGGGTTTCGATATGCCAGGGATGAAGCGCCATTGAAAAGCGCCGAGAATCAGTAGGTATTTGGTTGTGAAACAGGTTTATGATGGCATGTTCTCCCAGTGCCTTGTGAGTGTGTATGTCGATAAAATTTTCTAACATGGTGTAAACTTATGCAAAAAACATGTATCTTCAACAGGATAATACTAATTCATGAATTCGACCCCGCTAAACATCGTCTGGTTTCGGAGAGATTTACGAATCGACGATAACTGCAGTTTATATAACGCTATGAATTGCGGGTACAAGGTGCTGTGCATTTTTATTTTCGATACTCAGATTCTTGAAAGTCTCGTTTCAGGACCTGATAGACGGGTGACTTTTATACTGAAGGCATTAACCAATCTGAAATTAAAATTACAGCTACTGGGTTCTGATCTTATTGTTTTTCATGGAAAACCTATTGAGGTATGGCAAAAAATTCTTTCGGAATATTCGGTAAATGCGGTATATTATAGTGTCGATTATGAGCGATACAGTATTTACCGCGATCGAGAAATCTCTTCTTTTTTAATGTCGAGAGGTATTCAAAGTTATCCGTTTCATGACCATGTAATTTTGCGTCCTGACCAGGTGCTTAAAAACGATGAAACCCCGTATACAGTTTTTACCCCGTATTCGAAAAAATGGAGAGAATTTCTGCATAGTTGCCCGATTAAAACATTTCCATCGGAAAGCATAGCACAGGAAGCATTGTTGCCCGTTAACCCCGTTCCATTACCAACAATACAGCAATTGGGTTTTATAGATTTGGGCACAGAAATAGCCCAATGCAACATTCGAAACGAAATCATTGAAAGCTATCATTTAACCCGCGATAACCCTGCTATCGACGGAACTTCGCGTTTGTCGGCTGCACTGCGTTTTGGAACTATCAGTATCCGGAAACTGGCATTGTATGCGCAGCAGCATAACAGCGTCTTTTTAAATGAGTTGATATGGCGCGATTTCTATCAAATGATACTGTTTTATTTTCCGCATTGCGAATTCAGTGCTTTTAAACCTGCCTATGAGGGTATTGAATGGTTGAACAAGGAGTCCGAATTTGAACGCTGGTGCAATGGAGAAACCGGATACCCGATGGTGGATGCAGCCATGCATCAGTTGAACGCGACAGGCTGGATGCACAACCGGTGCAGAATGATAACGGCTTCGTTTTTGTGTAAGCATTTGTTGGTTGATTGGCGTTGGGGAGAAACGTATTTTGCTTCGAAACTGATCGATTTCGAAACTGCCAGCAACAATGGAGGATGGCAATGGTCGTCGGGAAGTGGTTGCGATGCTGCGCCCTATTTTCGTGTGTTTAACCCCATGCTTCAGCAAAGGAAATATGATGAGAAAGGCGACTATGTAAACACCTGGAACGGAAATGGCGGAATTAAACCAATTGTTGAGCATGAGTTTGCGGTAAAAAGATGTACTTATACTTATAAAAAAGCACTGCAGCGTGATTGAAATTCAAAAAATAGCACTGGTAAACGAAAATGATGAAATTACCGGATATGGTGAAAAATTCGATGTACATCGGAGAGGCCTGCTGCACAGAGCTTTTTCGGTACAAATAATACACCCTGAAAAAGGCTTTTTATTGCAAAAACGTGCGTTGCGTAAATATCATTCCGCCGGATTGTGGTCAAATACATGTTGCAGCCACCTTCCCGAAAATTTCGAAATGGAAACAGCAGTCCGGCAGCGCTTGATGCTTGAAATGGGGATTGACTGTAAACCTGTTTACGTCGGGAAATTCGCATATTCATCGGTTTTCAGAAATGGTTTTACCGAAAACGAAATTGATCATGTATATGTTGGTATATGGGAAGGTGTCCCTGAAATGCACCCTGATGAAGCCGATTCATTTACATGGATTTTTCCCGATATGTTGAAAATCAATCTGGCTGCCTACCCGGAACTATATACGGTATGGCTGCCATTCGTTTTCGATACTATCAGAAATAGTGAAAATGCTGTTTTGTTTTAAAATGTTTTTCTTTCGGGATACTCGATGTGTTAATAATCTATATAATTGATTAATAATTAGTTGTATTGATTTTGAAAATTGTTCGACTTATTTCGGAGCAAAGGATTAATCTGTTCAATATAAACAAGAAGTGCATAAATGCTGTTATGCTAAAAGTCATTGTATAAATGATACGAAATGCATATTATTGCAACTCGAAATTTTTATTTACTCAAATATTTACAAACTATGAACAATGCAATATTCTCATTTGAAAGTCCTGTAAACGAAAAGATTTTTTTGTATGAAAAAGGCAGTGTAGAGCGTGAGGAAATGCTTAAGGAGCTGGAGCGTCAGGAAAACAAAGTGCTTGAGATACCATTAATAATTGGTGGGGAAGAAATTAAGACCGGAAATACCGGTACAGTGGTAATGCCGCATAAGCATCAAAAAGTAATCGCAATCTACCATAAGGCAGGCGAAGCCGAGGCAAAAATGGCAATCGAAAGTGCCCTAAAGGCAAAGGAGCAATGGCAGGCAATCTCATGGGTTGAAAGGGCATCGATTATGTTACGTGCCGCCGAACTTTTATCGAAAAAATATCGTTACGTTATAAACGCAGCCACCATGCTGGGTCAGGGAAAGAGCGTTATGCAGGCCGAAATTGACGCTGCCTGTGAGGTGATTGACTACTTGCGCTATAATGTCTATTTTGCCAGCCGCATTTATCATGAACAGCCAAAATCGAATTTTGATCAGTTGAACAGGTTGGAATACAGACCGCTCGAGGGGTTTGTGTACACCATAACACCTTTTAATTTTACGGCTATAGCATCTAACCTGAATATGTCGGTGGCTCTGTTGGGCAACACAACCGTGTGGAAACCCGCAACCACTGCCTTACTATCGAATTATTATCTGATGCAGATTTTTAAGGAAGCCGGTTTACCCGATGGTGTAATTAATTTCATTCCAGGCGAGGGATCGGTGCTGAGCAAAGTAATTCTGGCACATAAAGATCTGGCCGGAATCCACTTTACAGGTTCTAATGCTACCTTCAACAGTTTGTGGAAACAGGTTTCGCAAAATATCGAAGGATATACATCGTATCCGAAACTCGTGGGCGAAACCGGAGGCAAAGACTTTGTTATGGTACATAATTCGGCAAACCCGCGCGAAGTGGCTACTGCCATTGTGCGGGGGGCTTTTGAGTATCAGGGACAAAAATGTTCGGCGGCATCCAGGGCTTATATTCCTGTATCTCTTTGGCCGGAGGTAAAGAATCACATTGTTTCGATGCTGAAAGAAGTGACGGTGGGTGATGTGAACGACTTTTCGCATTTTATGAATGCAGTAATCGACGAGAAAGCTTACGACTCAATTATGGGTTATATCAACTACGCCAAATCTTCACCGGAATGCGAAATAATTGCAGGTGGTGCAGGCGATAAATCAGTGGGTTATTTTATTGAGCCCACGGTGATAGTTACCTCCAATCCGAAATTTAGAACCATGCAGGAAGAAATTTTCGGCCCGGTTATGACTATTTACGTTTATGAGGATTCGAAATACAGTGAAACCCTGAAGCTGTGCGACCAAACCAGTCCGTATGCACTTACAGGCGCCATTTTTGCTAACGACAAATACGCCATGGTGCAGGCTTGTCAGACCTTACGCTACGCAGCAGGTAATTTCTATGTAAACGACAAACCCACGGGCGCTATGGTTGGGCTTCAGCCGTTTGGCGGATCGCGGGGTTCGGGTACCAACGATAAGGCCGGGGGGCATTTGAATTTGCTGCGGTGGACAAGTCCGCGTACAATTAAGGAAACATTTTTGCCTGCAACCGATTTTGAATATCCCTATATGAGGTAGTACAAAGCTATAATGTAGTTGCTCAACACAATAGGAGCCAGGATAAGTCATTTTTTCAGACAGAAAACTTGTCTGAGTTTCTGATTGTGCAATCAGGCTTACAGATATCTTTCTGGGGTTCTTTAGATTAATAATTGGTAAATTTAAGTCTCAAATAATTTTACATTATTGACCCGAATGTTTTCTAATTTTGAAAAAAAAACATGAAAGCACTTTTGGGATTGTTTGCGCTATTACTTGGCTCGTTGTTGCTGCACGCTCAGAACAATAATATTATTTACATTGATGAAGTTGAAGTAGTCGCAGCGAAGCAATCAAACCTGTTAAAAAATTGCCCCGAAATTATCAGGGTTGTAAGCCGTGCCGAAATCGATAAATTTAATTACGGCTCAACCGGCGAAATATTGCAGCATATTGCCGGTGTAAACATCGAAACCGGAACCGGGTCAGGACAACCGAAACGGTCAACGGCCAGTTTAAACGGATATCCCGCACAATATACGCTGGTACTGGTCGATGGCAACAGGGTGTTGTCTGACCATGTGCATACCGGACAGAACCTCGACCTGATACCCACCGAAAGTATCGAGCGCATCGAGGTTATTACTGGAGCCGCTTCGGCGCAATATGGCAGCGATGCAATGGCCGGTGTGGTAAACATCATTACAAAAAGTGCATCTTCCGATACCGAAGCCTTGCTGTATGCCGATGGAGGTAGTTATAACTCTTATCATGGCGGATTATCCTTGCAAATTCCGGTCAACAAAAACGTGAAGGTATATTCACTCACCGACTGGAATGAATCTGATGGACTGCCATTACTGCTGCCCACGAGCCGTGTCGGCAAAATGGCCTATTCCCACCTGAGCAGCATTCAACGCATTGCATTCAGACCAACCGATAAACTTGAACTCTATCTCAGTAGCAGATTAACCAAGACCAACATGTTGTGGCAAAATCTGATTAACCCCAGCCATTTGTTTATGCCCGATGCAGGCTTGAGTTATCGGATAGGAAGTCGTGCTGTTGTTAATGCAAAATTGGCTTACACGAACTGGTACAGCAAAACGAACAATGAACAGAACCGTTTATTGCGGCCGGAATTGTGGATAAATTACACCATTTCAGAAAAGAATCACCTGGTTGCAGGAACTGATTTCTCAGCTAGTTATTTTGCCCGAACCTCCGTGTCGGGGCATAGTCGCAACGATTTTGGTTTTTACATTCAGGATGAACACCGTTTTAACGAAACCCTGATAGCACAGGCTTCGCTTCGTTACGACAAGGTGCAGCATGTTGCCGGGGTTATCAGTCCCAAACTATCCCTGTTATACAGCCCGATTCAAAGTATTCGTCTGCGTGCTGTGGCTGGCAGGGGATTTCACGCGCCCGGCCTGATGGAATTGTATGAATTGGGTTATGGGCATGGAGGAACAGCCTATCGTTTTGGTAACCCCGATTTAAAACCCGAGTATAACACCAATTTTTCGCTTGGTGTGGAATGGAACCATGCCGATAAACTGGTAGCCGGAATTACCGGCTTTTATAGTATTATCGATAATATGATTGTTCCGGTTTATGCCGGCCCGTGGGAGCAAAACCCGGCGGTAAATGTATGGATGCGACAGAACATTCTCAAGGCTAATATAGCAACAGGGGAGTTCAGTCTTCGTTGGCAGTTCATGAGCAATTATGGTGTGTTTTTAAATTATACCTATTCGCAAAACACACACACCGATGCAAGCCAGCAATTACCGTATCAACCGGGAAGTTCGGCTGGCATACGTCTGTTTGGAGTTCAGCATGTATCTAAAAAACTCAGCATCGAAGAATACATCAGTGTAAAGGCTGTGCACGGACGAAGTGCGTGGAACTGGAAGCCTTCCACAGGAGCAAGTTCTGATGATCCCAATGGCTTAATTACTGAGTTAGCCGATTACCAGAAACTCGATGCAGGCATTTCGTTGCAGTACGACAAGCGCTACGAAGTATTTTTCAATGTATATAATATCCTTGGGCAGGATATTCAAAACCTTGATGATGCACTGACCCAGATTGACGGAGAACCCTGGTTTAACTTGGGTGTAAAGCTCCGGTTTTCGGGCACAAAATAAGGAATTTTCGGGTTTATTTTCCCGAAATCAGGTTCAGTATCTGATTTGCCATGCCTACTTTATATCCGCTCTGATAGTATAATATTTCACCTTTGGCATTGCATAGTGCCACCACCGGAAGTTCGGATTTTGTTGCCGGTTTATCAAGAGCAATGATTGAAAAATCAGGATTGGGCGAAATCTGCGTAAATGTACACGAGGCAGGAAGGCTGTATTTCCCAATATTCGCGTCGGATTTATAGCTGTTAACACATTGCAGGTTAATCGCTAACGGGGCATTGTCGAAACTGTTGCGGTTATCGGCTAATTCCTGCAAAATATGCTTGCCGGGCTCCTTTCCGGTGTCGATCCAGACTGTGAGATAATAGTCAGCTTGTTTAGCCCCGGCAATTTTGCTGAAGTTGGTAATTTTACCTATCACCTTGTTTTTATTTATTTCGTTACGAACAATAATGTCCACACTCAGGGTTTTGCCGGTTTCCACACTGAAAAATTTACGCCATACCAGTACATCGCCATTCTGCAAGCGCTTGCCCGACATAAGCATGTAGTAGCCGGGGCGAAGCTGTAAAGGCATCGACAGTTCTGATAATGGTGTGTCCCAACCATAGTCAAGTGTGGTAAACTTTCCGTTTTCGCAGTGTGCAATGGTGAAGTCTGCGTAATATTTCAATGCCTTTTTTTCGGATTTCAGAACCAGAGAAGCCGATTTTTCGCAGCCGGTTTCTTCGGGTGCATCAAAAAGAACTTCTTTCCAGCTGTTGCCAAAATAATATTCCGGAATATAGGTCACAGGATTCAACCTGGCAGCTATCCCAAAGCTCCGGCACACGGCCACAAAATAGATGTTCCGGCTGCGCTTATCGGCAATTTTCATCGTGTGCACGCCCACGGGAGTTATTGCAACGCCATAGTAATTCCATTCATCGTCAATGGCAATCTGTTTTTTTACCATGTCAGCCACTAGGCCGGGATTGCTCCGGCACGAATCGGCAAAGCCTGTACTAAACTGCGCCTGCAGATAGCTTCGGTAGGCTTTCATTTTTTCGGTCGAAATGCGGGGATTTAACACGTAGTTTAGATAGATGTCGTTGCTATACCCGTTGTTTGTTGAATGATTGAAATGGTCAAGCAATATATTGCTGCGTGCATCGCGATGGTCTTTTTCGTTGAGAATGGTCAACATGCCAAGACATTTTTCTTTATCAATGGCAGCCGCCTTATCGATAAAATCCATGATTTCGGAGTAGTTGCCGCAGCTCATTTTAATGTGTTCCCC
>ENA-UPTA01003104-UPTA01003104.1-activated-sludge-metagenome-genome-assembly--contig:-NODE-3104-length-16604-cov-5.213125_pt1 | contig 16604 bp, 14 predicted proteins | sample MGYA00238184_ERZ773361 | MGnify/ENA primary metagenome ERZ773361 (study PRJEB29100, sample SAMN05720205) | activated sludge metagenome | isolation source: anaerobic digester from wastewater...
TGATTTGTTTGCCATGCCGCCACTTGCGTGTACAAATTATTGTCCGATAAAACGTTTGTATCTGCTGCAGGCCGGGATGCCACACCAATATGCGCCAAGCCAAACAAATCTTGCCACCGATGCCATAACGGCAATTTAGCAAACGCATCTGCCCCCATGAGCAATACTAAAGGACGTCTGACGCCATACTGCGCGCGCAAGCGCTCCAGGGTTTTTACAGTGTAACTAGCCATGTGCGTCACAACCTCGGCTTCATCCACCAAAAAGATGTCCGTGAACTCCGGCATAGCCGATAGCGCCTTCGTCACCATGGCTAAGCGTTGCGCAGCGCTTGCCTGTGGCGGCTTGCGCAACGGGGGTTGTCCTGCCGGCACAAACAAAACCTGGGCAAGCGATAAAGCTTCACGTGCTTCAATCGCCAAACGCAAATGCGCAATGTGAATCGGGTCGAACGTGCCCCCTAAAATGCCTATCGCACTTGAGCTGCCCATGATGGCAAGCTCATGTTGTGTCATAACGCCTGCCTTATCGTCAATCGACGCGGTGTGAACTCGTTCGTCCATGTTCTGAATTGTAGTTTTCGCCGCTGCTGGTGTCCTGGGCCAAAGGTGCTTCAAACACAGCTCGATATGAAATGTACATGCTTGTCACCACCACCGGGCCGATCAGCAGCAGCAAGATCATCATCACTAAAACCACCACAGCAAACGCACCCACGCTGGATGGCAGCAGTAAGCTGCCAATGATCGTAGGAATAATCATCGCAATGAAACTCACCAGTGTAACGACCAGCGCATAAACCGTAAAAGCGCGCCAGTTACGCCAGCTTGCCACAAAGCTGAAAAAAATCGACTTCATGGCGGGCAAACCATGCCATGCGGTAAGCAAAGGCGCAAACCAAAAAGCCATCATCAACGGGCTGACCAAAAGCAACAATACACCATACTGCGGCAACACTTCTGCAACACGCGTAGCATTATCAACTTTTTCAGGAGACAGGTTCGGCAGCAAAAGTGAACTGATGATCAGCATCAACAATGAGCTGGTTAAATATAACCAGCCCAAACGAAACAACGGCACGCGTTGCTCAGCAAGACTCCCGGCTAAGCGCGCTTGTGTGACAGCTTGATTATTGTCCAAGGCACGGCAGGCATTACCGACCATGGCATTCAACGAGGGTAAAGCCAGTGACAATAAAACCGGGCCGATGTACGGAATCAGATTCATCACCAGCAACAAAGAAAAATACGCCAGAGTCATACTGGTCAGCTGACGCGGATAACGCCGCAATAGTTGCCAGGCAGCCAACACCCACAATAAACCATGACGCGCAGGTAGTTGCTTGGCAATCATCTTTCGTCCTTTATCGTCATGACGATGTTGGATGCCATGCCGGATGGTGGCGCTAACGGAAACTCATCCGGGTCAAAGGCTCGATCACCTTCCGCATGAGGTTCGCCCGTCGCAGCCAAATCAGTAAAACTAAAAAGCTTCGGGTCAAGCAAATGGGATGGCACGACATGGGTCAAACTACGAAACATGGTTTCAATCCGCCCGGGAAACTGCTTTTCCCAGTCGTTCAACATGCGCTTGACCTGCTGGCGTTGCAGGTTGGGTTGCGAGCCGCATAAGTCACACGGAATAATCGGAAATTCACGCAACGTTGCCCAAGCTTCCAGATCGCTTTCTGCGCAATAGGCCAGCGGCCGGATCACCATGTGGCGGCCATCGTCCGAAACCAGCTTGGGCGGCATGGATTTTAATTTTCCCGCAAAAAACAGATTCAAGAATAGCGTCTGCAAAATATCGTCGCGGTGATGTCCCAGCGCAATCTTGGTCGCGCCCAATTCATCCGCCACGCGATACAGCACCCCGCGCCGCAGCCGCGAGCACAATGAGCAGGTCGTTTTTCCTTCCGGAATCACGCGCTTCACAATGCTGTAGGTGTCCTCGTTTTCGATATGAAACGGCACACCCAGTTCAGTCAGATACCGTGGCAATATGTCCGCCGGAAAGCCCGGCTGCTTTTGATCCAGATTCACCGCGATGATCTCGAAATCAATCGGCGCATGCTCACGCAGGTGCAACAGCAGGTCGAGCATGGCATATGAATCCTTGCCGCCGGACAAACACACCATGACGCGATCGCCGGCTGAAATCATGTTGAAATCAGCAATCGCCTGCCCCGCCTGACGGCGCAAGCGCTTGGCGAGTTTGTTGGCTTCATAGGCCGGCTTATTGGCTTGGCGAGCGGTTAAAGGTGCATTCATTGTCGAGTGGGATTTATTCAGTAAATTTGTTCAGCGTGAAAATTTGTTAAAGGCTATTTTACAAGTGTGCGGATCTGCCACCATCCACGGTGATCGTCTGGCCTGTCACATACGGCGCATCAAACACCAAAAAGCGCACGGCACGGGCAATGTCAGCGGCTGAGCCTACGCGCTTTAACAAAGTGTGGTCAATGATGGCATCGCGCTCGTCGGGCGGAAAATCGTCCGTTTGTTCCGGCCACGCCACCGCCCCGGGAGCTACTGCATTTACCCGAACTTCAGGGCTTAATTCAATGGCTAGCGCGCGAGTAAGCCCTAACAAACCGGCTTTGGCTGTGCAATACAAGGCATAGCCTTTGAGTGGCCGTTCAGCATGAACGTCCGTGATATTAACGATACAACCGTGCTGCCGCTTCAAGTACGGGGCAGCCGCCTGCGCTAAAAATAGCGGTGCTTTCAAGTTTGTGCCCATCAAATCGTCCCATGCCGCCGTATTGGTAGCGCCGACTTTTGTGGAATAAAACGTGGAAGCATTATTGACCAAACCATCCAATTGCCCGAAGTGATCAACCACTTGAGTGATCAACCTGGGTAAGTCATCCAGGTCGAGCAAGTTTGCAGGAAACGCTGCTGCAGAATTCGCCCGTTGCCCATTGAGCAAGGCAGCAAGGGCTTTAGCCTCGTCTGCTGCGGTGTGATAGTGAATCGCCACGCACGCACCTGCGGCATGAAGCGTGCGTGCAATCTCGGCGCCCACACGGCGGGCAGCACCAGTGACCAGAATCACCGGCATCGATTGTTCAGCTTTTCCGGATTGAAGCGTGCTCATGGCGCCAAGAGTATACCGGCCAACACACGTGCAGCCGCAGCAAAGCCAAATCCTGCGGTAACAGCGACCGAAGAACCATAGCCCGCGCAGGATAAACCAGCACCACCGTCCAGAGCGAGGGCGTCCAATTCTTCGGCTTCCACGCTCATTGAACTTTCAACGTCGGTTATCTCGCATTCAATTGCTGGACGTTTGATTTGCTCTGGCGAAAAAACGCAAATCACCCCAAACTTCTTTTTGGGATCCCGCGTAAAACCATATTCCTTGCGTAATCTCGCCCGCACTTTGGACGCCAAGGCATCTTGCGTGGTACGCGATAAATCAATCGCTTGAATTTGCGTTGGATCCAAACGGCCACCCGCGCCACCCGTGGTAACGATGGTTATTTTTTGTTGCCTGCAATGCGCAATCAACGCCGCTTTGGCGCGCACATTATCTATCGCGTCAATCACCGCATCACAGGCTGGAATCAACGCAGCCACGTTAGCTTCGTCCACGAATTCTTCAATGCAATGCACTTGGCATGCGGGGTTAATCTGGCGAATCCGCGCTGCCATGGCTTCTACTTTGGCAGCGCCCAGGGTAGCTTCTAACGCATGGATTTGTCGATTGATATTGGATGCGGCAATGTGATCAAGGTCAATCAGGGTAATCTGCCCCACGCCTGATCTAGCCAAGGCTTCCGCCGCCCAGGAACCCACGCCGCCAATGCCCACCACCACCACATGCGCAGCGGTTGCACGCGCTAAAGCCCCCGCGCCGTACAGCCGATCAACACCCGCAAAGCGGCGCGTATCGTCACCTACTTGCGACGCGATGCTTAAATTTTTTGAATGAGATAAAACAGAAGGGGAAGGCATGAGTGTCCTGAAATTTGAGGATGACAAGCATTCTGTCAACATGCCTCCCCCAGCTTAACGCAAGCGTTGCGCTGGTGCTTATCTGCCCAGCTTTTTCGCGCTGACGCCGCCAATGCCAAAATGCTGTTTGGGCATTTCGTTAATCATCACGCGCACAGTTTCCGGCTTGACTTCCAGGCTACGGCAAATTGCATCGGTAACTTCCGCAATCATGCGCTCTTTTTTCTCATCGTCGCGCCCTTCCATGATGTTGATTTGCACAATCGGCATGACAGTTCCTTAAACAAAGCGCAATGAAATGCTGCCCATACCCTGTACGCGCAAGGTAATCGCATCGCCCGCCTTAACCGCCACGGCTTCTGTAATGCCACCGGACAGAATCAATGAGCCCGCTGGAATTTCCTCGCCGCGTGCGCCCAGGTGATTAGCCAGCATGGCAATCGCTGTGGCAGGATGGTTCAACACAGCAGCGCCCGCACCGAAAGCTACCGGCTCGCCATTCTTTTCCAGCACGATGCCCGTGGTGCGCATGTCCACATTGGACGGCGACTTGATGCCCCCGCCCACCACATAGCGCGCTGCCGAAGTGTTGTCCGCAATCACGCTCTTCAAGTCAAACTTGAAATCGCGATAACGCGAATCGATCACCTCAATGCCGGGCAAGACAAAATCCGTTGCCGCCAGCACAGCAGCGATATGGCAGCCGGGGCCGCGCAACGGCGCCTTGGTCACAAAGGCAATTTCAGGCTCGACCTTGGGGTGGATCAATTCCGATGTTTTCACTTCTCCGCCGTCCATGATGGTGCCGTAATCGGTAATGAAACCGAACACGGGCATAGCGACGCCCATTTGCTTCATTTTGGCGTGCGAAGTCAGCCCCGCCTTAAAGCCGGTAATCTTGGTGCCCCGGGCAATTTTTCTTTGCTTGATAGCTTCCTGGATAGCGTAGGCATCCTCAAAATCCATTTGCGGGTATTCATCCGTGATTTTTGGCGTATCGCGCGCTTCCAATTCACAGGTTTCCAGGTGCTCTGCCAGTTTGGCAATCGTTGCTTTATCCAGATTCATGCAATTTCTCCGTTAAACACGCATTAAGCAGCTTTGGCTGCTTTTTCGGTTTTGAGTTTGGCCAAGGTTATGGCGGTATCTTCAATCATGTCTTCCTGACCGCCCACCATGCCGCGACGGCCCAATTCAACCAGCAGGTCACGCGACGGAATGCCATATTTTGCACCCGCACGCTTGGCGAACAGCAAGAAGGAACCATACACGCCCGCGTAACCCAGGGTGAGCGCATCGCGGTCAATGCGGATCGGGAAGTCCATCATCGGCACAACCAGATCTTCGGCCACATCCTGAATTTTCCAGACATCCACACCGGTTTCTATGCCCATGCGGTCAAACACGGCGATCAGCACTTCCAGTGGCGTATTGCCCGCACCTGCGCCCAGACCCGCACTGGCGGCGTCAATTCGGTTTGCACCACACTCAATCGCAGCGATGGAGTTGGCAATGCCCATGGCCATGTTGTGATGACCGTGAAAGCCCAGCTCAGTTTCAGGTTTCAAGGCCGCGCGCACGGCGGAAAGTCTGGCGGTAACATCATCCGGCAGCATGTAGCCAGCGGAGTCGGTAATGTAGATGCAGTTCGCGCCATAGCTTTCCATCAGCTTGGCTTGAGTGACCAGGCCTTCGGGCGTATTCATGTGCGCCATCATCAAAAAGCCCACAGTGTCCATGCCCAGCTTGCGGGCAAGGCTGATGTGCTGCTCGGAAACGTCAGCTTCTGTGCAGTGCGTCGCCACACGGATGGTATTCACACCCAGATCATGCGCCATGCGCAGATGATCGACTGTGCCGATGCCGGGCAACAGCAAGGCGGAAATCTTGGCTTTTTTCATCAAGGGAATCACGGCACCGAGATATTCCTCATCGGTGTGCATGGGAAAGCCGTAGTTCACGGACGAGCCACCCAGACCGTCACCGTGAGTGACTTCAATCAGCGGTACGCCTGCCTCATCCAATGCCGTGGCAATCGAGCGCATTTGTTCCAGCGTCATTTGATGCCGTTTGGGGTGCATGCCATCACGCAAGGTCATGTCATGGACGGTGATTTTTTTGCCTTTTAAATTCATGATAGTTCTCCTTAACGTGAAAAACTTTGGCAAGTGCGCTGTGTCATAACCGAGCGCAGCGAGCCGGATAGAAGCCTCCCCGAGAAGGGAGGATGGGAGGGGCGGGCCCACTTGCCAGCCCTTAGTGCAACGAAGTTGATGGATTTCATGATTCGGAACAGATCATCAGAGCGATGTCCGTTAAGCCGCCAGCGCAGCAACGGGTTCCAGAACAAGCTTGCCGGCAATAATCTCTTCGGCAAACATCTCGGCAGTACGTGCAGCGGCGGCAGTCATGATGTCCAGATTGCCGGCGTATTTGGGCAGGTAGTCGCCCAGACCTTCAACTTCCATGTAAATCGACACGCGGTTGCCATCAAAAATCGGGCCGTTCACCAAGCGATAGCCGGGCACATATTTTTGTACTTCCTTGATCATGTCGTGAATCGACGCCGTGATTTTGGCTTGATCCGGCTCGGTTTCGGTCAGGCAATGCACGGTGTCACGCATGATGAGCGGGGGTTCAGCCGGATTGATGATGATGATCGCCTTGCCTTGCTTGGCGCCACCGACTTTTTCAATGCCGCCTGCTGTGGTGCGGGTGAATTCGTCGATGTTTTTACGCGTGCCGGGGCCAGCTGATTTGGATGACACCGTGGCAACAATTTCGCCATATTTGACCGGCTGCACACGGGAGACTGCGGCAACCAGAGGAATCGTTGCCTGCCCGCCGCAAGTCACCATGTTTACGTTCATTTCGCGCTTGCCGACGTGATCTTTCAAATTCACCGGCGGAATGCAAAACGGGCCAATCGCTGCAGGCGTCAAGTCAATCATCAGAACGCCCAGTTCATTGAGCTTGCGACTGTTTTCAGCATGCACGTAAGCGCTGGTGGCATCAAACGCGATTTGAATATTGTCTTCTTTCACGTGCGGCAACAAGCCATCCACACCTTCGGCGGTAACTTTTATGCCCATGTCAGCCGCGCGCTTCAAGCCATCCGACGTTGGGTCGATGCCGACCATCCATACCGGCTCTAACACAGGGCTGCGCTTGAGTTTATAGAGTAGATCGGTGCCGATATTGCCGGGACCAATAAGTGCACAACGAATTTTTTTCATTTCGGTAACTCCTGAAAAATTGAATGGCTATGAATAAGAAGCGTGGATAAAGAATACAGCAGGCGAATTACAACAAGCTGCGAATGACGCCACCCTCGGCATGAATCGCCGCGCCATTGGTTGCTGCGGACAAGGGACTGCACAGATACGTCACCGTACTGGCAATTTCAGCCGGATCGATCAAACGTTTGAGGATGGAGGTGGGACGTGCAGCAGCAAAAAGCTGCTTTTCCATCTCGGCAAAACTGATGTTTTGCTGCTTGGCCATCTCGGCCAGATAGCCGCCCACGCCTTCAGTATTTGTCGGCCCTGGCAGGACGGCGTTAACGGTGACCCGAGTGCCCACACAAGTCTCGGCCAAGCCGCGCGAAATCGACAACTGGGCGGATTTGGTCATGCCGTAATGCACCATCTCGGCCGGTGGGCAAACGCCCGACTCACTGGAGATAAAAATGATACGCCCCCAGTTGCGGGCTTTCATCTGCGGTAAATAGTGCCGCGCCAAGCGCACGCCACTCATCACATTCACCTCGAAAAAGCGGAACCATTCGCTGTCATCTATCGCCTCAAACGGCACGGCGGCGAAAATGCCGAGGTTATTGACCAGCACATCCACCTCAGGGCAAGCAGCCAGTAATTGCGCCACGCCCGCTGCAGTGGATAAATCAGCCGCAATGCCAGTGACATTAGCCTGTGGCTGCGCTGCCTTTAAACGAACCAAAGCGTCATCCACGCGCGCCTGCGTGCGGCCGTTGAGCACAACGTGCGCACCCTCTGCCGCTAACGCGCTGGCAATGGCAAAGCCAATCCCAGCGGTAGAACCCGTCACCAGTGCGCGTTTTGCATTGAGTTGTAAATCCACCGTGAGCTCGCTCTAAAAGTTTAAAAACGAATCAAAAAAACCAAACCAACAGATCACACAAAGCGCATCGAACAGCTGCCGATGCCGCCGATGGTGACGCGGTAATTGTCACCCGCAGCAATGGGGAACATCGCAGCCAAGGAGCCGGACAACACCACCTCGCCCGCCTTTAACGGAATACCCAGTGCGCCCAGAGTATTCGCCAGCCAGGCAATCGCATTCACGGGCGAGCCCATGGTAGCTGCGCCCGAACCCGTGCCGACAATTTCGCCATTACGTTCGACCAGCATGCCGCAGGTCATCAAATCCACATCGCGCACATCCACCAGCTGATCGCCCAGCACCATCACGCCGCAGGACGCGTTGTCCGCGACGGTGTCCTGCACCTTGATTTTCCAGTCGCGGATGCGCGAATCCACAATTTCAAAGCAGGCAATCACGCCTTCGGTCGCGGCCAGCACATCCGCACCGGTAACACCCGGGCCCATCAAGTCCTTCTTCATGACAAAAGCGATTTCGCCTTCCGCCTTGGGCTGGATCAGCGAGCTGTATTCAATGGCTTCGCCTTCGTTGTAAATCATGTCGTCGAGCAAAATACCGAAGTCAGGCTGATTCACGCCCAGCATATTCATCACCACCTTGCTGGTCACGCCGATTTTTTTGCCGACGATGCGTGCGCCTTTTTCAATGCGCCGCGCAACAAGCTGACTTTGAATCTGATAGCCGTCGTTAATCGTGATGTCGGCATAACGGTTGGTCAATGGCTCAATGACTTGCCCTGTGATGAGCGCTTGGTACAGTTCGTCGCCTAACAACTGGATGGTTTGCTTATCCATGATTTTCCTTAAAGTTTGATGCAGATATTTTTAAGTTCTGTGTAAAACTCCAGCGAGTGCACGCCGCCTTCGCGGCCGATACCGGATTGCTTGGCACCACCGAACGGGGTGCGCAAATCACGCAGGAACCAGCTATTGACCCAGGCAATGCCAACTTCCATTTTCGCCGCTACGCGGTGAGCGCGGGAAATATTTTGCGTCCAGATCGCCGTGGCCAAGCCATACTCGTTGTCGTTCGCCCGCGCCAGAACTTCTTCTTCCGTATCAAACGGGGCAATGTGGCAGCAAGGGCCGAACACTTCTTCTTTGACGACCGACGCCGTTTCCGGCAAGCCCGTCCAGATGGTGGGCTGCACCCAGCAACCGTTCGCCAATTCACCCGGCATATCGGGCACGCCGCCACCGGTGACGATCGTTGCGCCTTCCGCCTTGGCTTTGGCGTAATACGACAACACCTTTTGCTGATGCTCCTTGCTGATCAAGGGCCCCATGTTGGCGGTTTCATCATCCGGCACACCGAGCTTCAAGCCTTCGGCGCCTTTTTTCATTGCCGCGACAAACTTCTCGAAAATCGGCCGTTCGACATAGACCCGCTCGGTGCCCAAACACACCTGGCCGCAGTTGGCAAAAGCCGAACGCATCGTGCCTTCAATTGCGGCATCAAAATCGCAATCGGCAAATACGATAGCGGCATTTTTGCCGCCCATCTCCAACGACACAGGGCGCGCGCCTTTGGCCGCCGCCTTCATGATCACTTCACCCGTGCGCGTCTCGCCGGTGAAGGTAATTGCATTGACCCCCGGATGGCCGGTCAGGTAAGCGCCTGCAGAATCGGGACCAAAACCATTAACCACGTTATAAACGCCTTTGGGCATGCCCACTTTATTCATGACTTCGCCCAGCAGCAAGGCAGTTTGCGGCGTTTCTTCCGATGGCTTGATCACCACGGTGTTGCCGCAAGCCAAGGCCGGACCCACCTTCCAGGTCATCAGCAATAAAGGCAGGTTCCACGGACAAACCACACCGACCACACCTACGGGAGAACGGTAACCGTAGTTGATTGCGCCCTTGCCGTCTGGCGTGGCGGTCTCGAAAAATTCCGTCGGCACGTTTTTCACGACGTCAGCAAACACCTTGAAGTTCGCTGCGCCGCGCGGGATGTCAATGTGGCGCGCCAAGTTGCGGGGCTTGCCGGTGTCGGCACATTCAGCGGCTAAAAAATCCTCAAAGCGCGCATTGATTTCATTGGCCACGGCATACAGCAACTCAACACGATCTGCCACTGCCATCTGCCCCCAGGGGCCATTCAACGCGGCGCGTGCAGCTTTGACCGCTGCATCCACTTCGGCCTCGCCCGCTTCACACACTTGCGCAATCACCGAGTTATCCAAGGGTGAGCGCTTTTCAAACCATTTATCGTTGCTGACAAACTCGCCGTTGATAAAGTTTTTTAACTGTTTCACTATTTATCCTTTTGACTGATTGCTGTTGCCCATATTACCAACACATCTTTCGTCTTATAGAAGACTTTACGCATCAGACCGAGACCAGATCCATCACAATGTCATTCTCATGCAGCAACAGAAAAGTCGGCGCTCGCGATACGGCGCTTGTCTTGAAAAAGCGAATGATGGCGTCATTCATTCGATCAGGCAGACTCGTAATCATCCTGCCCAGATATTTCACCAAGCTGCGAAGTATAAACCTTAGCCAGAGTCCACGGGAACCCTTCCAAGAGTAAGGGCAAGAACTACTGACGTCAGGAGTTCTTGCCCTTATGAGCTATCTTGATGAGCCAACTTGATCCACCAACCTATGCACCTGCTGCGTGAAATGCCAGCAGGCTGGTTGCGTCAGTCGCTAGTCAATTAGCAACGATATTTACTTTCGCACATCTTTGCCCAAGCCCTGCCATTGGCTTCGGTTGCAGCGCGCCAATCGTCGGGAATGTCCTGATAAGGCGCACGGCATGGACCCGCCTTGATGTAACCCGCTGCATTACAACGCAGCTTTTCAACTTGCACGTTGTATTTGGCCAGATCCTTGAAGTCAGGAATCGCATTGGGCAAACCATGAATATCGTGCATGATCTCGCCCATACGCGCTTTATCTCCCGCATCAATCGCTTTTTGCAGGGCAATCACAGGTTCCGGACCCATCACGCAGCCCGTGGACCACATGCCTTTCAAGCGATCACCCACCATGTCATACGCCGTTGGTGCAACAAAATCGATCGGCAAGAATTGCACGTTGGGCGCAGCATCCATGCTGGCGGGCAAATCAGCCAGCATGTTCTTCGGATCCATCAGATTGCCTACATATTTGCAGGTCACCACCGTCGGGCAGCGCTTGCCCACACCGGCCCAGAATTCAACCGGGAAAGTGGATTTGAAGAACAATGGGTTGGCATACACCATCAAACCCATGTCAGGCACAGCCTCGGCCAGATCAGCATAAAACTGCACTGAATTGCTAATGGTCGGCGTCTGCCACAAAGGCAAACCCACAAAACCACCTTCCGCACCGAGCTCGCGGAACAACCTCATCTGACGCACGGTCTCTTTTGTGCCCAGCGTGGTAATGCCTGCAAACACAGGTACCCGGCCACGTGCGACTTCAATGATGGTGCGCGTGAAAGCCAGTTTTTCTTCCAGCGACAGCGCCGCGCATTCGCCCGTCGTGCCATTCGCGGCAATGGAACCAATGCCTGCAGAAATCAGCGCTTCGGTCATGCGCGCGGTTTCGTCCAGATCCACGGAATCATCAAACTGCCAGCCGCCTTGGCCTTCTTTGCAGGGAGTGGGAATCATGGCAGAAACGCCACGGATATCGTCTTTAGTCAGCATGGAAAACTTTCCGGGTTGTCATCAAAGGCAGCATCTTACAGAACAAAAACCCTAAAGTCAGTTATGAATGCCGAAATGAACATTATTTGCTCTCGCTATACCGAGGCCTGAATTTGCTGCAGAACACGCACGCTTAACGCTGCAAATCAACGCTTCATCGACAACGGTGAAAACCTGCAGCGATCAGTGTGTATATCGCTCGACCATTCTGCCGCCGTAGTACCAGCGCCGACTTTTTATGGTCACGATGCTTATGTAAAACCCTCGGCCGCCTTTTCGGGCGCACCCCGCGTCATCTGCCACCATCAACATAGTTGCGCTAAAAAGAAGACCCCGGCTGCTGCAAAAATAAACGCTCGCTCTCTGTCGATTCGCGCCCCAGAATGGCATTGCGATGCGGAAAACGGCCGAATTGCGCAATCACCTCATGGTGTCGTTTAGCATAATCCAGCGCAGAGGCAAACGCTGGTTCATGGCCTGGCGGTGCATCATCAAGCAAACAGGTAAACAAAGCCACCGCACGCACTTGATCAGCCAACGCTTCGCTGTGTTCAAAAGGCAAATAGGCAAACCAGCGCATGAAAGGCGACAAGGCTTGATCTTTGCCACTGGCAACTAATTCCTCTGCCAATGCACGCGCTGCTGTGTCGCCCGCAAAGGCTTTGGGCGTATCGCGAAACATGTTGCGCGTGAATTGATCGAGCAACAAAATATCTGCCAGCTGCGTTTGCGCCAGTTTTTCATCAACATCACTGACAGCAAAGCGGGCACCTGCCAATGCCGATTCAACTGCCTGACCAAAGCGCGCTCGAATCTCGCCATCGAATCCAGCGTCTTTTTGAAACCAGGCGGGACGGTAACTGTTATGCGCCGGGTCTTGACTGGGTAAAAACCAGAAATCAAGAACCTCCTGCGCAGAAGTGACTCTCACGACCTCACGACCTTCATGACCATTAAGCAGCGGCCTTGGTACTCCGTTTGGCGGGGGCTTTTTTCGCTTTGCTGGCGGGCTTCTTCGCCACAGCCACCTCAACCTCATCTGCATCCTTTGCGGCTGGCTTCGCATCCGGCTTGGCGCTGGTTTTGGCCACACGTGGCTCGAATTCAAAACTGACTTTCCCTGTCGCCGCATCACGCGTTAAAAAGGCGGAGAACTTGCGCCGCGTTTTGTTAGAAACAAAGCCACGCAACAAACTGGTTTTGCCGGTTTCCAGCAGCTTCTGCATTTCTTCGCGCGCAATTTCCTGTTGCAGAATCACCTTGCCAGAACGAAAATCGCAACTTTTTTCTGCACCCACGGCTTTTTCACAGACATACATCATGCCGTGTTCAAACACACGCGCCGCGCATTTTGGACACGCACCCAGTGGCGTTTGGTCAGAGAAATCAACAGGTTCGCTGGCATCCGCATCCGACTGGCCGAAATCAAATTCCGGCGTATGGTCTTCCTTTAGCTTGATGATCGCTGCAAAAGCCCGACCCATTTTGCTACGAAAACCTTGCAGCGGACCGATGACGCGCTTTTCCAATAGCTCATCCACTTCTTCCGGTTCCCACTGGCGGCTGGCGATCACTTTCCACAGGCTGTAATCGCAAGACTTGCACTGAAATTTTTTGTAGTTTTCCTGAATCACGCCGCCGCATTTCGGGCAAGGAGTTTTCAATGTCGAAAACGCGGCATCGGGCAATTCGCCGGTCTTGATGCGCTCGACCATGGTGCGCGTTCTGTCCATGATCTGATTCATGAACTCGTCACGCTTTAAGCGCCCATGCTCCATTTCCTTCAGCTTGTATTCCCATTCGCCGGTCAGTTCAGGCAGGCGGATGTCATCGACACCAAGATTTTCCAGCGCAAATAATAACGAAAAAGCCTTGGCCGTTGGCTGTAATTCACGGCCGTTGCGATGGATGTATTCCTCGGCAATCAAGCCTTCAATCGTCGCCGCGCGCGTAGCTGGCGTGCCGAGGCCGCGCTCGGCCATGGCTTCGCGCAGCTCTTCATCTTCGATCAGCTTGCCAGCGCCTTCCATCGCCGTGAGCAATGTGGCCTCTGAAAAACGCGGTGGCGGCTGGGTGGCTTTGGCTTTGACTTCCATATCCTTGGCCCAGACACGCTCGTTCTTTTCCAGCGGCGGCAGGTTGGGGTTTTCATCATCCTCTTGCGACTCTCTGCCATAAACGGCAAGCCAGCCCGGTGTTACCAATACTTTGCCGTCGGTCTTGAAGGCCTCATTTTCAACCCGCGTGATGCGCGTGGTGATGTTGTATTCCGCCGCCGGATAAAAAATACCGAGGAACCGTTTGGTTACCAAATCGTAAATTTTCTGCTCAGGTTCCGACAGCGTTTTTGGCATGATGCCCGTAGGAATAATGGCAAAGTGATCGGATATTTTCGCGTTGTTGAAAATGCGTTTATTCGGATGCACCCAACCACTCTTCAAGATCGTCGCGGCGAAAGGCGCATAGGCTGTTTCGCTCATTGAACCCAGCGTCTCTTTAACAGTGTTTAAATAATCTTCCGGCAGATGGCGGCTATCGGTTCTTGGGTAAGTCAGCGCCTTGTGTTTTTCGTACAAGGCCTGAGCCAGTCCCAAGGTGTTTTTTGCCGAAATGCCAAACCGACTGTTGGCTTCCCGCTGCAACGAGGTTAAATCGTAAAGCATCGGACAAGCCTCGGTCTTGGGTTTGCTTTCATCCTCAACCGTACCGTGCTGGCCCAGACATTTAGTACGAATAGCCTCAGCACGCGCCTGATCCCACAGGCGCTCGGCACGGGCATGCTCATCATCATCTTTCTTGAATTTCTCATCAATCCAACGACCGCGATAAACACCGGCCACACATTGAAATTCCGCCTCTACTTCCCAGTAATCGCGTGAAATAAAATTTTTAATGCGCCGTTCGCGCTCGACCATAATTGCCAGCGTGGGCGTTTGCACACGACCAACCGGCGTCTTGTAAAAGCCGCCTTCTTTCGAATTGAACGCGGTCATGGCACGCGTGCCATTAATGCCGATGAGCCAATCGGCTTCCGAGCGGCACCGGGCGGCATCTGCCAGCGGTTGCATCTCGTTTTCTGTGCGCAAATGCGCAAAGCCTTCGCGAATGGCAGCGGGTGTCATGGATTGCAGCCACAAGCGGCGCATGGGTTTTTGTTTTAGGCCCAGCGCATGTTGCACAACGTAACGAAAAATCAGCTCACCTTCGCGCCCGGCGTCACAGGCATTGATCAGCCCTGTGACATCCTTGCGCTTGATCAGGCGCGTCAATAGCTTTAGCCGCTCCTGGGTGCGCTCAATCGGATTCAATGCAAAGTGGGGCGGAATCGCCGGTAAATGCGCAAAACTCCATTTGCCGCGCTTGACTTCATACTCTTCCGGCACCACCAGTTCCAGCAAATGGCCAATGGCCGACGAAAGCACATAATTTTCGCTCTCGAAATAGTCCCCTGTGCGCTCGAATTTTTCGCCCATGCCGCCCAATGCCTTGGCGATATCCTGCGCGACAGAAGGTTTCTCGGCGATGATGAGTTGCTTGGTCATAGTTGCTTGGTTGTCTTTCTATTTCTATCAGGCAAGGCGTATCAAGAGCGGCGCATCATAATCGAAGCACAACGCAGGTAATACACTCATAATCAATCGGGCTTGATGCGGTTAAATAAATTGGACGAAATTCAGTTCAGCAAAATGCGTGTGACTTCTTCACTACCGTCCCAATCCGCTTCGTCAGCATCTTCAGCTAACAACTCTTCCAAAACCAACGCATCCACCTCGCGGCGCGTGCGCCAAATCATTGCCAGCACGACCACTTTGAAACGATCCAAACTGATTTCATCGTCGGGCAATGCCAAAGCACGCTCGATCACCGCCTCACGCAAAGGCGCATCCAGCGCGCCGCATTGCTCAAGAAAACTGATAAAACCACGGCATTCAGCCGATAAGCGCTCTTGTTCTTCGACATCATAAATTCGCACCGCAGTAGCACTTGGCGCAGCAAAAACGCTTTGCTGCGCACCCGCTAACCCATCCATCCACGACAAGGCTTCGCTAATGTCATCGCTCTCAAAACCAGCAGCAGTGAGCTTTTGCGCTAAAACGCCGGCGGGCGGACAAGTATCGGGCAAGTAATTTTCAAACAGATATACAAGGATTTCTATCATGGTGTCAGTCCAATCGCTGATAAAGGCTCCCAGGCAGTTGCGCAACACGGCCAGCAAGCTCTAATGGTAGCAGGATGGCAAGAAGCGCCGCTGGCGTCAAGTGACTCCTTGCGGCCAAAGTGTCCAAATCACACGGCGAGTGACCTAGCGCAGCAATTACCCGCGTCTCGCTATCGGTTGCCGCATCTGTATTTGACGCATTGACAACCGGTGCTGCTGCAGGTGTCGCACGAGCAGAACTATTGGCTGTCTTTCTTTTACGAGCAGGTGGTTTTGTGATGTTTACAGCATGATTTGCTTCATTTACCTCATTTGTTACCGACTCACCATCCGCTACGGCAAGGATCCGCAGCGGCGAGGAGAACGTACTTTGTTCGACCGCCTTGCTGCGCAGGGGATTTACCAGAGTGTCTTTTGCTTGATCGCCTTGTAGCGCATCCACAGCGAAGAGGGCAGCATTCTTTCCTGCCCCTTCTTGCTGCGCAGAGAGTTCAGCCGTTGTTTCATCAGCGCCGACATTCGGCATAACACTTGCTTTATGCTTTTTTTGTCGGCTTTGTTGATCAATAGGATCGATATTTTCTTTATTTACGGCAGGCTCAACGCTTTGCCAGCGCAACTCTTCCAGAATGTCCTGCGCGGACTCCACCAGCTTGGCGCCCTGGCGAATCAACTGATGACAACCTCGCGTCAAGGGTGAATGAAT
>ENA-UPTA01003114-UPTA01003114.1-activated-sludge-metagenome-genome-assembly--contig:-NODE-3114-length-16572-cov-8.259309_pt1 | contig 16572 bp, 16 predicted proteins | sample MGYA00238184_ERZ773361 | MGnify/ENA primary metagenome ERZ773361 (study PRJEB29100, sample SAMN05720205) | activated sludge metagenome | isolation source: anaerobic digester from wastewater...
ACTTGCAGGGTGATGACCGCCCCCTGCAATAGAAAAGGCATAGACGCGATGATATCTGACATGGTTTCCTCCTGAAAAGAGATGAGAACTAGCTTGTGAAGCGTTCAAACAGGGTAGGAAATTACGCTAACAACGAAACGATGCGCTTTCATAATAAAGGCATGCCTTCGGAATGATTCCGTCGGCATGCAGTGGGAAACGAAGATGGACAACGGAACGATCAGTTTAGAACCAGGCTTCCAACATCGCCTCGTAGGGGCTGGTTTTCAGTTCTTTCAACACCTGGTTCACGAAATCGAGGAGCTCCTCGTTGCCTTTTTTTATCGCGGCGCCGTAGCTCTCTGCCGATAGGACAGGGCTGCCTACTTCGAGGTTGGGATTGAAATCGACATAGGCGTCGGCTGTCGAGGAGTCGATGACAACAGCATTCACGCGTCTAAGAGCCAATTCCATCAAGGCTTCCGTGAAGTGGGGGAATCTTGTGAGGACGATCCCGGCGACTTCGGTCGCCATCAGGTCTCCGGTCGTACCCATCTGAACGGCTACCTTCTCGTTGGCTAACTCCGCGACATCGGTAAAATGCTTGTACCCTTTCCGAACGACGATGACCTGGCCGGCATCAAAGTAGGGATCGCTGAAAAGCACGACTTTTTTCCGTTCTTCGGTGATCGTCATCCCGGCGAGGATAATATCGAACTTGTCGGCTTGCAGAGCAGGGATCAACCCGTCAAAAGCAAAGTCAACGACCCGCAAGGTTACCCCTAATTTCGCGGCGATTGCTTTCCCGATATCGACGTCGAAACCGACGACCTCGTTTTGCGTATTAAAGGATTCGAAGGGTGGGAAGGTCGCGTTCGTCCCCATCACGAGATACCCGCGCGCTTTAATGGTGTCGAGAATTCCTCCAAAAGCGAAGAGCGAGAAGACTAATACGAGGGTAATAAACAGAGATACTCTTTTCACAGTGACACCTCCAAATGGTTTTGGTATGTTTTTTCTACTATTGCCTGGCATAAGTATAACACAAAAAAATCCGTTTCTTCTTGGGTAAAACGCGGAAAATTCACGCAATTTACACGCCCAACCGGTGTATACTATAGAAATGGCTTGAAATGGTAATAAGAAACGGAAAAAGCCTTTAATACAAGCCTTCGGAGGTCTTCTATGAAAACGAATGTTGCTGTTTTTTGGTTTCTTCTGATCCTCGGTTCTCTTTCCTTCGGTATATCACTTTCTGATGCGTTGACCAAAGCGAAGATCGTCAACAGCAACTATATGTTGTCCGGTTACGCTCTCGAAAAAACGAACCTTGAATATGAAAAAGCGATAATCGAATCGACAAATAAAGAAGAAGAGTTGAACGCGGAAGTCTCCCGGTTGAACGGGTTATCCGATTATCTGCGCAATTACGTCCGATCTTACTATACGGAGGTCGTGATCGGGTATTTCGATATGCGCATCGCGCAAATAGCCGCGGAAGCCGCTCAACTAAGCTACTTGAACACCAAAATCGATTACGAGCGGAAAACGGACTTGCTGCAAAAATCGATTCTGTCAGAACCGGAATGGAAGGAATCCGAAATCAGTTTAAACGATGCGCTGGACGCCTATGAGAAAGCGGATATCGACTATAAGAACAAGGTATTCGAGTATCAGCGCTGTACCGGATTGGATGAAAAAACCGTCGTTGATATCCCCACCCCGGACTACACCCGGTTTACCGTCAGCGAAGAGGCGTGGCAAAAAACCCACAGGGATCTTCGGAACGCCACCCTTTCATACGAAATCGCGAAATATGCCGTGGATACCTTGCCTTCCGCCACCTCCGCCTACAATCGGAAAATAAAAACCCATAACCTCAAGCAGAAAGAGGTTGCCTTTAAGATCGCCCAGATCTCCGCTTTGGATGAGAAGAAAAAGACGGAACAGACACTGTTCTATAAAAAAAGACAGATAGAGAACGCGCAGAAACGCGTCGCCATCGCCCAGGCGGAGATGCAGGATATTCAGAACCGCTTCGGAAAGGGGTTAGTGACCGAAGTCCAGATTCATACCCAGCAGATCTCCCTTTTAAACGCGCAGAAAACCCTTTTAACCAATCAAAGCGAGTATTGGAGCGCCTTTTTCGACTATATCATCGCGATAGCCCTGCCGCTGGATGATGTGTTGAAATCACTCGGAGAGAAATAGTGTGAAGCGAATCATCTTCGTATGGCTCGGATTATTTATCCTCGCGTTTTCGGCTTTTTCATCCGTGCGCCAGGTACTGGACGAGTGGTTGAATAAAGACCTTTCCTATCAGAAGCTTCTAACCGAGCAGGTTTCGGCCGAAAGAGCGATGGCGGAGTACGAAGGATTCTTCCTCCCTTACCTTTCGATCGGAACCGGATCCAGTGGTTTTGTTTTCGATGAGTCGGGATTGAAAACCGGAGAGATCGCGCTTAATGCGGATTTCCTGCATATCTTGGGCGCGCGTGTCGGTATTTCCCTGCCCTACGGGTATACGCGCGCGGGAGACCAAACGGGATGGGGGTTTGATTCATTCGTTCTCACCGCCTCGCGCGAACTTTTCCCGCAAGAAGAGACGAAAAAGCTAGAGTTGCAGGCGGCTTCGTTGAAAGCGGCGTTTTCCCTGAATCAAAGACGATGGACGGTTTTCACGGATCTGGTTCAATCTCTCTTCGATTATCGGCACACCACACAATTGTATGCGGCGATGCTTGAAAAAGTCGAGATTTACCGACGGTTTTGGGCGCAGGAAAATGAACGTGTCACCAAGGAGTCTTATTGGAAACAGGTATTGACTCTGGAAAAGATGGTTCAGGAAACCCAAAGCCTACTCATAGACTACAAACAATGGCAGGTTTACGGTTCTTCCGAGATCGAAGCCTTTTATGAAGAGATCGTGACACTCATCCCGTCACATGCCGCCCAATGCGATACGGGTGCTTTCCGGGCGCGTCGGGATCTCTTGGCTTTGGAGGTGGAGGTTAAAAGCGCTAAAAAGACCGGGGATTTTTGGTATCTGCCCTATCTCCCGAATCCTCAGTTTTCACTCAGCGCGCGGTTTGATATAGAATCTCCGTCGCTTTCCTTGATACAACGCATCTCCTGGTCTCTGAGCGTAAAGATGGACATTCCGCTTCTAGATCGCGGGGAGAGGGAGCTGGAAGCATTGAAACGGAAGCGGAACCGGGATCTCAAAGTCCTCGAGTATGCCCAAGCCGTCGCTTCATTAGAAGACCAGATGGAGAAACTTTCTCTTAAGCAGCGTGCTACTCTGATCGAAATCGAACTGAAAGGGTTGGAAGTCGGACAGAGTTTGGAGAGGCTTCAAAGAGACGAACGGCTGCAAAAATTAGGTTACTTGACCGAGAAAGAGTACCGGATCTCCTATCTGGATCATCAGGAAACGGAATTGGAATACGAAAAGGTTCAGCAGAAGCAGATTATCGGGCAACTGGAACTGTTAAAAGCGTGCGATGCCACGTTCGGAGGCTTATAAAATGGAGATGAAAAACAAGAATAAAACACGTTGGGTTCTTTTAGGGTTAATGATTGCAGGGGCGGTCGTGGTCCTTTTGCTATGGGCGTTCTACTTCAACAAACCCAAGACCCAGAATCGGGCGAACGACAGTTCGATCTATCAGTTGGAATACACCGTTCGCAGAAGTTCGGTGGCGGATTATCTGGAAATCGTCGGTACGGTCGATGCTCCGATCTATCAGGTGGTTTCGTCGGTTTCCGGAGCTTTGAAAACCTTTGATATACAGGTAGGCGACCGGGTGTCGAAAGACGCGACCATCGCGGTGTTGGACGATATACAGTATCGGCTGAACTATCTGGAGGCGAAAGTCGATTACGAAAACGCGCTATACGACTCGCCGATCTCTCTTGAGCAAAAGCAGCTCCAGTTTCTCATCGCAGAAAGGAATCTGAAGAACGCGACGGTTAGAAGTCCGGTTTCAGGGATTATAACCGAAGTGAGCGCCCGAGAAGGGGCGAACATCTCTCAGAACGGGGCGATTTGCACGATTGTCGAAGATGACGCGCTCTTCGTTCAAGGCTTTTTGGATGAAGTCGATATTCAAAAAGTACGAACAAGCCAGAAGGTTCTCTTTGAATTCAAATCCTTTGGACTGACCTATGAGGGGAAGATCGCGAGGATAAGCCAGATAGCGAATTCCGAAAGCGGCATCGTCGTGATCCCGGCCGAATTCTCTTTCAACGACGACCCGAGGAAAAAAGGAATCATTCCCGGACTGACGTGTACGGTAAAGATCGTCCTTTTGGAAAAGTCGGACGCGCTCTTCATCCCGACGAACGCCCTGAAGAGGGATCAGAAGGGAACCTATGTACTCGTCAAAGGAGAGAAAGAAGGGGAAACGCTGCCGACCTATATTAAAACAGGAGTTTCCACGACGAACTCCGTCGAGGTGCTGGAAGGGCTTCAGGAAGGCCAGAAAGTCATCATCGCCCCCTCTTCGGCCGTCCTTAATACCTTTTCCCCGCAAACGCAGCAAGGGGGAGGCCTTAATCTCAATATGATCGGGGGGTTAGGCATTCCTGGGGGAAGATAACCGTATGAACGCTACTGTTTTCGAATTTAAAGATATATGGAAGGTTTACGAGATGGGTGAGGTTAAAGTGAATGCCCTTCGGGGGTTCACTCTCGCGATCGAGAAAGGGGAATATCTGATCGTCATGGGTCCTTCCGGCAGCGGGAAAACCACCTTCCTGCAGATGATGGGGTGTTTGGACCGGCCGACGCAAGGAGAGATCTTTATCGATGGCACACCCACCTCGGAATTGAGCGATGATGCCCTGGCCGGGATCCGTAATAAAAAAATAGGATTCATCTTTCAAAGTTTTAATCTGCTGCCGAAGCTTAACGCGCTCGAAAATTGCTCCCTGCCTCTTGTCTACAGCGGTGTCAAACGCAAATCACGGATGGAAAGAGCGACGCGGCTCTTAACACAGGTGGGTTTGGACGATCGCATGAACCATCGGCCCGCGCAACTCTCCGGAGGGCAGCAACAACGTGTGGCGATCGCTCGGGCATTGGCCAGCGACCCTTCGGTGGTATTGGCGGATGAACCGACCGGTAATCTGGACTCGAAAAGTTCGGTGGAAATCCTCCGAATCTTGCGTGAGCTTCACCAATCGGGAAAAACCATAGTCGTCGTGACGCACGCGCCTGATGTGGCGGAAGAAGGAGATCGAATCGTATACCTCAAGGACGGTAGTATCGAGCGGGTCGAAAAAAGGTCTCCCCGACCTCGTCGCGAGGAGGGCGGATACGATGGAAATCCTTATTGAAACCTTTCGGTCCCTGTTGGCGAATAAAACCCGTACGCTGCTGTCCATGCTCGGTATCATCATCGGCGTCACGGCGATGATTGCTGTGGTTGCGATCGGTCAGGGGTCGACCTCCAATATTACGCAACGGGTATCTTCATTGGGTTCCAATGTGATGATCGTTTCCGCCGGGTTTTCTGGAGGATCCGGCGGGCGCGCCGTGACGACATTAAGCGAAATCTTATCTCTTCGGGACGTCGATAGCTTTATGGAATACTGCCCCGACATTGACAAAGCCTCTCCCGTTTTGCAACGCAGCTATACGGTGCAATACGATGCAAACAGCTACAATGCGCAAATCACCTCAGGAAACGAAAACCTCTATCAGATCCTGGGGCTTAGGATTTCTTCCGGGAGGTTTTTCAATAACGAAGACGAACTCCAATTCAGCAAAAATGTCATCATCGGATACGAGGTCGCGAACCAGCTGTTTGAACGGGAAAACCCACTGGGCGAAACCATCATGATCTCCTATCGGATAGGACGTTCGCGTTTGGCGTTGCCGGTGACCGTGGTGGGCGTCTTGGAGAAAACGGGTTCGAAATTGATGTACAATGTTGATCGGATGGTATTGATGCCGTTTTCAAGCGCAGAAGCCCGTTTATTCCACACCAATGGCCGGGTCGATGCGATTTTGATCACGACGAAGAGCTCCGAAGGCTCGACTCGGGCGAAAGCCCAAATCCAGCATCTCATGTACAACAAACTGCAGGATTCCCGGCGATTCAGCATTACCAGCCAGGATGAAATTCTTGGCACGCTCAATGAGGTGACCGCGATCCTCAACCTCTTTCTCGGCGCGATCGCCGGCATCTCTTTGCTGGTCGGAGGGATAGGAATTATGAACATCATGCTGGTATCCGTCACAGAGCGAACGCGCGAAATCGGCATTAAGAAGGCGATCGGCGCCACGCGCCGTCGAATTTTGCTGGAATTTATGATCGAAAGCGTCTTTATTACGGGCATCGCCGGATTAATTGGTGTAGTGGGTGGGATCGGCGTTTCGGAGATCGTACGCTTCGTCGGCAAGACCTATAACTTGACCCCGGTAGTATCCTTCGAATCCATCCTGATCGCCTTTGGATTCGCCTTCCTGATCGGTATGTTCTTTGGTATCTATCCGGCTTCGAAGGCATCTAAGTTAAGCCCCGTCGAATCTTTGCGAAATGAATAATGTGAATGTTCGAGGTGAAAAGGAACATTTTTCGCGGCGGCCTTCGGCATCCGTCTGTACCGTTTATCGATAGGCAGAGGGTGTATTCACGTCGAACAGAGAAGAGGGCTCGCATAGAATTAAGATTTCCAAACCCGTTCCGGAAAGGAGGCGCTAATCGATGTGGCTAAAAAAAAGAAACTTTTGCGAAGGGGAAGACGACTTTAAAAACATGTGCGCGCTCGTGATCAAATTGAACGCCCAGTCGATTGCGGATTGGTCACTTGGAAGGATCGTGGATTGGCGGTATGGGTTATGGAACGAGGAAAAATGGCAGGAGGGGTTTTTCGAACGGAACGCCGTTTTGTGGGAAACCTATTTGGACGAACTGGTGGGGTTCTGCCTCTCGGAAAACGGCGATCCCGAATACCATCTGTTGGGGGATCCCGGATTTCCGATCATCACCGCGTTCATGATCGATGAGTTAGTCAAGAAGGATGGAAAGATACAAACCCTTTGCTCTCAAAACGAAGAGGCCAAAAAAGCATACCTGATAAAGAGTGGATTTTGCGATGCTGGGCCAGCTGAAACCACCTTCGTTTATCAAGCTAAAGACATATCCCTGACGAGTCTAAAGCCGGAAGGATACCGAATTGTCGGAATGGACGCATATGACGACATCGAAGAGCATATCCGCCTGAAGCATCACGCCTTCAATGAAGGGAAGACGCTTCAGAACCGCCAGATCGCCGCTTACGCTTACGTAAAAAAAAGTCCAATCTATGACCCCACTATGGACTTGGTCGTCCTTAACGAAAACGGGAAACCGGTCGCGGGGTGCGAGGGTTTCATTGACTACGCGAACGGGATCATGGAAATCGAAAGAGTCTGTACCCACAAGGACTATCGGGGTCGCGGACTCTCGAAAGCGGTGATCGGGGAATGTATCAAGAGAGGCCTCTCCCGAGGCGTGAGAACGATTCAGATAACGGGATGGAACGACGAAACCTACCATTTGTACGGTTCGTTTGGTGAACATACCACTATCGTCAGACATCGATTTGTCCGCGAATAATCCTACTTTCGACCGGTTTGGAGAAAATGGGAGAAGCTGACGGGATGCTACGTGTTGGAAAGCAAGAGAATGGACTTATGCGAAGAGGAAATCCGGAAGCTTTACATGACGATACCGCGGGTGGAATCGGCCTTTCGGAGGACGTTCTCGACCCATCAACGGTGTACGGTGGTCTTTCGGGACGAAGAGGATAAGGTATACCATTTGAGGGTATCAGAAAAACCGGAATCGCTTCACGAAGATATCTACAGGAAACGGGGCGTTCCGATGTTAAAGAACCGACGACTGACAAATGTGGCTCATCGATTGTAGTGGCCAACTTTTTTGAGAAAGTGGCTTTTATGGCCTTTTGTAGCGTTTTTAGTCGAAAGTTGGGTTAAGAGTATCGTGCTTTGAGTATTTCCGTAAGACTTAATTAGCTTATCGTTTTACTCTTTTTTTGGAGATTCGATCAAGCGTCCTTGCAGATTATTTTTCTTCCCGGAAAAAAGAAAGGGGTGAGTATCCCATTTATACAGTAAAGCACCTATCATTGCTGTAAGAGGAGCTGTAAGAACCAATCCGAAACTACCTACGAGAATTAGGAGTACTTCCGAAGAGAAAGTGTTTAGGTTCAGCATTGCGACCGACCTGATTCCTTGTGCCATAAACGCCATTAAAACGGTAAGGAATCCCCCGGAATAAGCGAATAAAAGGGTAGTGGACATTGTCCCCACAACGGCTCTACCGACATTGAAGCCCGAAATCAGGAGCGCTCTACGAGAAACGTCCGGATGATGTATAATAATTTCGTGCATCGAAGCAGAGATATCCATTCCTAAATCCATAGCGGCTCCACTGCTACCGATAAAAATCGAAGCAAGAAATAATTGATTGAGATCTAAATGTGCAAAGCCAGAATAAAGAAGCGATTCGGAATAAGACATAACGGCTCCGTTGATTTTGAAAGGTTTCGAAAAAGCCAATGACAATAGTAACGTAAAAAGCACCCCTGAAACGGAACCTAAAAAAGCAACGAATCCTTTTTTATGAAATCCTCCCACGAGAAAAATGATCATAGCAGATAAGGATAGTACTATTGTAAAGGCGATATATACCGGGTTATAGCCTTGTAAGAATGCCGGGACCATAATTTTCCATATGACGAGGATCGTCGTCGTAAAAGAAAGCAATGTCTTCAAACCCGTCCATCGCGAATACCATACTAAGAGAACACCGAATACCGCAAAAAGAAACATCTCGACCCCTAGTCGGAAATGGTCAATAATATGAACGTCGATTGTCTCTTCTTCGTCAACGGAAACCCATTCTACTAAAGCGACGTCTTCGGGATAGAATAATTTATCGATTTCCATCCTTCCATAAAGGTTATTAGGTACGCGAAAGGATTTACCCGCGTGTTTTCCGAAAAGGATTGTTAAGTTAATGTTTTGAAATCCTTGTTTTACAAGGCCGTATTGGAAAAGTTGCTCATTATCCACCGAGATTACTTTAGCGATGGTATAACTGAATTGTTCTTTGATAAATGGGGAAGGAATCCAGAGAAGAACGATATTAAATACTAAAAGTATTAAGAAGAAGATAAATTCGTAGCGCAAATAACGTAAACATCTTCCTTTCATATCGATTCCTTCCCCTTTCTTTTTGTTTCTTTATCCGCGTTAAGGGTGACTAACGGTAAAGACTAAAGAGTGTCTTTCCGATATCCGTGTTATCGTAATAGCCGGCGAATGCATCAGAAGAATTACCGATTGCATAAACAGGGACAGGTACACCGGTATGAGAGTAAGTAGTCCAGCCTAAACCTGCTTTTTCGTTAAGAATATGTGTAAGGGTTACCGACAACGCGTTATACCCGCCGTATAGTAAATAAGATTTCTCGTTTTTCGAATCGTACTGCTTCACATAATCTTGAAAAGCTTTTTCCAACCGTTCAATATCATATTCGGACATCGCGATTTTTCCATTCGATGCTTTATCTTTTGAGGGCACAAGTCCAAAGGCTTCCTCTATCGCAGGGTATAAATCGTTCAATGAAGATAATCGTTTTTCTTCTTTCAGCGTAGCTAAAACGTTGTCAAAATCTTGGAATGAAATCTTTTGTAGTCCTATTAATGGTACGTTTGCTTCATATTTTGTACCGGCGAAGCCTATAGACAGACCACCGGTTTCATGATCTCCCGTTACCAGAATAAGCGTTTCTTGAGGGTGCTTTTGTAAGAAATCAAGAGCGACTTTGATACTTTCATCAAATATGAGTGTATCATGAATCGTTGCGGCCGCATCATTGGCATGGCACGCCCAGTCTATTTTCCCGCCTTCTACCATTAAGAAAAAACCTTTTTCATTATCCAAAAAATCGATTGCTTTTTCGGTTATTTCGACAAGAGAAAACTCTCCTGTTTGGCGATCAATATCGTAGGGCATTGCTTTAGAACTATCAAGTACAGAATTAATAACGATGACTTTGCCGGTGGAAGGAGTCAATTTGGAAAAACCTTCGTAGGTTTGGATCAAGGTATAATCACGATTTTTCGCGAGCTCATAAATAGAAAGCTGGTCTCCCTTTTTTCCTTCGGGATAAATAAAACCACCTCCCGCGAAAAAATGAAAACCGCTGTTCACCATTTCTATGGCGATTTCATAATAATCATTTCTCGACGCTTGGTGGGCATAAAAGGATGCGGGTGTCGCATGGTCGATAGAGACGGAAGAAATGATTCCGATTTTTTTTCCTTTTTTCAAAAGAAATTCCGCGATAGTCTCTAATCGGTATTTTAGCGTCGGATCAAGACCGATAACTCCGTTTTTTGTTTTATACCCGGTCGCTAATGCGGTCCCCGCGGGCGCAGAATCGGTGATAAAAGAATCATATGAATGCGTTGTTTGCATCCCTTTAACCGGAAGTGTCAACATATGCAACTTGGGTTGTTCAGCGTTAACCATGGAGCTTTTGTACAGTTGAGCTGCATTAATTTGTGCGAGTCCCATTCCATCTCCAATGAAGAAAAACACGTACTTTGGTGCTGAACAAAAAACGCTGAATGAAAGCAATACCACGAGTAAAACAAATAAAAATGCTTTTTTCATTTTTTTCCTCCTTTAGTTAAATTCAACCGAATTTTATAAAACGGATGTAAAGCTAAAATGGAATAATACTAAGTAATATAAAACCCCTAAAAGATAAAGCGAAATAAGTCGATATACCGTATACGAAAATCGATCAAATTTAAAGACCCTTTACAAATCCGTATTGTACGGCGTAGGAAACCGTGCATAATAACTGTCGAATTCGTTTTTCCTCGCAATCCCTCCACTCGTAATTAAAATGATTAAGAATAGGAATTCGATTTTGCGGTAACATCCATTGTTGATTTTTTGTCATTCCCGTTTCGCGAAGCACCATCGTTTCTCCACCTCCAAAATGTGAGTAGAAAACTCCTAACAAATATTACTACTTGAATATCAAAGGGGTGTCAATCAAAATAAAGAAATTCATCATTATCGGTAAATCTCAGATAAAACCGAGTAGTACTTGCAGTTTGTATTGTTCTAAAAACCGGAAGTATTTTTGATCGTTTGCTTAACCCAACTTTCGACCGGTTTGGAAGAAAGTGTCAATAATAAGGGAAAACATCATCGGAAACCCGCAAGAAATCGTCGAAGATTACGAGAATTCTAAAATGTAGTGGCCTAATAGTCGTAACGGTTTGGGGTATAAACTGAACGAACTGATGGAAGTGAATCTGGAAAAGATCGGAAAAGATGGGCTGTATGATATCGGAGACGGTTTATACAGTCGTGGGGATGGACCCTCTACAGGAAAAACGGTTCCTCGAAGCGCTGGAGAGGCTGTCGGGAAGGATTCGGATGAAACGGTTAAAAAAGATAGAAAAGGTCTGGGAACGGGTGGGAATAATCCGGGAACGATATCCATCCATTGCCCAGTACTATACGGTTACGACCGAAACGACCCAGGACGGAAAAGAAACCCAATCCCTGCGCTGGGAAGTCAGAAAGGTCGAGCGGGAACAGCGGGAGAAGCGGACGGGATGCTATGTGTTGGAAAGCACGCGAACGGATTTGTCCGCAGAAGAAATCTGGAAGCTCTATATGACGATACAGCCGGTAGAATCGGCCTTCCGGTGTTTGAAGAGCGAACTGGGGTTGCGCCCCATCTATCATCAGAAAAAGGGTTGTTGGATGAACTGGATATGCGTCCTCGTTTTGCTCATACGGGCAAAACTATGCGGGATTGCCCATCCGCTTCTCGATCCTGCGCAGGCAGAAGGTCATCCAATGGGAAGCTTCTTTCTTCTGACCGAAATCCCAAGATTTCCATGGGGTATAGATCGATTCAGGGATCCATCCTTCCGCAGTCTCTTTTTCCTTGACTACAGTGTACATCTCCAAATAACGGGAATCCGAGTGACAAGTTTTTTCCTGGCTGAGGACGTCCAAGACATGGAGGATATCGTACCAAATAAACGGGAGCTTGAGTTTGCGGAAATCTGTGCCCATGTAAAAAATAAACGGATGCTTTTCACGGCTATTGGCCCATAAATCCAACAAGCAATCCACTCCTGAATGGATTTGGTCTCGATACCGCTCGGGGTCAACAGCCAGAAGCAGTTTGGTCATGATCAGAGTCGCATAGGGGCAAGGGTCGGAGCGTTTCCCCGGGCCGTGCCATTTCCCAAGTGTTTTGGAACTGATGCACCCGTATCCGTTTTCTTGGATCAAACCCGAGAGATGCTTTACTCCCTTTGCAACCTCAGGACGCTCCTCACCGCATCGGACGAGCCCATAAAGCGTGCTGGGCGCATCACACAGTGTCCAAGCCTGCATCCTTTCTCCTGTTCCTCCAAAGGATTTGGGAATGGTTGTCGTGAGGGTAGGCACTCCATCCGGGTCGAAGGTGGAAAGGATCCGATCGATCACGAGCTTCATTCCTGGGTCTTCTTTCTTCATACCTGCGTCGGCCAAGAATACAAACTTGTGAAAAAACTGCTGCGCGCTCTTATGGCTGCTGATCGAAGGACCTGGCCAATCGCGCAGTTCTTCGACGATCTTGGATATGTCTGGATCCAGGATCATGCGCTGTCTGGAATCTTCTTTCGAATCCAAATTGAGTTCTTTCGAAGCATTGTAGGCAACGTAGCGCAAAGGGGACTGAACGAGATCGTGCAAGGTTTTCATCTGTCTGATCGCCTCACTTTCTGGAATTTTCTTTTCGAAAGGAGTCGTTCGATTGCTCCTCAGACTCCGCCGAGCTCGTGTGATTTCGATAGTGTGTGAGGATCTGTGCGCTTTTCACTCCGCGATAATGCCAGGGGGATTTTCTACGGCTGCCGGCATAGATCGCGTTTTTTGGACAATAGGCGATGCATCGCATACAGGCCTCGCATCGGTATTTGATGATTGGGTATGTGGATTTCTGATCAGAGGGTGTGATATTGCCGATAGGGCATAGCTTCGAGCATAGATTGCATTGGATACACTTTTCTTTTCGGATATTCAGGAATAATACTTTTTTCAGGAGAAACTGCCATGGAGGCAGAAGGAAGAAGATCGCGGCCATATACATGGCATACATTCCATATCCCCATATCCCATTCTTGCCCCATTTTGCCTTACTTTCGATCAATTCTTCTGCGAATAAACGGGCTTTCTGAAGGCCTCTTTGGATACGAGCAGCGTTCCTTTCCGGATGATCCTGTTTGGGAAAAAGATTGTCGGGCATGAGGATCTCAATCGCTCCGAGAGGCGCATATCCTTTGCGTCGCATGGTGTCTTTGAGAGGACCGACGATACCTCCTGAAAACACGGCGAGCGTGTCGACCATGAATACTCCCTTACCCGGGTTTTTGGGAAGTGCGCGTATAAACTTCCATACAAAAGGATAGGTAGATTGTATAGCTACGGGAAAGGCCAATCCAAGGGTATCTTTTACGATCAGAGTATGCGGATCGGTGGTTTCGATGGGATGCAGACGAACAGAGATACCATGCTTTTCCAGTGTTTCTGTAAGCGCCTGAACCACCCGCAGGGTATTCCCGGTTCCCGAGAAATGACACAGATCGATGTGCTTCATATGATCCCTCCTCATCAGCCCTTACGCATAAGCTCTGCGCGGATATGCGGGTCAAGCTTTTCGATGGCATAGCGGAAAGCAACCCTAGGCATTTTTTCTTCATGCTTCCGAACGTAATCGATTACTTTATGCGGATCTTTCTGAGACAACACCTTGAGCATCCATCCATACCCTTTCAAGACTAAATCATGCGAATCATCCATGAGAAGGTCAGGAATTCGAAATGGGTCGATATCCGCATCGCGATTCGTCCGGATTGGGAGTATCAATGTGACTGCTGCGGCCCGACGTACGGGAAAGGTCTCGAACTTTGTCCATTTTTCCACGCGATCAAAGAGCGTATTGAACTGACTCAACAGTTCTCCAAAGGCATGTGTGCAAAAATCGTCGCAGTCTCCCCAATCTTTGACATAGGTCACCAGCCAGCGTTCAAATAGATTAAAAGTCTCTACCGAGTAGGCTTTTCGCATACGGTACGCCCAATCATAAGCGATCAGTCCGTATTCCCATTTTCGCTTTTCCAGAAGTTGGCCGCACCAAGCAAAGACCTGATCTTTATCTTTGGAGACGATCTCCTTGAAAGCCTTTGCAGAGGCTTCTCGCACCGCTTTTGTAGTAAGGCTTGACGCTCTTTGAGTCACATGCACCCATCGATCAACTAATTGAAAAAGATCCAACTCTATCGCCCTTCCGTGCACAGTTTTTCGTTATCCTTAGCTTTCCGGCATGATTACACAAAGCGTCGCGTTATTGGATGAATGGCCTTTCCGACTACGCAACTAATAACGCGGTTTGAGCGAGTGTTTTATGAAAAATAAAAGGTTTAAGGATTATTATCCTTCGCCCCTTTTCGGTTCTTTCCCGAGATGGTAGAAAATGAAACTAAATCCGGCGAGCCCCATCGCGTTTACCAGCATCATAGCCGGTGTGAAGGCGAGAGCGACCTCCCACGCTTGCTCGAACGGACGCGCAATGAACAAAGAAAGCGCGGCGTGAACGAGTGGTTCCAGCGCCCCCAGCAGGAGCGCGGGCACGATCTTCGGGAACATGCGTTTACGGCTGAGATACACGATACCCCCGATCAATCCGGCAACAACCGTTGCGAGAGAACAGGAAAGAGCGGTGAACCCTCCCAACGAATATCGATGGAGGGCGCCGATCAATCCCGCGCCCATCCCAACAAGCGGTCCCGCCAAAAGTCCCGCGGCCAATGGCCCCAAGTCACGAATATTCGATACTGCCCCGAGGACATTCACCCCGCCCAGCGTTCCGTAAATCGAAAACAATCCGAAAATGGCGATTAAAATCAACCCGCTAGAAAATCCCTTTTTTCCTTTGAAAAGGAGAATGGTCAAGCGGGTGTGAAAGACGATATACGCGACCACCAACACGACTGAGAGGGTTTGAAAAAGATCGATAAAAAGTGCTATCATCGTTCCTCCCGAATAAAAAACCGGGCCCCATTCGACTTTGCCGAACGAGACCCAGTGGGTATCCTTATGACCGGAGTTACTTCATCGTTGAATTGGACTTTTCGCCGATCAACCATCTTGGGATGCTTTTTCGGTTGTACTTTCCTGCGTCTTGTCTCGTTTTTCGAAGATAACGCATCAACGCGTTTCGCCAAGGAAGGCGATGCGGCGAAATGCCAAATAGCCCAAGCTCCTCGGTATTATACCTTAAATTTTTCGATTTCTTCCTCTAACTCTTTAGACAAACCGCTTAATTGTTCCGCGGAAGAACTCACTTGTTGCGCGCCATTGGTTTGCTGTCCTACCGATTTCGTCATTTGTTGCGTTTGCTCGGAAATTTCGCTCACAGATTTTGCGGAACTGTCCATTGCCGACGCCATTTCCTCGGCCGCTGCTCCTTGCTCTTCAGAGGTGGATGTGAGTGTTTCGATCATGCCTGTTGTTTTTTCGACCATTTTCAATATTTCGGCAAATTGTGTCTGTACTTCTTGAGCGCTCTCGTTCACTTCTTTCACGATTTCGACGGTTTGGTTTGTCGCTTCATTGGCCCCTTTCGCCCCGTTGGAGATATCCTTCAATATTCGCGCGATGTTCGTGGTTGCTTTCTTGCTTTCTTCGGCCAATTTTCTAATTTCATCCGCCACAACCGCGAACCCTTTTCCTGCTTCTCCCGCTCTTGCCGCTTCTATCGCCGCATTCAATGCGAGTAAATTCGTCTGTTCCGCGATGGATGATATCGTACTAACGATTTCTTCAACGTTCTTTGCCCCTTCAGCCAGTTTTTGGACTAAAGTCGCCGTATTGATTGTTTGTTTTGTGGCCGTTTCTACCTTCTTCGCCACTTTTATGATGAGTTCTCCGCCTTCTTTCGCTTTTTTCGATGTTTCCTCATTCTGATTGGAAAGTTCTTGAGCTGTCTTTGAAACGCTTTGCGCGCTCGCGGCTACTTCTTCGACGCCGGATGTCACTTCTTCTATTGACGAGGAAGCATTTTGTATGTTTTCATCTACTTTTTGTGCTTGTGCGGATAGTTCTTCTGATGAGGCCAGCTGTTCTTGTGATACGGAAGCCAAATGAATCGCGGAACTATTCAACTCCTCAATGGATTTTTTAAAAAGGGATATTGTTTCCGAATAAGCTTTCTCCATGGAAGTCAAAGCATTGACGATATCCCCAATTTCGTCTTGGCGCTTTAAGTATTTAGCCGCGCGATGCCCCTCCGCAAACGCCAAATCTTTATTTTTAATTTTTTCGATGATTTCCCCGAAGGCAGTAATGGGATTTGTGATACTTTTAGAAATGAAGAACGTGATCGCGGATATAACCGCTATCGATACAATACCGATGATGATAAAGAAAGTTTGCATCCTACCTTCCCGAAATATATAACGAGGGCGGATTCACGCCCAAATCCCGATAG
>ENA-UPTA01003115-UPTA01003115.1-activated-sludge-metagenome-genome-assembly--contig:-NODE-3115-length-16569-cov-5.596342_pt1 | contig 16569 bp, 9 predicted proteins | sample MGYA00238184_ERZ773361 | MGnify/ENA primary metagenome ERZ773361 (study PRJEB29100, sample SAMN05720205) | activated sludge metagenome | isolation source: anaerobic digester from wastewater...
GCCAGTCAGGCAGCAGATGGTGAACCTCAAAGTAACGTAAGGGAAAAGAGAAACCGTGATCAATACCGACAATGGTGGCGTGATCCTTTTGAAGTTGTTCAACCAGCCACTGGACAATTCCTTTTCTTGTCCAATATTTTCGGGGACTCGGCGGCGGTTGCACCTCTACAGGCAGTTTTGTGGAATCAGCCCTGTAAACCCGCAGCCCCTTAAGGCTTGAAGTCGGTGTTTGTGCGCCGGAATAATCAATTCCGATATATTGGTGAAATAATGACATACCTACATCCTGATCATTTATCGAATCAACATCCTTCTATTTCCTTGGCTGCCCTCCTAATAGGCCATTAAACAATCGGTAAAATTCATCACAATTTTTTCTATCCCATCGCCTTCTGACATGCGGTCATGGGATCAGAGAAGAATACCGGATCAACCTTCTCGACTACGTCCCCTGAGACTTCCAGAAAAGCTCGCTTATTTTCCAGCGGAATCAGAGCGCGCCTTGCGCCATTCTCCATCACAATCTGAAGCGGTTCGGCAAGCGTATTTACCGGTTTGATGTTACCCTGAATGCTCAAGTCACCAAGTATGACTAAGCCGGGAAGAACCGGCATTTTTCGTAGCGCGGAAACCATGGCCACCAGCATCGCCAAACCAGATTCACAGGCAATGCGGTTGCCAAGCATATCGATGACCTCGATATGTAAATCCGTGGAATCGAAAATGACGCCCAGGCCAAGTTGAGCTTTGTGCCCCTGCAAGTATCCAAAGGCACGCGACAGGCAATCGCGAATAGAACCCTCCACGCCGCCCGCCGTTTTCAGCTTGCCCGTGCCAGCAGATGTGCCCACTTCAATGCGATAGATACCAACCTTCCCTTCAGCATTCACGGAAGCGGTATATACAGACCCCGGCGCAAGGGGATCGGCAGAGAGAAGCGCCCTTCCGCCTTCCTCAGGCACACCGACGTAACGCTCTTCGGCCGTTTCATGATCCCGATAAGAGAAGGATGTTTGATGATATTCAAAGGAGCCCATTTTCTTTAGCTGTTCCTTTACGCGCCGACGGACTTCGATGGCTAACTCCACAAGCTCCGCCAGTTCAGCCTTCGTGAATTCACCATGAGGATAGACAAGCTTGACAAGACCCGAAACAGTTTTTCGCACGGCTTTAACATCGCGTGCATTTAAGTGTATCCCCAGTGAAAAATAACGGTCAATGACCTCGGTGAAATTATGCCGGCGCAGTTCGCGGAGCGCCTCGGCCAGGTAATCGACGACAAACCCGTATTGTCCGGTAAAAAACTCAATCCGCATCTTCGGCACTTCCCAACCCGGTAAATAACAGTGAAGCCGGTCGAGAAAGGCCATGTCATCCCGGATGACCTCTGGCAAGGGTATAAAGAGATTTGATGTCCGGACCATTGTTTCAATGGGTTGATTGGTATTGCCAAAGAGTGCGATTGATGCCTTTCCCGTCGTCGTTTCCTTGCCGCGGGCAAAAGTCCCCGACTCGCAATAGGTTTTCAGCGTGGAAATAACCTCCTTGGGCATCTTCTGGAGGTCGGCGACTTCGTCAAAAGCGACGGCATCCCATAACCCAACCAAACCTACCTTGCCGCTACCGATATTGTAGAAAAGATTGGCCACGGTGGTCGGTCCCGTCATGAGTATCCCATAAGGGCTCAGCTCCTGGAAAGCATAGGATTTGCCTGTACCTCTAGGCCCCAATTCCACCAGATTGAAGTTGGCCTCACATAACGGTACCAACCGAAGCAAAAAGAGCAGCTTCAACCGCCGGCTGAAAGCCGCCGGATCCATGCCGATTCCACGGATAAGAGAATCCACCCATTCTTCGGAGGTAAACTGGCGGCGTGCATCTTGATAATCCTTCAGGTTGAAGGACGCGAGTTGGATCGGCGTTAGTTTCTCGATCCAGAAAGGGCTTTTCCGGCCTTTTGCCTCTTCATCATATTGGTAACGGATTTCCACTTCGGCCCAGATGCCGCCCATTAGTAATCGGTCATACTCTTTCATGCACCTTTCGGGCACATGGATGTATTTATGGCCGAAGTTTACGCATTCCGCCCAGTATTTGTCGTCCTCGGCGAGAAACCGCACTTTCACTTTGTCAATAAAGGTATGGTGCCCTTTCTCCCGAACGAGTGACTGCGCCTTGTTGCTCTCTTCCGGTCGGGCAAAATTATCAGCCAGAATATTGTTGACGACACGCAGACCCGCTTCGATGGCGGCATTGTCATCTGTTGCGCAATACTTGCCCAGCAGATATTCCAGCACGAACACAGGGACATTCGCGCCCACTTTAATCTTGCGCACCAAATCTTTGCGGACCACGCGGCCAGCGAAGGCTTGATTGAGCTTAATATCCAGTGCATCCATAAATTCACCTTACATTCCAAGTTTAATGGGTATGTTTTTCATTGAAGCGAGTACGACCTGGCTTTGACAATCGAGAACACGAATCGTCACTTCTGCGCCAGCATCGGAACTCAACATAAAGGTCACGACGTTCGATTGTTCTATTTTTACCATCACTTCACCTGTTCCGTCTTCGAAGCCATAGGCCGCTGTGGCAGCCCGACCTGCTTCCTTATTACCGGATACCAGTTCGAAGCGAAGGCGACGATCTTCTACCTCAAATAGCCCCGCTGCTTTTAATTCAACCGTCACAGAGAATAGCCGGTTTGTAATGACTGTCTTGGCCATCGTCAGATGAACGCTTGCCTCACCCGTTGCGGCCGGTGCAGCGATGGGTGTCAGATGGATCACCGGCAGGACATTCTCTGCGGGAGATACTCCGCCATGAAAATAGGCGCCGCTGCCTCCTTTTACCCGGAACAGTCCCATGCCCAGTGGAAAGGCAAACTCCAACGGACCTTGAAGGGCCATCTCTGATGCTTTTACGCGGAAAAAACCTTCACCAACTACTCCACCTTCACCAATCCAGGCTCTGGGATGTAGCGCAACTGTTTTTCCTCCCGGTGCACCCATAACCAGTCCCGGATCGATACCTGGTGCGTAAATAAAACCATGATCGGCAGAGATAACAAAGCGCGTGATGCCTGCCTTTGCCAAAACCCGTATGGCGCGTCGCATCTTTTCAAGAACGTCCTCGATATAAAGCCGAATATTTTCCTCATCACCCTCTTCACCGAGGAGATCGATTTCCTGAGAAGTGACAATGACCAATTTTGCTACCGCAAAATCCTTCCGTCGTCGGATTGCCGGTTTAAGGACATCCGCCAATTTCGCACAGCACGCAGGAACACCCGCATTGGCGCTTATCCATTCGAGCCGCTGCGCCCGCTTGGTGACGGTCGTATTTCCAATTTTCACTTCAACGCCGCCCGGAGCAGCTTCGACCAAAAGGCCTTTTTCGGCCTCAGGTAAGAGCGCCGCCATCCCTATGGGCGTGATGCCTGGTAAACATCCAACAGCCGGGAATATCTTCGCAGTAAATTCTGTCTTTAAACCGTCAATCAATTCCGCTGCCATTTCGTAGCGCAGGGCATCCACCAGAAAATACGCAATTTTGCCGTCAGATTTCAGTTCCGGCATCACATGCTTTCGAAACATGCCGGCATGCTCGGCATGACGGTTAGAACTAAAGCCTGCCTGCCTAAGCGCATTGACATAAGTTTCCGCAAGCGAGCCGGCAATATTTACGTAAGTTTCCCGCGCCCTTGCCATTAATGATTCAAAAACTTCCGGTTCAGTCAGCGCTGCTTCCAAGCGGGCATGCCGTGTCTCCAGGTCACGCGCCAGACGGTCAAGCTGCATCCATGGATCGGCATGCAGGGCATAGGCATCAATCAAATCATCCAGCAGCCACCTGCGCTGGCGCAACATGGCACGAACACGCTCCGCCGTCTGAGTCAATCCACCGGCACTTTCCAGTACTCGCCAGGCGAGTTGCCATGCCGGCCGTTCCCGCGCCCAAAATCGATTGCCGCGATTTTCCGCCAATTCAATTGCTGCTGCAATCTCTCCACAGAGAAAATTTTCGACTGCCGAATCCAGAAGCAAACGTTCGATGAACGAAAATGTCTCTATGTCCTTTAGTTCATTGATCGGCAATGATATCGCCGCTAGTCCCAAATCCTTTTCGATCTGATCAGCCGACTCGACATAGGAATCCTTGATATCTGTTCTGTTTCGCCACTGGCTGCATATTCGAACAATGGTATTCTGCTGTGCCGGGTTTTCGGGTATAGCCATCCCGGACAGGGCATCCGGCCGTTGTTCCACCGCTATACCCAGCAACAGATCACACATCAGCATGAAGCGCACCAAGGCCGTCCGTGCTGTCAGGCAATCCGCCGTTGCGGATATATCCAGACCCAGTTCGCTTCGGATCAAACCCAGCATCTCGGGAAGCGCCGACTTGGCCCCCAGGGCGTCGTCGTTATTTGCTTGTGCGGCAAACTGAAGCAGAATCTCCTCGGCGGAGATATTTCCGAAAATGACCTGTAACGCACCCGTGGCAACAGACCCGGCCTCAACGGCCATCCGATCCAGTTCTTCGAGTGTAAGCAGGCCATCATCGGCCTGCCGAGCCAGATGGGCCGCCTTGGCCGGCGCCACCTTCTTGAAAACTTCTTCTACAATGCGCCCCATTCTGCTGTTGCATTCCGGCATCGCGGCATCCGGCTCCACAAACACACCTGCGGTTTCCGCCTCGACGAATGCATGCTCGGTTGCCGTCCGCGCCAGGGGCACATACACAATGACTTTCGGCGCAATATCCGCATCAGATTTCAGCGTCCCATCTTCGTTTATGAATTCCAGAAAAGGCTCCAATTGTTCGCGTAACTGAAACAGACCATTTTCATACTTCAGGACAGTGCAGTCTGGAATTGCCAATCGTTCGACCAGTTTTCCATAAACTTTTTGCGGGTCATACCAGACAACCAGCCCCCTGCCTGCAATTTGACGGCGGAGAAGCATTACCGCCGCTTCTGATATTTGGCCTGTCTCACCGGCACTGGATTTTGATTTCCTATTCTTCGTCATCATGGGGCCTTCTTCTTTCGTCTCTGGCGTTTAGAACCGGCTGTCACAGGCCCTTCACTTTCCGGCACTGCCAATCCGTGGGCTATCGCAAAGGATTTGTTGGTCAGGCAGGCTGCTTTGACCCGATCGGGCCAGTAGGCCATTGCCTGATGCGCCCAATCGTATTTGCCCTCCTCAAGCTCCTTCCATGCGGTTTTTGTGTCCGGCCAAGAGGGCAGAACTTCGTAAAGCGGTGCGGCATTAAGCAAAACACCGTCGTCAATATGCGGCGTATATCCTCGTTCGGTAATAGCCTTAAGACTGGCGGAGAACTTTGTAAGATCGTCGGCCAGATCAAGCATCCGGTCGAGTTCCTTTGCTGCCTGGCGGTCTTTGACCGCCCGAACGCGCAAGTCGGCAAGCTTTCGTTCAACCAGGCGCAGTCTCGGCTCGACAAACTCGTTGCGAATGCGGAAAAGCGTGTCGGGACCAAACTTTTCGTGAAAAACCCAGACAGTGTATTTACGGCCGGGCGACTGAAAAGGCCAGTAAACAGGCCGCTTACGGTACATCTGGAAATGATAGCGCCATAAGGATTGTGCCGGCTGGCCGGTGAAGCGATCAAGCCAGGCTCGTAGGACATCCAGCGAATCGCCATCACCAAGGGCGCCACGGATTGCCGCACGGGCGGAATCAGCGCCAAGCATCAGATTCAGGCAGTCCAGCGCACGAGCCGCAATATCCTGCGGATTGCCGGCCTCGCAAGGCATGATGCCGTCATTATCCACTAAATTGAGAATTTCAGAGACGACAGGCGCTGGGAAATCGCCACAACCGAGTCCGCCGGGCTTGCCGATTTCGAATCGTCCTATTACAGCACCGATAGCATAACTGATCCACCGTCTGGAATTATCAGCCTGCGAGAGCTCCAAAACTTCTTCAGCTTCGTCGTCTTCTTCGCCGACGGGTTCGCCCTCTTCGACGGTTTCTGTAACGGGCACGTTGTTCAATTCGCGATCAATGGCAGCAAGGTCCTCTCGGCTCAGGCCATAGAGGCGCGATACCTCGGTATCTATCTCGGCCTCCAGCGCATGCAGTCGCTCTTGTCGAGCTGCGCGGTCCTCCGCTATGCGCAAGGGTGTAAAGAAGTCATACGTCGTCTCACTCTCCCGGCTGTCCTGTCGTGCCAATTCCACGCACTGGTTTACAAGGGCGGCGATTTTAGGGCTGCGCTCGTTGGGCACAGGCAGACGCTCGATGTCACCGACTTGATAATTGATGGTGGGGTTGAGGGCGGAAAGTATGAACTTACCTACACGCGAGTTAAGAATGGCCAAGGTAACCGGGATCAGTTCTTCAGGCGGGAAGCAAGTCATCCCAGCAACATCGAAAACGAATCCTCCAGATGACAATCGCGCAGCAAAACCAGTCGTCGAAATCAAGCTCCATGTAACGCCGCGGCGGAAATAATAGTCAGTATTTTGTGGACGAGACTTAACTTTTCCCGTTTCAATGCCTAAATTACGGATCTCTGCACCATCAGATGCCCAGTTCAAGGTATTATGTTGCATCGAATGCCATGGTATGGAAGAACCACCCTTGTTGTAAGGGAACCATTTGGCGCCACTGCGTACCGCTTGTGCAAGGGTCAATGCGTCCCTCTTAATGATTTCACAACCAAGCTCCCACCAAAATCGAAGAAACTGAGTGTTGTTTCCTGTTTGAAGGCCGACTCGCGGCTTCGCGGTCTTTTCCAGCAGATTATATGTCACAAACAAATTCCGCAGATGCTCGGGCATCCAATACACCCAGGGTTTTCCGGGAATGGCGTCAAAGTCAGACTGCTTGTAAGTGAATATCTGGAGATGGCACTGGCCGTTGCGGTAAGCGACCAAAGACGATTCAAATGCCTGACGTTTGGCCGCGGCATCGCTCTCCCGTACCAGCCGGAAATATACGCCCATGCCTGCCTCCCGCCGCTTCGGGTCGGGCTGTTTTTCAAAGACAAACGCTGTAGTTTGTAATGTGCCAGGATTGCCAACGGCAAACAGTCCACCGCCAAAGTGGGTCATGGTCTGGATGGTTATCTGTCCACGCAACCGCGTCCGCAGTTCCTCATAGCTGCTGATGAACATATAGGAGTGCATGGTTAACATCCCCATTAATCCCTGCGGATCAAGCAACTCGGCACAACGCTGAATAAATGCGGCGTAGAGGTCACCCTTGCCGTCCGGATACTCTTCGGCCATAAGGGTGGCCAGACGCTTGTTCATCTTTCTTCCCGACAGATAGGGTGGATTTGTCGCAACGACATCGTATCGTTGTTGAACAAGGCGGAGAAAATTCAACCCCTTTGCCGTTTCTCCAACGAAGTGGCTTTCATCCCGACCCGCCGCACGGGAAGCATGCACAAATGAATCAAGCTGAGCGGAGATCTTCTTGGAAAGGTTGTTAAAAAACTGCTCACGCTTCTCAGGGGTATCGAGAGCAAAAAGATCCGATTCACCCATGCCGGGCAAAAGGCCACTGCTCCGTTCCAGTTTCGCCCGCTCTTCATCAATTAATTGTTCCAGGTCACGCTCGGGCCGCAATAGGCTTCCGAGATTGTTTGAGTCCTTTAATCGTGTAGCCATAGATCGAAGGATACGCGCATATACGGGCTGGTCGAATTTAGCGCCTTCAATCATTGCATCCAATCGTCCGCCGGTAATGGCTTCGACATTACAGCAGGCGAGGTTGCGATCGGTAACAACCGCTTTGGGATTTACCCCCCTTGCCTTAATCAGCAAGGTCAACGCGGAAATCTGAACAGCACGCGGGTCAAGATCAATGCCATGCAGATTGTTTGCCACGATAGAGGACGGTATTTCAGTCTCCGTTGCTGCCGATGGCTTTGCCGGCCAACCCGGCTGACCGGCGCGGGTTATTTCCTCTCGATACATTTCGACAAATAGATCAAACGCCACCAATCCAAAGTGCATGGAGCCGCAGGATGGATCAAGAAACAAAATCTCCCGAACAGGCTTCACAGGCCGTGCCACCGGATCTCCGGCGGTCGGCACAAAATAAGTCAGTTTGTCCTTCAGATCACTGTCCGGATGCATTTCCATCCAGAGCCGGCCAAGAGAGTTTTCCACGAGATAACGGACAACCCATCGAATCGTGAAGAGCTGGGTTACTGCGGGAATGTCTTCGGCCTCGAATTTCTTTTTTGATTGTCGGGCAGCGGCAAAGGCGTCCTGTAATTCTTCAGAACTGAAGGCTTGATAAACCCATCCGATTGTCTCTTCATTTCCTGAGCTCCAGGCATCAGCGAGATCTTCGGAATTAAGGGCATGAACCAAACTGCGCAATGCGACAGGACGCGGACAAAGCCGTGAAGCCAGTGTGCCGGGATCAAAAAGAACAGACATTTCCCGGGCAAGTTCGCCGCACTGCCAGAGCAGGAACCGGCGGTAGGCTATCTGGCGGGGGCCTTCACCCATTGCATTGACAGGCGTGTCGCCATCCTGGTGCAGGCGATCTGCGTCCGGATCATGTCCATCAGCCAACCAGAATTTATAGGCATTGGCGTTTTCCGGCGCGGTAACCAATGTCTTCAGCACGCGCCGATTTTCCAGCATCTTGAATGCAACGAACCGGTTCAGCCAGGTAAAAGCGGCCTCGCGGATCAGCTTGCTGCGTGCTTTAACGGCGTCGAATCCGGCTTCCGCCTCGTCGCGTGTGTATTGCGCCAACCGGCTACGCGTTTCTCTGGCCTCGGCAAGTGTCAGAGCCGGGTAGCGAGCCTCCGCTGCAAAAGAACCATCCGGCAGCCAGCCATAAAGCCCTTCGAGCTGTTCTTGCGCTTCGCGCTCCAGATCGGCGCGTGCCTGAAGGGTGAAGGTCTGGATGGCATCGATTAAGGTGTCGTTCATAATTATTGGTCCAGTGGTTGTGGCGTCGCCGGACTATTTGCCGGCTGCAACGTTTTTTTTGCAAGTTCTTGTTCATAATCGCGGGCTAGTTGCTCTTCCATGCCTCTGACAGTCTCCTTGAAGATTTGATTGGCTGCATCAACAATGCTTCTCGCCGTTGCAAGTCGCGTTCGCACCCAGGCCGAGTGAATCACGCGTAAACCATGACCGTCTTGCTCCTCATTTGCTTCCGGTCGGTCCGCCCGGTGCGAAATCTGGTTGCGACGGGTGATCAGATCATCAAGATCCCTTCTTAATTCCTGTACAGTCCGTCCGCATCGACGTCCCAAATCCTCCCAAAAATTCCTCACCGTCAGCACAGCGGCTATTTTGCCGATAGACTCGCTGTCATAAAGGGTTCGACGTTCAAAATTTTTAAGAATAATCTGGCGCAGCCTTTCATCAGGGTCTGCGTAGTTCTGAATGGACATGTAGTCATCCAGTGTCAGCGTCAGATCGCGCAACGACTTGTCTGCGCCGCGTCGCCTTGCTTTGACAATCGTCAGCACATTTTCCCTCAGACTGTCCCAGAAAAATGATTCGAGTGACGTGCACGCGGCCACTACCGATTGTCGCAGGAGGAAGTCAATTCCCCCGTCAATCAGAAGTGCAACCGGAATCGGCGCTGTAGATTGAGCGCACATCAGCATCTGTTCGTTTAAGGCATGGCGGATCATCGCCGTCTCGGGTAGATGCAATCGACGGCAAACCGTCAAACGCAATTCTTCGTCAGGATTTACCTCGCGTATGCCCCGGAAAAGTTCATAAAACTGGAGCAAATGCTCGGCAACCGCGAAGTTCTGGATGGCAAGTTCGTAAGCAGCCATAAGGTTTACTCCAAAATGATTGTGCCGCCTGCAGCAATAATTTTTGCGAGGCGCTCCCTCAATCCCTGAATAAATTCATCGAGTTCTTCCGCATTGCCGATCTGGGCAGGGTACAGCCTTGCTACCGAAACTCGCTCGATCATCTCTTCCGGCGCGGCTAGTTCCATGAGTCGGCGAAGCGCCTGACCGGCAATTGCCTCAACTGCGAGTGTGTCACTTTCAATCTGTGCCAATGTCGCGCCTGTCCGACGGCAGACTGTGGCGCTGTCCGGCAGGTCTAATTCCACCTCCGCATGCTGACGCAGGACAGCCAATACAGACTCCTTCTGATCAACGGGGATGCCTGGATTTTCGGATACGGCAAGCCACTCCGGCCTTCCTTTGATTGACTCCAGTGCGGTCCGATAGGTTTCGCGCCGTTTTTCAAAGGCAGCGGTGTAAATGCGGCGATATTCGCTGCCGATGGCTTCAGCAGACAGACGGACTGCTTCAATGCGGCGGAGGCATTCGTCGGATTCAAATAATGCCGTCAGTTCTTCATGAGCGTCAGAAAATGCAGAGGATGCACCTTTTGCGACCAGTACCGGCCATTGCTCATCAAGGATACGATGAGCCGTGCGGATCGCTTCGATATTGGCATCCGTTGCAGCTTTTTCCAGATTATCCGCAAAACGACGGCCTTCGAGGAAACTTTTGCCTTCGGAGGCCAGGGTTTTCACACATTCGTCGGGTGCGCTTTCCAGAATACCCTCCACCCAAGCAAGTTGTTCCTGGACAACTCTTGCACCGGGAAGGCGCAATGCCTGGAGACGGGCAGACAGGGGCAAAAGCTTCTCTCGATCAGAGACGGCCAGCTGCTTGAACGCCTGGGCAATTTCGCCTTCTTCGATGTTTACGTCGCGACCGGTCAGCTCTTCGTACATCCTCGCCGCTGCAGCTAATATTTTCAGGTCCAGGGCTTCGCGCGGTGCAAAGGACGCCGCCCGGAAGGCCGGCGTTGATGCAAAGGGTTGTCGTGCCGGTGGTTCGGCGTAGTGTTGGTACTTTCGACCCTGGTGACTGACTTCGACAGCGCCACCCCGGAAGAGGATAGCAAGCCCCAGACGCACAGTATCCATACTCCATCCATAACCCGGACCGCCAAAATGATTTTCCAGCATCTTGCCGGTAACCTTGTTGCCATAGGAATGTTCGCGCCGCAGATGATCCAGCAACTCCCGGGCCAGATCAGAGCCCAGGTTCGGCACGAACTGGCCGCCCTGCTTGACAACCAGACTTCGCTCTGCCTGATCATTGTAAAACACCCTGGAGAGACCATTGAGGTTTGTTGCCGTCAAAAACTTTTCTGTTTCTCCACCCCCCAGCGGAAGATTACCGATTTCCAGTTTAGGATAGAGCACAGGAATAGCAATTTCCATAAGACCCTTTGTCATTTCGTTTAGCGTTGATCCGAGAGATGCGCCGGTTCGTTCAACGCCTTGAAAAAAAGACGTCCCTGATTCGATTGCACGCCCCATTTGTTCGCGGAGGTTACGCTGGAATTTCTCCCGACGATTCTTCTCTTCTGCAAGGCAAGACGATTCTTCAGCGGTAAGCTTCTGCTGAGCAGCGAGACGATCAAACTCGCCGACCATTTCCCGCGATTGGTAAAACTCTGTTACAAGATCGCGCACGTTGTCATCAATGGCGACCTGCCAGAACAATTCACCTGTCTTGGATGCGCTTTCACTCCGCGTTTCGGTCAGGCTTGTCGCCCACTCCTCAGGGGACACAAGGGACATCTGAAGAGGGATGTCGCCGTCTGACTCAACAGACTGGCCGTCAACTGTGATACTAAACCGGAATGCCCGCAGGTTATTATAAACAATGGAACGCAGTTTCGGTTCCGAAAAGATCTCACCGATTGTTTCACGATGGATGCGATGACGATCCGCTTCGCGTGGCGACAGTCCGTTACGCTGAGTTTCCCATTGTTTTTCCTGCATGGTCAGAAGCTTATAGCCTTCTTCCGTATTGTGGATAAATTGAGTTCTCTCCAGTTCGGCCAATGCTGCTTCCACGGGTTTGAGCATCGGTTGGGCATCCACATCCGGATGCAGAACCACAGCCAAATTATGAGGTGTACGCGGCAAATCTTTTACGGACTCCAAGAGCGCAATGGCCTTGACCAGCTTGAGTGCCAGGTCGTTGCCTTTCAAACGGGCCTTGACATCGTTTATCTCTTTAGAGACCTCCGAAGGCAACAAATTGCCTACCTCCAGCAATTCATATACCAGATCGAGCGTCACCAGCCTGCGAACAGGGGCATCGGCCAAACGGGTACGGTCGTTAATCATCATCTCTTGAGCCTGTTTAATAATCGTGCGATTGCTTCCACCGACATGCCGGTGGGCGCCACGCTTGAGCCGCAAGCCAGAAACAATGTCGATGCAAAGGTCAATTTGATAGGGCAGATAAGGGTAAAGACGGATAAAAGACGAACGGTCGATATCCAGATTTCGCGCAGACCGCTCCAGCGTACAGCACCCTCGAATCCGGCCGGCGTTTTCGTCAAAAATGCCTCCGAGGATCTCTACGGCATCTTTTTTCTTGGCAAGCACGCGCCTGGCCGTTATTTCGACAATATCGGTTTGCTTTAAATCGACCATGATCCGGAACCGGTCCATGAGGCGAGCGAGCTCGATTTTTTTGGAGTCAAGGGCGGTAACCACCTCGTTCAACTTTTCCTGTGAAGTAACAACCAGCCAGAAGGGGGACACCGATTGACGTTTCTCTGTGCGATTACGACCTTCCACACCCAAGGCCTGGACAATACCCATCAGGTCCAGCATCTTGTCCACGCTTCGGGCCACATACTGCCCAACTTCATCCACAATGAAAACAATGGCCTTGCCCGGTGCACGCCTTCCAGCGAGGTCGAACGCACGACGGGCCAATTTATTGGGATCCACATCTGCACGTCCCGTTCCAACAGAGGCGGCGTAGGAATCGGCCGCGTTATAGGTTTCTGGATCAATCCGGTGCAAGACGGCACTGGCTTCATTAATAGCAAGGCCCATTTGACGTCGCTTTCGCCAAGGTTCCTTGTAGAGTGCCTCAAATTCTTTTTCGAATCGGTCGAGCTTCTTGTCGGATTCCAAAGTAATTTCCAGTTCGGCCAGATCAAAGTCTTCGGCGTACCCTAACTCACGTAAGAGCTGCCGATACATGATCTCGGTCAGCCGGTCTGCCGCTGACCGCACGCCGCGCTCCATGGAAACATCGAAAATAACGGCTTCAAAGGGGATGCGAGCATTGATTGAATCAATCTGGGCGGCGATACGAGGGTCGGCGATGGTCTTTTTAAATAGGGTTGGCGCGGTAGCTGCACCCACTTTGCGATTAGCAAGCGTGTAGCCGAGAATCTTGGCAAATGAGGATTTACCGGATCCAAAAAAGCCGGAAATCCAAACGCCTATGCCCTCTCGGGGTTGTGCTGGCGCTTCCGCTATTTCCTTGAACACCATAGCATATTGTTCGCGTATGGCATCTGTGGCTACATACTCGTCAATTTCCGTTGCAACAGCCCGCTCGTTAGCCTGATCAACTTTGATAACTTCTTCGATGGGACGGTCGATCTGCTTTTCAAAAAGTTCAGCGATTTTTTTCATGATTCGACTCCATATATTCTTACGCGGTAGTTGTAGACGCCTAAATTGCCTTCAGCGGGTATATCATAGAAACGCAAGTCCGTCCCGGTGCGTGCACTGCCCGGATAGAAAAGAATAACCGGAACCTTAGTCTGCCTGTGCAGGGCATCCAACAGGACGGATACCCGAAAGATACCGGGTGTAAAACCGCCGGCCCGCACGAGGAAGACTACATCCGTGTCCGGATTTAATGTGGCCATTTGCGCGATCAATGACTCTGATGCCGGATGGAAATCAGGCGATGTCAATAGATGATTGATATGTTGCTGCGCCGCGTGGAAACCACGCATCGTTTCCGTTTTGAAGAGGTAGTCCGTTCCGCCGTGTCCTTGTACTGCATCCCAAACCAGTCTGGCAAGTGATACGAATTTCACCCTTCGTCCATGCTCCTGTTGAAGTGTGATCGCCAGGAGTCGGAGTTGCTTTCGAAGTTTGAACTCGTCAGTTGGCGCATACCGGAAAATGGCAAACGGCATATCCTTATGGGCTGCAATCCGCATGGGCTGCGCCGTCAGATCATTTTTCAACTGATTGAGATTATCGGCCCAAGATGACACGGACATACTCCTTGAATTTGATATTGGGAAAATCGATGCGACAGATAGCCCCGGCTGCCTGGTAGCCAAGCCAACCCCTCTGATGACACTCCATCAAAGCCCGCTCCACATCATGAGTATCAAATAAAAATAAACGCCAATCCTGGTGATTCACCAGCGCAGGCCCACTGGCACCAGCCTCATTGAGGCAAAAGGCGATCAGAGCAAAAGCCGCCAGCGGACAATGCTGAGGAGAAATGGTTTTAATGGTGGCTCCTTGGAGAATACCGAAGTCCCGAAGCGCGGCAAGCATACCACGGGCAACTTTCCGGATTACGATGGATGACCAATCCTTGCCGGTTGATTGTAAGCGATCCTGAAGCCATGTCATTGCATCTTCAACCTTGATTCTGTTATACGTTGAATTTCTCCGTGCCATCAGTTCATTGGTCACATATTGGTAAAGGATGGCCTCTGCACGAGCGGTTATCCAGAAGTAGAAAGCCTTGACCGTCTCTGAATCCGCATTCGTATCTTCCAGGGCTCGCGCCAAGCGCCAGGCTTCTGGTGGATTGCCTTCAAGGAACCTCGGACGGAATACGCGGGTGAAAGTGTCTTTCGCACGTGCAAGGGATGGCTTTCCTAATGTTCTCATGACAAATGTTGAAGCGTCCTCTGTAGCTTTGCTGTCAGACCATGCACTGACAAGTCTTCGCATGTCTCCCAGTAAAGCACCACCCTTCTGGAGTCTGGTATTTATATCCGTTCCTTTCATCAAACTCGCCTGTTTTCAATATGTTTGCTTAGTTAATATTTTCACCGATTAAGCCTATCGATAATACATTTCATTACCAAATTATATGCTTTCTGAACATCATACGCTGCATCAGCAGGCAGCAGGGGATTCAGATCCGTCAGGAAGCCGCGGTGTTCCATTTTTTCTTGCAGATTCTTTTCATAGTTCATGCTTTCAACAGTTTGGTCTTCGTTTTCCATGTAATGTTTAAAGATATGGATTATTCTTGCAGCATCGGCTTTCCCTTCCGTGATACCTAACCACAAATCGAAAAGATCGCGCCCTTTTCTCCTTTGATACAAAGCCCTCAGCTTGGTCGCAAGCAATTCTTCCAGGGTGTAGGTTGTGATCTCACAATTTCCTTTGAACCATCGGGACTGTACGACAAAGGGGTGCTTCCGGTAACCTTCCACAGTGAAATGCTCTCGCGTGTTGATTTCCACCTTCAGCCGCATTTGCACAATTGGAGGCCCCTCCGATTCCAACCGATAGATTAATGTGACCGATTGCTCCGTTTGTTTACGCCTTGGCACGCCAAGAAAGCCGTTCAGCGCATCCTGCAAGGCATCGATGACCTGTCCAATGGGCGCCGAAATAATTTGCACCAGGTCAATATCCTCCGAGTATCGTCGAGGAATATCAAAATAGAGCTTATGCAACGCCGTACCGCCCCGAAAGGCTAATCGCTCTGCCAAAACGGGATTTTGGAAAATAGCAACAAGCGCTCTGCTGATGATCAGGTCTTGTTCAACCTGGGCATCATTAACCCAGGGTGCAAAGTGACGCCAGGCGACAATATCTGCTTTAGGAATCACAGATCACCCTCCACGTCTGTATTGATTAGAAGTCGCCATCTCATATTTTTTTCAGCATCTCGGGCAGGAAGCGACGGGTCCAATCTCGTAAAGGGCGGATTATGACCGGCAATTAATCTGGCTAGATCCACAACCAGTGCGCCGTGGCCGGCTTTTTCCATCAACCAGCCAAGCCGCTGTGCGCAAACGAGGTTTCCCTCCGCCTTTACGGCTTCAATCAGCTTGGCGGCATTCATAGTTTCCGCAAGTTCTTGCAGTATGGTCATTGCGCGATCCAGTCCGCCGATGGATCTTGCATAGCGGATGAGATCAATAGCTGTGGCTTCCGGTGATGAAACAGGAATGTGCCCCGTTTGAACTTTGATTTGAGTAACAGGGGTTGCATTGAAGTTCGTCTTGAAAAAAAAGCGAATGGCCAGGCCTTTCTTGCGGACTTCACGCTGGGGCGTGGTGGTGACAATCTGAAACTGTTGTGGTTGCTGGTGTGCAGCACCATGAAGAGATGCGGCGCTGAGCAGCCCCACGTAATAGGGTTGCTCCAGGTAGGCCATCAGATCATCGACAAACCACTCCGCAGGTAATACCCCGGTGGTGCGATATTCCAGAGGAACGATAACGAAAAAACCGCTGCGGATGCGCAGGACTCTGCTTTTCATCGCCAGTCTCGCTGCGGCTTTTTTGAAAGCTTCCTCGGTAATTTTAAGGGTCGCAATCGCCTCTTCCCGGGAGAAGAAATAGAGGCCTTGTTCCTGGCGAGAATCAACCCAGGATGGAAGATCGCTTGAAGTTGCAGTTTTTGCTTTTCGTGGCATATCACCATCCGAGAATTATTACGCAAATAAGACCATAAATAAGGCCATTTTGCAAATGATAATTAAGATAAAATGGCAGTATTTTTGCCGAGATTTCGAGAGGTGGCTTGCTCCGCATTAGAAAAA
>ENA-UPTA01003122-UPTA01003122.1-activated-sludge-metagenome-genome-assembly--contig:-NODE-3122-length-16547-cov-6.698460_pt1 | contig 16547 bp, 18 predicted proteins | sample MGYA00238184_ERZ773361 | MGnify/ENA primary metagenome ERZ773361 (study PRJEB29100, sample SAMN05720205) | activated sludge metagenome | isolation source: anaerobic digester from wastewater...
GAATCGGGTGGCGGAATCAATCGGAATCAGGTGGCGGATTGCGTCGGAATACGCATCATGGTTATTCCTTCCAAGAATTTCATTCGGCCATGATCAGATACTATCTCAGGAATACCGATCTTTATAAAGGCAACGTCATGTGAGGGGTGGTATTTAACTTGACCTCTCTCATAAAGCAACGGCAGCTTTACCTCTATTTCGGTTAATCCAACATCGCCTTCATCTTGTTGACCATGAGAAAATAGTTTTATCCCATCACTTTTCAATTTTAACTTTTGGGACTCCCGGTAAAGTTGTTCGATAGCTTTATTGAAGCTGAATTTATAAGCTTTTGGAGCGGCATTTAGAAGTTCCGTTTTTTCCCTCGTCGACATGACACCGTGAAAACACACTATGCGGTGTTGATTTGTCTCACCTTCCCTAATATCGAATTTATGTTTTAATGCTGGTGGAACTGCAAACTCTTTTGGAACGCTTAAAGAGGTTTCCTTGAAAAGAACATGCCTTGCTGTAATGAGGTAGATGGCATTCTCTTTATTGTAGAAGAATCCACTTCCCGTCGAACCATCTTTGCCGACTAATAGTACTGGGTATGACAGATTATTATCAGGAAGGTCGCGATAGGATTGCGAATCGTTAGGATAAAGAAATAGCAAAATAATAAAGATAAAGATCGTGCCGAAAAAACGTATCATTGAGGCTTTTACCATTCTTTTATCCCCTTACATTTAGCCTCGGCTTTTGTAAGTCATTCAATACGGTATATCTTCATCAGGAATGTCACTTTCAACATTAGAAGTCTTTGATTCTCGAATATAATGATTCATTAAAAATATAATTAATGACGCACAAATATTTATGACCAACTCGGCTAGCTCTGGTTCCACCTCCTTAATCTTTGCACCTTGACCATGACCAGCTTCTTCATTTCGCGCAACGTTAACTGCTCTCAGGACCTGCTCAAAATTCAGCAGAAAATCTTCATAATATGCAGGTATCACGGCACTATCAATCATCAGTCGGATGAGCTTCCCCGGTTTCTCCTTTTTAAGATTTAGAATTGATTTAATAGTACTCTCAAGAGATTGATTGGCATGATGAATGGCACCTTTATAATCTTTCGATTCGAAGTGAGTACGAGAGACTTGGAATTCCTCCAATGCACCTTCAAATCCCTGACTTGAGAGCAAGAAGGAGGCATTTGCTAGAACTTCTGCCATATATTCAGAGTCAATTTTGAAAATTTGATCATCTACCAGGATCCATGGCAAACGAGAGTCTCGGAATATTTCATTGATTCTTTGTTGATATTCATATTTATCCGGAGTTAGATTTCGCGAATATAATTCTATAAAATCAAAAATATAATGAGGTGCTCCATATTTGACAAACCCTCCCGCGCTTACCTCTTGCATTCTTTCTTTGCCAGGAACAAATGCTTTGAGACTCGCCCATCCATGTTCAGTGCATAGTGTGTGACCGGTATCTTCGATGAGGTCACTATCCGAATTAAAACCTGTGAGATCAGTATGCCACGTCCGGCAATTACATGCTTCTGTCGCATATAATATTCGTAGCTTTGTTGATGAATCAACACTCAGAGGAAGTATTCCATCTTTAATAGACTTACTAAGGCGCTTACTGAAGATTGGGATCTTCATACTTGTCCCTGCTGCTTACCCGATTTTTCATTAATTATATCTTACATTTTAGTTTTGCATGCACTATTGCAAATCTTTCCTCGCCTTAAAGCAGAGGGGAGCACGAGTTGCCATAGTCGAAGCGCCTTCACCAGACTGGCCATAAAAGGCGCCAGGATCGATCTTGGGACCACCATCCTGTAAGCATTGTCCGAGTCCTCGGATTCGATTATCTCCCCCTTGAAGTCACTGGTCTGGGAAAGCTTCTTGGACAGTGATTGGAGATCCGTCCTGCACATAGCTCTGACGAGAAGTTCATCCTTCTTGCAGGGTGGTTTGTGGACGATGGAGAAGAAACCAGTTTGGTGTAGAGCCACATAACAGAACTCCAGTATTGTCAATGTAAGGTCATCTTTCTTTTTTTATCAGGCTTATATTTCGCATCGCCCAACCAGGTGTCATAATTCTCCTTTGTCTTAAATACACAGCAGAGCTTCTGACTGGCTCCCGCTGATACTATCCTTTTCCACTGCTCTTCCCTTTGATTGAGCGAGGTTATTACTTCTTCAAATATGGACTGAAATCGATTGTCATGAATGTTACTGACCAAATACAGTCCTTCAGGATGTTGCATATAGAATTTCTTTGTCAATTTTTCTCTGTGTAGAACTTTGCCTTTTTCCATCCTTATGACTCCTCGTATTTTCCTTAATCTTTCATTTAATAGAAAACCCCTGGATCCCGTCTAGAAGAACTCTCATCGCTCGACAATCATCTTCATTGTAGTCGAATATGCGCTGACGAATTGATGGGTCACGGCTCTCAGTCCACCGATGGTACCATTCAATGGAGGCTGCACCAGAAGGATTGGGATCTCTCCATGAAAAACCCAAGTGAGAAGCGAGGGTCTTGATAGAGTGGTCATAGGTTGGCCATTCTGTCTTCGACTTCACAACTTGAAAATAAAGATCCACCGCATTGGGAGAGGCAAAAAGGGCTTCTACCTCCTCTGGTGACATGACCGAAGGATACTTCTTCTGCAGCTTAGTCCAGACCGTTTTCTCATAAGCCGAGTAATAGTATATGGAACATGGCAACATTCCGCGAATGTATTCCCACGCATCTTCAAATGCCTTCATCTCGAATGCATCCGTGGGTTCCTCAGCAAAGAAATAACGATAAATCTCTTTACTTGTTTCTCTGTTGTGCCTCTCCACGAAACCGTGCAGATAACAAATGTCTCTCATGGGATCTGTCTCAACGTCGAAAAATAGTTCCCTCTCATATGTCGGAAATACGACCAATTCTTTAAGATAAGGACTTGCCCCCGGTGTCTTTTGCAATCTGGCTCGATTCTGTAATTTTATTAAGGTATCAACCCCAATCCCATGGAACTTCGTTTTCTTACCGGTGATGAACTCGGAGATATCTGCCTTGGCCAATTCCCCTCTTGTCTGCACATGTGGCAGCATATCATCGCGTTTAGTGCGTCCAAGTTCAGGAATCAGTGTCAAATCATCATGTTGTTCAGCCGATTTTCTGCATGCGGTATACCAGTGACAGAGCTTGCAGGTACTACTATAGGCAGGAAGAGAGGATTCATTTCCAGTCATTATGCGTTGTGCTAGTTCGAGAACTTCCAGATACTCATCCCATAGTGTCGCTGTTTTCTTAACACCCTGCGGCGCGCCTAAATCATAGACCACTTCTTGTCCGTTAACATCCCACACGAAGGGTCTGCGACCACCCGAATAACCTCTGCGCTCAAGTATATCAGTATATAAGGCAAGCTGAACGGCATAGTGTTTCTTGGGTTTGCCGTCGGTGTCCTCGTTCCCACCTTCTTCTCCTGCTCCACTCTTTATATCCCCAGCGACATATTTCGTTCCGATACGCCTGAGGATATCAGGCTCTCCAACAAGATCGTCTGCACTTATACGTCCGCCGTATATTACATCATCGCCACGATTCATTGCTTCATATGTCTGGGTTTCTTTTTCTTCAGGCGGTAAGTGCTTTAAATTCGTGAAAGGTATATCGAGTTTCTCTATAACCTCCTGCTCGTAATCATTACCCCTATCCCAGAGAAGTCTTACAAATGGATTAACTCGGTCTCTCAGATCCACATCACCAAAGAGGTCCATTACTACTCGATGCGGACATTGAACGAGATTATATAAAATTGAACCCGTTATGATTCTATCCATTTGTAATGCTATTTCCCTCTTGTTTGCCTGTGCTCAGCGCATAATGACTGCCAAAATTCCTCGTACGGCATGATGTGCTCATGTTTCGAGCGCCAATGCGCATCAATGCCATCCCAGCCATTACCTTGAAATACATGACCGCATTCTGGGCATGTCTTCCTGTCTAGAATAGGGACTTTCTTCTCACAGCAGCGGCAATCTCTATCTTTGTCCATTGAGACACTATACCTCATGTGAAAAAGAAGGCTTTATTCAAATAGACCGCCCTGATCTGTATCTTTTTTCTTTTTCCTCTTTATTAGTTTATGGGTTTTAAAGAGTTGCGATACTTCCGAGTCAATCTTTGCTAATAGGTCTCTTACTCTTAAACGTGCCTCACGCCTCATCATTCCAACGGAAGCATTCATGTCTGATACCATTGGCTTAAGTCTTAACCGACATTCTTTGGCTAGCTCAACTATGCTTCGATGATGAAGATCGTCAGGGTCGTACACGGGAATATTTAGTGCCTCAAATGGCCTTCTATGAATATCCCTTTCTCCTTGTAGTCCCTTAGTCTGCAATGGCTTGATTGCATCATTAACAAATTCCGAATTAAGAATGCCGACCAGATAATGCGCCTCCTCTTCGGATTTTGTGGCATACCAGTAGCACACCATGTCCGCAACAAACCCATTTATCTTGAGAGTGAAGATCATTTTTGATTCATCCGGAGTTATCAGAGCGGCAGATATATTCGTTCCAGACTTATTATAGAGAACATAGTATGGTGTATCGAACGGCTGGTTTGTTAATTTGTTGTCGTAATTTAGCCATTGATAAATTGTAAAGGAATCACTTTTCCTGTTTTCCTCCCATACAGCCTCTGCTTTCTTAAACCAGTCATGTGCATGCACATATCCATCTGACAGCGCCTGTTCCGAATTGACCATATAAAGTATATTCTCATTTCGTATGGCAACAGGAAGTATTATTAGACTGAGTTGCTTAATCGCGAAGGGCAGGAGATGTTTTGCAAGAACAGTCCCATATAGATATTCTTTTTCTATTTGCCCGTCAACCTCAATTACCCAAGGCTTCTTGGCGCTAGCATAAGCGTCTCTCGATGTTCGCAAATATGGCTGCTCTGGGTTAACCATTGAAGGATCGACAGGCTCTACGAACCAGAGGCATCGAGGCACCAATGTTGCGCCCTGAAAGAAGCGAGCATGATAAGGGGAATACTCCGCTTCTTCGAGTATTAACTGAGTTACAGTCTCTTCCTTTCTCAAGATCCTGCTTGCTTGCGCTAGTGCCAAGTTCCTTTCGGATTTCAGGTCGCCGTAATATTCTATAGATCTAATTTCAGATGTTGTCGGATCTTCTCCACGTATGAGAACACAACTTGGAACATTGAATAGAGGAGATACATTGCTCAAATCCAGGATTTGCGAAAATCCCCTGTGTTGAAAACGGAGATGCTGTTTGGCAGGCAATACAGTTGTCTTTGGCATTACAAGGGCAATGATTCCACCAGGCTTGAGAAAATCTTGTTGGCAATGAGCAAAAAATACAGTTGAAGTGTCCATCTGCGTAAATAAATTACGATTCGTTTTTTCCAAAAGTCCATAGTCAAACGTAAGCTCTTTGACACGCTTCTTATATGCTGCATTATTTATATAGCGATAGGAAAGCCATGGCGGATTGCCGACAATATAATCTACTTTATTGTGGCGAATAAACGCTGGACGATAAGCATTCTTGAGAATATACGCCCACACTGTATTTCTTTTCTGCTTTTCTAACTTCACAAGGAGTCTGAAGTTATGCTGCCAGTAAAAGATCTCATCATTAGAATAATTATTGCTCTCCAGATAGTTTCTTAATCCTGTATAAGCTTTTTCTTCTTTTTCCGGTGATTCAACCCCGCGCTTGGCAAAGTCACACAACCTATCGATCAAGGTATCAAGGGTGACAGCACCTCGATCAACGGTTTCGAAAGGTATGTGAAAAGCCTCATCCTTCTCAGAAATCGATATCATGAGGGCACTTTTGCTTTTATCTTCTCCAGTCATCAGCGTATCTGCCATATAAATTTGCAGATTGATTTCCTCTGGATAATTCGCAATTTCTTCTTTTAGACTCAATATAAGATTGGCTTTTGCCATAAGAACTGCTACCGGGTGAACATCAATCCCGATGATATTCTCGATGACTGCGCGAACCAATTTCGATTTCGAGAGCTTGGCAATATTACGGAGTCTTCGGGCAGCCGCGAAAAGAAAGCTTCCAGAACCGCACGAGGGGTCGAGTAAACGTCCACCCGTATATTCGATTTTCATTAGAGTAAGTTCAGCGAGCCAATCCGGAGTATAGTATTCGCCTAAGTCGTGTCGTGATTGAGGATCCACCAATCCCTGATAAAGACCCTTCAGTACATCACCTTCCAAATGATCAAAGTTATAAATATCCAGACACGCAAAAATACGTCCGATGTCTTCCAGAAAGGATTTCTCGATGGGTGTATCTAATGCCCATGAGAAAAAATCTGGTTCTGCCAGATTGACCAGTCGATTCTGACGGAAGAATATTCCATTCACGATGCCGCGATACATGGTGTTATTTCGTTTGGCTTTCGGAAAAAGCGTCATAGTAACAATAGCACGTGAAAGCATGGCAAGGTAGGTGTGCGTAATGAAGAGGGATTTATCACCGATCTCGCTGCCGTAGACTTTTGACAGAAGCCCATTCCATTCACGAAATTTTACAGCAACAGCACTATCATTCTCGACCATTGCGAACATCGCATGAAATGCTCTACGCACGGCATTGAAAGTTGTACTATACATCCCAAAACGATCGACTATATCGCCAGGAGTTGGAATTACCCGTTTTGCTGTTGAGAAAAGATGATCTAGGCTCTGGAATGCTGAGAGGGGATCCTCAGAATCAATCGTGAATGAACGAATGAGTTTAATGTTTTTGTTATCATAAATGTAAATCTCGAAATTCAAACCATCCGTAACAATACCAACAAAGTCGTTCGGATTCCCCTGAGATTCAAAATACTTCTTTAACTCTACTTCAGCATCTGGACGTTCTCTGTCAAGGTCTGTCTTGACTTCAATTATCAAATGCCGAAAGAAAGCATCAATTCGACCTCTTATTTCATGAACCTTAATCTTTTTTTCTAGCTCGAACTCCACAGGATCAAGGTTCAACCCCTCACGAAGAAAATTCAGAAGAAGATTTCGGCGGTGATCATGATGTTTCCTTCCGCGGATAGCCTCCTCCATCTTGTATGTTTACTTCAGTCTTTCCAAATGCATTTCAGTTAGGTAAAGATTCATTCATGGTTTGAGCCCGGCGTGGCAGACCGTTTCCGTCTTGGGCCTTGAGCCCGTTGAACAGCCTGGGTCGCCACGCCGCATCTCCCAAAACCCGAACAGTTGTCAGAGACCGCTTGGATCTCGCATCACCGCAAGAAAGGGTAAAAGGAGCATCCCCATGAAAGAACCAGAGCGCTTCGTCGGCATTGATATCTCCAAAGAGGAGCTGGTGGTCGCCGTGCGTCCCACCGCAGAGCTTCAGAGCTTCCCGAACACCGAAGAGGGGCTGGCTGCCCTGGTCCGGCACCTTCAGCCGCTTCAGGCCCACACCATCGTCCTGGAGGCCACCGGCGGCTTTGCCCGGGCGGCGGTCAACGCCTTGGCCCTGGCAGCCTTGCCCGTCGTGGTCGTCAACCCCCGGCAGATCCGCGACTTTGCCCGCTCCGTGGGGCTGCTGGCCAAAACCGACGCCATCGACGCCCGGATCATCGCCCGCTTCGCCGAGGCCGTCCGCCCCGAGCGCAGGCCCCTCAAGGACCTGGAGACCCAACAACTCGAGGACCTCAACAACCGTCGACGCCAGATCGTAGAGATGATCAGCGCCGAGAAGAACCGGTATGCCATGGCCACCGAAAAACGCGTTCGCCGAGACATCCAGGTCCACATCCGCTGGATGGAGAAGCGGCTCGAGGACATCAACGACGATATCAATGACCTCATCAAGAAGAGCCCCATCTGGCGCCAGAAAGAAAAGATCCTTACGAGCGTCCTGGGAGTCGGCCCCGTGGTGACCACCACGCTGCTGTGCGGCCTTCCCGAGCTGGGAACCCTCAGCGCTCGCAAGCTCTCCGCCCTCGTCGGGGTGGCTCCCTTCAACCGCGACAGCGGAAAGTCCCGCGGGAAACGATCCTGCTGGGGAGGCCGGGCCCATGTCCGGGCCGCCCTCTACATGGCAGCTCTCACCGCCAGCCGCTGCAACCCCGTGATCCGGGAGTTTTACCTGCGGCTGCGCCTGGCCGGAAAGCCGGCCAAGGTGGCCCTCGTGGCCTGCATGCGCAAGCTCCTGGTTATCCTCAATGCCATGGTAAAGAACAACACCTGCTGGCAGCAGGCTTAAAATCTGGTTGAAAAGGAACACAGTTGCTGTTCACAATACGATAATAAAGCCTCGGTGAAAGCCTGCGAGTATGGCAAAATCATCTTATCGCTCAATGATCTGCTCCCGTTCATTTTGCTCCTATTCATAAGCTTATCCCATAAAAAACCCCGTCCTCTATGATGAGAAACGGGGTTACTCAATTTACTAGTACATTTGTCCCTCATTAATGCTGGTTAAATAGGGGACCGGTCTCCATTCATAATGCCATAAATATTTAGTAAAAGTATAGCTATATGCCCTCTTCGTAAGTATCTACTGTATTATTCTAATAAACAACTAGAACCTTTAATTTTCTGGCTTCTCAATAGGACTCATTAATGACTTCGCTACAAGCCATTCACATGAATCCGTCATCCTTGGCACACAATACATGCAGTCACATTCGTATTTCTTCCCACAAAGTTTCTTTTTCAGAGGACCTTTTATAAGATTATCCAAGATATAGGCATGAATATGTCCAATTGAATTTTGAGCATTCACTTTTATGACTTCACGCTCGATTTCGCAAAGAGACAAAAAAACATTTTGAACATCTTTCAGGTAATCTGCTTTTTCAAATTCGTTAGGAATGTCACCACGAGAGTGCTTTATTCTGTCCAACGCGATTGATACATCGCAATTCAAGATGAAGGCAATGTCTGGTTTTATTGCCAAACCCTCAATCTTGTTCCTAACAGCAGGAACATCGGCTCCCCTTGCCCCTTGATATGATATTGTCGAATAGTAATATCGGTCAAGAATGACTACTTTACCGGCTTCGAGTGAAGGCTTAATAAATTCCTTGATATGCTCCTGCCTGTCCTTAATAAAGTATTCCATTTCTTGCTCAAGAGGAAGACGACCGTTAATCGCTGAATCCCGTATTAGCTTTCCCCACTTTCCAGCTGTTGGTTCTTTAGAATGAACGGCATCAATATTGGCGCCCATGAGAGATTTGAGCAGAAGGTTAACCTGAGTTGTTTTCCCAACCCCGTCAATGCCATCAATTACAACCAATATTCCATTGGTCATATTCTCTGTCATGCAATTGTCCTTTAATATCAACTAATTGCAAAAATTAGTTACTGAATTTAGCACATACTGACTTCTTATAAAAGCAGTATTTTAGTTTCTGTCGCGAATCCATCAATGTTTATCCAAACTGATTTAATATCGACAAGTTGGCAACTAATCGAAATTTCTTGTTGAGTCAGTATGTAGATATCCCAATTTCTTGTACATCCACATACTGACTCCTGTAGCTCAATTGACCATCCCCAAAACCATCCCGCCCACCTTCTGCAGCCTGAACCGACTTTCCGCTGGCAGCAACTCATATTGTGCAGCCTTGGTATACGTGTTGACAACAGAGAACATCGTGAACCCATATTCCTGCGCAAGGGCCCACTCCACCGCTTCCTTCTCCTCATTCCGGAGCTCGAACTGTCGATTGAAGCTCTCTATGGTCGCCTCAGGATTCTCCACCTTGCTCTCCAACGAAATTTTGAACTGCTCCCTTTGCTGACCGAATCCTTCCTTCAGTTCGTTCAAGACTCCTGGGAGGTTTGAAAGGAGCTTGGCGGAGACATGCCTGTAGGATGCAGATACCGCTGTCTTGGAGATCATCCCGTTGGTGCAGACCAGCCTCAGGGTGAACGTCGATATCGACAGTGCCGCAAGTCCCACTTCCGAATTGCTCACAGAGATGCCTGGAGTCATTCTGTCCCCGTTGATCCGGAAGGTTTCCCGGTCATCCGGGACACTGACCAGCATGAACTCGTCATCCAGCGAGCATTGAACTCGGGTGTCGGGTTTGTATCCGTGCTCCATTAACCTAGCCAGCACCTCCTTGTTGTCCGTGGGAATGTATCTGGGGGTAAAGATTGCCCTGACCTCATTCGAGTCGAATCGAAAGAACAGCTTTTCGTTCTTTTCGCGCTTGATCCAGTAGTTGAGGTTGTTTTGTTGAATGTGCTGGGGACATTTCCTCAAATAGTGAATCGGGATTCCCAGTCGGTAACAAATGCTCTGCTGCGCGATAGATCGCAAGTTGTAGGTCGCACCCGAGATGCAAACTCTTTCTAGGTCCGTAAAGGAGACGTCATCGATGGGAATCAATCTGTCTTCATGGGTCCTGGCCATGTTTTCAACTCGGTCATAGACCTTTTCAAGGGTCGTCATGCTGGACATGTTTCTTCCTCCTTTTCTTTCGACCTAACCCTAGGTCGTTTCCGTTTCCTCTCAGCCTTCTGAACAACATCCGGAGCAGGTTCTTTATCGCTCTGATGATCATCTGCAGCGTCAGGATCGTCTGATTTTGTGTGAACATCAGGGGCTCCTCCTTCCGTCTCGTCCATGCAGGCTCTTGGTTCTCCCAAGTCAAAGAGGACGATGGTCACGGGCATGGATATAGTCGGATGCAGGTCCTGAATCTCCTGCTCGACCAGCTCCTTGGTGCTCCCGAGAGGGGATTTCTCGCTTCTCTGAGAGGTCAGAAGGACGATACCCATCTCGATCTTCTTCTTGTCAAAACCCACCTGTAATCTCAGCAGGGCATCCTGGATGTACTCGTAGCTCGAAAAGCTGCCGTCGATGGCCACACCATTGCGCAGACCCTTGTACTGGTAACGTCGCCCGTCCAGAATGCTCAGCGGTTCCTGCCGCCAATCCATGTCCGAAAGCGCCTGACGGAGCAGTTCACCCCGGTATAAGGTTCCCTGCAGGCAGTCGTCGAGGTAACGCATGGTGGAGAGGACCATGTTCCCCATCTTCTTTTTCCTCAGGATCTTGTCGGAATCGCGAAAGTACAGTAATTCAAATGACATAGCTGTTGCTCCTTTCTGTGGATATACCGGTTCATTGATAGAGTAAGGGGAAGGTCAAATTGATCCTTCCCCATTCGAGATAGGATTTAAGGGAGATCTCTTGCTGTGGTTGCTTTGAGAAGGTTCTGGAGGGGTTTATGGGTCGAGTTTGACCCCCATCGCTTCATCCAGAAAGATGGACTTCTTTGACGGTTGGGAAAGGTAAGTATGGGACCAACTCAGGAATAGCAGTTTCATCGCCCGACTCATGGCCACAAAGGCAACCCTTCGCTCCTCTTCGATGTCCCCTTTCTTGGAGGGGAGTATCCCTTCGACCAGTCCGACCACGAAGACGACAGGAAACTCCAATCCCTTCGCTTTATGTATGGTCATCAGGGATACCCCCTCCTCGTCATTTGTGCTCTCGTCCTGGAAGGTCTCCGTGTACTCAATAAATGCCTTGATGCTGGAGAACCTGGTTGCCGCGAGTTGTAGCTGGTTCAGGTTCTGGATCTTCGAGTCATCGGGGGTGGGGATGTCCTCGTCCGTCACATAGCGGTCGTAGTCGAGATTGTTTCTCAGGAGATTGATGACCTCCGCTGGATGCAGGGTGTGGGCAAGCTGGGTCAGGGGGTCCAGGAATGCAACAAACTCCCTGACGTTCTTCCGGATAAAAGGGGTATCGGGTCTGAACGACTTGAGCGCTTCATACAGGTGAACCCCCTTGCTTGCAGCCTCTTCCTCAAGCTGTGTGATGACCTTCCTGCCGATGTATCTCGTAGGCACATTCAGGATGGACAGCAATGCCTCGTCACCGGCATCCGAGTTCGCATCTGATATGACCCTGAGATAGTCGAGGAGCTTCTTGATTTCAGGGCGATTGTAGAAACCAAGGCCATTTTCGATGCGATAGGGGATCTTGTGCTGGGAGAAGGATTCCTCCAGCACCCTGCTCTGGAAGTTTGCACGATACAATACGGCGATGTCCTTGTACTCGTAACCCCTGTTCCAGACGAGCTCCTGGATCTCGTTGACTAGGTTTAATGCTTCACCCTCCTCGGACGATGCCTCCAGGACAATAACCTCATCACCGTCGGGATTCCTTGTTGTCAGAGTCTTTTCAATTTTTCGTTCGTTGTGTTCGATGAGGTTCTGGCAGACTTTCAATATCTGAGGGGTGCTTCGGTAGTTGCGATTGAGGATGAAGACCTTTGAACCTGGAAACATCTGCTCAAAGTTGATGATGTTGCGAACCGATGCTGAAATGAATCCGTAAATTGATTGCCAGTCATCGCCACACACCCAGAAACTGGAGCCGTTGTTGGAACCTTCAATCAGGGTTTTCAGAATTTCCAACTGCAGCGGGTTGGTGTCCTGATACTCATCGACAAGCAGATGGAGGTAACGCTCAACATACTTCTCCCGAATCGGAGGGTTCTCGTGCAATAGCCGATATGCCCTGACCAAGAGGTCGTCGAAGTCGTAGAGATACTTCTTCTCCTTCTCCTGATCGTAAAGCTCGTAGACGTCTGCCACCTTGAGCATGGTCTTGTCCCCTTCATAGAGGTTTCTGAACTCCTCCAACGATATGAGGTTATTCTTGGCCAGGCTGATCTCCTGCATCACCATGCCGATGGAGAGGTTTTTGACCTTCACGTCCTTCATGATGCCTCTTATGAAAACAAGCTGGTCTCTGCCGGAGAGGATCTCGAAGATCCTCCCTTCTGTTCGTAGCAAATAGTGGCAGAAGCTGTGGATGGTGCTCAATGTGACTCTGGATGCTTGGTTGCCCAATACGGGGATGAGTCTCTGACGCATTTCCTCTGCGGCATTTCTAGTGAAAGTAAGACCCAGGATATTTTCTGGAGCTACACCATGTTCAATGACCAGTTTCCCGATCCTCTCCATCATTGTGCGTGTTTTTCCTGACCCCGGTACAGCGATCACTGCTGCAGTTCCTGTTAGAAAGCTCGCTGCCTTCTGCTGCTCCTTGTTCAAGCTCATGGTTTTTGATCACCTCGCTTTCCAGTACTTGAATGCACATGTAGATTCGGAACATCACAGCCACCAGGTCATCCAATCTGGGGTCCGTCTTGTCCCTCAGGATGTACTTCCTCAGCATCTTTTCTTTTTCTCGCATGAGACTCTTCATGAATCGAATGACTGCCTCTGTCGGGTGGTTCTCCAGAAGAACCATTATGTTCAATATCCTCCTTATCCGGTCGCCATAGATGACGGTCAGGTAGTCCTGTGCCTCCGTTATGATCTCTGTTGTCATTGTCCTCACCTCTCAAACCATTCGTCGCAGTGCTTCTTGTACGAGCAGTTCTTGCATCGCCAGTTCTGGGATGAGTCATTGGGTATGAAAATCCCGTTTGAGATGCCCCTCCAGACTTCACCAATCTTCTTCTCTGCCCGTTTGAAATCGGATTCGGTTCTACTCGTGTAGTACTGCTCGAACTTCGGCGTCTTGGTCTTGATGAGGCAATCGAATCTGAGCAGGATCTCCCTGTCTGAATGCCCGTTTGCCTTTGCTGCCATCTGGTAGAGGGTCAACTGGAAGTTTCGGTCCACTTCGTCTGCGCTGTATGCTCTCCCACTCGTTTTCCAATCTACGACGATGATGGTTCCCGACTCGTCCTCCTCGACCAGATCGAAGGCGCCAATCAGCTTCACAGGACATCCCTCCAGCGTGAAGGAAAAGGGCTCCTCAATTGAGATAACTTTGAATTGATCGTGGGGACACTTGTGGTAGTAGGTGGTGAGAAGTTCCTTCCCCTCCATGAGCAAGGTCTTGAAGTCTTTCCCATCGGCATACTGGATGCTCTGACCCTCAGCTGCTGCCTTCCAGTATCTTTCGAAGCGCTCGTGCAGCTCCTTTGCGGTCATGGTCTTCCCGTCCATCTTCTGCTTGTGAAAGTCGGCAAGGGCAAGATGGATGCAGCTTCCAAATTCGAGTGTATCGGCACGGAACTCAGGTGGGAGGTGATCAACCCTTCCCAGCTTGTAGAGCAGTCCACAGTCGATATAGTCTCCTATGCTCGATGCTGACAGATGGGGTTCCTTTCTCAAGTCGCTTAATTCCATGTAAACCTCCTGGTTGAAAAACGCAGGATCCTGCGTTTTTTATGAAAGTAGGGGCAGAGACACATCAATCCCTGTGCATCCCTGCCCCGGATAATGAGGGGAACTATGTGGTTATGATGGGGATTGCGGACTAGGAGCTTTGCTGAAGCTGACGGATGAGCGAAGAGGCATCCTTCTGGGAGAGATGTTCGACCTTTACACCAAAGGTATCGACGGACATCTTTTCGAGTTCCTCAACGGAGATTCCCCTTCTGCGGGAGAGATTGGCGATGGCATTTGCCTGTGCGGAAGAGATCTTGGGAGTGGTCTCCTGTTTGGTCTTGCCTCGTCCGTTGCCATTGCCGTCTGTCCGAGGGGCAGCTTGGGTCTGAGGGGGATTTTCCTGACTGGGTTGAATAGCCGGTTCCTGCTTCTTGTCAGGGTTGTCCACCTTGTCTGGAATGGATCTTGTCTCCTTCTTGTCAGCTCTGGCGATCTTTTTGGGTGCTGCCTGAGCAACCTTCCGAGCGCTATGGTCTTCCTGCTTGACGTCAATAATGTCCCCGAAATCCCCAATCTCCTCCAGAGCAGTCATCCCCACGTTGGTCATGGAGCGAAGAGCTCTTGCAATGGCGCGAGTGCTGGCCATTCTGAGAAGGTGCTTGGCGACTCGGGGGTGGCAGTTTTGAGGAGTGGCATCTCCCACATCGGAAAAGACTTCTCCCGCTTTTGAAAACACCGTTGCCCTGCAGATGGCCATGTGGTCATTTTCTTTCGTGGGAATCTGAATCGGATCGACGTCGATTTTGAGGATACCCCTCTGGTGGGCAAGGTCCAGCAGTCCCGCATAGAGCACGAAGTCCTTGTTCTCGATTGTCGTGATGAACCTTTCATCGAGCTTGGGTTTCCTCCTCTCCAGGAACTGCGCCTTCTCCTGTTCCCCGTTGGGAACGCAGCTTGCGACTGCCAGGACATGCTTGCACTTGAAACTCTGGTCATTCTTGATTCCCCTTGCGAAATCCCCGCATGTGCAGGAGTACTGGTCCTCTGCCGCGTAGCAGACTTTGTAGCAGATCTTGCCCTCGTCGCTCTCCACATAGAACCAGGTCTCATCAACCTGGATGACCCTGAGGTTCTGGGACTTCTCACTTCTTTTTTGAAGCTCCACTGTCGTCATGTTTGTTTCCTCCGTTGAAGATGTCTTTGATAAGTAGTGCGATGCCGATGATGATCTCCGCAACCCTGATAATGAGCCCTATGGTCTTCTCCTGCATGGCATCCCCTCCTTTCCATCAGAAGGGGGTGTCGTCTTTGGCTTCTCCTTCCTTGAAACCCCTGCCGTCGGTCTTGATGAATTCCAGAGTGTTGGCAATCAGCTGGTAGGTGCTCTTGGATACCCCCTCGTCGGTCTCCCACACGTGGCGGTCAAGGGTTCCGATGACTGCGATCTTTGCACCCTTGTGGAGGCACCTTGAAGCGATGTCCGCAAGCTTCTGAAAGCAGACCACACGAATCCAGCAGGTCTTCTTCTTGGATGAGTGGAATGCGATGTTGAAGGACGTCACGGGATTCCCCTCAGAGCTGTAAAACACTTCGGGATCTTGACCTAAATTCCCTGTCAGAACGCACTGGTTGAGCATGATGATTCTCCTTTCTAAGCGAAATTTGATAATTCAAGAATATCCTTGAATTATCAATGATTTATATATATAGGAGTACACGTTATCCTGGAATTGGGGGGAGGAAGGGATGGCAAAGGAAGATCTTCTCTTTATTCTCAAGCGACTGCTGCAGACAGACGCCTACCTGGAATTTTTACTCCAACTTGATGAAGCCGATTTGAGGACTCTGATCGCGTGTATCAGGGACAGGGTGGATCGGGGAAAACAATGATGTGAACAGGATGGGGTATTTAAATGGCTAGACTTCCCGACAAAGAAAATCTTTATAGGGCTTTTCAGGAATTCCTAAATTTGTGTGTAACAAGCGATCACTCAATCCTATGGCCAAATCGTAATATTTGGACACGCGCGAATGTTGCAGAAGTAAAGAAAAGAATGGTTGAGACACCTATCTTGGGAGCCAATTTATCTTTTGAAAAAAAATTACAAGAACAGATGAAGGATAGTTCACCAGATTTATGGGCAATCATATCCGATCTTTATTATGTCTATTTTTTACCTTCTGCTCATATAACCTACGATAGAAAAAGGAAGGACATTAGTTGGGCTGCTAATCAGGGTGGTTTAGTTCCGGAGCCGTCTAATGATGTGATGTGGGAAGCGCTAAAATTAGGTTTTACTCGTACAACACAGAAATATCACTTCAAATATGCCCAGTTTTGGCTCTTATTATTATTTGTAAACCATATTAAAGAGCACCCG
>ENA-UPTA01003124-UPTA01003124.1-activated-sludge-metagenome-genome-assembly--contig:-NODE-3124-length-16542-cov-30.007278_pt1 | contig 16542 bp, 17 predicted proteins | sample MGYA00238184_ERZ773361 | MGnify/ENA primary metagenome ERZ773361 (study PRJEB29100, sample SAMN05720205) | activated sludge metagenome | isolation source: anaerobic digester from wastewater...
TTCCACCATGGGCATCTCTTGCACTTTCGCCTGTGCAAACCGATCCGTTTTCCCGAAAGGCAGAATCATGGCATATCCTGGCGTCATCTGCGTTTCTTCTGCGGTTGAAGTTTCCTGATGAATTTGATCCAGAGATTCGGAAACCTGGAGGTTTGATGCCGTTTCCGTCGATTGGTCGGAATAATCATATTGCAGAAGTTCAGACAGTGTCTGCTGCATCATCCGGATAAAGCTGTTTCCATTTTCATCACAGCTTTCTTTTCCTGTTGTTTGCTCCGCAACACCTATGCCAATCAGTTGCATCAAACTGCAAATATTGACGTCCGGATTCAGAGGGTTTATGTTTCCAACAGAAATATTCATACTTACTCCATACGCTGTTTGAACATCATCTTTGCAAGGGGCATGCCATCTCCATCATTCATAATTTATGTAATATTTATAATTACTTACAAATCATTTAAAAAGAATGGATTCCATTTTCTTTTTTTCTGGAAAAAGATCGGGCAAAAAGTTCCCATAACACCGGGAAAGAATATCCTGGGACAATTGGATCGAAGGATGACCATGAATAGAAAAAAAAAGCAGAGACATGGTGACCTGTCTCTGCTTTTTCCTTTGTTTTTGCGGATTTTAAAATTTACTGCGCTTTATCTCCCTTGCTGCGGGTAATTTCACGGGTAATATCCACGGCCTTTTGCGGACTGAGATACGCCCACAAAGCGCCGGCTTTGTCCTTCTTCATATTCATGGTAATTCCCGCCGCTGTCTTCGTATCCAGCTTTTCCATCATCGGCCCTGCCTTTGCGGGTGGTGTGGCATCGTAAACCTTGGCCATGTCTTTATAACGTTTAATATCTTCTTCCCGGACAGCATCCAATTGTACGGCAAGCTTTTCCTCCTGCGCCTTGAGGACGGCCATTTTTTCCATAATGTCTTTACGCATCGCGATTAATCTCTGTTCATCCGCCCTTAGAGCGTTTTCACGGTTGTCCAGTTCTGCTTTTCTGGCCGTAAGGGCAGTGGCCAGATCTCTTTGCTGAGCAAGCATATCATCCATGGCGTCCTTGGACGCAGGCAGAACATCAACCGATGATGCAGCCTGTTTGCTGACGGCCGTATCAGATGAAGGTTTTACCGATGGCATCTTTGATTGAGCCAAAGCCGAACGAATCAAGACAGCGGCATCCGCCGGAATATTCATTTTTTGCAGAACACCAAAAACTGACGCCGCCTTGACCAAAATCACAATGGCAATCAATATTTGCACTGCAACAATCATTCTTTTCATTGTTCTCTCCTGCCAAATTTTAAAATGGATATTTCGTCCATATTCTTACGCTCTGTGTCATTCATATTTTTTTTATATTCCTCAGCCTGCCTGTCCTTGAGATTTTCCATCACTTTTCTGTTTTTCACCGCCTCCACCAGATCTTTTCTTTTCTTCTCTACCTGTTCTTCGATCTGCTCTATGTTTTTTTTCTGTTTTTCTTCTCTTTCCCGGATTGTTTCAACATAACGAAGCATGGCTGCGATATCCTCGGCAGGTAGAGGAGTTTGACGCAGATTTCGCAAATCATTGATCAGGCCTTCTCTTTCGTTGATCAAAGACTGTAAAACGTTTTTCTGTTCCTCCAGGTACCGTTTGATGTCCGAAAATTCATGAAGAGCCTTTTCCTCGAGGTTCAGCCTGTAGTCCAAAACGGACTGCAATTTAAATTGAAACATCGTCTTTATTCTTTAAACAATGCCAAAAGCTGCGCCTTGGCCTGTGTGAAATCGATTTTTTCATCAATTCTCTGACACAAAAAAGCGTTGACTTTATCTACCATACGAATGGCATAATCAATATCCGGATTGGATCCGCTCACGTACGCTCCGATGTTGATGATATCTTCCGCCTTCTTATGGGTGGCCAGAATATTCATCAGTTCATTGGCTCTTTTCTTCTGCTCCGCATCCACGACATCAATCATCACGCGGCTGATACTTTGCAAAACGTCAATTGCCGGATAATGGTTTTTATTCGCCAGGGCTCGCGTCAGGGTTATGTGGCCGTCCAGAATAGATCGTGCCGAATCGGATATCGGCTCATTAAAATCATCTCCCTCCACCAGAATCGTGTAAAGGCCGGTGATGCTGCCTATCCCTTCGACAATGCCGGACCTTTCCAGCAGTTTCGGCAGCAGACTGAAAACCGAAGGTGTATAGCCTTTTGTTGTGGGCGGCTCACCCACGGAAAGCCCGATTTCTCTTTGCGCCATGGCAAAACGTGTCAGAGAATCCACCATCAAAAGGACATCTTTGCCCTGATCTCTGAAATATTCCGATATCGCAGTAGCGACATAAGCTGCTCTCATACGGATTAGAGGATGCATATCTGATGCCGCAACCACCACCACAGAACGCGCCAGTCCTTCTTCGCCAAGATTTTTTTCAAGAAACTCCCGGACTTCTCTGCCCCGTTCTCCAATCAGGCCGATGACATTGACATCCGCTTTGGTATTGCGGGCAATCATTCCCATCAGAACGCTTTTTCCAACCCCCGACCCGGCAAAAATGCCCATTCTCTGCCCTTTGCCACAGGTGAGCAGACTGTTTAACGCCCGAACCCCCAAGTCCATGGGCTCCTTGATGCGCCCTCTGTCCAGGGGATTGATCGGTTCGGCATAAAGCGGATATTCGTCTTCAAAAGTGAGAGGCCCCTTACCATCAATTGGATTGCCCAATCCATTAATCACTCGCCCTAAAAGTCCTTTGCCCACCCCGACATCCGCTTTGTGCCCCATGGAAAGAATCTTACAACCAGGCCCCAATCCCTGAATGCTTTCCAGCGGCATCAGCAGCACACGGCCATTTTTAAAACCGACCACTTCCGCCTCCACCGCATGCTCACTGTTGACCGGCATAATACCGCAGACTTCGCCGATAGACGCAGCCGGTCCGTGGCCTTCCACCATCAAGCCGATAATTTCACTGACCTTGCCGTTGATGCGAACTGGATTTACTCTGTTGACGATATGGTGGTATCTGGATAAATCAATATGTGCCTCGTTCATTTTCCCTCCGGATTAACCACGCATAATCGCCGACTTAATTTCTTTGAGCTGACTTTCCAGGCGGGCATCAACTTCTCCAAACAGAGTTTCCACAACCGCTCCGCCTCTTTTGACGGAAGTGTCTTCTTCAAAAACAATATTGCGAATTCCATCGAAAGACTGCAAAAAGTCCTTTTTGACTTCCATCATATAGCGGAAATCCTGTGGATTGAGCCTGACCTTCATCCCGTCTGTTTCCGTAATATTTTTCAGAGCGCTTTTCAGAACTTCGATGATCACTTCTTTACGGGTGGTCACTTCCTGATGAAGAATTCGTTCAGCGATGGCAATGGCCAGTTTGACCATCTGCTCTTCGCCTTTTTGTAGAATGTCTTTCTTGATTTGCGGAATGGTTTTTGTCGCCGCAGTAAGAACATCAAGCTTTGCGGCAATATCTTTGCTTTGCACCTGAAGACCGTCCGCGTGGCCTTTGGTATACGCTTCCTGCTGGATTTTTTTTATCTGACTTTCTGTAAGCTGAAAGATTTTTTCCGCCGGTGGCTCGTGTTTGGCAGAGGATGCCCCCCCAGCGCTTTTTCCCTTACCCGAATGGGTATCGGATGTGCCCTTTCCAGCGCCAGTCAGAGGCACGGCTTTTCCGCTGTCGATGATTTGCCCTGCCTTGATGACATGTCTCTTATACGAATCCATCCTTTTCATCTCCGCGAAGAATGACGATTTTGCCTTCCGCTTCAAGCTTCTTCGTCATTTCCACAATTTTCCGTTGACTGGATTCGACTTCCGAGATCCGAATGGGAGGCATGAGCGATATTTCTTCTTTCAGCATTTCCGCGCCACGTTTGGACATATTCCTGAATATTTTTTCTCGCTGGACTTCATCAACCATTTTCAAAGCCCGGGACAAATCTTCCGCGCTGACTTCTTTCATCAGTTCCTGCAAGGATTTGTCGTCAAGGTTCAGAACATCTTCAAAACTGAACATGAAATTGCGGATTTGTGCAGCCAGCTCCGGATCAGAGTCTTCCATGGCCGTCATAATGGCATTTTCGGTCGAACGGTTCATCCGGTTCAAGATATCGGCAATGACCTGAGCACCGCCCATTTGCTGATCTGAAGAATTTCCGGTAATCAGTTCTTTTTCGAGCGTTTTGGCGACTTCTTCAATAAATTCCCGCGGCACGCTTTTCAGGGTGGCCATGCGCTTCGTAATTTCATACTGGATCGCCGGAGAAAAATATTCCAAAACCGCCGCGGCTTTCTCCGGTTTTAAATGAACCATGATCAGAGCAATGGTCTGGGGATGCTCTGTCCGGGTAAACTCCGCCAATACCTTTGGATCAATTTCATGCAGCTTGTCGATGATTGGATTATCAAAGGCGCCGCTGCCCACCTCGGTGATCATGGTTTCCGCTTCTTGTTCTCCCAGAGCCTTGACCATCAGATTTTTCGGCGTGCCTTCACGGACGGTAATCATTCCGCCCAGGTCTTTGGCCATCGTACAAAATTCCTTGGCCACCGCGTTGACGGTTTCCGCCGGAATATTCGACACCCGGCTCATCTGCTTGCCGATACGGCGAATTTCAGACGGCTTTAAATTTTTCATGACATCGGCCGCCAGATCTTCATCCAGAGAAAGCAGTAAAATGGCCGCCTTTTCCTCACCCGTCATAAATGCCTCAAGAAATTGGATTCAAATCCATTCCGGTTATTTTATCCAGTTACGCATAATATCGGCAAACTGCTTGGCATCCGCCCTTGCCATTTCCCTGGTTAAATCCGTTTCTGTCATGGGGCGCTCCCCGCCCATAACCTGAGCCGCCTGACGGGCGTATTCGCCGGCCGCTTCACCGGCGGAAACGGTCGCCTGTACCATAGGCGAAACCGGCGCACTGCTCATCACACTTTTCAGTAAAGGCCGCAGAACAAACAAGACAATAAAGGCCATCACCGCAAAGATGCCGACGTATTTTAACACAGGCGAAAAGGTTTCAATATTTTCCTTCAGGGAAGGCGCTTCCGCTTCTTCCGTCTCCACTTTCCGAAAAGGCAAGTTCGTCACGACAACCTGATCGCCACGCTGCGCGTTAAAGCCCGCGGATTTTCTGACCAGATCCTCAAGCGATTCAATTTCCTGCTTTGTCAGGGCTTCATAAACATCTTCATTTTTTTCGTTTTTCTTATATTTCCCGTCCACTAAAACGGCAATAGATAATTTTTTGGTTTCACCAACCGGCATGACGGTTTTGCTGACCACCTTGTTAATTTCATAATTGATGATTTCATCGAGTTTTTCCTTTTTGGGATTCTCAGAAACCGCTCCTGCGGGACTGACCGCATTTTCTTTTTCCGAATTCCGCTGCGTACTTCGCACGACCTGCGCTTCCGGATCATAGGATTCTTCCGTTTTTTCCATAATGCGAAAATCCAGCTCCGCAGACACACGCACGGCGGCCTTTCCCTGCCCGACAACGTTTTCCAGCATGGTTTGAATTCTTGCGGCCAGATCTTTTTCCAAATTCCGCTGATAATCACTTTGCTGGGAGGTTAATTTGGAAAGCTTGCTGTCATTCTGCTTGGAAGAAAGAATGGCTCCGCGAGCATCCACCACCATGACGTCCTCCGGATTCATGCCTTCAATAGAACTGGCTACCAGATGAACAATGCCGTCGATTTGCGCCGGACGAAGGCTCTTGCCGGATTTCAGGCGCAAGGTCACCGACGCAGTCGGCTTTTTCTGCTGTTCGGAAAATAGGGAATCCTTGGGAAGCGCAATATGTACACGACTGGACTGAATTTCTTCCAGACCATTGATGGTACGGGACAACTCCCCTTGCAGGGCGCGACGATAGTTCAGTTGCTGTTCAAACTCCGTTGCTCCCAGGGTTTTGTTATCAAATATTTCAAACCCGACTCCGCCTCCCTGCGGTAAACCGGCGGCGGCAAGCTCCATACGCAATTCGGTCACTTTATCCGCCGGAACGGAAATGGCGCCGCCCGATGATGACAATTGATAGGGAATTTTCTTTTCATTGAGCTTTCCGACAATACTGCTGGCATCCTCGTTGGACAGATTGGAAAAAAGCACCCGGTAATCCACCTGTGTCGTCATATAAAACAAAAGCCCCATGCTGGCGACAGCAACCACCAAAACCATAATGATGGAAATTTGTTTTCCGGAGCTTAAGGCTTCAAAACCCTTCCAGAATTTCGTCAGAGACTGAATCAATGCATCCATGATTTCACCAGACTAAAAGATGGCCATTTATACCGACATGCGCATAACCTCTTGATATGCATCAAGAATTTTATTACGCACCTGCATCATCACTTGAAAGGAAATCCCGGCTTTTTCCAGTGCAATCATCGCATCATGGACGGAGCTGGCATCCTCCAGCTGGACAGTGGCAATTGCCTTGTCCGCATCATTTTGCAATTTATTAATGTCTGTTATCGCATCTTTTAAAACCGAACCAAATGACGTTCCTTCCCCCGCCTTTGCACTGTCCGGTTTCTGCGGTTCTATTCCCGTCAACGGTTTCAGCGATTCAATACTGCTGCGTATGAATATATCATCTGTCATAATTTTGACTCCTATAATGATTCATCAGCTATTTGCCAATATCCATGGCTTTGACCGTCATGCTTTTCATGGCATCAAAAGCCGTGGCGTTTGCTTCATAAGCACGCGAGGCACTGATCAGTTCCGTCATTTCAAGCATCAGATTGACGTTTGGCAGCGTGACAAAGCCTTCCTGATCCGCATCAGGATGAGCAGGATCATGAATTTTACGAAATCCGTCCGCTTGTTCGGTAATTTTGTCTATCTTTACCGCACGAACCGCATCTTTCAAATTCGCATCAAATCCCTTTTCCAGCGGATCAGCAGAAAACGACAATACTTTCCTTTTATAAGGCCCGCCTTCAGGCGTGCTGGTTGTGGACAGATTAGCAATATTACTGCTGATCACGTCCATTTTTTGCCGTTGAGCCGAAAGACCGCTGCCGGTAATTTTAAATGTTGTAAAAAAATCCATTTATTTTGCCTCCGTCAATACGCTTCGCAGTCCCTTGAACTTTCTTGCCAGAAGTTCAGCCGTAAGATTATACATTAAGTGGTTTTCCGCAAGATTGGTCATCTCACGGTCGAGATCCACTTTATCATCTGAAGTGATCATTTTAAAGTCATTTTTGGAAATTTCGTCCGCCGCATTGGGAAAATGTTTCTCATCGGTGCGCGTCAGCCGAATCCTGACATCTACTGCGTTTTTGAGGTTGTCTTTGAAGACATAGTCGGAAGATTTGTAATCCTTGGTGTCCAAGTTGGCAATATTCGAAGATATTACTTTATTGCGCTCCGATCGGTAATCCATCATCGTGCCCAATAAATTGTATGTTTTTCCAAATAACCTTTCCATATTCGACTCTCCGGAAAGAATTATTTGCAATTCGCATACCAGAATTTTCAATCATCCGGCGCCAGATCCTTAATTCCGTATTCATTGAGTTTGTTGCGCATCGTCCGGACGCTAATTCCCAGTATTTTCGAGGCTTTTGTCTTATTCCAGCCTACTTTGTTCAAGGTGTCAAAAATCATGCTTTTTTCCATTTCATAAAGAGTGGTGTTTTTCTCATTGTCATTTTCCTGACGCGGCTTTTCATCTTGCTCTCCCTGCATTCTTTGCACGCTTGAAACCGCCTCTATCTTTTCCAAAAACAAATTCGGCGTCGTAATCCGCCCTTCCTGGCAAATTAAAACCGCCCGCTCCATGACGTTTTCCAGCTCCCGAACGTTTCCCGGCCAAGAATACGTCATCAGTGCTTCTTTGGCTTCCGTCGTCAAGATTGGTTCTTTCTTTTCATTGACTTCACTGTATTTTTTGATGAAATGTTCGGCAAGAAGAAGAATGTCTCCGTTTCTGCTGCGCAGGGGAGGCACAAGAACCGGAATGACATTCAACCGGTAATACAGGTCACTGCGAAAGGTTTTCTGCAGAATTCGGTTTTGTAAATCGGCGTTGGACGTGGCAATAATCCGAACATTTACCGGCACCGGCATTTTTCCCCCCAGGCGATCCACTTCCGATTCCTGAATCACACGCAACAATTTCGCCTGCAACTGGATGTCCATTTCTGATATTTCATCCAGTAAAAGCGTACCGCCATCCGCCAGCTCAAATTTGCCAATTTTTTTTACCGCAGCGCCGGTAAAGGCGCCTTTTTCGTAGCCAAACATTTCGCTTTCCAGAAGCTGTGCGGGAATGGCCGCGCAATTCACGGCAACAAAAGGCATCTGGCGCCGGTTGCTGTGGCGATACACAAAACGGGCAAATAGTTCCTTTCCCGTGCCACTTTCCCCCTGAATCAGGATGCTGGATTTACTTTTGGCCACGCTTTTGAGCATGTCCAGAATCTCCAGCATTTTCTTGTCCTGCGTAATCAGTTCTTTATGGGAACAGCCAGGTCCCTGGATATCTTCTTCACCCTGCTCCGTTTTTTGGGCGCCGGCGGCCAGAACGTTCTTAACGGCAAATTCCAGGTCATCAAGCGAAAAAGGTTTCATGATAAATTCGGAAGCTCCCTCTTTCATCGCCTCCACAGCGGTGCTGACGGTTCCATAAGCCGTGATCAATATCACGGGGGTCTGGGGCGAAATTTTCTTGACCCCTTTGAGCACATCCATACCGGTCATTTTCGGCATGCGCATATCCGTAACAACCCCTGCAAAAAGCCCCTGTCGAAATTTTTCCAGCGCGTCTATGCCGTTTTCAGCCGTCACCACATCATATCCGCAACTGCTCAAAGACTCATAAAGCGCCATTCTCATCGACGGATCATCGTCAACAATCAATAATTTTTCCGCATTTGACATTTAACTGTTCTCCCCATCCTTTTCTCTTTCCATTAATGCAGGCAGACTGACATTTACCATTGCGCCGCCTTCCCGCACATTTTCTACAAAAATGGAACCGTTGTGTTCGCTGATAATGTTGTGAACAATGGCCAGCCCCAGTCCGGAACCGTTTTCCCGGGTGCTGAAAAAAGGATCAAATATTCTGGAAATATCAGCCAAAGGAATCCCCGGCCCTGCATCCTGAAAAATGATCTCGGCAATTTTCTCATGGGGTTCCAAGAGACTTTTCGGGGAAAGACGGGTAATAATGGACAGAGTGCCGCCTTCCGGCATGGCCTGCTGCGCATTGAGAATAATATTCAGAAACACCTGCTTCATCATTTCAGCATCCGCTGAAATAAAAATTTCGCTATCCGCCAGCCTCACGTCCACCTCAATTCCCGCCTGCTCGACAATCTGCTCGGAAAATTGAATCACATCCCGAAGTACGGCATGCAAAGAAATGTTTTTCTTTTGAGGAGTCTGAAGACGCGTAAAAAGAAGCAGGTTGGATATTTTGTTATCCACGTTCTTGACGGACGAAATAATCTGATTCACCCGTTCGCGGTCTTTCCCATCGGTGAGATTTTTCAAAAGCAATGAGGCAAAAAGCTCAATGCTGCCCAGGGGATTTCGCACCTCATGGGCGATGTTGGCCGCCATCTCGCTCATAGCGGCAAATTTTTCAGTTCGCTTCGCCATCTCTTCCAGCTTCTCAATGCGCGTCATATCCCGCAAAACAAAAACATTGCCGATCACCTGTCCCGCCGGGGATTTAAAGGGAGAGCAGAAAATTTCAAGGGTTCTGCCGTGGATTTTCACCTTATGTCCGGATTCCCCTTTAAAATATTCCGACAGGTTGATGGTATGCCAGTCACCAACAGGCATCGATTCAAACAGCACACTGATGTGCTTTCCCCTGACGGATTCCTGCCGAATATCTGTAAATACTTCCGCACAGGAATTCAGCGTTGAGATCCTTCCTTCCAAATCGGTCACAATTACGCCATTGATCAGGCTTTCCAGAATATTTTGCAGATAATTTCTGGTTTCCTCTTTTTCTTCAACCGTTTTCAGAAGTTCAGTGTTTTTGTCTTCGAGCTCTTTATTCAGAGAAGCAAATCTTTCTTCCAGCCGGGCATATGCTCGTTCCAGCTCCGCCGTTGCTTTATTAAAGCTTTCAAATGATTTCTGAAGTAATGATAAATCCTGCATCGTGAAATCCTGTCGAATTATTTTTTAACCATTTCCCCGTACTTGTCCCACCACTTGGAATCCGCCGCATAGAAATCAACCACCCGGGTCCAGAATCCATCAGCGCCCGCAATGGTTTTGATCTGTGAAAATTTATTTTGGGCATCCTCTTCCTTGTTTAATTTTAAATAGGTTTTTCCAAGAAGAAATTGCGACCAGTATTTTAACTCCCCGTCCGTGGCGATTTCCAATGCTTTGCCGTACATCTCCAGACCGGTTGCCGGATTGTCGCCTCCAAGATACAAGTCCCCGATTTCATTATAGGTAATTCCCGCATGCATTTTCTGTTGATGCTCGTTAAAAAATTTCACCGCTGTCAGATAATTCTGTAACGCATGATCCTTGTCTTTTTTTTCAACAAGTGAGCGGGCATAATTGGCATAAATCTGCCCCGAATCAGAAAATCCCTGGCCGGACCGGACAACAGCGGCATAATGAACAGCAGCCGATTCGTACTGCTTTTTGCGAAACGCGATTTCAGCAAGATTTTTCTGCACACCCGCCATCAGAGGACCTTTTCTGACGGATGCCTTCGCCGCCAAGGCATTGAGCATCGTCAGCGCCTCGTCATTCTTTCCCTGAATCATCAGACCTTCGGCAATATCCAGCGATGCCGCATTAATCTCTGCCTCATTCCGGGCAACCTTTAGAAATCGGTTTAATAAAATCCCATAATCATCCATCAAACCAAGCTCTTTGAGACTGACTGCAATTTTATGGATCTGGGAATACTCGTCTGCCTGGACACCAGCCGTACCAAAAGATTTGAAGTAAATATACGCTACTGCCAGGTAATCCTTTTTTGCAAAGTATTCTTCAATCAGGGCAGCCGACACTGTTTTCAACCCCCGTGCCGCATCGGCTGATCTTTTGCTCTCCGGATACAATCGGAGAAATTCAAGATACAGATCCGCCGCTTTTCTCCCCTCTCCTTTTTTCACCCAAGCGGCGGCTTTCTGCAACATCGCCTCTTCCGGAATATCTCCGGCAGCATTCTCCAGCATCAATGCATCATACGTATCCATGGGATTTCGGTAATGAGACATAGAATTCATAAACCGAAATACTTTCAGCCCAGGATGCTCCACACCCAGAGAGGCCATGGCCAACATGCTTTGTCCCGCCTCTTTCGTTCCGGAATATTTATCAATGATCCGGCTATAAACCGCAAGCGCCGGAGATAATTGTCCGTCCTGCCGGTAGGCATCCGCCAGTCGCATCATCACCTCTTTGTTTTTTTCATCATCCGGATACAGATTCACATAAAAAGAAAAAGCGGCTGCGGCCTCGTCAAATCTCCTCAACGATATTTTATGCATCCCATAATCCAAAACAAGTTCCTTGGGCATTTCCGTTAAATCAGGCCATTGCTTGCGAGAATCCCGAAACCAGATTTCGGCATTGGCCGATTGCTTTGCCTTGTAAAAAGAATGAGCAATTAAATAAAATGATTTTTTCGCATAGGCTTTTCCTCGATATTTCAACTGGTATCGAATCAAGGCTTCTGCTGCTTCGTTATATTTTCCATCGGTGTAATAGATTTCGCCGATTTTAAAATATGCCTCCGGAACGAAAGGCGCGCCTGGATATTTCGCAATCAGGTTTTTATAATTCTGAATGGCTTCCGGATAATACTTCAGGTGTTCATAGGTTTTGGCCAGACGGTAATAGGTAAGAGCATTCTCCGGAAGCGGATCGGGAAAACTTTTCAGCGTGTTCTTATAAAATTCCGCTGCAACCAGCAAATCATGTTTGCTGCCCGCTCTCCCCAGCCAGTAGTGACAGTCGGCCATATGACGAAGCGCGCGTTGCCCCCATTCCTTTGATGTGTCCTTCCTGGAAATAAATTCTTTGAAGGTGACCAGAGCCTGAACATATTTTCTTTCTTTCAATTCGGTCAACGCTTTGTTGTAAATCGGCGAGTCCGAAACAGGTTCACGGATATCTCTTTCATCCGGTTCCTGAAAGACCTCTTCATGAGTTACATCGACTTTATCCAATTTAGGCGGCATCGGCATGAGTTTCCGATTGCCCATGATCAGTTCTTTAAAAGCCTCCTTTTTTCCACGGTCGATCGATTTCGGGCGTACCGGATCCGGCGCCTTTTCTTTTTTGACAGCCGGCTGAACGGAAGAAGATTTCGTCTTTTTCTGACCGGACACGTCTGAAGCCGCGACGTCAATTTGACTTTTCATGCCGGCGAGACGATGAATAAATACCTGATCAATTTGTGCTTTTTTCTTCATGTCTTGCGCCAACTGCAACGCCTTTTGCCGGCTGGGAAATTTTCCCACATAAACCCGGTGCCATTTACCCGTTCCTGGAACCTGGGCATCCACTACAAAAGCGTCATACCCCTGCGCACGAAGCCGGTTTTGATCCTTTTGGGCCTGATCAGACGTTTTAAAAGACGCCGTATGAACGGAATATACTTCTGCGCCGCTTGTCTGCACAAAGGCGGCAGACAGCAACAATAATAAAATGAGAACTATTGTTTTATTCAACCATTTCATTTCATATTCCATGTTCAAGGTCTCAGGAAAACCTTTTTCCTTTTACAATGCATTTTGCATACCAAATTATTAATAAAAAAACAGACCAGATTGAATAAAAAAATGGCACCGTTTGGCAATTTACCATATATCCTGCGGGAAAACAGTCAGAGGGTTAGTCAAATTATTGACGATATGAAAAATTTTATCCTTCTTCAGAAAATGCCGATAGCCATTTGCGGGCCCAGATCCGGCCGGCAACAGACTGCGTTATATGGCATGAATATTGCTTTTAAATAGGAATATCTTGAGGAGATTCTTATGAACGAGAAAGATACAGAATTTACCGATGACAAAAGAGAGTATTCCCGGGTCGATGCCTGTGTGCCGCTTGAATGTAAAAAAGTCCAGCGCGAACATCGTGACACGGTTCGCTGCCGGATGGCTGGAGAATCAGTTCTTGCCGAATTCAAGTCTCTGCCGAACCCCGAGGATCAGCTCATCGCGCTGTGGCTTCAGTCCATCAACGCCAAACTCAACGAAATCATCAGGATGATGACTCTCCAGCATGAAGGGTTTAATTGTTTGAGCATGACCAAAATTAATATTGGTGGAGGAGGCATGAGCTTTCATGCTGCCCAGCGCTTTTTCACCGGAGATATTCTTGAACTGAAATTGATGCTGGGACTTCACCCTCCGCTTGCGCTCTTTTTATATGGAGAAGTGGTTGATGCGTCCCCTCCTCATCCGGAGTTTAATACATCCATCCAGTTCATTAATCTTGATGAAGTGATCCGTGGTGAAATCATTCGTTTTGTATTTGAAACTGAAAGGGAAATTCTGCGGGAAAGAAGGAGGTAGCATCCTGAAATCATGATTGCGATTATCGGTTTTGTCATTGTTACAGCCTGCGTCATCGGCGGTTATATTCTGGAAGGAGGCAATCTTTCCGTGCTCTTTCAGCCCGTGGAACTGCTGATTATCTGCGGCGCGGCAGCCGGGGGGTTTATTATCGCTTCCCCCATGAAAGTCATCAAGGCAACCGGCTCTTCGGTTGCGCGCATTTTTTCCAACAAGCCAAAGACCAAGCAGGATTACATTGATCTTTTATTGATGATCAATGGCGTTTTTTACAAAATACGCCAGCAGGGTCTGGTTTCCATTGAGTCGGATGTCGATGCACCCGAGCAAAGTCCTCTTTTTTCATCTTATCCCGAGATTCTCAAAAATCATGCAGCCATTAACCTGATTACAGACACCTTGCGAACAGTGATGACCACAACCATTGCACCGCATGAACTGGAAGCCCTGATTGATCAGGAGTTGGAAGCCCATCACGAAGAAGCTATGGCGCCCGCCCACAGTGTCAGTACTGTGGCAGACGGTCTACCGGGACTGGGCATAGTCGCCGCCGTAATGGGCGTTGTGTTAACCATGGGCAAGATTAAAGAACCCCCGGAAGTGTTGGGGGCCAGCATCGGCGCAGCACTGGTCGGAACCTTCACCGGTGTTTTGCTGTGCTATGGTTATGTGGGCCCCATGGCAAAAAATATGGAGTTCATCGCCAATGAAGACTTACAGTACCTGAATGTCATCAAGGTGGCGCTTTTATCTTTCATCGGCGGCGGCGCCGCGCCAAAGGTGGCCGTAGAATTCGGCCGTCGGGTTGTCCCGTCGGAAGCCAAACCTTCCTTTGTGGAAATCGAGGATGCCATCCGATCGGCCAAAAAGTAAAAAAACCTTACAATAAACGGATAAGCGACTTCTTATGGAAGACGGGCATAAACAAATCATCATCAAGAAGGTGAAAAAAAAACAGGCGGGGGGGGCTCACGGCGGTTCCTGGAAAGTCGCCTATGCGGATTTTGTCACCGCGATGATGGCTTTTTTTCTTTTACTGTGGCTTTTGAGCATGGTATCCGATGAAAAAAGAATCGCACTTTCCGAATACTTCAGCCAATACAGCATTTTCCAGCAAAGCGGAACATCCGCAGTGGCAACAAAAGGCGCCAAGAAAATGGATCCACATCTCGTTGTGGATCTGGAGGATTCTCCCAAGGAAATGCGCAGCATGTCTTCCCTGGGCAAAGGTTGTGATTCCTTTGTCAAAAGAAGCAAGAGAACAGTCACCGCCAACGATGAAGAAATCGTAAAAAAAATCCGTTCGTCGGTTGACGACAAAATGGCGGGCATCCGGGATCAAATTCTTGTCGATGTCATTGAAGGCGGTATCCGTATTCAGATCATTGATACGGAAGGTTCCATGATGTTTCCGTCGGGATCAGCACAACCCACAGCCAAGGCCATGGAAGTATTGAGGCTTGTGGCGGAAAATATCCATGAGATTCCGGGAAGAATCGTCGTGGAAGGGCATACGGACGCATCCCCTTATAAGGAAGGACAACTCACCAACTGGGAATTATCCACATCCCGTGCTTCCGCTGCTCGCCTGGCTCTGGAAAGATTTGGAACAGACCCCAAACGAATCGCCCGGGTTGTCGGTTATGCCGACCAGGAGTTGCTTCTGCCTCTGGATCCGCTTGATCAACGCAACCGCAGGATCAGCGTCATTATTCTTCAGTCACAAGAATAAGCTATTCAGTAAGACAAACATCCACAACAAACGTGCCTTCATCAATTTCAAAGGGAATGATTAAACTTGGTCCACCTTTGACATGGGTAATGGAATGATTTTTTCCGTAAACAATGGTTGGAATAGCGGCTTGTATATAAAAGCCATCGGCTTCCAGATTTTTTCGGGCCACTCCAGATATCATATTGGTAATCTCGCCGACCGCATCCTTGATGTCACTATTGATGCTGGTAATATTTTCGCCAAGCATATTGGAAACAATTTTCAGAATCGCTGATTCACTAAAGCTCAACGCGAGCGATCCCGTTGCAGAACCTGTCAACCCGATAATACCGGAAATGTCGCCCTTGGCAAGACTGTCCATTTTTAAATATGGTTTCCCCGCACGTGGTTCAACAAAAGCCATGGTCTTCAACACACTGATGCTTCCTTCTAAAAAAGGATTAATAAATTTAACGTTCATGCTTTCCTTTCCTGAATCTTCAATCGAGAGAATGTCATTATTTATTAATGCTTTCCATGATTTTCTTAATCTTTTCGTTTAACACTTCCGCTGTAAAAGGCTTGACGATATAATTATTGACTCCCGCTTTGACCGCCGCCACCACATTATCCTGAAGCGCCTCGGCCGTAACCATCAAGAAGGGAGTTTTCGCCAGATCCGCATCGGCACGCACAGCCTTTAGCAATTCAAGCCCCGTCATGTTCGGCATGTTCCAATCGGAAACCACAACATCAATTTTTTGAGATTTCAAAACCTTAAGAGCCATGACGCCATCTTCCGCTTCGACAATATCTTCATAGCCGGACTGCTTTAAAAGATTGCGAACCACTTTTCGCATGGTGGCAAAATCGTCAACAATCAAAACTTTAATATTTTTTTCATTCATAATTTCCCTCGCTATGTAATTCTATGATATCCTGAATACGTAAATCTGGTTACCGTTCCTCGGCCAATTCAAAAAGTCCTTCTGTATCAATAATCAGGCCGATTCGGCCGTCGCCCAAAATGGCGCCGCCAGCCAAACCTTTAATATTCTTCAATCCTTCTCCAAGACTTTTCACGACAACTTCTGCTTTGGAGACAATTTTATCCACCATGAGACATCTTGATCCGCTTTCACTGTCAACCACCACTACAATGGCATCCCATGGATTCTTATGTTCCGGATCAATATCGAACAGTTCGTACATGCGAATCAAGGGCATCAGTTGTCCCATTGCATTGATCATTTCGCCTTTGCCCACAACACT
>ENA-UPTA01003125-UPTA01003125.1-activated-sludge-metagenome-genome-assembly--contig:-NODE-3125-length-16538-cov-6.401808_pt1 | contig 16538 bp, 12 predicted proteins | sample MGYA00238184_ERZ773361 | MGnify/ENA primary metagenome ERZ773361 (study PRJEB29100, sample SAMN05720205) | activated sludge metagenome | isolation source: anaerobic digester from wastewater...
ACGCAAATATTATCCTGCGTTACTATTTTATGAAAAGGAATTTTCTTGCTATTATTGACCAATGTTATACAATTGAGCCTAATTAAAGTTCGATATACTAAAAAAATAATCAATTTTGATCTGTCCTTCAGGGAATAAATTTTAATTATATCAATAATCTTCCGGTTGGAGAAAGTGTTATGAATGCGATGTCGTTGATACTAATTTCTGTTGCAGTGTTTTTTGCAGGGTATGTTTTTTACGGCAGATACATCGCCGGGAAAATAGGAGTGGATCCCTCTCGTGAAACACCGGCACACACCATGAATGACGGTATAGACTATGTCCCGGCAAAGGCGCCGGTACTCCTGGGGCACCATTTTGCGTCGATTGCCGGCGCTGCTCCCATAATTGGTCCCATCGTGGCGGCGGTCTTCGGCTGGATACCGGTGATGCTCTGGATACTGATTGGGGGTGTATTCATGGGTGCGGTCCATGACTTCACTTCATTAATAGCGTCTGTGCGGCATCAGGGGCGTTCAATCGGAGAGGTCATTGAGGAGGAAATCGGGGAACGTGGGAAAACACTGTTCCTGGTTTTTTCATGGTCGACCCTTATTCTGGTCGTCGCGGTGTTTATTATCGTGGTGTCCAAAACATTTGAAGCGATTCCCGCCGCCGCAAGCGCCTCTGTGCTGTTTATTGCAGTGGCGGTGCTTTTCGGGATATTGCTCTATAAGCTCAAAATGTCCCTTGCTGCTGCCACAATAATCGGCGTGGTGCTGCTTACAGTCTCACTTTATATCGGCTACATTAACCCGATACAGCTGTCAGCGTTGACCTGGACCTATCTTCTAATGGGATATATTTTTGTCGCTTCCGTGGCGCCGGTGTGGATTCTTCTCCAGCCACGGGACTATCTCAATTCCTTTATTCTCTATGCCCTTATGATTCTGGGCCTCGCAGGGATAATTTATGTAAACCCGGAAATTCGCATACCCTCTTTCACCAGCTTCCATGTTGAAGGGCTGGGGTACCTGTTCCCCATACTCTTTGTCACCGTGGCGTGCGGGGCGATATCAGGATTTCATTCCCTGGTAGCCTCTGGTACAACCGCGAAACAGTTGAATAACGAGAAAGATGCCAAACCCGTGGGGTACGGGGCGATGCTGATAGAATCTCTCCTTGCGGTGGTGGCACTGATAACAGCGGCGATGCTTCTGAAGGAGCAGTATGCCGCAATGCGTGGAAATCCCATCGCACTCTTTGCCCACAGCCTCGGAACCCTTATGACCAGTTTCGGCATTGACTATGATGCGGGTAAAACCTTTGCCTCTCTCGCGGTGTCGGCATTCGCGCTGACCTCCCTTGATACCGCAACACGGCTTGCCCGTTTTGCCCTGCAGGAATTCTTTTCCAAAAATGGCGTAAAGGATGAAGAGCAGCCGTTGCTGTACAGGAACAGATACCTCGCTACCATTATCGGTGTTGCTGCTGCCGGTGTCCTTGTGATAAGCGGTCAGGGCCTTAAAATATGGCCGATTTTCGGTGCGGCAAATCAACTTCTTGCGGCTCTCGCGCTTCTTTCGGTGACGGTGTGGCTTTCCCGGAAGGGAAAGGAAAACTGGTTTGTGAAGGTCCCTATGGTGATCATGTTCATCATCACCCTTTCCGCTCTGGGAGTCATGGTCTTTCAGGACATAAAAAACGGGCATTTTGTACTCGCAGCCATTGCGGGGGTGCTGCTTTTTCTCGCAGTATTTCTTGCATATGAGTCTTTTGCACGTCTCAGGCAGTCCGGGAAGGCATCCATGAGCAGTTGAGGTATTGATTTTTTCTTGATTATTTACTTATGAAAAGTGAAATGTTCACAAAAAAATAATGAGGTGAAGACGTGAAAAAAGCATCAATTGGAATTATCGGCGGTTCCGGATTATATGATATTGAAGGAATCGATATTGTTGAAGAAGTGGATATTGATACTCCCTGGGGAAAGCCTTCCGACAGCATCATGATCACGGAAGTGGACGGAAAAAGAGCAGCATTTCTGCCCCGTCACGGGAGAGGGCACCGGGTCCTCCCCCATGAGATTAATTTCAGGGCAAACATTGCGGCGCTGAAAATGCTTGGCGTTGAGGAGATTCTGGCATTCTCGGCTGTTGGCAGCCTCAAGGAGGCAATCCGTCCCCTTGACTTTATTATACCTGACCAGGTGATTGACAGGACGAAGGCGCGGGCAAACACGTATTTCGGCGAAGGAATCGCAGCTCATATATCCTTTGGCCATCCTTTCTGCGGTCGGCTCCATCAGGTTATCCGTCCCGTGGCGGAGGAGATGGGAATTACACTTCATACTGAAGAAACCCTGATTTGCATGGAGGGGCCTGCGTTTTCCACAAAGGCGGAGAGCAATCTGTACCGCTCCTGGGGCGCAGGTGTCATCAACATGAGCGCGCTGCCGGAAGCGAAACTTGCCCGGGAAGCTGAGATGTGTTATGCCATGATCTGCATGTGTACCGACTATGACTGCTGGAAGGAAGACGAAGCGCACGTGTCCGTGGAGATGCTGGTGGACAACCTCAATAAGAATGGGCAGAGGGCCAGGGACCTCCTGAAGAAGCTCCTTGGAAGAATGGGACAGGACCGGGTGTGTGAATGTAAGGACACGGTGAAGTTTGCCGTTATCACCCCGCCGGAAAAGCAGAACCCTGAATCAGTGAAAAAACTGTCCGCTATTCTGCCGAAGTATTTTCACAATGTACATTAAGCAGCAGTATGCCTGGATACAAAAAGCCCCCGGAGATCCGGGGGCTTTTCTGCAGGAGCATTTATTTTGTCAGTTTCACATAGTCAGGCACAATGTCATTGGTAAAGAGCTTCATTCCCTCATAGGTCTTATGGTGTTTCAGCATGTCACGGATAACAGAGAAGGGAAGCGTCGCGATATGGGAACCTGCAAGAGCGGCTTCGCGAACCTGCCGCGTGTTCCGCAGCGATGCGGCGAGTATCTCTGACGGGAAACCGTAATGTGTAACTATATCGACACACTGTGCCACGAGGTCAATACCGGACACGATGCCGTTATCTTCAAGCAGCATGTCTTCATGAATGGTCCCTTCGGCGGAGAAATAGTCTGTCTTGTCGAACTTCATTTCCGCTTTCTTCCGGAGATCATCATCAACCCGTCCCGCGAAGGGGCTTATATAGGTAGCGCCGGCTTTCGCTGCAAGGAGCGCCTGTTCCGGTGTGAATACGAGGGTGCAGTTAACGGGAATACCCTTCCCCGTAAGTGTTTTAATTGCCTGTATCCCGTCGAAATGCGTGACGTCATCGTTCTGAAATGCGGGGTTCACGGGGATTTTGATGTTTACATTGCCCGCGACGGCATTGAACATCTCATATATCTTCAGGCCCTGGGTTATCATTCCCTTTGCCGCTGTTTCCGTTACTTCAAGACTGACAGGGGTTTTCCCGGCGGTCTCTAATATCTGAGTTATGTATGACTTCAGGTCCAGGGACTCTCCTTTTGACACACGCTTGTCCACTGCTTTTTTCAGGAGCGAGGGATTGGTGGTGACGCCATCCGCGATGCCCCACTCAAATGCCTGCCGGATTTCGTCAAGATCGGCACTGTCAATAAAAATCTTCATTATGTATACCTCCCGCGTTGTTTCGTAATGATGTTCCACTTGCTGCCGCACTGAGAAACTTTCAATGCGATGTGAATTTATTCCTGAGTAAAGAACTATCTCTCGATCTTGTGAGTTCTTAACCTTTGCCAATGTGATGAAAACAGAGGTCTTTGACAAGAAATATATTTTATATACAGGGATTTTGTCCCGCATGACAGAAAAATTACAATTGACATTACGATGATATGGCGGTAACGATTTACTGTTTTCCGGCAGTTCCTCCTGCAAATGTAACTCCTGGAAAAGATGCATTGTGTTTACGGTCTCAAAATTGCCGAAAAATATTATTTTGTCAGCAATCTCATGATAATGACACTATACAGTAGAAGGAGAAATATAATGAAACGGATAATTCTTACATGCGTTATTGCGGCATCCCTTTTGATCGGGTGTAAGGGCAAGAATGATGTTGTTGCCACCTACAGCGGCGGAAATATTACCAGAGGTGATTTTTATCTCTGGATGGATGCCCATAATATGAACAAAGAAGCAGTTCTGAAGAAAAAGAAAATGCAGAAATTCCGGCTGGAAACCATGGGGGAATGGATGCTTGCGGCCCGTGAAGCGGTAAAAAAAGGATTCGATAAATCCGACGAGTTTAAAATCATCGAAGAAATTTCTGCGGAGTCCCAGATTGCAAACAGGGTCTACGAAAAGGAAATAAAAGAAAAGGCGGAATTTGAAGAACCGGCAGTACGGTTCCGTCAGATAGTGATTCGTGTTAAATCGTATGGTCTGAAGGACAATAAAAGGGTTCCCCTTACAAAAGAACAGATGGCAGTAAATATGCAGGAAGCAATGGGGAAGGGACGGGATATTATTCAGAAGCTTAAGGCCGGTGAAAGTTTTAAAGTGCTGGCGAAGGAACATTCTGATGATATTTCCAGGAACAAGGGTGGGGATGTAGGATATCAGACGAAGTATTCTCTTCATCCGCAGATTGCAAAGGCAGCCTTTTCCCTGAAAGAAGACGCTTATACTGCGGAACCGATCCAGCTTATGAATGGCGTGTACATTATTCAGGTGATTGATAAAGATGTTCTCACGTCCCGGAATATTGATAGTGTGGTATCAAATGAGGTTATGGCAAAACGCCTGAAACAAATGCTTTACAGAAAAGCAGCGGAACAATACCTGAACGCTCTTATGAATGCGAAGGATGTTGTTTTGAATATTGAAAAAGCCGGTAATGGAAATCCCGTTGATGTTATTTTTCAGGTAGGCGGCACAAAGTATACCAACAGCGATCTTGAGGGACGAATTTCCATGATCCTTTCAAGGATAAACAGAGGTGAGGGTAAAAAGAGGGAAATTACAGTTCTGCAGAAACAAAGACTGGCGCAGAATATTTTTAAATTTCATCTGCTGAAGCGTGTTGCCCTGCAGAAGAAACTGCTGGATGATTCTGAATATAAAAAAGAGGCTGCGTTCCGCCGTGAATCAATTCTTGGCAGGGAATATATGCGTTCTTTCGGTACAGGTAAAATTTCGGTATCGGAAAATGAAATCCGCGCTGAATATGATAGAAACAGGGAACACCGGTATTTTACAAAAGAAAACCGCGGAGGAAAAGAAGTTAAAGTCATTCTGCCGTATCATAAAATCAGGGACCGGATTGAAAGAATGATTTCCATACGTCAGAGATCGCTGCTTCTCAAAAAATGGAAAAATGATGTTATGATTGAAAACAACTTTACAATTATTGAAAAGAATCTTGAAGGTGAATAAAAAGAAAGAGGGAACGCGCAGCGCGCGTTCCCTCTTTCTTTTTTGATAAGTATTTATTGAAGTATTTCGATTATTCTGTCAAAATCATCCAGAGAATAATAATGGATGAGAATCTGTCCCTTGTCTCCTGAATGTTTTATTTCAACTTTCGTCCCGAGAATTGAAACCAGTTTTTCTTCCATCTGCCGGATATGGGGATCACGGGGAGATTTTTTCTTCGGCGATCCGTCATCATCTTCCTTTTCATCTGAAAGTTTTTCAACAGCCCTGACGGACATGCCTTTTTCAATAATTTCCCGGTATACGGACATCTGTTTGTGCTTCGGCATCGATAGGAGCGCCTTGGCGTGACCGGCGCTTAACTGGCCACCGGTTATTGCCTGCTGAATTTCATCGGGAAGGTTCAGAAGACGGAGAAGATTTGAAATTGTGGTACGGTCTTTACCCACTTTCTGGGCGATATCATTCTGCTTAATTTTAAAGCGGTTGATGAGTACACGGTACGCTTTTGCTTCCTCTATGGGATCAAGGGCGGCGCGCTGGATATTTTCTATGAGCGCAAAGGTGAGATTCTGCTCCTCGTTAGCCTCAACGATGATGGAGCGGATTTTTTTTATTCCTGCGAGTTTTGATGCACGGAGCCTGCGCTCGCCGGCAATAACAAAATACTCGTTTCCGGCTTTTCTCACAATAATCGGCTGGAGAAGACCCACGGACTGAATGGATTCGGAAAGGTTGCGGATTTCCTCCTCGTCAAAATGCGTCCGGGGCTGGTCGGGATTTGGTTTTATACGGTGTATATCGATCTCAACAATCCGGTCCAATTCTTCGGTAATCCCCTTTTCAAGATCTTCAACGGGTGATGTGGAGTTGGAGATGATTGCCTCAAGGCCTTTGCCCAATACCCGTTTAACCATTGTTTATTACCTCATTTGCGAGTTTTTCATAGCTTTCACTTCCCACACATCCACGGTCATAAAGTCCAATGGGTTTGCCAAAGGATGGGGCTTCAGACAGTTTAACATTTCGGGGTATTACCGTGTTGAATACATTGTCTTTGAAGTATGTCTTGATGTCCGAAACCACCTGCTGGGACAGGTTTGTCCGCGAGTCATACATGGTAAGCACCACGCCCTCGATCTTCAGATTCTTGTTCAGCTTTTCCTGCACCATGGAAATTATCTTTAAAAGCTGGCTGAGGCCTTCCAGGGCATAATATTCGCACTGGAGCGGTATCATTACCGAATCTGCTGCCACAAGGCTGTTGAGAGTAAGAATTCCCAGAGAAGGGGGGCAGTCAATAAATATATAATCAAAGTCATCTTTCACGGTATAGAGGGCGTTTTTTAAAATGAATTCCTTGTTGTCCATATAGAGCATGTCTATCTGCGCCCCGGAAAGATGAATATTTGAGGGGACAATATAAAGGTTTTCAATATGTGTTTTAAAAATCGCATCTTTTATAGCTATTTTGCTGATGAGGACCTCATAAATGGTGGTCTCCATCTCTTCCACATTAATTCCAATGCCGTAGCCGGAATTTGCCTGGGGATCGATGTCCAGGATGAGGACCCGTTTTCCTTTTTCTGCGAGAAATGACGCCACATTTATCGTGGTAGTTGTTTTTCCAACGCCGCCTTTCTGGTTTGATACTGATATTACTCTACCCATTAAAAAAACTCCAGAGTTATTTATTTTCAGTTTTATATCGGTCAATAGTTTTATATAGTCTTCCGGACAACCTTCTGGGGTTCAACATCTTCAATAATAACACAGTAATTGTCAAAGCAAATATAAGAATCATTCCGTAAAATATGCGGGATTGATGCGGAAACAGCCGTGCCCCTGAAGCAATACCTATGGAAAAGATTTTCATGTGGGACGCTTTTGAGGGATACATGTATAGAACGCACGGGACATTGTTACGGGATCCGATATCTATCACCTGACTTCCATCAAAACCGTCACGGGAATACAGCAATGATCCGCTACTGCTGAAAATATCAACCTGAAAGGAGCCGCCTGGGGCATGGAGATACAGCGTGTTGTTTCCTGTTTTCAGTTCTATTGAATATCGCCGGCTGTATTCACGGTCCAGTATGATGTCAGATCCTATATATTCCTCCTGCTGTTCCCACCGGCGTATTTCATTACGGATTGTTTCAATAAAGTTGCTGTACGCAATGCGGAACACAATAAATCGTGTGAGAGGATTGGTATAATCATCGGTGTGATAGCTGGAATACAGCATTTCGCCATCTCCGTATTTTGCCATTGAAATGAGGGGTCCGGTTTTTCGGCCGCGGATAGTATCAAAACTGCATTGTACAAGGGTTTCGCTGCCGCTGAATTCACGCACTGCAACCCAGCCCGAATGCGGAAAGGTTACCTGCATGGAGTGTGGTGATACAAATTTTTTCAGAGGACCTTTCAGTGTCACAGGAAATGTACCGGATATTCCCATGTTGGGGAAATCATCGAAAAAATACATGGTCCTGAATGCTCCCTGAAGCAGGAAATATGAATAATCAGAAAAATATGCGGTCCCCCCGCCGGCAACGAACTCCTTTATATTATTATAAACTTTTTTTTTGTTTACCGTAAATAGCTTTCCTTTCAGTGAAACATTATTGATGTGATAGCCGCTTGCTGAAACGGAAATGCTCTCCTCGATTGGTTTCCGGACTCCGCAGGGGAAAAAAACAGCGCGGTATGCCTTCAGTGTTTCCGGGTTTTCAAGTTCATGATAGTTTATAATGGTAAAGGGAATGCCATAGGTGTTGAGCACGGTATCAATTTTTTCAAATTGTCCCCTGACAACAGCAACAGGTTTATCCTTCCGTTCCGCAGCGTAGAGAAACGGAGATTGTGTAAACAGGGAAAGAGTTAATAGCAGTAACGTGATGGAAGATTTCAACATTATTATCCGACAAGTTCTTTGATCTGTGTGAGAATGTTTTTTCTTTCCTGAAGGTCGTGTATCAGCGATTCGTCCTGACATTCAAAGGACAGCTGGTAGCAGAAGGCTATTATATGAATAATAAGGCCTTCGTTGAGGTCCGGAGTTACTACTGGCATTCCCGCAAGGGTTTTCAGGAGGGGGCTGGTATGCTGAAATTCTTTGATACTACAGTCGCTGAAAGGTATAGGGGATCCCTCTGATTCATCACCGCTGTCATGATTAGTGCCGTTAAGGGGGACCCTGATTGTTGTATTATTCTGCAGGGGGCTGCCTGAAAGGACCCATTTCCGGTGTAAATCATACACATTGCTCATTCTCTCAGCGAACTGATAAAACAGGCTGCCGATACGTTTGAAGAACCCTTCAATATGGGACATTGATTTTATTAATCCCTTCAGCACTTTCTGTGCCTCCTGAAGGCTTATCACCATATTGGGATTGTTGCTTCTGAAGTGATATATTTCACTGAGAATATCTTCAAGGGCGTCCTTCTCCTTCTCGAAATACTGTGCTGTGAAAATATGGGCCTCCACCGGTTCCCTGTTCTTATCCAGAAATGTTATCAGTGAGCCGTCCAGGATATGCATGTAACAGTGTGCGAAATAATTAACACAGCCGTCAATGAAGGTGAAGAAATCATCCTGATAAATTTCCGCGGGGTCCTGACGTTTTTTATCAATGAGTCGCCAGTGGTCCTCAAAGTTTTTCTCAAGAATGTTTCTTCCTTTTAATTCATATTTCATGAATGTATACAGGTCTTCGTATGGCTGAAGGCTGTCCTTCAGAAGCTGTATTTTCCTGCGCCGGCGGGAGTCTTCGTCCTTCCCGTATTTTTTCAGCATATCGGGGGAGTAGTTCCAGCGTTCATTGCTGACAGAGGGGGGGGATATATGGTAATAGGATGTGACATCCTTCAGGGAAAGCTCACGGTGAAACACAAGGGCTTCAAGCAGTATGATCAGAAACCGCGGAAAAGATCCGATGCCGTAGTTCGCATTGAGGAATTTTGCGACGGCATTATCTGATTCCTGTCCCGCAGACAGAAATGACCGCATAATATAGGTATAATTGAAAATTTCTTTTTCCTTTGAAAGGTTTCTTTTTTCCTTCTCATTTTTGCTCGCAGGGGAGTCCTTTTCGTTGATGATATCCTTTTTAAAGTCACCATGGTTTCGCAGCTTCTGTTCAACGAGTAATATGATCTGCTCTTTGGTTTCCGCATCAAGCAGATAAAAGGAGAAGAAATGCTGTACAAAATCTCTGAATGCGACGTCAAAGTCTTTCCGGTCCATCCATTTAATGATATCCATTGTGTATTTTGACAAGGGGACGCCGGAAAGTACATTCTTCATTGCCACAAGATAGTTAAAGTTTGCCGCATCGATAATATTCTCATCACGGAGAATATCAACAAGGATGTCGGGATATTTTGACAGCAATGATTCCTGGAATTTGATAATCTCCTGCATACATTTCATAAACCGTTTTGTCGGGATGAGACGTTTCTGCAGTCCGAAACCGAAGCGGTTGTCGGAATGAATGAGATACCGCTTTTTAAAGAATTTCAGCTTTTTATATTTTCTATTGATGTCGTCGATATAGACTCCGGAGGTGGAAGGTTCAAATACAGGTTCCTGGGGTACCGCCGGTGATGCCGGGGGTGGTGTCCTCGGTTTTTTCTGAGGGGTCCGGAGTTCAATGTTCGATGAACGGGGGGTACTCCTCGGTTTGTCGCGGCATGACTGAATAAGTTCAATAATGGCCCGGTATTTTTCTTCGGGAAGCAGCGAATTGTTCTGCATCAGCGACCGGACAATTTCCATCTTTGATGGAGGAATGTCCTTACTGAGCAGCATCGCTTTCGCTTTCCGCTCAATTTTTTTTTCTTCGTTTTCCTGTGCCATTATAATATGGTTCCGCTGTTTAGGATTGTCTGTGTTGACGCTCATACTTTGTAAAACCGAATGATCTTTTTTTCAAGAAAAAAATATTCATTTGGTTTTTGTGGTGAAAAAATGCGGTACAGAGGTATCCCGTAATTCAGCAAATGTAATTGACTCACTGTAACGGGGTGCTATTCTGAGGTTTCTGTGGAATACGCTGTTACAGGTGGAATTATGAGTAAGTCAGTGTTGTTGTTCGAGTCTGTACGGGAAATTATTGATTGTGCACTGCGTGAGGATATTGGCGACGGTGATGTGACATCAGACGCGATCTTCACGGGGAAGGAATTGTCCGATGCGGTGATTGTCGCAAAGCAGGAGGGTGTTCTGTGCGGCGGGCCTATGGTACAATTTGTCTATCAGGTTGTTGATCCCGGAATAACAGTAACATGCAACAAGAAGGAAGGTGAAAGGATTGTTATCGGCGATGAGGTACTGTTCGTTTCAGGGCCCACAAAGAGCATGCTCTCCGGGGAACGCACGGCGTTGAACTTTCTGCAGCGCATGTCGGGTATCGCCACGAAAACAGCGAAAATATCAACAATGCTGAAAGGCACCGGTATTCAGGTCCTTGACACACGGAAAACACAGCCGGGTCACCGGATTACCGATAAATATGCAGTGTATACAGGGGGAGGAAAAAATCACCGGTTCGGGCTTTTCGATATGGTGATGATCAAGGACAATCATATCAGGGCTGCAGGGGGAATCTCCCGGGCTGTTGAGAAAGTAAAGTCTGTATATGGAGCGAAATATTCAATTGAAGTTGAAACCTCCTGTATTGAAGAGGTCAGAGAGGCGGTTTCCTGCGGAGCGGATATTATTATGCTGGACAATATGAAGCGGGAGCAGGTTATTGAAGCAGTGGAATTAATCTCGGGAAAAGCAAAAATTGAAGTGTCAGGTAATATCGACGAGTATAAAATCCACGATCTTCTGGATATTAAAACGGGATATATTGATTATATTTCGATGGGATCATTGACCCACTCAGTGGAGGCATTTGATTTTTCAATGAAATTCCTCAGCTAAACGAAAGAGATGATTACTAATGTTTCACACCTGATTTAACCACTCAGTATATTTTCGGCAGCATAGATAAAAGGAACTTGCATTGTAATGGAAGAGAGAAAACCAAGAACCGCATTTCAGCGTTTGGTGAGTGATGTATATTTCAAAACAGAAATTTCGCATTATATTTCACACATCGTAATATCGATCATCCTGGGATTGGCTGCAGGTGTATGTGCGGTGTTCTTTCATTATCTTCTTGCGAGCATGGTAAATTTTTTCAGCCCGGAAAATTTTTACAGAATATTCAATCTCCATTCTTACTATATAATATTTGTCCCTGTTGCCGGAGGAATAATTATTGCCACCATGACCAGATATTTTCCCGGAATTTCCAAAGAGCGGGGAGTTCTGAGTGTTATCAGATCGTTGATACTGAATAATGGGTATATACCCATTAAAATTACCCTTTTCCATTTTCTGGCCCCCGTGATTGCAATCGGGACCGGAGCGCCCCTGGGGCCGGAAGGCCCGGCGGCAAAGTTAGGCAGCGGTATCGGCTCCTTCATGTCGCAGGTGTTCAGGCTCAACAAGCGGGAAATGAAAATGTATACCGCCGCCGGTGCCGGAGCGGCCATAGCCGCAATATTCAACGCCCCCATTGCGGGAGTGTTTTTTGGAATTGAAGTGGTACTCATGAACGACCTGAAAAATCAGGCCCTGAGCGCCCTTATTTTATCTTCTGTTGTGGCAGATGTGATATCCAGGGCACTTCTGGGGAATGTCCATCTTTTTACGGTACCTCATTATCAGATGGCGATTTTTAATGAAAGCCCCGCGTTTCTTTTCCTGGGAATTCTGTGCGGTGTCGTTTCACTGATGTATTTCGGATTTAAAAAATACACCCACACTCTTTTAATTGAAAAGCTGAAAATACGCAATGAGTATCTTCTTCTCATTCCGGTGGCATTTGTGTTCGGCATAATCCTGATCTGGTATTATCAGCTGTTCGGATTGGGCTATGATATGGTAAATGATGTAATAAATCTCAGAATCACATCGGTGAATACAATAGCGGTACTTCTGGTTATGAAAATTGTTTTTTTAGCATTGTTCATAAATGCCCGTTCATACGGGGGTACCTTCGCGCCGTCACTCGGTATCGGGGTGCTCCTCGGCCATCTCTTCGCAGTGGTGGTGAATTACGCATTTAATATGAACCTCAATCCCATAACCTATTCTCTGGTGGGAATGGGGGGAATGCTTGCGGGGATGAACTCAATTCCACTTACCTCGATTATGCTGGTTTTTGAGATAACCGGAGATTACAAATTTATACTGCCGCTCATGGTGGTGTCAATCCTTTCATATCTGGTGACAATATATTACAACAAGGGTACCATTTATACCAATGAACTTCTTGAGGCTGGTATTGATGTTTCAACACGCGGGGAGATAGATATCCTCGGGAGAATAAATGTACGCGAATTAATGAATAAAAATTTTGAAAAAGTAAACTACAGGATGCCCTTTAAAAAACTGTTGGATGTTCTGCTTAATTCATCATACGGCGACGCGGTAGTGGTGAACGACAATGACGAGCTGATGGGCATAGTCTCATTCAGGGATGTGCGGGAGGCGATAATGTCCCATGAGCTTGTTGACCTCCTTATCGCGGGAGATATTGCCTCTCCTGTACCTACTGTGCTGGAAACGGAAAAGGTATCCGATGCAATGCAGAAAATCGAGAAATATGATCTTGAGGTAATACCGGTAATACGAGCGGTGGACCACAGGATGATTGCGGGGCTTCTTTCCTACCAGGACATTATTCAGGCATACAACAAACAGTTGGAGGAGTGGGAAACAGACCAGTTTATTGTGGATTACTACGGGAAAAGGTAACCACTTAAGAACACTCAATCCTGTTTTTACCGTTCCTTTTTGCCTTATACAGCATTTCATCGGCGGCTTTTATAAGGTCATCAAGTGAAGTATGGGCGTCAGGATTATACTCCACAACACCGAAACTGGCGGTTATCGAAAATTCCTCGCTGTCAAACGTGAACACATGGTCACGGATTAATGTTTTCAGTCTGTTTAACACCCGGCACGCGGTTTCCATGCTGGTCTCGGTGAGGACAAGCAGAAATTCTTCTCCTCCGTAGCGGGAAATAATATCGCTTTTTCTCATCTTCATTGTGAGAAATTTCCCAAGAAATTCCAGGACCATGTCCCCTGCGCGGTGCCCGTACATGTCATTTACTTTTTTGAAATCATCGATATCAAGCATGCACACTGTCAGGCAGTCCCTGTTTCTGCTTATCCTGTCAATTTCTCTGGTAAGAAGAATTTCCCCCTGTTTGTGGTTAAAGAGTTTGGTGAGGCCGTCATGGGTTGCCTTGAGAAATAGTTTTCGCACAAGAAACACGATTTCCAGCGCAACATTAAGCTGCGGGACGTATTCGTTGAGCTTGGTTTTTTCGCTGTCGTTGATTTCGCGGTTGCTCAATACATGAAAAAAACATGTAAAGGTCCCATTGGACTCAAACACCGGAAATGCCGCTATCGCTTTAAGGTTGAACTCATTAAAAATCCTGTCAATTTTGACCTTATCATTATTAAAATAATTGGCCACAATGCTCTTCAGCTCGGTACCGGTGAAAATCTTTTCCTCCAGTATTGAGGTGTTTTTGGTATATATATCAGTGAGGATGTTGACCGCGGTGTTTACATTGATATCAATGCCCACTTCCTTCAGTGTTTTATGAGCATTAATTGAATATGAAACATAAATAAACTCGTTGTAGATTTTATCGTAAATGCTGAGGGATACCCCAAGTGCGCTGAAGTGGTTGTGGATGTGGCTGCAGATCGCGTGGATGGAATCAGACCAGTCTCCGTCCACCATCTGCAGCAACTGGGAAAACAGTCCCAGGTCGGCGCTGCCTGAGGACGAATCTGTGGGATAGGTATAGTTAAGCTTTGAAGAATTCTGTGACAACATTATTCCCTCCCGAATATGCTGTGTAATATCTACGGTGCGGGGCATGCCGCAGTTATATTCTCCTGAATCACTATATGCAAAAAACAATATGCAGAAGATATTAAAAGATCAGAGGAGCTATTGTGTGCTCCTGTGCCCCTTTTCCCGAATGTCCGGGTCATAAACCAGAGGAACAGGTTTCCCGTGAAATTCAACCGGAAAACGGTATCCGGTTACAGTTTTACTGATATTATTTCTATATCTGCTGTCAGGATAGAAGTGATACAATTTCGCAAAATAATACTGCGACTGTTCCCTGAAGCCGCACATGGCAAAACCATGGGCAATATGCCAGATAAGCCCATCGGATTCCGGACCTGTCCTTTCAAGAGAAAGGGCGGACAGGAGCATCATCAGACCGTCACGGGCGGTGCTTTTTCGTTTTACGCGCACTGTTCCTTTATCGACAAGCCGCCTGAAATCCCCTGCCTGGACGGGAATGGTAAAGGATGCGGAAAAGATACGGCTTTGCCTGCTGACAGGGTCGGTATAGCTGAACCTGAGCCGGTGAATGCCGGGATATAATTTTCCACCGTAGCTGATCTTCATGATGTTTCCTGAGATACCGGATACTGATACCGGCATATCGTCAAGGGAGGCGGTGACAGCGCCGGATAACACTGTTCCCGGTACTCCAGGTTTCAGGCGCAGGGCGATAACAGGAGCCGGATCATTGATAACATTTGTATAAATACCGCTATTGTCAACGGGGACCGATACCGCGACATCAGCGTCAGGGAGGGGGTGCGTAAGAAACGATGAAAGTGCGTAAAAATAGGCCTCTGCTTCAAGCTGATTGTACTGTATGTCGCTGAGGCGGAGAGCATGGGTTTTGTCAGAAAAGAATCCCGCTTCGCCGATTATTCCGGGACAGAGATATCTTGTTTCACGCAGAATCATCGTCCCGGTTTCCGGATATACTGAAAAATCAGACAGCACGCTCCCCTTCTCTTCCATTATTCTGTGAAACTCATTGAGCAACGACCGGGCAAGTTCACTGCTTGCAGGATTGACCGCGTCGCTGCCCCATATCAGGACGCAGGGATAGTTGACGCTGTCAATTCTCCGCGGTGAACCATTGTGGTGAATGCTGACAAGGACATCGGGAATAAATTTTCTGGCAGCTTCTACCCTTTCAGCAAGGGGAACATCGGTATCGGTTTTGCGCGACAGGAGCGTTTCCGCGCCTGCCTTCCTGAGCATGTCATGAAGAATCAGGGCAACGCGGAGATTGATGTCCTCTTCAGAGATACCTTCCGGACCGTTTCTGAAGGGGTCCTTTTCAGAGAGGCCGCCATGACCCGGGTCGATAAACACCTTTTTTCCCTTAAGGTGCCGGTGCTGAGAGAAGTCCGCGTTTCCATTGTATTTCATTTTATGATAACATCCCGGTAATAGAAGTACCATGCTGAGCAGCACAATGATGGATACTGTGGTCCGTTCTTTCTTCCCGCACCTATGCGATTGTAACAGGTCCATTGGCCCTTCCCTCTATGAATTGACGAATAGCGGGGTCTTCCGTGTTCTGTAATTCTTCGGGTGTCCCCGAGAAAGAAATTTTTCCATCAAAGAGCATTGCAACGCGGTCCGCAATGCGGTATGCGGATTTCATGTCGTGGGTTACTACTATTGAAGTGATACCGAAGGTGTCACGCATTTTCAGGATGAGCCTGTCAACGGCACCCGCAGTGATGGGATCTACACCGGTAGTGGGCTCGTCGTAGAGCATTATCTCGGGACGGATGGCGATGGAGCGCGCAAGTCCCACGCGTTTCTGCATGCCTCCTGAAAGTTCCGATGGCCTCTTTTCTCCTATGTCCTTCAGCCCAACGTGGGCAAGCATTTCGGGGACAATTTTCGCAATTTCTTCTTCAGTGATTTTTTTACGGCGCAGACCGAAGGCGATATTGTCATAAATATTCATGGAGTCAAAAAGTGCGGCTCCCTGAAAAAGGACACCATATTTTTTCTGAATGGAAAAACGCGTCTTTTCATCGGCACTGGTAAATTCTGTGCTGTCCACGGTTATGGTTCCCCTATCGGGGATTAATATCCCCACAAGGTTTTTTAGAATGACCGATTTCCCGGTTCCGCTTTTACCGATGACGCAGAGCACCTCTCCCTCGAAGACGGTGAGGTCCACTCCCTGAAGGACAGTTTTGGGGCCGAAAGATTTA